>ORJL010204942.1_pt1 | contig 120947 bp, 117 predicted proteins | sample 1779941 | NCBI WGS metagenome assembly ORJL01 (sample SAMEA104232317, study PRJEB22302) | groundwater metagenome | biome: forest; feature: aquifer; material: groundwater | place: USA | collected 2011-08-07 | depth 5.8 m | reverse complement strand
TCCCTAACACTCCTTTCCCTCCCTGTCTCTGGTGTGGGGTGCCTCCAACACACACGAAACAGTGAGCGTATCAGGGTGGGTCCTTTTTGCTCGATCATTGCCGCCTCAGGTGGGTCCCTTTTATGTTATCGAAATCACAAGAAGACCGTCGCCAAGCTACATGGCGAGTGGGAGAACGCCCGCGATCGCGAGAAAGCCAGTCGCTCGCGTTTCGCACAGCATACCCTGAGCCCAGAAGCAGTTGCCACCGAATTGCAAAGCGTGCGCGCTGCCATTGGCCGCACCGAGGACGTCGCCCGCTTCTTCCGCGCCGTGCTCCAGTCCGCGACCGTTCCGGTGCAGGAGAAGGGCAAGGCAGTTGCGGTTCACTTGAGCAACGAGACGCCGCGCGCTCTGCGGCAGGCGATTGGGCGTGACGAGCCCTTCACCGGTCGCTTCGACTTGCCCCTCCCGGAAGGTGAGGTCTACCTCGGACGCACCAGCCCGGTGGTCGAGGGACTCGCGATCTGGACTCTCGACCAGGCGCTCGACCCTGTGGCCCGCGACGGTCGGCCCGTGGCCGCGCGCTGTGGGGTGATCTCGACTTCCGCCGTGGCGGCGCGCACGACACTGCTCGTGGCGCGCTTCCGCTACCACTTGAAGATCGCGAGCGCTGACGGCGAGACGATCCTCGTCGAGGAGATCGTGCCGCTCGCTTGCACCGGCCCCGCTGACGCGCCGCAGTGGCTCACGGCGGAGCAAGGCGAACACTTGCTGGCCGCGCGCCCGGATCGGAACCTTCTCCTCACAGCGATCGAGCAGCAGCTCGGACTCTTGATTCCCGCGCTCCCGAAGTTTCAGACCGCCCTCGAAGGGCTCGCTAGAGAGCGCGCCGCGGCGCAGCTCGCCGCACACGAGCGCGTACGCGAGGCCGTGCGTGCCAAGGGCCGGGTCACGGTCGAGCCCGTGCTCCCTGCGGACATCCTCGGGGCCTACGTTCTGCTGCCGAGGCTCGGCTGACCATGGCGCGCCGCGACCAGGAGTTTCAAGCGATCCGCTCCGAGGGCGGCCTCCTGCCCACGGACCTTCTGCGTCGCGTACTCGACCCGCGCGCGAGCCTCGTGGGCACCAGGCCCGAGGACTACGGACTGCCTCCCGCCGAGCGCCTGACCGAGAGCATCACTCAGTCGTGGAACCGCCTGCGGAAACACTGGGCCGAGTTTCGCGCGGCGGCCGCAAACCTTGCGGAGGGCGAAGCCGGCACCGGATTCACCAACGACAAGTGGAGCCTACCCCTCCTGCGCGAGTTGGATTTCGGTCTCCTTCCAACCAGCGCCGGCCCTGAGGTCAGCGGCCTGGCGTATGCGATCAGCCGGTTCTTCGGTCCCGTACCGGTGCACCTCGTGGGCTGCGGTCTCTCTCTCGATCGTCGCGCCGCCGGCCAGCGCGGAGCAGCCGCCGCCAACCCGCACGGCCTCGTCCAGGAGTTCCTGAACCGCAGCGCTGGCCACCTCTGGGCGATCGTCGGCAACGGCCTGCGCCTGCGCGTGCTGCGCGATAACCAGGCCCTCTCACGCCAGTCGTTCCTCGAGTTCGACCTCGAGGCCATGTTCCGGGGCGAGATCTACTCCGACTTCGTGCTGCTCTGGCTCATGGTCCACGCCACGCGCTTCGCGCCGCGTGAGGGCGACCGGCCCGAGTCCTGCTGGCTCGAGCAGTGGACCAAGGAAGCCGAGAAACAGGGCACCCGCGCGCTCGAGGGCCTGCGCGGCGGCGTCGAGAAGGCGCTCCTGATCCTGGGTGAGGGCTTCACCAGCCATCCGAAGAACGCGGCCTTGCGCGACCTGCTCCGTACCGGCCAGCTCCCACTCGCCGACTTCCACGGCCAGCTCCAGCGTGTGGTCTACCGACTGATCTTCCTGTTCGTGGCGGAGGATCGCACGCTCGATGGTCAGCCTCTGCTCCACCCCCGCGACGACTCCGACGCAGCCCGCACCGCGCGCGAGCGCTTCGCCTCGCACTATGGAACGGGCCGTTTGCGCGAGCTCGCCGGCAAGATCAAGGGCAGTCGCCACGGTGACCTGTTGCGGCAGTTCCAACTCGTCGTCGGCGCGCTCGCGGGCGATGCTATATCGGCCGCGGTCCGGCAGCACCTGGCGCTGCCCGCGCTCGGCAGCTTCCTGTGGAGCCCGGCCGCGACCGCCGCGCTGAACGGCGCCGAGCTGACCAACCACGACCTTCTCGAAGCCATCCGCCACCTCGCCTTCACCTGCCAAGGGAAGGTGCTGCGCCCTGTGGACTACCGGAACCTCGGCGCCGAAGAGCTGGGTGGCGTTTACGAAAGCCTGCTGGCCCTGACCCCGCAGATCAGCGCCGACGGAGCGCGCTTCACCTTCGCCGAGTTCGCCGGCAACAAGCGCAAGACCTCCGGTTCCTACTACACGCCCGACTCGCTGGTGCAGTGCCTGCTCGACTCCGCCCTCGACCCGGTGGTGGAGGAGGCGATCAAGGGCAAGACCGGCATCGAGGCCGAGCAGGCCATCCTCGCCCTCAAGGTCTGCGACCCCGGCGTCGGCTCCGGCCACTTCCTCGTCGGCGCGGCGCACCGGCTGGCCCGGCACCTGGCCCGCGTGCGTGCGCTGGCCCAAGGCGAGAGCGAACCCTCGCCGCTCCTCTACCAGCACGCCCTGCGCGACGTGATCGGCCGCTGCCTCTACGGCGTGGACGTGAACCCCATGGCCGCCGAGCTGTGCCGCGTGAGCCTATGGCTCGAAGCGCTGGAGCCCGGCAAGCCGCTCTCCTTCCTCGACCACCACATCCGCGTTGGCAACAGCCTGCTTGGCGCCACGCCGGAACTCATAGCCGCCGGGCTTCCCGACGATGCCTTCACCGCCATCGAGGGCGACGACAAGAAAGTGTGCGCAGTGTTGAAGAAGCGGAACAAGCAGGAGCGCGAAGGCCAGCAGGATGTGTTCCACCTGATGGTGGCCGAGCCGGACGCCGAATACAACTCGATCGCAGCGCGGCAGCGAGACATCGACGAGGCGCCGGACGACACGCTCGACGCGATCACGCGCAAGGCGGAGCAGTTTCACCGGCTGGTCGTGTCGCCGGAGTACCGGCACGCGCAGCAGGTCGCCGATACCTGGTGCGCCGCTTTTGTCTGGCACAAGCAGGCGAGCGCAGTCATGGAGCCAGTGACGACCGACACAATCCGCCGCCTTGAAGGGGACTCTAGAGCACTGACGCCGCCTCAACAAACCGAAGTCGAGCGCCTCTCACGCCAATACCAGTTCTTCCACTGGCATCTGGCCTTCCCTGAGGTGTTTAGCAAGGGGGGCTTCGATTGCGTGCTTGGCAATCCGCCGTGGGAGAAGATCAGCCTTAGCGATGAAGAATTCTTCACATCGCGCAATCCCACAATCGCCAACGCCACCACAAAGGCAGCTCGCAAGAAACTGATAGACGCCTTGGCGCTCAGCGATCCGGAAGGCTTATCGCAATACAAGGCAGCACAGCGATTTCATGATTCGCTAAGTTGTTTCTTTCGCTTCAGCAACCGCTATCCATTCTCCGGCATCAGTCGCGTTAATCTCTATTCTATCTTTGCCGAACTCGATACCGATATTGTTGGGCCCAATGGTCGGGTTGGCATAGTAATCGCTTCAGGTGTGGTTACAGACGATAACAACCAGAATCTATTTCGATACCTTATTCAAAGCAATCGGCTATTAGAGGTAAGGGACTTTGAGAATCGCGATCAGCTCTTTCCCGACGTCGACTCAAGATACAGATTCTGTCTATTGTGTCTCGGTGGTGTTCATGCCACATGCGCGCAGCCCCAGTTTGCCTTCTACTTGCACGCTCCGGAACAAATTGCCGACAACAGTGTCACGTTCGAGCTTTCCCCAGACGACTTGGCTCGGATCAACCCCATTACTGGCACATGTCCGATCTTTAGGAGTGCGCGCGATGCGGCGCTCGCCCTTCATGTCTACAGACTCATTTCTGCTGTGTGCTTGCAGGCCGTTGCCCCGCAGTGGCCCGGAACGCCTCTTACATCTTTCAACGTGTCAAACGATTCGCCATTGTTTGTTGATACCACAGATCTTGAGGAGATAGTCAATACGCCATGCGGCATGCGTGGCGTGTATCGTGGTCAGGAGCTGATGCCATTGTATGAAGCGAAGCACATGTGGCACTTCGACCACAGATGGGCATCACACAGCGGCGACGGCATCTCCGATGTGGATGTCATTGACAAGGCGAACCCAAGTCGATTTGTCGTTGGGCGCTTCTGGCTGCGCCAACCCGATATCGCAGCGCGATTCGGAGCGTGGAATAAGCGCTGGCAGGTCGGATATCGGCGTGTATCGGCCCCGACGAACGAGCGGACTGCCATTGCGACCATCCTCCCGGATGCGGCCGTTAGTTATACGATTACACTCATTCGTGATATTGACGCAGTGGGCGCTGCGCTTCTAGTAGCGTGCGTCTGTAGCTTTGTGTATGACTACTTGGCGCGACAAAAGGTCAGTGGCGCGGACCTCACGATCTCTGTATTCAGGCAACTGCCGGTTCCCACGCAACAACAGTTGGCATCCGTCTCGGACTTCATCCTATCGCGGGCCCTCGAACTTGCGTACACGGCGTGGGACCTGGAACCCTTCGCACAGGACTGTGGCTGGTCCGGACCGCCCTTCCGCTGGGACGAGGAGCGCCGCTTCCTGCTCCGCTGCGAACTGGACGCCGCCTTCTTCCACCTCTACTTGCCGGCCGAGACCAACGGCGACTGGCACCGCGCAGAGGGTGAGACGACGGAAGATCTGGCGCGGCTCAAGGCCAGCTTCCCGACCCCGCGCGACTCCGTGGCCTACATCATGGACACCTTTCTCATCGTCCGCCGCAAGGACGAGCAGAAGTTCGACGGTGACTACCGCACCAAGCGCATCATCCTCGAAATCTACGACGCCATGCAGGGGTCCGTCCGCACCGGACAGCCCTACCAGACGCGCCTCGACCCGCCGCCCGGCCCGCCCGCCGTTAGCCTGCCCGACTGGCAGCCGGGCCATCCCCGCCCATACAATTGGCCACCCAACATTCATCCGCCGCGAGGTCACGCTTGAAAGCCATCGACCGCCCTTTCACGAAGATCATCAACGGAACGACGCAGTTCGTCATACCGGTGTTCCAGCGCGACTATAGCTGGACCGAGGCCGAGTGCGAGCAACTCTGGAAGGATGTATTGGCAATCGCCGCGGCACCGCATGACCGCGGCCACTTCCTTGGCTCGGTGGTCTATGTCTCTACGGGCGACTCGTCCGCGGGTTTCACGCGCTGGCTGATGATTGACGGGCAGCAGAGGGTCACAACGCTGACGCTGTTGCTCACTGCGCTGCGGGACCACATCGCCGACATCGGCTGGACGGGGTCCGAGGACGGACCGTCTGTCAAGCGGGTCGAGGCCTACTTCCTGAAGAACGTCCAAGAGGAAGGAGACCGCCGGCATAAGCTCGTGCTCCGGCGGCACGACCAAGCCACGCTCCGTGCGTTGCTTGACCGCGAAGAGCTCCCTCAGGAGGTTTCCGAGCGCATCCGCGACAACTACGAGTTCTTCCGAGAACAGCTCAAAGATGTCGACCCCGAGGACACATACCGAGGTATTGGTCGCCTCGTCGTGGTCGATGTGGCGCTCGACCGGGGTGTCGATGACCCGCAGTTAATCTTCGAGAGCTTGAACTCGACGGGCATGGACCTGAGTCAATCCGACCTAATCCGCAACTTCATCCTCATGCGACTTCCTGAGCGAGAACAGACGAGGCTCTACGAGACGTATTGGAGCAAGATCGAGAATCTGTTCCGGGGCTCCGAGAAGACGTTCGATGCTTTTGTCCGCGACTACATCGCCCTTCGTACCCAGGCAAGCAAACAGGAGAGGGCGGATGAGATCTACTTCGCCTTTCGTCGCGTGTTCGGTTCGATCGGGTCCGAGCCAGAGAAGCTCGACGCCCTTCTGGAGGAATTGCTTTGCTTCGCTCGCTACCACGCGGCGTTCAGCATCGGGACCGGCTCCCTAGAACCGCTGCGAGAGCCGCTGGCGCGGCTTCGCCGACAAGTCGATGTCCCGGCAATCCTAGTGATGCGACTCTTCGAGTGCTTTGACTCGCTCCACACCATGAGCGAGGAAGAGTTTGCGAAAGCGATATCACTCATCGAGAGCTATGTCTTTCGCCGTGCCATCTGTGGTGAGCAGACGCGCGGCTACTGGCAAGTGTTTGCTAACCTCGCATATGCTATCGACCCGCAGCGACCTCTTGAGGCGCTAATGGTTGGGCTCGCACGGCAGCGAGACAACTATCGATTTCCAGATGACGACGAATTCAAAAAAGCGCTCGAAGAGCGGGGCATCTACGGATTGCGCGTATGCTTCGAGCTTCTCGATCGCTTGGAGAATCATGACAGCAAGGAGCCGACCGACACCAGTAAGTACTCAATCGAGCACATCATGCCGCAAAACGAAAAGCTCGTTCCCAAGTGGAGGAAGATGCTCGGGGAGCATTGGCGCGACGTGCAACGGGAGTGGGTCCACCGACTCGGAAACCTGACACTCACGGGATATAACAGCACGTACTCGGACCGTCCTTTCGATGAAAAGAAGACGATTCGCGGGGGCTTCGAGGAGAGCTCCGTTCGGCTGAGCAAGTTCGTCCGGGAGCAACCTGTATGGACGCCAGCGGAGATGGAGCGACGTGGAAAGCAACTCGCGAGGCAAATACTGGCTATATGGCCGCGGTTGGTTGTCGACAAAGCGCTCATCGACACTTCAAAACGGGCGGAGATGCGAGCCCTCGCAACGCGGCGTGACGTCGGAAAAGTCCCCATGAGCGCCGTCGCCAGAGGTCTATTCGATCTCCTGAGAGAGAAGGTCCTTAAAATGGACGCGGACGTTATCGAACTTGCTGAGCAGAAGTCCGTGAGCTATCACGGGCCGACGTTCTTCGTGGAGGTTCTGCCGCGGAAGGATCGTATCACTCTGCTCCTCGCCCTGGATTTCAATGAGGTTGACGACCCCTCGGGAATCGCCAGGGACGCATCGGATAGGAAGTTCTTTGTGAACGCCGTCTACGGAGGGGGCGTCAATATTCATATTTGGGGGGCCGCCGACATCGATAACGCTTTGCCAATGATCCGAGAGGCGTGGAAACTGGCGAGAGCTTGAAGGTCTTAGGACTTCCCCACTGTTGACATCCACGTCGGATGCGGTCCTGGCCGGGGGAGTCGGACAAATAGGGACAGACACTAGTATCGTGACAATTCGTGGTGTGTACGGTCATGATCGTGCATGCCACGGATTACCCGAACTGTTGCATCCGACCACCCGTATCATGTGCGGCAACGAGGGAATGATCGCCAGGCGATCTTTCGTAACGACAGCGATTCGAATGCGCACGATGACAGAGCGGCCACTGCAAAGAGACGGGTTCATCTGGGAGGTGCGCAGGAAACTGGACGAGTAATACACATGTTGCAGAGGGGAAGACCAAGAAAGGATTTCAAGAAAGAGTATCTGTCCCTATATCACGATCCGCGTCGATCCTCAGATCGGCCTCCGCGCCGCACCACGCGTGGTCCACTCTAATCTTGACTCTCCAACCTGACCCCCGCATACTATCCACTATGTCTTCGCTTCTTCATGCGGCCTCCACGGGCGCGTGCCCGTACCGCCCGAAAGGCGATTTCTTATCAGTCTTACGGAAAGCTTGCCCGGGCAGTGCAAGACGTCGTTGGCCTCGCGCATTTGACCAGGACGCGGCGAAAACCGCCGCCGACCGCGCAGGGGCCAGCCCGGGTAGAATTCCAACTTACTAGGAGGGCAAATGCCAGCAGCATTCTCGGCGGTAACAATAGTCGCGCTCGGCAAATTCGACCCCGATCTTTTCCGGCTGGAGTCCCTTGGTGAGTCTAAAGTGATTTCAGAAGCAGAGGCCAATCGATCGAAGGTCATAGTCCTACTGCCGAATCAGGTAGCCCACTTCACGTTCCCGTGGGGCGATCTGGTCGTACTGTGTGACCGCCTCTACGCGACTGCAACGGAGGCGCCGTTCATACGCATCGCAGACCTAGTTGCGCAAGCTATGAACATGGCGGACGATCGCTGCAGCCTTCGAGCGTTCGGCATCAACTTCGAGGCGCACTTTGATGTCGGCAGCATGGCGGCGAGGGACGCACTTGCGATGAAGTTTGCACCGCCGGATGCGTGGGGAGAGTGGGGGCGCACGGTCAGGGAAAGCATGAAGTCAGAGAAACTCGAGCTCCACGGAGGAGTAACAGCGCTTACGATGAGAGAGCGGTTTCGAGCTGGTGACATTTGTGGGTGGTACGATGTAACGCTGACAAGCTCAGAGAAGGTGCCGAACAACACCGGCGTGCAGTTCCGCACGAACCATCATCACGTTTACGTACCAGAGTTGCCTCCAGCCGCCGATCTTCCGGTTGAGGAGGGTGCCAAGAGACAGACCGCCGCATTGTTGACGGCGTTGGCAGTTGCGTTCGACGACTCGATTGGTAAGGGGGAGCGCATCTTCGCAGAGGTGTTGGCATGAATACCACTGCAGAACGAGTACCCGGCTACAGCAGGGCGTCAACCGCTCAGGCGCTATCTGGAACCGCCCAAGTCGACGAGCGCTATCAAGAAGAGCTGGTTTTCGCGGGGGTTGCGGAGAACTACTGGAAGCGGTCTGAGTCGCCAGCCACCGATAAAGGCCACCTAACGCGCCCTGACTTCACGGTTGCTACGTCGACCGCGAGTGTTCAGAGACCCGTCCGAGTGGCGGAGTGGGACGGATATGTAACCAAGGTGGGCAAGCTTTTCTTCACGGCTGTGCTCAGAGGGATCGCTGGGGAGGGCGTCGCAGGAGAAAGCCGCGACGCCGAAATCGCGCTAGACGATGTCGGGCGGTGCGATCGTACGTTGCTCCGCCCTGGAGCTTTTTTTCGCATATGCATCTATTTCCAGTTGGATGAGGACGACCGCCCGAAGCGGTATGCCAAGGTAGTATTTCGGCGATTGCCAGCTTATCGGCAGGCAGATCTCGATCAGGCGGACCGGCGCTCCGAGGAAAGGCACCGAAAGCTTCGTGTGGAATAGCGTCGGCACTGCGCCCGGAGCCGATGAAGTTGAAGTAGCGGTGATGGGTCCTGGTCATGGCGAGGCAGTCGTGATTCATCTTGGCAACGGCCGGTGGATGGTCGTTGACTCCTGCGTGGATTTGGAGGACGCGAATCGCAGGCCCGCCCCCTTGCTCTACCTGAGCGCTCTTGGCGTCAACCTAAACGAGGCAGTTGAACTTATCGTCGCATCTCATTGGGATGACGACCATACGCAGGGGCTTGGCGTCCTCGTTGACGCATGTCCGAAGGCGCTCTTCTCCTGCCCATCATCGTTGACCGAGCGGGAGTTCGGCAAGTATGTGGAGCGGCTGTCCACTGGCGCAGGTACTACACAAGGCGCGAACGTGTCCGAGTTTCGCAAGGTGCTCGACCTATTGGCGGATCGCGGGCAAACCATGGTGCGAGCCGTTCCCGGTCGACAAGTGCTCACCGCCCCGCTGGTGCGCACCTGGTCCCCTTCAGACCACGAGCAGGCCCTATTCATGGAGTTTGTCGCGCAGGACACACCGAAACATGCTCAGGGGCATAGGAAGGCTGTCCCGGGCTCGCCTAATCTGACGTCGATTGTCGTCACGATTGAATGGCCAGAAGCCTGCGTTTTGCTCGGCGGCGATATGGAAGCACACGCGGATTGCCGGCGCGGCTGGATCGCGGTCGCGAGCGAAGCCACCAGACTCGGCGTGCGGAAGGGCGATCTCGTAAAGATCCCACACCATGGGTCCAATACCGGCCATCATGACCGCATGTGGACCGATATGTTGCTGGAGCAACCGATGGCGGCTATTGCCCCCTACGGCCGCGGTCCCCTCGACACGCGTCCACCGACATCGTCTGACGTGCATCGCATACGCAAGCTGAGCCGTAGCGTTCATCAAACTGCTCGACACAGGACTAGTGGAGAGACGCTTTCGCCGGCGATGCGCTTAGCACTCGAGGCTGGGCGGATTAGGCTTAGCGACAATACTGTCCGCATGGGCCTCGTGCGCTTTAGAAAGACGCCTGGAGCAGCCTGGCGGACAGAGGTGTTTGGTGCCGCCTTCCGGCATTAAGCGCGCCGGGCAGATTCACCAGCCGCACGAGGCGGTAGTTGGCGGCAACGTCCATAGCTAGATCCCATCCCCCGATGACCCGGTTGCCAGAAGAGCCAGGTGGTGCAGATTTGTGGTTGTAATCTACACTGCCAGACCCACGAGTGCGACCCTCAATACGGCTCATTTTGTCCGCTCCAGTCCGCTCACTTATTTCCATTGACGCCCATGTAAGTTGAATGCTATACGTCGGCTACTCGGCCCTACCCTTTCTTGCTCGTCGCCGATGGTGAGGGTGCAAACATGGCAAGTGGTGGGACAGCCGCAACTAGCCGAAATAGGAAAATAGGAAAATAGGGAAAATAGGGACAGACACTATTATCGTGACGATTCGTGCTGTTCGCGGTCATGATCGTGCATGCCACGGATTGCTCGAACCGTTGCATTCGGCCACCCATATCATGTGACGCAACGAGGGAATGATCGCCAGGCGGCTTTTCGGAACGACAGCGATTCGAAGGCGCACGATGACAGAGCGGCCACTGCGAAGAGACGGGTTCATCTGGGAGGTGCGCAGGAAACTGGACGAGTAAGACACGCGTTGCAGAGGGGAAGACCAAGAAAGGATTTCAACAAAGAGTGTCTGTCCCTATATCACCAGGGCCGCATTGTGCGAATACCGCCTCCATGAGTATCGCCCCCTCGTTCAGCGTATGTTCTTCAGTCGCTCGAAGATTTGAGTAGTCGCCGAGTTCATTGCCGCGCGATTAGCCTGGCCCAGCGAACTGGCGGCATAGGCGTTGCTCGCTTTCCCAAAGCCGAACAGCGAGAAGCCATTCGCCGCCGACTCGGAGCTAAAGCTGCCGTTGGCCACGATGCTGCCGACGAGCCGCCCGTTGCTCGGCGTTACCACCCGGAGGTCCATCCCCACCGAACCGGTCCGTCGTGCCACCGTATTCTCGTAAGTAGGGTTGGCGAGTCCCAACGCACCACCGGCGATACCGGCAGCCGTATTCCCGGCGATGGCTCCGGCAATGCCGAGGGCGGCACCAAGTCCGCCGAGTGAGCCGCCGGTGCTCTCCCCAGAAGCCTGAGCGATTTCGTTAAACTCGGTGACGGCGCCGCGGATGAGGAAGGGTCCGACTTCGCGCTGGTTCTTATCTACGAGGGCCGATGGATTCGCCTTGTGTTGTACATAGTAATCATAATCGATCATACGGATATTGCCGACGTTGGTAAGCGCGGTAGTAAGTTGATGTGCGATGGCCGTACCGATGTTTCCGGATACCCCCTGAGGCGGCGGGTTGTAGACAGGCGCCTTCGGGCCCGTAGGCAGAAGGCCCCACCCCCACGGACCCCACCCGTGACGCTGTCCCGGCGGCGCCGGTGCGGCACTGCCCATCGATTGTTCACCGGCGAAGGCCATCGGCTCGACGGTAACGACATAGTAGGGTAAGGCCGGGTCATACGGGATCCGAACGACCTCTACTTGGGTCGATTCCGGCGCCGTCTGTGTGGCCCGGACCGACTGCTTGTCAACCGTAGCGGTGGCACACGCACCAAGTGCGAGGCAGCACCAGAGCAACACGGCGAGTCGTTTCTGCATGGCCATTCCTCCTCAAGGGTGCAGCGTGTAGGAAGGATAAAGGCACTTATCGGACTTTACGTCTTTCCTATCGGGAAGCCAAAGACACAGCACGTAGGAAACGCACGCGAATCAAAGCAAGGGTAGGGACAAAGGAGAGGGCTGTCAAGGAGAAAGTTGGCCCAACGTGGGCTGTCCGTGGGCTCCCTGTGCAAGGCGCATTCACTGAAAATGTAAATAGGGACAGATACTATTATCGTGACAATTCGCGGTGCTCACGGTAATGATCGTGCATGCCACGGATTACGCAAACCGTTGCATCCGGCCACCCGTATCATGTGCGGCAACGAGGGAATGATCGCCAGGCGATCTTTCAGAACGACAGTGATTCGAATGCGCACGATTGCAGAACGGCCACTGCGAAGAGATGGGTTCACGCCGGATTCAGGATAAATTGTCTTGACAACTTTCTGACAATACGTAGAATCCGTCTACGAACTGCCGGGCCCCGCCGAAGCTGATAGTCTACCAAACTCTTTCCTTCGGTAGCGCCAGTATATTCAGTATGAGGCTGTTCATCTGCACAACGGGTGAGTGTGCGCCTGCATGGCGTCCCGCATCGTAGTGCACCGGCGATGCGCTTGTGCCTGCCTGTGCGTCGCACGCAGACAGGTGGGTACGGTCAAGAAAAGATATCAGTAGATACGGTTGTGAAAGGAGGGAACAGTCAACATGGCAGAGAAACCACAAGGGGCCAAGCTTGCCAGCCGCTCCAAGGGCCAGGTCCGGAAGACGGCCGGCCAGTGTACGTGCGGCGGCGACCTGATCTGGAGTATGGTCTTTAACCCGCGCGGTCGTATGATGAAAGTCTGCGAGAAGTGCGGGATCGCGCTGCCGAAGGCGGGGTAAGACGCGGCAGTAAGCGGTCTTGCAGAACGACGACAGGGGCCTCCCGGGAGAATCCGGGGGGCCCGTTGTATTTCAGGGTCGATATGTAGATCTGAGCTGGTCGGTTGTGAGCCGAGCATTGCGACGCCCTCGCAACGCGCAAGTAACATGGGAGATAATACTTGGCAGTGGCCAGTCCGCACAGTATGATGCTCTCACATCGGATATGTCGCCCTCATCACATTTGCCGAGTGACGTATGAAACCGTCGCAGGGCGAGGCTGGCGCGGGAGCTGAGCGGGGAAAATGGAGCTTGTTGGGCGAACGGCGTTGGTGACGGGGGCGGCCAGGCGCGTAGGTCGAGCGATTGCCCTGGCGATCGCCGATCGGGGCGCGGATGTCGTAATTCATTACAAGAGCAGTGCATCCGAGGCCCGCGAGACGGTAGAGGCGGTAGAGCGACTCGGCCGCCGAGCGTTTGCCATCCAGGCTGATTTGGCGGAGCCAGATCAGGTCGAGGCACTTGCCGACCGTGCCATTGCCGCATGTGGAAAGATTGACGTCCTGGTGAACAGTGCCGCAATCTTTCGAAGGACGCCGCTCGAACAGCTTACCGTGCAGGATTGGGAACAGTTTCTGCGCGTCAACCTTACGGGACCATTCCTGTTGGCCAGGCGGCTTGGACTGCTAATGCGGCGGCAGGGAGCGGGGAAGATCATCAATATTGCCGATGTCGCGGGGATCAAACCGTGGGCCGACTTCCTGCCCTATTCTATCTCGAAGGGGATGGTGATAACCATGACCCAGGGGCTGGCGAAGGCATTAGCACCGGAGGTCCAGGTCAACGCCGTGGTACCCGGGACCGTCCTGCCGGCGGAGGACTACGGTGAGAAGGAGCGGGAGTCGATCGTCAAGAGTACGCTGCTCAAGCGGATCGGCGACCCGGTCGACATTGCCAGGACTGTCCTCTTTCTTGTAGAGGGCTCGGATTTCATCACGGGCCAAGTTGTGGTCGTGGATGGTGGGCAATCGATCCGATGAGAAGTCAGGCAGGTTAAGATGAGCCGTATCAGCGCACAGCCGACCCTCTATCTCAGGCAAATAGAATTGGGCGAGATGGCCAACTACGTCTATCTTATCGGCTCAACCAGGACGAAAGAGGCTGCGGTCATCGATCCGGCCTGGGAGATCGATAGAATCGTCGAGCTTGCCAGGGCTGATGAGATGAAGCTGACCCACATTCTTGCCACCCATACCCATCCCGATCATGTAGGCGGCAAGTTGTACGGTCTTCAAATACAGGGCATCGCGGAGCTGCTCGATCAGGTAGACGCCAAGGTGGTGGTGCACAACGCTGAGGCCGGTCACCTAACCCCGCTTGCCGGATCGAACATGATGCGGGTCGATCATGGGGACACCCTGAACCTTGGCGGCGTCACCGTGACGATCATCCATACCCCAGGCCATACGCCCGGATCACAATGCTTTCTGGTACAGGATCGACTAATTTCAGGCGACACGCTCTTTATCGGCTCGTGCGGACGAGTCGATCTGCCGGGCAGCAGTCCAGAGCAGATGTACGATTCACTGACTAATAGATTGATGAAGCTGGATGACGCGACTGTGGTGCTGCCCGGCCACAACTATGCCGCCGGTCGCACCTCCAGTACCATCGGCGAGGAGCGAACAAAGAACTCCTGTGTGCAGTTTCGCTCTCTTACAGCGTTCCTCCGCGCCATGGGCCATGCCTGAACTCAGCGAGACACTGAACTCTCAACAAGACTCACGACCAGTCTACTCGGCTTCTCGGCTTTCCACATACGAGTCCTGCCCCCTGCAATTCAGATTTCGCTATCTCGATCGGATCCCTAGAACTGAGGAGTCGATTGAGGCGTTCCTGGGCTCGCGGGTCCATGAAGCGCTAAGTGCGTTGTATCACACGATACAGCGCGGTGGTGAGCCATGTCTGGCTGATCTGCTGAACGACTATCGTCGACAGTGGGAGCAGCGATGGCACAGCCAGGTGAAGATCGTCAAACAGGACCGTTCGATCGATTCTTACAAGGAGTTCGGTGAGCGATGTCTGGTAAATTATCATCAGGCGCATGCGCCGTTCAATCACGGACAGGTGCTGGGATTAGAGTGCCATGTAGCCGTCTCGCTTGATGCTCATGGCTGCTATAAGATTCAAGGGTACATCGATCGTCTGGTGAGTGTCGGATCAGGTCGCTATGAGATCCATGACTATAAGACGTCCGGTCGTCTGCCGAGTCAGAGAGATCTCGATGCTGATCGACAACTGGCCCTCTACCAGCTTGCGGTGGAAGGGATGTGGTCTGACGTCAAAGAGGTGGAACTGGTCTGGCACTATCTGGCCTTCGGAAAGGAACTCCGTTCAAGGCGAACGCCGAACGCGCTCAATAGACTCAAGAGCTCAACAATTGCCGTCATAGACCGGATCGAGGCCGATACCGAGTTCAAGCCGATCAAGAGTATGCTCTGCCATTGGTGCGCCTACCAGAACATCTGCTCACTCTGGGGAGACCACCCTGATCCAACCTATACCCACCTCACCAATGGTTCCGGTAATGGGCGTTCAACGACGGTCAAGCCATTAATCGAGCGAGGGGGGCTTGACCTGCACGCGATCACCCGCGATGCACTCCGGGAGGCGATCATAGCGGAGGCCGAGCATGAGGGGGCAGAGATTCGTTTTGCCGAATACGATCAGCTCTGGATCGGGGTGGATCATCTACAACCACAGGCCCGACTGGATGGCACCGTAGACGGGTGGGTCCGACTGTCTGCTGAAAGCTTACCCCTGCTCTTCAGACAGGTGGAGCTGGCGCGGTTGAGCGCCCCATTCGTTGAAAAGCTGCAGCGGTACCTGACGTTGTAATCGCATGTTGACTCCCCTTCGATACGCATCGATTACAACCCCGCTCGGGCAAGTCTACATCGCGCATCGCGACACGGCTGTCTGCTGCGTTGCCTTTGGGTCGACAGGACGTGGCTTTGAGCGGATCTGTGTGCAACTGTTCGGTATCCGACCAATACAGGATCTACGCCGGCCAGATGACATGGCCACACAGGTGCTGAATCATCTGACGGGGAGGAGACGCTTCTGCGGCCGGATCGATCTGTCTCGTCTTACGCCCTTCCAACGTAGGGTCTTGCGAAAGGTCCAAACGATCCCCGCCGGTGTGGTACGCTCGTATCGCTGGGTCGCACAGGCGATCGGTACGCCGCGGGCAGCCCGTGCGGTCGGATCGGCTCTGGCCAAGAATCCGGTCCCGTTGCTGATCCCGTGCCACCGAGTGATCAGGAGTGATGGCCGCCTGGGCGAGTATTCCGCTGGTGGCCCTTCGGTAAAAGCGAAGCTGCTGGCCCTCGAAGGTATGGATCTGAAAAGCCTGACGCACCCGCGAAATCGCCGTAAGACCACAGCCATCCGCCGGCGTAAGAACGCTGCGGATTGCCCGGTTTCTGTAGCTTGACAGCCCTGAGGCCCTTGGCTATAGTAGGTTCACCCTCGAGCCGGCGTAGCTCAGTTGGCAGAGCAGCTGATTCGTAATCAGCAGGTCGCGGGTTCGATTCCCATCGCCGGCTCCAGCTTCTCCATCATCCGCATCCCTTTTCCTCGCGAGAGCAGGGAGCCCTGAACGTGTCGAAAGGCCTGCCAAGGGTGTGAGTGCTGGAGACCTCGATGTGGTCATCGCGCCACGATGTAATACCATCGGTCGTATGCCGTGCAGGCTGTAGATTACTACCAATTGAGCGCGCTCCCTAACTGGTTCTGGCACGACGTGGTATAATGGTTCCTGTGATCTCCTGTCGCCTCCTATATCGCATGAAGAAGCAGCGTTTCAGCGGAGTTGCTGCAGTAGTGCTGGTCCTCGTCCTCTATGGATCAGGCCTTGCGCTGGAGGGCAAATCGCCGGAAGTCGAGCGAAAATCGGCGACGAATCTGGCGTCAACGGCAGAGGCGCACTACGAGTTGGGAGTCTCGTACCATGAACGGATGTTTACCGACCTCGATCAGGCGATTGCCGAGTACGAGCAGGCGGTTAAGCTTCGTGGCGACTTTGCCGAGGCACACTACCATCTGGGGCTCTCGTATCATACGAAGGCCAAGCTGGGCGTTGATGATAAGGTGCTGTACCGCAAGGCGTTGAAAGAGTACAAGTTGTATTTGCAATATTTGCCAAAGGGTCCATTAGCCGAAAAGGCCCGGCAGAACATGAAGGCGGTCGAGTTACGGCTTCGGTAGGTCGAAGGTCTTCGGTGTGGGGATTGTCAGTGATCGGTTGCTGCAACGGGGTCGGTAGGCGTGATTTCTTGCTGCTCGTCGTCGGGTCCCTGCTTGGAATTCTCCCCCCTCGACGCGTCTACGGTTTCACCATCATCTCTGAAGCTGAGGAGAACGCGATTGGCAAGCAGGCGGATCAGGAGATACTCGGCCAGTTCGGGCGTTACCGCGATCAGCACCTGCAAGCGTATGTGGAATCGATCGGGCAGCGATTACTCGACGGGATTGGCCCAACCAGTTTCCATTATAGCTTCAAGATCGTCGATGTCCCGGAAGTCAACGCGATGGCCCTGCCAGGCGGCTACATCTATATCACCCGAGGCATGCTGGCGATGCTGAACAGCGAGGCGCAGCTTGCGGGGGTCCTTGGCCACGAGATCGGCCACGCCACATCCCGTCATGCGGCGAAACAGCTGACCAAGGCATTGGGTGCGCAAATCCTGTCGCTGGGTCTGATGGCCGCCAGCCCGGGCGGTCGTCAAACTACAGGAGAGTGGGCGAGGGTGTCTGGAGCGCTCTTCGATCATGTCCTCATGGGGTATGGCCGAGAGGCGGAGATGGAGGCTGATGAGTTGGGGCTCCGCACGGCCTACCGCGTCGGGTACGATCCAGCAGAAATGGTGGTCTTTCTCAAGGCGATGAAGATGAAGGAGCGACTGGAGGCGCTAGGCTATCACGGCTTTAAGGGCACCCATCCAGAGACCATCGATCGCGTCGTCAAGGCCGAGACCATGGCCTCGATTCTTATTGAGCAAGGTGGCAGCGCCATCGCGGTGAAGGCGAACGAGTACAAAGCCCGCCTGGATGGTTTGGTGTATGGGGCGAGGCGCGATAATCGGCGATTGAGGATCTACGCTGCCAAAGAGGGCGATACGCCGATCACCGTGGCCAGGGATGTACTGGGCGATCAACAACTGGCGTGGGAGGTGGCGAATCTGAATGGGGTCAAAGAGACGATGCCCTTCCGTGAGGGGGATCAGGTCAAGCTGTTGCCGCCCGTATCCAGGGGTTCACATGGAGAACGACAACTCAATCTCTCTCCAAACTGAACAGCGAGCGAGAGGGCGACGGAGACGGCGAGTAGGCAAATGTTCATGATATGCTGAACGTATGAGCCCTCTGGGAGAAGAGACCAGGGGGTTTTATTTTTGCCTGAGTTGGAAAAGCAGGCGCGAGTAAGATGCGCCAGAGAGTGAAAATCACCCGTATGGAGACGAATGGATGGACAAGAGATGGCGATGTAATTCGCCGGATGTTCGGCGGTATTGCGCCTCGATACGATCTGCTCAATCGTCTCCTCAGTCTTGCGCGGGACCGCTACTGGCGACGGGAAGCTGTCGCGTACGCGCAACTGCCTGCAGGCGGGATGGCGCTGGATGTCTGCACCGGGACGGCCGATATGGCTCTCGAGTTGGCGAAGCAGTTCCCCTCAGCCAGAGCGATTATCGGAGTAGACTTTTGTCTGCCGATGGTTCGCATTGGGGCGGAGAAGGTGGCCCGCCAGGGTCTGACCGATCGTATCCGGCTGCAGGTCGGCTCTGCTGAGGCCCTGCCATTCGACGACGATACCTTTGATGCCGTCACCGTTGCCTTCGGCATCCGCAACGTGGCGGATCGCAAACGTGGATTGGCGGAACTGTGCAGGGTACTGCATCCAGGGGGTGTGGGAATCATCCTGGAGTTTGCCGTGCCCAAGGGACCGTTCTTCGGGTGGCTCTATCATGTGTACTTCCATCGCGGGCTCCCCTTGCTGGGCGGCCTGATTTCCGGGGACGCCCAGGCGTACAGATACCTTCCGGCCTCTGTGTCTGCCTTCCCCGCCCCGCAGGAACTATCCAGGCTGATGGAAGAGGTGGGTTTCCGCGATGTGCACTTCCGCACGCTGACCGGTGGGATTGTGACGCTTCATGTCGGAAAGAAATCGGCGTGAACCTGCTACAGCCGGCTATTCGTAAAACAGCCCTGTTACTCGAACTGATCAAGTTTTCCCATACGGTCTTCGCGCTTCCGTTCGCATTTATGGGTGCGATTCTGGCAGCCCGGGGGGTCCCGGCCCCGGCGACCCTCTTCTGGATCGTGCTGGCCATGGTCGGTGCCAGGAGCGGCGCCATGGCGATAAACCGTCTGGCCGATCAGGAGATCGATGCCAAAAATCCTCGCACGCGGGATCGCGCCCTGCCAAAGGGACTGGTCCGACGCGGAGAGGTGATCCTGCTGATGATTGGATCCTTCGCGCTGTTTCTGTTTGCCGCTGCCCGACTGAATCCCCTCTGTCTTAAGCTGGCCCCTGTTGCCATGGCGGTACTGATCCTGTACTCCTATACCAAGCGCTTCACCTTTTTCTCTCATCTGATCCTGGGGCTGACGCTGGCGTTGGCTCCCCTTGGGGCATGGATTGCTGTGACCGGCGAGGTAGCGGCGACTCCGGTCGTGCTCGGCCTTGCCGTCCTCTGTTGGGTGGCCGGGTTCGATATCTTGTACGCGATGGCCGATATCGATTTTGATCGGGGCGCCGGCCTCTATTCGATTCCGGCTCGATTCGGCGCAGCTGGTGGCATGGTCATTTCTCGCGTCTTACATGCGCTGACCCTGCTCCTTCTCCTTCTACTGTTTTTTCTCTCCGACCTGCGCTCGTTCTACCTGACGGGCGTCCTCCTCGCCTCTGGACTCCTGGTGTATGAGCATCTGCTCCTGATCCGCTACGGCTTAAGTCGGCTCGACGCCGCCTTTTTTACGACGAACGGTCTCCTGAGCATTACCCTGTTCTGCTTTACCCTCCTCGATATTCTTCTGCTGTAGCAAGGTTGGAGCGGGGCAGGACGAAGGGGCGCTGAATGCATCGAGGATCAGGGGTCCCGTCGATCATTGCAGATACCGCGCTGCTCTTATGCTGAAAAAGGAACCCCGGGAAGAGAGGGTGCAGTCGTTATTCAGGAGTTCATACGTAAGACAACACCCTATCACCACTTCGACAGTTCCCCCTGCGAGTCATTGCGAGAGAGCGACAGCGACCGACGCAATCTCACCGTTTGGGCCTTCTGGATACCGGCGCCTGCCCCGGACCTGATCCGGGGTTCGCCGGTATGACGAACTCGCGGCAAGCCGCGTGGAATGAACCCTCAGCAGATTCAGCAGTGGCTTCCCGTATAAAGGTGTCGGCGACAGAGACTTGAAAAGACCAGTGGTATGACATAATATACTACCGGAGGTGATGGGAGATGAGTACTGCGAAGATCGCAATCACAATTGAAGAAGAGCTTTTGAAAAAGCTCGATCGCTTGGTTGTGTCCAACGTCTTCTCGAATAGAAGCAAGGCAATCCAGGAGGCAGTCCAGGAGAAGCTGTCCCGGGTCAACCGAAGTCGTCTTGCCCGTGAATGTGCCAAGCTCGATCCACAGGTTGAGCAGGCTCTCGCCGAGGAAGGCATCGCACAGGACTTGGGCGAATGGCCAAAATACTGAGGGGTGATGTCTACTGGGCCAACCTCGACCCGACGAAAGGGCATGAGCACGCAGGTCAAAGACCGGTCCTGGTGCTCAGTCAGGATGTCTTCAACGATAGATCAGGCGTCGTCATAGCGGTATCTTTGACGAGCCAACCCCAAAGGGCCGGTTTCCCACTTACATTCGAACTGACCTCGCCAGGACTACCGAAGCGGTCGTGGGTCAAGATCAGTCAGATTCGCACGCTGTCGGTGGAGCGTCTCGGAAAGCGACTTGCCAGAGTGTCACCAGAAGAGATTGATCAGGTCATTGACGGGCTGAATGAAATCATCGGCGACTAATAAGGCGATGGCGCCAACAGCTACTATCGTACAGACGAGTATGCTGAGGCAAGGGTAACGGCGTACTTGCAGCTGGTCTCGTGGTATATCACATGTATCGCGTTGTATCTCACGCGCCAATATCGCATAGTCTGCCATGGTACTGTCGGCGAATACCTATTCACCGAATTGAAAGTGATGGATCAAAAGCACTAAGATTATGAGATATGACGTTCAATTCAAGCCCAGAGCATCACGAGACATAGAGAGTCTACCCTCTCGGGTGCGGACGCACCTTCTTGCACGAATTGAGGAAATGAGCAACGATTTGCAAGGAGAGGTCAAGCGACTGACAGATTTTACCCCAGAGTACCGTTTGCGGGTGGGCGACTACAGGGTTTTGTTCGAGATCGAAGACGAACAACTCGTTATCTATCGGATTCGGCATCGGCGCGAAGCCTACCGATGAAGGGAGGTTCATTTTATGGTTACCTTACATGCTCAAATTATTAAGAGGAATGGGCAGAAAGAGTACGCGGTTTTACCCTACGAGGAATTCCTAGAGATTCAAGAGCAACTCGACGATTACGAGGATCTTCGTTGCCTCAGAGACGCTAAACAGACAGAGAAAGATGCAGCAACCATTGGGATAGCCGAACTGAAGAAGAAGTTCGAAAGGCGAACGAGACGCGCAACCGGACGCGCAAAAAAACCGCGCGCTGCTTAACTTTTGCGCTTACCACCGACCTCACTCATGTCCGCACTGATGCTACGAAGGTGGATACGGGAGTGCCGAAGGGATGCACAGGCTGACAATCTGGCGATGATGCGGGAGCATCTGCGACTACTCGATCTTCGGGCCTCACCAGAGATGTGTCGTGTGCTTACTGTGTGGGCTGTCGTAACCGATCGCATCACATAAGCCTCTTCACGTTGAACACCCACAATCCGGGTTATCCCTGCCGTTACCGTTTGCCTTGCGGACGCAATGCGGCGATCTCATCAAGGGCTGCAGGGTTGTCCAGCTTCGAAAGATCGCCCAGCTTCTCACCTTCATACGCTTTGCGGATCAGGCCTCGCGGGATCTTTGCGGCCAGGCTCTTCGGTAGCGCGCTGACCAGATAGATCAGATCCGGACGGCCCATCGGGTCGTACACCCTGCCGACGTGACTGATCATGGCCGCAACGGCTTCTTGGACGGCATAGCCATCCGGTCCCCCCGGTTCAGCCACGACAAAGCAGACGATCCGTTGGCCTTTGAGCGGATCGTGGACACCGATGGCCGCCGCCTCCCGTATCCGAGGCACGCCGGGAAATGAGATTAGGGCCGCCTCGATCTTTGCCGGATCATGTTTAACGCCGCCGCTGACGATCAGATCGTCCGTACGCCCAAGGAGATACCAGAGGCCGTCCTCATCGACCTCTGCTCGATCCCCATGAACCCACAGATCAGTCCCACCAGCAAAATAGGTCTGCAGGAACCTTTCCGGGTCCCCCAGAAATCCTCGCGTCATGGAAGGAAAAGGTTTCCGGCATACCAGATAGCCGGGCTTGCCGCGAATCGATCTGCCGTCCTCATCGATAACGTCAACATCCATCCCAAGGCCGGGTCCGCCCAGAGTTGCTTCCTTCTGCGGCATTACCGGTAACGGGGACAGCAGACACCCGATCAACTCTGTCCCGCCAGAAATATTCATGATGGGACATCTGCTGTGTCCAACGGTCTGAAAATACCATCGCCACGTATCAGGATCCAAGAGCTCGCCTGTTGAACCGAGCAGACGTAGCGACGTTAACCGATGGCGGCTGTAGTCCTCGTTGAGTCTGGCCAGGCTGCGCATGACCGTCGGTGTTAACCCGGCGATGGTGATGCCGTATCTGTCGATCAGTTCGAACAACCGGTGGGGGGTAGGGAATAGGTGGGTTCCCTCGTACAACACCACTGAGCCCCCGAAGAACAGGACACCGATGACCTCCCATGGCGCCATCATCCAGCCGAGGTTGGTAAACCAGTAGAAGGTATCATCCGGGCGGCAATCAAAGGCGTAGCCGATCTCTTTGACAATCTGCGCCAGCGCCCCCGCATGGGTATGGATAATTGCCTTCGGTTTGCCGGTTGTACCGGAACTGAACAGGATCAGCGCGGTGTGCTCGGCATCGAGGACTGCCGTAGCCGGCGGAGCTGCCGAACGGCCTGAGATCTGGAAGGTCTGCCAATCGGTCAGCCGCTGTACATCCTCCGCGCTCTCAGCCCATCGCGTTACAGCAGCATCGCTCAGGCGCTGCAGCACAACAACCTGCCTGATGGTCGGCGTCTCCTCCAGCACAGCCCTGACAGTGGCCCGCAGCTCAAACCGCTTACCGGCGCGTAGGTAGCCATCATTGATAAACAGCAGCTTCGCGCCGCCACTGCGCAGCGCTTCGGCCACCTCTTTCGGAGCCGAGCGGGCAGCAATCTGCATACATGCCGCGCCGATCTTGAAGGCCGCAAACATGACGGTTACCGCTTCAATCGAGATTGGCATGCACAGGCCGATGGTATCCCCAGCGGTCAGCCCAGCCCGTTGCATGGCGGCGGCAAGATCATCCACCATCCGATGCAGCTCCCCATAGGTGCAGCGCCGAGACTCTCCGTCATCTGCCTCCCATACCAGCGCCACCCTGTCGCCCATACCGTCACGGATGTGGCGGTCCAGACAATTGTGGACGATATTCAACTGTCCGCCCACAAACCATCTGGTCCACGGCATGCCGCGCGAGGTATCATACAGCGTGGTATAAGGCTGAAACCATTCCACCCCCAGGTCGTCGAGGGCGGCCGTCCAGAACCACGTAATATCCTCGGTCGAGCGGCGGATCAAATCCTGCCAGTCGGCGATGCCATGCTGATTCATGAACCGCCGAATGCGTGAGTGTTCCAGATACTCACCATACGGTTGCCACGCGTACGTGCTCATCGGCTAAGTCTCTCCAGCGTCCTGCGGGTGTGCATCGATCATCGAGATCTTCAGCCTGATTCTATCATCAGCCATATGCTGGAATTCCATCCATTTTTCCTACGGCACAATTTGTCACGCATATTGCAGACGTTAACCGTTTGACGACGCGGTTGGTCGTATCACTCTGTACTACGAACGAGATTGGACATAACGATGCTGTTCTTGCTGCAGCGAATGGGTTGACCAGGACTAACGTCAAAATAAACTACCCCGCGGTGTACCGCGGGGTAGTTGCGCATAGCAGGGTCGAGCAGAGAGCTCGCCGGCAGAAAACTTCTGTCAGCTCAGTAACGATACCACGAGTACGAGCCGGAATTGACGTTCTGCAGTTGGCCCCCGGCCTGACTTCCGGCAAGCAGATCTTCATACTCTTCAGTAATCAGGCTCATTGTGACGTCAGCGTTTCGAACCTTGCCATTAGAGCGGGAGAAGTACCGGTAGGGACCGTAGCTCGAATGGTTCATGCTGCTGGTGCGGTAGATGCTACCCGTACCGGTGAGGTTAGCGGTAAGGACTGTACTTTCAAGAAAAGTCTCAGTGCAGGTCGGAGGAAACAAGGGATCCGGATTCGGTACGCAGACAGTCTTGTACAAGTCTACCGGTATCGAGAATGTGGCACTGTCAAAAGCGTTAATCGTTGGGCCGACGTCGGTCTGGACCCAGCCATGAAACGACTCCACGGTACATGAGTTGTAGCCCCACACAGAGGCATTGGTATAGCCGCGCTCGACTGGTGGTTCACCAGTCAAATGGCTCACATGGTTTCCGCCATTAACGGAGGCGGAGATGGTGACACATCCCCCGTCAGAATGCCATACGCTGGCAAAGGCCCAAGGACCACGGAGGTGGTAGTTCTCACTTACAACTTCAGCGTTTCCATGGGACGGCACGATAACAGTCAGAGCCGCAACAAAACAACAAACCAACCCGATCAGCTTTTCCATCTATTCTCCTTTTGCATACGTTAGCGTTACGTACTGTGTACATCGCGCTTGTCCCACCCACTTCGCCTCTCTCGAGGCGCTATTCGGCTGTACTCATCTGATTGCCTTATGGTGAGGGTCCATTCTGCTTCCGTTGCTTACCTCCTTCCTATGAGGCTCTGCCTGATATGCCACAGTTCGGCGGCGCTGAGCTGGCGCCTGTCCCTTACGCCGAGCCTTCCTCTGGGGGCGTCATTGATAGTTCGTGATGCGGTTCCATGACGACGTTGCTGTTGGAACAGAAGGTGATGGAACCGATGATCGCTGAGGCGCTGACGCAGGAGAAGCCTGCCAAGGAAGCGCCTGAAGGCACCCTACCAGCCCTTCCATGCAATACCCTCTCAGTTCAACGCTGGCCATGCTACACATTCACTGAGTTACTTCGCAATTCATATGGGCCCATATGCAGCGATATGACGTAACCATGTTAAGACGTCTTGTGCTTCTCAGCATGCATTTAGACGTCATCATCACGATACAAGCTGGAATCTGTTACAAATAGTATGTATTCCACAGAACTACGCACAATGGTCGGTACTGTACAATGCAGTTAGCCTCATGTCAATCAGACTAAAGGAGTATTTTTCAATATATTTTTGAGGCCAGTATGGTGGGTTTCATGCGTCATTGCAGTCATTCTGTAGCTAGCATTGCTTCGAAAGCCTCCCGGCTTGCGCGGCCTCTTTCGGTGCAAGAGTTACACGGCACCCAAGCTATTCACGCTTTCGAACCAGCAGCCCTGGGCGTGCTTCGACTCTGCAGCGACCAGATGACAGCAACCGAGATCTTGATAGTGGACCAGAGACGTAACCATGTGCCAGACAGCGATGAGCATGGAATAGGCGATGATCATCACCGCGACAGCGGGGTCGAAGGCGATTATGGGATCTTCCTAGTAAGGGGAGGGGAGAGATGGAGCCGCAGCGTGGGTATCAGCTCCGTCCAAGATGGAAGGACTCAGGCGGCAGTTTGCAGGCCAGATACAGGAGTGGGGTAATGGTGCTAACTGGCATCCCGGAGCGGGTGGCGATGCAGATCTCGGGTCACAAGACCCGGAGTATCTTCGACCGGTATCAGATTATCTTTGAGGGAGACCTGCAGGACGCCGCCGAGCGGCTCGTGGCATATGAGTGGCTGGCACCATTTCCGACGCGATCAAGTCTACAGATAAGAGAGGCGCGATGATGGTATTCTATAACCCTATGAACATAATGGTGCCGGGGGCGGGAGTCGAACCCGCATAGGCCGAAGCCCGCAGGATTTTAAGTCCCGAGCGTCTCCCTGTTCCGCCACCCCGGCAATGGTGTTCCCCCGCTACCCGGTCTGGCGCCGGCGTAGCTCTTCTTTCAACTCGTCCGGAGCTTTCGTCACGACGATGTTGCCGGATCGAATCACATAGAGCGGCTGATCTGTCTGCATATCGTAGCGATCCGTACGGATGATCTCGCTGACCACCAGCTTCACACGAATCCGGCTTCCGTCCTCGGTCTCGTACTCATTCCACTCTTCGCGCAGCGTCCGGAAATCAAGATCAACTCCGTCAACTGCTTCCGTACCGATTTGGACCTTGGTTCGCTTCGCCATGCGCCATTCCCCTCTTTCACTCGAGTCCGCCGAACAGCAGCAGTGGCTACGGCTGTCGGCGCCGGATAATCGCTGATGTGCTATAGTTGTAGCATAAACGTCAGGTAATCACTATAGTCTTCTACTGGTAACTACTCAGATGTTTAGGCTCAAGGCTGGAGGCTGAAGGCTCAAAAATTAGCTTACAAGGTCGGTCGTGTCCTTCAAGACCTTTTCGGAGTATTATATGATCACGCATGATGACCCCCTCAAAGCCTCCAGCCTATCCACCTGAGCAATTAACTGCCGGCCATGAGCGACCTGCCTGCGATTGAGTTTCAGCATGTACATTACCGAATCCCTGGTGGTGCGGTAATTCTTGATGATGTCAGCTTCACCGTAGAGCGCGGCGAGGTACTCGTCCTTGTGGGTCGCAGCGGTGTCGGCAAGACGACTATCCTTCGACTGATCAATCGCCTCCTTATGCCGAGCGCGGGCGAGGTCCTGATCGAGGGCCGGGCAACGCTCGAGTGGGATCCGATCGCCTTGCGCCGCCGGACCGGCTATGTGCTGCAGGAGGTCGGCCTGTTCCCCCATATGACTATCGGCGGAAATATCGGGGTTGTGCCGCGTCTGAGCGGATGGCCGGAGCCTCGTATCCAGGCGCGATGCCAGGAGTTGCTGGAGCTTGTCGGGCTGGATCCTTCGATGTATGAAGGGCGATTTCCGCATGAACTGTCGGGCGGACAGCGCCAACGAGTGGGATTTGCAAGGGCGCTGGCCGCGGATCCCCCCGTCATCTTGATGGATGAGCCGTTCGGTGCGCTCGATCCGCTTACACGGGCCGAACTGCATCACGAATTCCACCGTATTCAAGAGCGGCTCCACAAGACCGTCGTCATGGTATCGCACGATATGGGTGAGGCCTTTGCGCTCGCCACTAAGCTGGGGGTCCTGGATCAGGGACAACTTGTGGCGCTTGATACCCCGGAGGTGATCGCCCGTACCGGCGATCCAAGAATCCAACTGTTTCTGAACGCAATGCCACCGATTCCGGCCATCGCCCGTGACGCTGATTAATTTCTGGATCGCCCATCGCGTCGACATGCTCGGCGCGATTGCTCAGCATCTTCTGCTGACGTTGGTCGCGACCGTTGTGGCGATCGCTATCGGGATACCGCTCGGAATCGTAGCGGCGCGACGCCCTCGTCTGGGCGCGATACTGCTGGCCTGCGCCAACATCGTCCAGACGGTGCCCAGCCTTGCCATGTTCGGGTTCCTGGTGACGATGCCGTTGATTGGAGGGGTCGGCGCCAGAAGCGCATTATTCGTACTCATCCTCTATGCGCTGCTGCCGGTCATGCGCAATACGGTTGCCGGTATCCAGGGAATCGACCGGGCTGCACGGGATGCGGGTGTGGCGCTTGGGATGACGCCGCGACAGTTGCTGCTGCAGGTCGAATTGCCGTTGGCAACGCCGACGATGGTGGCGGGGGTGCGGGTCGCAGCGGTCGTCGGTGTGGGGGCGGCTACGATTGCTGCCGCCATAGGCGCTGGAGGGCTCGGCGACTATATCTTCCGGGGTCTCTCCATGACCGAGCCGACCCTGATTGTGGCAGGTGCGGTGCCGGCCGCGCTCCTCGCCCTCTCGGTGGACGCGTCGCTCGGATGGCTGCAGCGCGCTTTGACACCGGGGGCTACCAGAGTGCGGCGGGTGACGGCCCGAGCGACCGTAGCCGGCGGTCTGGTGCTGGTTCTGATCGTAGCGGGCAGTTTCGCCGTCTCAGGGCGCTGGGGATCACGAGTCATCATCGGATCGAAGAATTTTTCGGAACAGGTTCTCCTTGGCGAGCTTCTGGCCCAGGTGATCGAACGAACAACTGATCTCAAGGTCGAGCGCCGCCTTAACCTCGGCGGGACGTTTATTTGCGATCAGGCGCTACGCTCCGGCGCCATCGACGCCTACGTTGAGTACACGGGAACAGCCCTGACCGCGATCTTTCATCAGCCGGTCTCGCGGGATCATGCGGACGTCCTGTCGCGCGTTACCGCAACGTATGCGGAAACCGGCCGTACGGTCTTGCCGTCGCTTGGCTTCAACAACACATTTGCGATCCTCATCCGGGCTGCCGAGGCGCGCCGCCTCAACCTTACAACGATTAGCGATGCGGCGCCGCATACGCCGGGTTGGAAGGCCGCCTTCGGATATGAATTTCTCGAACGGGAGGATGGCTACAAAGGGTTAGTGCAGACCTACGGCCTGCGATTTGCCGAGACGCCGCACGTCATGGATCTGACGCTCAGCTACCGGGCACTGGCGAACAGCGCTATCGATCTGATCGCGGGCGATGCCACCAATGGGCTGATCAAGGGACTCAATCTGTCCGTACTCATGGATGACCGACACTACTTCCCGCCCTACCACGCTATCCCCATCGTGCGAACGGAGACGCTGACAGCTCATCCGGAACTGCGGACGGCAATCGGGCACTTAACAGGACGGATTTCGGACGATGCAATGCGACAGATGAACTATGATGTGGACGTCAACCACCGCGATGCCGCAGTTGTCGCGCAAGAGTTCCTCGATCAATTGGGGTTGCCGTCACCGGCCCGGTAAGGTCCAGGACGTGCCGATCACTCGATATCGAGTGTATGCAGTACGGGCGCGATCGTCACGACCCCAGCGCTATGGCTTGACACCCCTCCGGCGTTCGTGTTAGCGTGCGCCTGTCAAGAGTTGGACGATCTTCGTAAGCATTCTCTTCACGTATTCTTTACACATCCTTTTGCGGAAATGCTGGTGCGCCGAGGGGCCCGTTACGTCTGCTTACCGGCGACGTTGGTGTACAGGAAAGGATATTGGTCAGGGAGAGGTCAATGATAGAGCGGCGTGAGGGGCTTTATCCACCGAAGGAAGGCTGCACGATTACCGTCGACAATGGCCGGTTGGTTGTCCCGGACAATCCAATTCTACCATTTATTGAGGGCGACGGGACCGGGCGAGATATCTGGCGTGCCTCGGTTCGCGTCTTTGATGCGGCGGTCAAACGTGCCTATGGCGGTCAGCGGCGTATCGCCTGGTATGAAGTGTATGCGGGGGAAAAGGCGTTTAATACTCTGAAGACTTGGTTGCCGGAGGAGACTATTGATGCCTTCCGTACGTATATGGTCGGGATCAAGGGGCCGCTGACGACACCCGTGGGCGGAGGCATCCGGAGCCTGAACGTAGCGCTCCGCCAACTCCTTGACTTATATGTCTGTCTCAGGCCAGTTCGATACATTCGCGGTGTTCCGAGTCCTGTCAAACGCCCAGAACTGGTCGATATGGTGATCTTCCGGGAAAATACCGAGGACATCTACGCCGGGATCGAGTGGGAAGCGCAATCATCGGAGGTCAGGAAGGTCATTACCTTTCTTCAGGATGAGATGGGGGTCAAGAAGATTCGCTTCCCGGAGAGTTCCGCGATCGGGATCAAACCTGTCAGTCGGGAAGGGAGCAATCGGCTGATCGGGGCAGCGATACAATATGCCCTCCGACACCAGCGGAAGTCCGTGACGATGGTTCACAAAGGGAATATCATGAAATTTACGGAGGGCGCCTTTCGGGACTGGGGATATGCCCTGGCAGCCTATGAATACCGCCACGAGACGGTCAGCCTTCGAGAGAGCTGGATCCTTGACAACAAAGCGAAGCAGCCCACCCTCATGGTCGAGGAAAACGCCCTGGCCGTCGAGCCTGGCTATAAGGATATGACTCCAGACCGCCAGGCGAAGGTTCGCGAGGAGGTCGAGGCCGCCCTTGCACTATGGCCGACGCACGGCGATGGACAGTGGAAGCATAAGTTGATGATTAAAGACTCGATCGCCGATATTACACTGCAGCAGACCCTGACGCGGGCCGATGAGTTCGATGTGATCGCGACGCTGAACCTGAATGGCGATTATCTTTCGGATGCGCTTGCCGCGCAGATCGGTGGGATCGGGATTGCGCCCGGGGGGAATATTAATTATGACACCGGGCATGCGATCTTTGAGGCAACCCATGGGACGGCGCCGAAATATGCCGATCTGGATAAGGTCAATCCCGGTTCCGTCATTCTTTCCGGTGAGATGATGCTGCGGCACATGGGTTGGAATGAGGCGGCGGATCTGGTGGTCCGGGGGCTGGAGGCGACCATTGCGCGACGACAGGTTACCTATGACTTTGCCAGATTACTACGTGTCGAGGGGGCTGCTGACGTCAAGGAACTGAAGTGCTCCGAATTCGCCACGGCCGTCATCGAGAGCATGGGCTAGGGCGGGGAAGAGCAGGGTAGAGTTCAGGGTTCGTAGTTCAGAGTTGATAGATCGGAGACGAAGCCGAGATGCGAAGTGTCTATGAACTGTGAACGATGAACTCCGAACTGAAGAGGTGTCGATGCGACCAAAAGTAACCATCGTCGGCGGTGCCGGCAATGTCGGTTCCACTGTTGGCCAGTATCTTATCGCGAAAGAGCTGGCCGATGTTGTACTGATCGATATCCTGGACAGTGTCCAACATGGGCGGGGATTGGATCTGCTCCAGACGGGTCCGATTCTGGGCTCTGACTGCCATATCGTTGGTACGAAGGACTACCGAGACACCGCCAAGTCCGATATTGTGGTCGTAACGGCCGGCATTCCTAGAAAGCCTGGCATGAGTCGGGATGACCTGCTCCGCACAAATGCCAGGATCATGGGCGATGTGATCGAGCAGGTTGTGGCCTACTCCCCGGACGGCATCCTTATTATCGTCAGCAATCCACTTGATGCGATGACCCAACTGGCGCTCAAGCGAAGCGGCTTTTCCAGGGAGCGGGTCATCGGAATGGCGGGGGTACTGGATGCTGCGCGGCTACAGACCTTTATTGCACAAGAGCTGCGGGTATCCGTTGAGAACGTTCATGCCTGCGTGCTCGGCGGTCATGGCGATACGATGGTTCCGCTGCCTCGGTTCTCTACAGTAGCCGGGATTCCGATCACTGAGTTGCTGCCGCCGGACCGCATCGAGGCCCTGGTGAAGCGAACCGCATCGGGTGGGGGAGAGATCCTAGCGCTGCTGGGCACAGGAAGTGCATATTATGCGCCGGGCGCCTCAGCGGTGGCGATGGTGGAGGCGATCCTGAAGGACAAGAAGAAGATCTTGCCCTGCTGCGTCTATCTGGAAGGGGAGTATGGGATCCATGGGCTGTGCGTTGGTGTGCCGGTAAAGTTGGGTACCGCCGGCGTGGAACAGATTATCGAAATCAGGCTGACACCTGAAGAGACGGCTGCCCTGAATCGATCGGCTGCCGCCGTGAGAGAACTGATCGACATCCTGAAGCTCTGAACCGTTGTTCATCAACTGTAGACCCTTCACAGGAGGAGGATAAACCGTGATGCAATTGAGAGGTAGATATCTGGGTTCCCTGGTGCTGGTTGCGGGACTGTTGATCGCAGGCTGTGGGCAAGATATCAAGCAGGAGAATGAGCGACTGAAGGGGCAGATTATCGACATTCAAAAGGAAAATGCCGATCTCAAGGCTGAGATTGTGGTCCTCAAGGGTGAGAATGAGGCGATTACGAAGGAGTTGGATGATGTGAAGGGGAAGGTCGATCAATTGGAGAAGCAGGTCAAAAGCGCCAAGACGAGTAAACCTGCAAAGAAAAAGTAGACTGCTCAGCCGACAATATAACCATTGATGCTTGGATAACGCGTGACCGAAGAGCGGCTGAGCGACCAGCGAGGGCAGGTTGTAGCGATCCCTATGCGAAGAGAGATCTGGTGGCTACAGCCGCTCCTGATTGTACTGGTGCTTAGCGGGTTCATGATCTATACGATGTGGGCGGTCCTTCAGGGCTCCCATTATGAATACAACAACTACTTCTCGCCCTTCTATCCCTCTTTTGCCAAGCCTGAATGGTGGCCGCTTTCGCCGGCCTTTCTGATTCTCTGGGCCCCGGCCGGCTTTCGATTTACCTGCTACTATTTCCGGAGAGTCCTCCACCGTACGTTCTTGCTGACTCCGCCGGCCTGCGCAGTTGCTGACGTACGGGCCGGCTATACGGGGGAATCCCGGTTCCCTCTGATTTTCATGAATCTCCATCGCTACTTTCTGTATCTGGCTATAGTCGAGCTGATCATCTTGTGGTATCACGCCGCCCAGAGTATCGTGTTTGACGGCCGATTCGGCGCAGGGGTGGGCTCGCTTGTGATGCTGGCCAATGTCGCGCTCCTCAGTCTCTACCTGACCTCCTGCCACTCCTTCCGGCATCTTGTCGGCGGGCGGCTTGACTGTTTCTCGGGCTGTCCAACTCGGCATGCCGTGTGGGGTCAGGTCAGCCGTCTGAACGAGCGTCACGGCCTCTGGTTCTGGCTGAGTCTCTCGTCCGTCGGATTGACCGATCTGTATATCCGCCTCCTGTCGATGGGGATCATCAGTGATATGAGATTGTTCTGATGGTGCAGGAGCAGTACGAGACCCACGAGCATGATGTGCTGATCATTGGCGCGGGCGGCGCGGGGTTGCGAGCCGCTATCGAAGCCAGGGCTGTGGGCGTCTCGGTCGGTCTTATCAGCAAGTCGCTGCTGGGCAAGGCCCATACCGTAATGGCCGAAGGCGGCATCGCTGCGGCCCTCGGCAACGTCTATTCTGATGACAACTGGCGAGTACATTTCCGCGATACGATGCGGGGCGGAAAGATGCTGAATAACTGGCGAATGGCCCAACTGCACGCCCAGGAGGCCCCGGCGCGCGTGCTGGAGCTGGAACGGTGGGGGGCGGTATTCGATCGGACCAAGGACGGTCTTATTCTGCAACGCGACTTCGGCGGTCATCGCTATGCCCGCCTGGCTCATGTCGGCGACCGGACCGGTCTTGAAATGCTCCGTACGCTGCAACAGCACGCCGTGGCCCAGGGGATCGAGGTCCACATGGAATGCACCGTAACGCGCCTGCTCAAAGACGGCGACCGTGTGAGCGGGGCGTTCGGCTACCGGCGTGATACCGGCCGGTTCGTCGTCTTTATAGCGAAGGCGGTGATTCTGGCCACCGGCGGGGTCGGGAAGCTGTGGAAGTTTACCTCGAACTCGTGGGAGTGCACCGGCAACGGCGTCATGCTGGCGCTGGAGGCCGGCGCAGAGTTGATCGACATGGAGTCGTACCAGTTCCACCCGACCGGAATGGTCTGGCCGCCCTCGGTACGTGGGACCCTTGTGACTGAAGGGGTGCGCGGCGACGGCGGGACATTGCGCAACAGCAAGGGTGAGCGCTTCATGTTCCGGTACATCCCCGAGTTCTTCAAGGCCGAGACCGCCGACAATGAGGATGAAGCCGACCGATGGTACACGGACAAGAAACAGAACCGGCGTACGCCCGATCTGCTACCGCGCGACGAGGTGGCGCGGGCGATCAACGCCGAGGTCAAGGCCGGACGTGGGAGCCCACACGGCGGGGTCTTCCTCGATATCGCCTCGCGCCGGCCCGCGGATTATATTATGCGGCGTCTGCCGTCGATGTACCACCAGTTCAAGGAACTGGCCGACGTGGATATCACGAAAGAGCCGATGGAGGTCGGACCGACCGCCCATTATATGAATGGGGGGATTCGGGTTGACGCGGAGACGACAGCGACGGCGATACCAGGCTTGTATGCAGCCGGTGAGGTAGCGGGAGGACTACACGGCAGTAACCGCCTTGGCGGCAACGCCCTATCAGATCTCCTGGTCTTTGGCCGACGCGCGGGTCAACATGCGGCACTGTACGCGAAAAGTCTTTCCGGCTTACCGACGGCGGATACCAGTCGGCTTGCCGCCTGCGCGCGCGCGGCTCTAATGCCGTTTGAAAGTAAGGGTACAGAGAATCCCCACGCCTTTCAGGCAGAACTGCAAGAGACGATGCAGTCGCTGGCAGGGATCATTCGAACGGAAACGGAGCTGCAGGAGGCGCTGGTACGACTTGGAGAGTACCGGCAGCGGCTGCCGCAGGTGCGCGTCGAGGGTGGCCGTGCCTATAATCCCGGCTGGCACACGGCCTTAGACCTGTATGCGCTGCTCACGGCGGCGGAATGCGTGACGCGATCGGCACTGGAACGGAAGGAAAGCCGCGGTGGCCACGCGCGCGAGGACTATCCGTCCACTGATCGTCGGTTCGCTTCAGTGAACATCGTCGTCAGCAAACGTGACGGGGCGATCATCACGACCCTGGAACCGATCCGCGAGATGCCGGACGAACTCAGACAGCTCATTGAGGAGAAGCGGTAATGCCGGTCGTCACGCTACGGCTCTTCCGGGGCGACGCTGGGAGCGGCGATTTCGCAGAGTACCGGGGTGAGGCTGAGGAGGGGATGGTCCTTCTCGATGTGATCCACCGGCTACAGGCAACGCAGACACCCGACCTGGCGGTCAGGTGGAACTGTAAGGCTGGTAAGTGCGGCTCATGTAGCGCCGAGGTCAACGGTCGGCCACGACTGCTGTGCATGACTCAGATGAGTCTGTTTCCTCACGGTGAACCGATCACCGTTGCCCCTATCAAGACCTTCCCGATTATCCGGGATCTAGTAGGCGATGTCTCCTTCAACTACGAGGTCGCCAAGACGATTCCCGCCTTTAGACCGCGACCGCCTGATCCAGATGGTGTCTACCGTATGATGCAGGTCGACGTCGAGAGGGTCCAGGAATTTCATAAGTGTATCGAGTGTTTTCTATGCCAGGATGTCTGTCACGTCATTCGCGACCACGACGAGAATAAGCCATACTTCGCTGGCCCGCGCTTCTTTGTGCGGATTGCGGCGCTGGAGATGCATCCGCTGGATACCCATTCGCGCACAGAGATGCTTCGGGCGAAGGCCGGAATCGGCTACTGCAATATTACGAAATGCTGCACCGAGGTCTGCCCGGAGCAGATCCGGATCACCGACAACGCCATCATCCCGCTGAAGGAGCGCGTAGTGGACGACTGTTACGATCCGCTCCAGTGGCTATTCCGCAAGTTCACCCGCAAGGAATAGTCGCCCCGCTTTCGTCGGGATTCGTTATATGTGAGGCGGTGCTATAAGCCGCAGACGGAACAACTTCCTAGCGAGTGCATACACGTCTTTCTTACTCCCTGATTTCCGAATCCCTAAGGCGACGATGAGAACCAGGGCATTGTTAGTGTCTACCCGATAGATTACCCGATATCGCTGTCCAATAGCGCGGAGGCTCCGATAGCCCCCAAACTCCCCGATGAGCGCTTTGCCTTGTTTCGCTGGTTCATCCGCCAAGCCATCAATCGCTTCCTGAAGCTTCGCCTGGACCCGGCGGTCAGCAATATCTTTCAGATATTGGAAGGCAGAGGGCACGAGCCGAATCTGGTGGATCACAGATCAAGCTCTCGCTTGACCTGCTCCCAGGGGACGCCCTTCCCCGCCTCGATCTCCTTGATACCCTGGCGAAGTGCCGCCATGAGTTCGTCGTCCCCCATGATCTCCAGCGTTTCTGTAATGGACTCATAGAGGTCCCAGGGCATTACCGCCAGGACTGGCTTGCCCCGTCGCGTAATGGCGACGGTGCCAGGATCTTCTGCCAAGCGCTCCGGCAGGGACGTGAGCGCGTGTCGGGCTTCAGTAATGGGAAGCTCTTTTCGCATAGTGAGAATCTCCTTGTTGGTTTCTGCCCTTCATACTGTACATAACAAAGGACAGTATGTCAACGAGACTTCGAGTTTCTCCGGCTATTCTACCGTGACACTCTTGGCGAGGTTACGGGGCTGGTCCACGTCGCATCCCTTTCGTACAGCGATGTGGTAGGCCAGCAGTTGCAGCGGGACGACAAGGAGCAGGGGCATCAGGTAGGGGGAGGTATGGGGGATAGTAAGCAGATGGTCGGCCTTGGCCATCAGGCGAGCGTCGGTCTCGTCGGAGAGAGCAATGACAATCCCGTTGCGCGTCTTGACCTCCTCGATATTACTCAACACCTTGTCGAGCGTTTTATCCTTTGGCGCGAGAAAGACTACCGGCACCTCCTCAGTAATCAGGGCAATAGGCCCGTGCTTCATCTCGCCGGCCGGATACCCCTCGGCGTGGATGTAGGAGATCTCCTTTAGTTTCAGGGCGCCTTCTAATGCGATGGGATAGTTAATACCGCGACCCAGATACAGGAAATTCGAGGCGGTATAGAACTGCCCCGCCAGCCCTTCCAGTACGGGTCCAAGGGAGAGCACCTGCTCCATCTGCTGTGGCAGGCGGACCAGCTCACCGAGTAACGTCTGGCATCTTTCCGCATCAAGGCGTCCTCTGGCTCGACCCAGGGCCAGAGCCAGCAGGTACAGAGCTGCCAGTTGGGTGGTGAAGGTCTTTGTTGACGCAACGCCGATCTCTGGGCCGGCGTGGGTGTATAGGATGCCATCGCTTTCGCGACTCAGCGTGGAGCCTACGACATTACAGATAGCGAGGGCCTTACACCCACGGCGTCGCGCCTCGCGCAGGGAGACCAGGGTATCCAGTGTTTCACCGGACTGACTGATTGTTACAACCAGCGTTCGCTCATCCAGAATCGGGTCACGGTACCGAAACTCAGAACCATAGTCCACCTCTACCGGAATACGCGCCAGATCTTCGATAAGGAATTTTCCGACCAGCCCGGCATGCCAGGAGGTCCCGCAGGCGACCAGCACGATTCGATCAATCGTCGGCAATACGCCTTGAAGTGTCTCGAGTCCTTCGAGATACAGGCTACCGCTCTCCAATGAAAAACGACCCCGTATGGTGTCTCGAAATGCACGAGGTTGCTCGTAGATCTCCTTCAGCATGAAGTGCTTGTATCCGCTCTTTTCCGCCATGATGGGTGTCCAGAGGATCTTCTGAAGCTTTTTCTCTACCGGTTCCCCGGTCAAGGTGGAGACGTTGACACCATCATGGGAAAGGACCACCATCTCCTGATCGTCCAAAAACAGGACGTCGCGGGTATGAGACAGGATGGCAGGGAGGTCTGAGGCGACAAGGAATTCCCCGTCACCCAGCCCCACCACCAGCGGGCTGCCATTTCTGGCTGCCACCAGCCGATGTGGGTCGCCTCGCCAGAGGATTCCGAGGGCGTAGGTTCCAACGACATCCGCCAAGGCGCGACGTACCGCGATTTCCAGATCCCCCGTATCCCGCAGTTGCGTCTCGATCAGATGGGCGATGACCTCGGTATCGGTCTCGGACTTGAAGTGGTGCCCCTCCCGCTGGAGCTTCTCTTTCAAGACCAGGTAGTTTTCGATGATGCCGTTGTGGACGACGACGAGATCGCCGGTACAATCACTGTGGGGATGAGCGTTTTCTTCGGTAGGTCGCCCATGCGTGGCCCAGCGTGTGTGACCGAGACCAATCTCTCCGGAAAGGTCACGACCCCACAGGGCATTTTCCAGCTCCTTGATCTTACCCACGCTACGATACAAGGCGATCCGGTCCTGTTGGAGGATAGCCAAGCCTGCCGAATCGTACCCCCGATACTCTAGCCGCTTGAGGCCATCCAGGAGAACCGGCACGACCTTCTTGTGTCCGACATACCCCACGATTCCGCACATCGCGCTACCCCTTCTGCCGTTTGGACCGGAATGTCGCAGCGACGCCGGCCTTATTGACCTGCCGTGCCCGGCCAAATGCCAGCGTACCGGCAGGCACATCCTCTGTGATGGTTGACCCTGCGGCGATAATGGCGCCGCGGCCCACTAAGACCGGCGCTACGAGGCTCGTATTGCTTCCTACAAATACGTCGTCTTCGATCACGGTCGGATGTTTGGTGGAGCCGTCGTAATTGCAGGTGATCGTGCCGGCGCCGACGTTGACCCGCTCCCCGATACTGGCGTCGCCGATGTAACTTAGGTGCGGGATCTTGGATCCTTCGCCAATGACCGACTTCTTTACCTCTACGAAGTTGCCGACCTTGGCCCGTTGCTGAAGCTGTGTCTGTGGTCTCAGATGTGCATAGGGTCCGACCTGGCACCCGTCGCCGATCCGGCTCTCCTGGATGAGGCATCCATCCAGGATAAGGGTGCCATCTCCGATCGTTGAATGGCGGATCCGGCAGCCTGAGTGGATGGTAGTTCCCGCCCCGATTACGGTGTGCCCTTCGAGGGTCACGTTGGGGTAGAGGATCGAATCGGGACCGATTTTGACGAATGGGCCAATGTAGGTATGTTCAGGATCGAGGAGCGTCACCCCGTCGGTGAGTAGCTGTATGGCAGCCTTTTGCCAGAGGAGACGATGGATCTCAGCCAGGTCAGCACGGGTATTGACCCCCCGCACCTCGTCAGGATCTAACGCTCGACAAGCTTGAACGCCTCTGTCGCGATCCCGCAACAGTGCGATGACGTCGGGGAGATACAGTTCTCCCTTGACTGCTGAAGGGCGGATTGCCTGCAAGGCCTCGAAGAGCGCTTGCGCGGCAAAGCAATAGACCCCGGCGTTAATTTCGTGGAGTTGCCGCTCCTCATATGTGGCCTCCAGCTCCTCAACGATTCGTAGCAGTGCCCCTGTCTCCGATCGTACCACCCGTCCATAGCCGACCGGATCGGGCAGTTCAGCCGTCAGCACCGTAGCCAGCGCGCGGGCCTCGCGATGCGTCCGCAAGAGCCCATCGAGCGTTGATGAGGTGAGTAGAGGTGTATCGCCCGAGACGACGAGCAGATCGCCATCGAATCCGGTAAGGGCCTCCTGTGCGTGCAGCAGGGCATGAGCCGTACCGTGTTGTGTCGGTTGGTGGACGAATTCGACGACCTCACCAGCCAGCGCTTCCCTTACGGTATCGGCCTGATGGCCGACGATCACCAGCGTTCGTTTCGCTCGGAAAGGGCGACACGCTTCGACAACATAGGCAATCATCGGCAGACCGGCTACCGGGTGCGCCACCTTCGGAAGTGTTGAGCGCATCCTGGTTCCCTGGCCGGCAGCGAGTATCACCGTGCAGAGATCGTTCACGATTCGATTCCCCTCCTTACGCTCTAGATCCTCTACCGTCCGAACATAGACCATAGCGCGGTTCGCGACGATGCTACCATACCTTCCGGCGGCTGCAAAATCGATCATGCGGATAAGTCCGCCCGGACGGTATATATAGATGGCGTACGATGACAGCCGCAGTGATGGCCGGTTGCAAGGCTTAATAAAGGGATCTTATATGCGCGTCTCCTGCACTCCGAGCACCCGCAGGGCTGCTGAGATGGTGAAGAGAGAGCCGGTGACGACGACGGCATCCTCCGGATCGGTAACTGTCTTGGCCAGCGCGATTGCCTCGGCGACGTCTTCTATGATCTCGATCTTCGGACAGAAGCGTTCAGCCTCCGGTAGATGGTGCGGATCGGCAGCACGCTCATTCTCGGGACGAGTAAGGATCACCCGCTTTGCCATCGGTCCCAATTCGCGCAGCATCGCGATCCAGTTTTTATCCTGCAATACGCCAAATATCATGGTCAATCGACCCGCAAACCCTTGCTCCTCAAGGAATGCCCGCAGTGCGACGGCGCCTGCCGGATTGTGTGCGCCATCCAGGATGATAAGAGGCCGGCCTGGAAAAAGCTGGAGACGGCCAGGCCACTGTGCCCGGCGTAACCCCCTACGAATCGAATTCTCCGAAATGGTCACACCGGCAGTCCGAAGCAGTCGAGTCGCTGCAAAGGCAGCGACCGCATTGATCACCTGATGCCGGCCGAGCAGACTGATATCGAAGGTTTCGTCATGCTGTCCTTTTTTACCGACGCTGAATTGCTGACCGGAGAGATCCGATCGACGAATCTGCCACTCGTATGTGTTCCGGACATCGACAAGAGTCGCGCCCTGCTGTCGGCAGACGTCGGTGATGACAGCCAGGGCCTCCGGGGTAGTGACGGCAGTGACGACTTGCATGCCCTTTTTGATGATCCCTGCTTTTTCTGAGGCGATAGCGCCGAGCGTGTTGCCCAGATACTCCTCGTGCTCCAAGGCGATATTGGTGATGACCGCCACCTGTGCGTCGATGACGTTTGTGGCGTCGAATCGGCCTCCCATCCCAACTTCCACAACCGCGAAGTCCACCTTGCTGCGAACGAAGTGGAGGAAGGCAAGGACAGTCGTGACCTCAAAGAAGGTGGGGTGTGTAGGGGCACCGCTTGCTACGCCCAGTGAGGGGTAAGGGGTAAGGGGTAAGGGGAAGAGTTCCGCGATGATAGGACGCAGTTCATAAGTGAGGGCGGCGACGTCGGTTTCACCAATGGCCTGACCGTCTATCTGGATCCGCTCGGTAAACTCCAGGAGATGCGGGGATGTATAGAGCCCGACCCGGTAGCCGGCGGTCTTCAGGATCGATGCGAGAAAGGCGGCAGTAGATCCCTTGCCGTTGGTCCCGCCGATCAGGATGGATGGAAACTGACGGTGCGGATCCCCGACTGCCCCAAGCAGCCGTTGGATATTTTCAAGCCCCAGCTTCACGCCGTAACGCTGGAGTCCGTAGAGATAGGTAATTGCCTGGGAATAGGTCATACGCTACCTACGCTGAAGGGTTCTTTCGACGATCTACCAGAGCGGGGAGCGCGGATAACGCCGAGCCAACCAGCGATCGAGCCCAAATGAGCGGCCGGCCTGCGTGAGGAAAACTACCAGCAGACCTGCGATAAACGCCTGATCTGAGGTGGTGGCCGGCGACCCGCCCCCCTTGGCCAGAAAAAAATTGAGCGTCAGGAAGATTCCCCCCAGCGCGGCCGGACGCGTCAAGAGCCCAAGCAGGAGTGCCAGGCCGGCCAGGGTCATCCCCCAGGCGATCAGCCCGGCAAAGAGTTGATGATGCGCAATGACGACATCTGTCAGGAACGGCTTATACCAGCCGAACGCATCGGTCGTCTTGGTTGTGAGCCATTTTTCTAATACACCTGGCCCGGTAAAACCCCCGGTTAACTTTCCAAGACCATCCAGGAACAAGTAGTAGCCGAAAAAGATTCGCAGGAGTGCGACCTGCCAGAGCTTCGTCTCGATCTGCCAGTTACCCAGCAGTTTGGTCACAGATGCTCCTGATGAGTGTCCGCGCTATACCTTCTCTACCACGAGGAGTCGGGTGTTCTCCTCCTCGCGGGTTGAGAGGAGTGTCAGGCCGACGCCGGCCAGCAACGATTCGAAGATCGCGAGTGCAAAAGGGAATCGTTCGGCGTCAAACGCCAGTTCTACTCGTTCGCCGGGCTGAAGCTCCTCGGCATGAATCTGAAAGACGCGCTTCAAGTAGGTGATGATATCCGCGCTACACGCGGGTGCCCGAACGACAATGCGCTGCATCGGCCTGTTCTCGACGACGATTGAGGATCCGAGGCCCACGTTAGATCGTTTTCCGCATCAAATACCAGCGCTCGGCGCCCGCCTTGGCACGCTTGTCAGCCTCATCGATCGTTTGCGGCGCAGGAACGATCACGTCCTGGCCTGGTTGCCAGTTCACCGGACAGGCGACGCCGTACTTATCGACGGTCTGCAGCGCCTGCAGGCTTCGCAGGATCTCATCGATGTTGCGTCCGAATGGGATCGGATAGTACATCGCGAAACGGACGATCCCCTCGGGATCGATGAAGAAGACGCCGCGAACGGTCAGGCCGACCTCAGGGTTGATCAGATCGTAGTCGTTCGCTACCTTCTTGTCTGGATCGGCAACGACTGGGAAATCGATCTTAACCTTAGCGGTCTCCTCCATGTGGCGAAGCCACTCGATGTGCGAATAGATACTGTCTACGCTTAGGCCGATTATCTCGCATCCGAGGTCCTTGAACTCCTTGTGTCGCCTGGCGAACTCAATAAACTCCGTTGTACAAACCGGGGTAAAGTCGGCGGGGTGAGCAAAGAACAGAACCCACTTGCCGCGAAACTGCGATAAGGTAATGGGGCCCTTCGTTGTATTTGCGGTGAAATCCGGTGCTTTTGATCCGATCTTGACCATGGTGACCTCCCTTGAGACTAAGATTGCAGCCTCGTCAGTATCGAGCCGTGCGCTCCTCGTTCCAATCAGCTCAACAGCGGATTCAATACTATTGTAGTCTATAGTGCGCCCTAGGCGAACAACGATTTTTTGACTGTGTGGAGTAATCTGTACTCACTCTTCCGGTCGTCCACTCAGCTTCTTCAGGACCTTCGAGACATACACCACGAACGCGCAGCCGACGGGAAAAAGAAACTCATTGGCGGCGCGGGAGACGAGCACGGGTACCGGCGGTGTCTGGGGTGCGGCCTGGACGAATAGCGCCACCATCGCGCCCCCGAACACGACGCCTACGGCGAGCCCCGTCGCGAGGTGTGCCGACAATCCTCCCCACGGCTTTTTAGCGACCCAGTCGAGTGCCAGGCCGAAGCTGCCATACTGGAATCCCTTGAGGATGGCGATCAGAATGAGCGATGGGCCGGGGCCGGCGTCTGCCGTGACCGCGAGCGCTTCCTTCGCGCCGTCGTGCAGCGAGCGCGCAACCACGAACGCGATGGGCGCAGCGAGCAGACCTGCAAGTCCCATCACCGGCCCCCGCGCTTTCTTTGCCGTAGCGCCGACGGCCAGCCCCACGCACACGATAGTCGACCAGGATACCTTCTGGACAAGATCAGCCAGAATGGGGTTTGCACCTTTCAGCGTCCCAAAGCCGGCCGCGAGCGCGACGAGAATGGCTTCCATTGTGAGACCCAGCACTACCGCCAGCCATCCCACATACAGAAGAGATTTCAAGGTATCGAAGGACTTCTCCATCTCCATTCCTATATCTATGATCTCCCAGCCTTCAGCTTCTCGTTCAGCTCGTTGATCCGGCGATGTTGGAAGTCCTAGGAGGTGATCTACGGCCAGTCCTTTCGGCCTTCCGAGTCTCCTCAACTTGCGCGACGAGTTGGAGCGTAGGAGGCATAAAGGGGAGCGGGGCATAAGAGGCCTCTCGGGCCTCCAGTCTAGGACGAAATGGGTGACGGGAAGGCATTCGACGGGTGCCGTCCTACTCCCACGGTGCCGAGGGTACGGGGCGTATAAAAGCCTGTCAAGGAGAAAGTAGGTGACGCGGCGGGAGGAGGCAACCGGCCGTCGTTCGACAGAGGGACTTGGGTGTGGCATAGCGTGCGACCCCCGACGTTAGAGAAACTGTACTATCGGGATGCCAGGTGAGCTATCCGTTGAGAAGAAGGTGTCAGCTTGTTGAGAGGAGAACTAGACTGTGCACATTACGGGGGTGGTAATCTTCACTTGCTCTGTGGCCAGACGCGGCGTCCTGCGAGCACCACGAACCTACACCTCAGCGCCTCACGACTTGACGGAAACCTAGCCTGCTATCCTTGGCGGGGCGATGATCCGAATTACATACCCAGCGGTTTCCTGCCGCCTAACGCTGGCGCTCAGCCGCGTACACTATCCGATTCCTTAATGGCGTACGGCGGCTGCAGCGCGGGGTTAGGCAGAATCATTTCAGGAACATCTCTACGACCCTGTCAGCGAAAACGGGGATGTCTTTATAGGCCTCTGAAAGCGCACGGATTTTGGTAATGGCATCAGCCTGCTGCGCTTCAGGAATCTTAAGGATGTTCAAGAGCGAACGGACATACTCTCCCTTCTCGTTCTTTGTTAGCTCCTCAATAAGACTCTTGTACGCCACAACGATATGCTCTTTGGCCTTCTGCTGGTCACTGAGGCCGGGCTTCCCATCAATCTTGTTCGTGCCGTCGGGCCCGTCTGTAGTCGGCGATGTTGATCTGGCATTGCTTTTGACAAGCAGAACGTTTATGAGCTGCTGGTCGAATTCATAGGCACCACCAGAACTGATATCTACAATTAGCCCCGGAATGATCCAGTTCCAAATATTTCCTAATGTTGCCTGCATGCCATGAGAAAAACTGCTTTTGAGCGCCAACGACTGAGATTCGTATCCCTCTTTCTCGAACAGAACAGTGTAATCTCTTCCCCGTCCAAGTGGCATTGCAACTGGCGTCCGACTTGTAAACTCTCCACCAACCGTAACCGTCGCTCCAGAAGGCTCAGACATAAACGAAACAGTCTGTTTTGAACCGTTTATGGTGGTAGCGCATCCAGTCATGGCGACAAGCGCGAAGAGCAGAATTTCGAGCCTAACCCATCTCATATGTATCTCCTCTTAACAGTTGGACCTCTCACGATGCTGCTACTCGATGCGTTATCGACATGGCGCGCCGTCTAATCTGGTAGGGGCCCGATCTCCCCTGGGAGCCTATCGCCGCGTGGCTACGGGGGTGTTAGCGGCAAGGCGGAGGTGCCGGCCGCCTTGTGATCGAGACCGGCCATGATGCCCCACAGAGCCATATCGGTCCAGCCTTCGACGTGATGCCGGTTCCGGCGAGGAGCAGGTTCCCACCACTCGCCATGTCTGCATCCTATTCGTCTGGAACAAGCAACACAGCATAGAACCGAGTGGCCGATATGTAGCATTCAGCTTACAAGGGTGTCAATGGAAAAGAATGAGCGGACTGGACCAGATAAAATGAGCCGTATTGAGGTCTGCACTGGTGGGTCTGGCGGTGCAGATTACAACCATCTCTAAGAGCGTCAGCTTTGTCAACTCCCTGTACAAGCCTCCTTCCCCCTCAACTTGGGGGTGCAAGGTATGAGTTCGCTGGTGATCGTCGATTCTCAGGCAACTGTGCCGCTCGCGGTCCTCCCCCCAGCATCGTCAGACGCATCAACGTGGCTGTGCGCCACCCATCTCTTCGAGCCGCGTGGGCTCATGATGTCTGTTCCACTTCTCATGGGAGAGAAGGGGGCTGCCCAATCACTAAGGCGGGTCGAGGCCCAGGTTGTAATTCGGGCTCACCCCCGCACGCCACCGCGACGAAGCACCGCCAAGAAGTCCGTCTCTTCCTTCCATACCTGGTAGCAGATCTCCGCGAGTCGCCGGGCGAGGGCCACACGGGCGATCTTGTTGCCTTTCCGCCGCGCTACCAGCCGAGTCCCACGTCCGGAGCGGACCCGACCGGCGGGCCGCCTGGGTGGCGGCGAGCACGAGGGCCCAACGCAGGAGGCGGTTCCCTTCCTTGCTGATGTGGCCCACCCGGATGCGATCCGCGCTCGCCCGCACGCGCGGGGTCAGTCCAATGTAGCTCGCCAGATGCTTGGCGCTTGGGAACCGATGGATATCGGCCAACTCGAGCACCAGGAGGATGGCGATGAAGGGGCCGATCCCGGGAATGGTAGCCAGCCGGCGTACCCGCACATCATTCCCCCAACGGACGACGAGCTCTTTGTCGAGGAGGCCGGATCTGCTCGTCCAACAGGCGGCGCAGTGCGAAGCAGTCCTCTCGGATCGTCGTAGGGATCGGCGTAAGGGGTAGGGCCTGTAGCTCTCGTTGCCCGCCAACGGTCGACCAGCTCTGGCTCTCGGTCGGCTGGAGGTTGCGCCGGGCCAGCAGCCGGCTTGTCACCCCTGTCCGTTCCCGGACAAGGCTCACGCGGTGTCGGATGAGCTCTCGGGCCTCCCGCACGGCCGTCGGGGGGATCCACACAGTGGGGAGTAGGTCGCCTCGCAGGAGCTGGACCAGTCGTTGTGCATCCACGCGGTCGTTCTTCAGCCGTGCGGAGGCAATGGCGCGGGTCTGCTTCGGGTGCGAGAGGACCGGCTAGTGCCCGAGCTGCTCCGGTAGATCGACGAGCCACCACCACGTGTCGGAGGCCTCAATGGCGACCCGGGGGGGGTGCCGGGACCTCCGCGAAGAATCGGTGCACCCGGAGCCGATCATTTTCTAAGCGATGCTGCGTCATCTCTCCGTTGGCGTTCAACACGGCAATCTGTGATACGCGTTTGTGTAAGTCCACCCCGACGTGTACCGTGGCTTTAGCCTCCTTTCTCAGCGGGTGTGTGGGTCCGTCTCCTCTGAGCACCCAGCCTATCCCATGCTGGGCGGGAAGCCAACGCTCTTATGACATCACAAATCTGCACAAGCATCGGCACGCTTGGCGGATTGCAATCGGTATGGGTGGCCGGTTTCATTGGAATACTCACCTCTGCCGTGGGGCGCGTAACGGAAGTGCGGTAGGCGATCCCGCGTACGATTGAAGGACGGGCGGAGCGGTACCAAACGACCGGGATCCTGGGAATTTCGGATGCGCGAGGAGTGCTTGCTCGGCTGATTCCACAGATCAATTCGAAATGAACGCGGAGCATGCACCGCGCCTTTTCAACGGGTCACCCCGGATAGCCGATTGTTTGATTGCACTCGGGACTATTGCGCCTGGAGGCTACCTGAGCCTACGAGTCGATCAGAACATTCCGTTTGCCTGACGTAGCCGACAGAAGAGCCATGCCGAGGCACCCCGCCCGGTAACCCAAGCTGCCGGGCGCATACCCTTGTGCGATCCCTTCTCTGCATACGTGATCTTCCGCGAGCGTAGTTAATCGTCGTGAGCGGCGTGGGCGCCGTAGAGCAGATCGACCCCCAACCAGACGGAATGCGCATCCTGGTGTGCCAGATGATCAGCTCGGTCGTAGTTGTACTGCAGGCGAAGCCGCGAAAACTCGGAGGGATGCCAGGCAAGAAGCGGCGAGATCCGATGCCGGTCGTCCCGGAACGGGTCGTTCTGCCGACCGTTGTAGGTGAGCACACTGGCCCCGCTGCCGCTTGCATATTCATAGCGAAGTCCGGCGGCCCAGCCGTCAGAGAACCCGTACAGCGCCTGTGTGTATAACCCCCAGTCGCGTAACGTCTTGCGTGGCAGATCGATTGTCCCGTCAGTGAACCGGTCTGCCACATAATCCCGCCCCATCGCCTCTGACTGCCAGACAAAGAAGGGCCATCCTCGGACGCTGGCGGTGGGGTGCCAAGTCAGCTTGAGATCCGCTCCATAGATGCGCGTATGACTATCGGAGCCTGTTGCATTCGGGCCGAACAGCCCTGACAGACCGAACGTGGTCGTCGTGGTTTTACCTGAGTTCCAGGCGTTCTCCCAACGGAGCAGGTAGAGAAGGTCTTCCAGGTTCCTGACGTCCCGCTCGACGAATGGTCGTCCGCCGATCGGTCGCTCCTCAAAGAATTCTTTATTGGATAGAAAGCTTGATGCGATCTCGCCGTTCGCATTCTGGGCCCCTACGGACAGTTGAGAATGCCATGGCAGCGGCGTGAGCCACCCCAACCGAATGCCGGTCTGTCGCAGACCGTCAGGTCCGAATAGCCGGGTATTGATGACTGGCCGATCCAACCACTGCCACTGATGGGGATGCTGAGGATTGATCTGGCCGAACTCGGTGAAAAAATGCCCTGCCTTCAGTTGCAGTCCATACGGTAGCGCCTGCGTGGTCAGGAAGGCCTCCTCCAGTTCGACCCTGGTGTCACCGACTTCCGGATCGATGAGATAGATGATATGAGCCTGTCCCGTCAGGTACGGGTCTACGGCGCCCGTCAAGGAGAGCTCAACGTTCTGGACTGTAAAGCCTCGCTTACGCGGGTCGTGATCGCCACCCTCGAGATTCCGAAGGGTTGCCTCGCGCTTCGTTGATGTGCCGGCGGCAAACAGCGCATTTACGGAGATGTCAATCAATCGAAATCTGGTTCCGCCGGTCTGATGGGACAAGAGATCGGTCGCCACGGGCGCCGGTGTCGAAGCGTGAGCCTCGACATCCTTCAACGCGTTGTCAAGCGCTACGTGAGAGGTAGCGAGTTTCTCCGGCGTCGGCAACAGAGATCGCATGATTGCAATTTGATGCTGGAGTTCCTCCAGCTTCTTCTCTTTCTCGGCATCACGCCGGCGAAGTTCTTCGACCTCCTTCTTCAGGACTTCCAGTTCGGGATTCTTGACCTGTGCCCACGTCACTCCTGTTCCGATCATCAGTACGACGAGGGACGTCATCATCATGATGAGACCTAGCCGCATGGTGAAGAGGGTAGACATTGATTGTTCCTCCCCAAAAGACGATAGCACTTGCCGAGGCCGGGCCTACTCCGGCAGATGAACACCAGAAAGATAGGAGTATCCCGGGCTTACGGCTTACAGGCTTGAACGATTCGGATGCTAGGGGAAAACGGGTGGGGCGCGGCTGTGAAACGATCCGAGGTCGGTGACGTAGGCAACTGTGACGAATGAGGAAACGTGGAAGAGTGAGCCGAGGAAGAGTTGCAGCAGGAGGACAACGACGAGGCCGGTTGCGGCAACCTGCTGCCAGAAGTGAATCGGGCAAGATTCATTCGCCTCGGCCTGAGGCTCGTCTGCAGATTGATGGGTATCATGGGTCTGATTCGAGCCCGGAAGGAGCGGCCGAAGCAATCCACCGAGTGAGGCGGCATCCCCATGGTCGTGCGGATCAGGGGCCAGCAGCAGAAAGCTGATGGCCAGGATTATCAGGGCCGCGATCAGGCGCGCTCGTCCACGCCCTCTCTCGCATCGGCTGAAGCCCATACTCTCAACTCGCCGATTAGAACTGTAGCAGCAGTTCGGCGATTCCTTCATGCGCAAGCTCGCCGTGCGTGCTATTGCTCAGTCCGACGGCATTCCGGCCAGGCCGAAGATCGGTGAGGATGTAGTTGCCACGCAGTCGAACGTTTGGATTAACATACCAACTCAGTCCAAAGGTCCCAGAACGCAGCTCCATCGGGACCTCGTTCTTGGCTGAATCAGGCGCCGTAAATGTACCCTTATTATCATCAACCCGCATATGCTCATAGCGGCCATTGGCCAGGAGCCCTTTCTGTTTATTGCCGAAGAGCCAGTAGCCGATCGACCCATACCCCCCCTGCATGATGAGATTATCGAGATTACTGCCACCAGCGCCTACGTCGTCGCGCTCCTGCGTGGCATAGATATACTCCCCCTTGAGGATGAACGGGTAGAAGTCGAAGACGAGGTCGCCACCACCGGCAATCCGGTTACCGTTGATCAGGAAGCCGTTCTGGGTCCCGCCTTCGCCGTTGCCGGCCAGCCTGACGCCGGTCGGACTGATTGGATTAAAGCGGTGATTTGTGGAGCCACCGCCGACGGGTGTTGTGACACCGGATGGGTCGGTTGCGCCCTTGCCCCTCACAACACGAAAGGTCCGGTGATCGACATTCAGCCCGATGGTAAGATTCCCGACAGGCATCGGAGGTGCAAAGGTGACCCGACCGGTATACTCCTTATTCCCGTCATTATCGATACCTCCAGAGCACTGATCGACTCGGCCACAGCCGTTGTAGAGACCCACCCCGTAGTAGACAGGTATTGCGGCGAGTTTCAGATTACCCTCGAGAGTGAGGCCAAGCTGGTATTCCGGGGACAGGGCCCTGGAGGTCACCGTCCGCTCGGCGAAATCCAGGTCCCGAGAGGATGTGAGCATCTCGAGGCCGAACCGGGCCTTATATTGCCCCACAGTCAGCTTTGCCCACGGGGCATACGCATAGTTGACGTAGGCCTCTTCGAGGCGAGTGCCGGTGGAGCCGCCCGTAATTTCTTGCTCGATTAGGAAGCCAAAGTCGTTGAAGACCTGGCCGCTGACGACGAGCCTGGTGCGGCGTATTCGAAATGTGCTCGGGTTGTGCCGTGCCAGCCCCGCCTTCGTCACATCCTGGCCATCAACGGTGCCGGGGTAATTGTCTTTGTCTCGCGCCCCTTCAACAATGAACCAATTCTGGATGAACCCGCGTAGATTGAGTTTGAACTGGCCATCCGAAGACTGCAGAGAGAACCCCTTCCCGGGCTCAAACCCGACCTGGTATGCCGAAGCTGCTGCCTCGGCAGCCTTCTGTTCGACCTCCATCACGCGCCTAGCCATCTCGTCCTGTTGCGCAGACCGTTCCTGCCGTAACTGCTGCATCTCCTGTCGTAACCGCTGCAGTGACTGCTGCTGGACCTTGAGGGTCTGCTCGAGATCGGTGAGTTTATCAGCCCACGCCCCGGTCGGGGCAAGCAGCAAAACGCCTCCCAAGACGATACTACGAATCCACCAGCCCTTTAGAGTCATACGTCTCCTATTACGCTCTGCGTCGTTCTGTCCTGCAGAGCGTGGATTACTTTCAGTGCCCCCGACGGCACCGGCGTTTCTACATTGTGGCCGAGGTAAAGAATAAAGCCGCTTATTCTAGCGTTCCGGAGGAGCAAATGCAAGCCTTACGCACGTTCGTGTCAACCCACTTTAGAAATGTCCTATTCCTACCACTATAAAAATGTCCGGTTAGTACACCCACTGCCGTAGCTGATCCGTCACGGTCTCTGCCTCTTCGATCCTCATCGGCCAGCACTCGGAGCCGCCGAGTCTGGGGACCCTGTGGACACCCGTTTCGCGTGTCCAAGCGACCGCGGCAGGTCCCGAGGCCTCTCCTCGCCAAGGTTGCCATGCGGGAGCCCTCTCCACCTAAAGGGACCGCGCCACGGGTAATCGGGGGAGGGTCTCCGGGGTGATCCCGTCACTGGAGAGGAAGAGGCGGAGGAAGGAAGCGCGTCGGACCTTGGCAGCGCCTTGGTTCGTGATATTGAATCGGCCCATAAGCCTACACCTCTGTGTGTGTGGTGTTGTCCGGCAGATCTGCGTGAGGCTATTCCACGTGCCGGTAAGGTCGGGGAAGGGTGTTGTGCCTTCGTAGCGGGCCAGGGCGAAGTTTGAGGAGGTGCCAGAGCTAATATAATAAGAGGACCCCGCCGCCACCAACTTGCCATCGGGCTGCAGGATGAGGGCGTAAGCCCCCTCGGCGGGGCGGCCGAAGTCGGTGGTCACCATACCTCCGACACCGAAGGTCGCATCCGAGCTTCCATCAGGGTTGTAGCGGGCCAGGGCGAAGTCCCAACTGAGGGGCCATGAGAGGCTTCCAGCCACCACCAGCTTGCCATCCGGCTGCAGGATGAGTGCTCTGGCGTCAACACTACTGATGACGCCGAACTGGGTGGTCACCTTACCGCCTGTGCCGAAGGTGGGGTCCAGATCGCCTGGGGCAGCGAAGACGGCACCAGCGATGAGGAGCAGCTACGGGGTCAGCAGGCCGGACAGCAGTCGACGGCTCAGGGGAAAACGTGAAATGAGTGCAATATGAGGTTCCATGTGTCCATCCTCCTTCCGGTGGGAACCGGCGGTCCTATGATATTGGGATCCACATCTAATCACCAAAACCGTACAAGGTATACCAGCAACTGGTTATGGACGCCCTGGCTCGCAAGCCGACCCGAGGCAACATGTGATGACAGCCACGTCCCTGATTATCAGCAAGAGCGATCACTGCTTCTGTGCCTCGACCGAGGTGTCAGGTATCAATTTGCACCCAGCGATCTCGGTCTCGCCGACGCTCTCGGGCACCACCATGAGGTGTGGGCGCCCCACTAAAAAGCCCACACCCACGGTTCCCTTCACGTAATAGGTTCTTCCCGCTCTTACATCAAGCGTCACTGCGCTTTTTGCTTCGGTTTTTGCCCACAATTCCAGCTCTCCTGGCTTCGCGAAATACGGATAGTAACCGCCATTGTAAAGTGTAGTGATTACTGTGTCGCCAACCTTAACATTGTAGGAGACGCCTCCACCGGTAAAGCCACTTGGTCGATAAATGTAAACCAAGCCCATCCCTTCTTGGATCTTATCCGTCTTCTGGTAAATCGGACCGAGCGTTGCACATCCAACAATCAAGAAAACACACGTCAAGCACGTTGCTATCCTAATGATTAACTGTCTCATGCGGATCCTCCATCGTTAGGCGATTTCTAGTCGCCAGGTTCTAGCCCAGAAAGGAGTTCCCGATCTCGATTCATCTGAGATTCGATGTTGTCTCTGACAGCTATTAATCCTTTCCTTCGCAGTTCAGAAAACGTCTCGCCTTGCCAAAATATGTTCCGCATCTTATCCAAACTGGAGGTTGCTGTGTAGGTCTTAACTGCGTGGTTCTTTTTCGATATCTCCAACCGTCCCACAATCACCACCGTGTCTTCACCAATTGGAAACCCCACAATCGTCAGCGGGTTGAAAAGGGGAAGAATCTGTGGAACGCCGTCCTTCCCGTGAATCACCTCGTAGGTATATTGAAACGCCAAGCCAGACTCTCCGGCCGGATAATCCACAACGGTCCTCGGAAGATATTCGCGGTTCCCATCGTAGGTAATTCGGCCTCTTACTCGAACATCGATGCCGGCCGTCGACTTTACGTCGGGGGTCACGACCATCGTCGTCCCACAGCCGACTAATACGATCAAAGGCATCATGATCCCGAGACCTAACCAGAGCGCATAAAACATCTGGTTACACGTACGCCTCATCTCAGCTCCTTCGTTCCAAAGCCCTTTTCATAACTAGCCACCACTTCTTGATATACACGGTGGTCCTGCGGCAAGGTCTGGATAAGTAGCCGATAACACTCCTTTGTGCCCTCGCGCTTACACCATCCTCTGATTTCTTCAACGAGCCGGTCTCGATACCGGCTCCGTGGGTAACTATCAAAAAATCTCTTTGCCTTTTCCATCGACATTGTGGCGGCCACTTGCTCGTATGCTCTCTGGTCGTGGAAGTTATCACAACCATGGAAAGACAACATGCTTGCCAGCATCACAATACACATGGTGAGCCGACGCAGACTCACGCCGCACCCTGGCTCGGTAGCATGGTATTTTTTTAAGCTCTTCCGCTTTGGTGTGGACGTATGGTCTTCCACCGTCAACTTTCTTGCCTTGGGATCAAGCGTTCCGACAAATTGATACTGATTGTGGCATGCGCCGACGTCTGTGCGTCAATACGCCATATAGCGTATGTGGGGCAGCCGGGATGCGACGTCGCAACTGGCCCTGTAGTCAGTGGGTTCCGTCGCGGCCCCGCGCCATAGATATAAAGCTCTTGTTACAATCAATATAGATGTGAGGAGGAGCGCGTCAAGGCAAAAATAGTGTCAAAACGGAATAACGCCTGACATAGATCATGGCGAAGCATCATGAAGTACGTAGAGCTAGACAATCATTTCATATTTCAGCAGACCGTCAGTTCACGACACTGGCTTGCGGAGAGCCAGGGCATCCAGTATAGTGAGCATACCGGTCTGAGGGGATACTGGCGGCTGGATGAAAAAGGATAGGCACCGAGTAGTGAAGCGTGCCTCAAGATCAGGAGTTATATGAGTCAAGACGCACATCGATACGTGGAGATTGAGCAGATATTACGTCGTCGCATCGTCATTCTTGACGGTGCGATGGGTACGATGATTCAGACGCATAATCTCACGGAAGGCGACTTTCGGGGGCAGGCATTCGCCAATCATCCCTGCGATTTGAATGGGTGTAACGATCTGCTGTCGATTACGCAGCCAGCCATTATTGAGGCGATTCATCGCCAGTATCTGGAGGCCGGCGCCGATATCATCGAGACTAATACGTTCAATTCCACGTCGATCTCGATGGCGGATTATCGGCTGGGATCGCTGGCCTATGATCTGAATGTTGCCGGTGCAAGAGCGGCGCGCAAAGCCGTCGAGGTGGTGATAGAGAAAGATCCGAGTCGCCCCCGCTTTGTGGCCGGATCGATCGGTCCGACGAATCGCACGGCGTCGATGCCATCCGACATCCATAACCCTGCTATCCGCGCCGTTACCTTCGATCAGTTGGTTGCGGCCTATACCGAGCAGGTCCGCGGCCTCCTGGATGGTGGCGTGGATCTCTTGATGGTCGAGACGGTATTCGACACGCTGAACTGTAAGGCCGCGCTGTTTGCCATCGATCAGTATTTCGAGGAGGTCGGCCGACGCGTACCGATGATGGTTTCTGTGACCATTGCGGATCGCAGCGGGCGCACGCTTTCCGGACAAACAGTAGAGGCCTTCTGGAATTCGATCGCCCATATGCCCTTGTTGAGTGTGGGGATCAACTGTGCGTTTGGGGCGAAGCAGATGCGCCCGTATCTCGAAGAACTTGCCCAGATTGCCCCGGTATTCCTGAGTTGTTATCCCAACGCCGGCCTTCCGAACGCGTTTGGAGGGTTTGATGAGATACCGGTGATCATGGCGGCTGATCTCAGAGACTTTGCGGATAACGGCTGGCTGAATATCGTCGGCGGTTGTTGCGGAAGTACCCCGGCCCATATCAAGGCGATTGCGGATGCCGTACAAAGCGTTCAACCGCGCATTCCCGCTCATCCACAACCGCACACGCGATTAAGCGGCCTGGAGCCATTGACGATTTGCCCGGACGTGGGTTTTATCAATATCGGGGAGCGTACGAATGTCAGCGGGTCGGCGGCGTTTGCCAAGTTGGTGCAGAGCGGCGAGTATGAGGCGGCCGTATCCATTGCGCGACAGCAGGTAGTCGGTGGCGCCCAACTTATCGATGTCAACATGGATGAGGGGATGCTTGATGCGAACGTTGCAATGGTAACGTTTCTCAACCTCATCGCCTGCGAGCCCGACATTGCCCGCGTTCCGATCATGATCGACAGCTCCGACTGGTCGGTGATCGAGGCTGGACTGAAGTGTGTACAGGGCAAGCCGGTTGTCAACTCCATTAGCCTCAAAGAAGGCGAGCAGGCATTCATTCAGCGTGCCAGGCTCATCAAACGGTACGGAGCTGCGGCCGTTGTCATGGCCTTTGATGAGCGTGGTCAGGCCGATACGCTGGAGCGTAAGATTGAGGTCTGTACCCGCGCATACCGGATTCTGACCGAGACGGTCGGCGTATCACCGCAAGACATTATCTTCGATCCGAACATTCTGACGGTTGCAACCGGGCTCGATGAGCATAATAATTACGCGCTCAACTTTATTGAGGCAACCCGCTGGATCAAAGCTAACTTGCCTTACTGTAAGGTCAGCGGCGGGATTAGCAACATTTCGTTTTCATTTCGAGGGAACAATCCGGTTCGAGAGGCGATGCATTCGGCATTCCTGTACCATGCCATCCAGGCCGGCCTGGATATGGGAATTGTCAATGCAGGGCAATTGGCGGTCTATGAGGATATCCCTCAAGATCTGCTCGACCTGGTTGAAGACGTGCTCCTGAACCGCCGTTCCGATGCTACCGATCGGCTGGTGGAGTGTGCAAAGACCGTCAAAGCGCAGGGCCGGACCGCCGCGAAAGACGAGGACTGGCGACAGGGAACCGTTGAGGACCGACTCACCCATGCGTTAGTAAAGGGGATTGTAGACTATATCGAATCGGATGTGGAGGAGGCGCGACAGCAGTATGACAGACCGATTGAGGTGATTGAAGGTCCGTTGATGGCAGGGATGAACCTTGTCGGCCAACTCTTCGGCTCCGGGAAGATGTTTCTGCCGCAGGTGGTCAAAACTGCGCGGGTGATGAAGAAGGCGGTGGCCTACCTCCTCCCATTCATTGAGGCCTCGCGTTCGGCGTCCGACAGTACACGCAGTCAGCGGAAAATCCTCCTGGCGACCGTCAAAGGGGATGTGCACGACATCGGCAAGAATATTGTTGGGGTCGTACTTGGATGCAATGACTACGAGGTCATCGACTTGGGGGTGATGGTACCGTGCGATACGATCCTCAAGACTGCCAGAGAACAGCAGGTGGATATTATCGGTCTGAGCGGGCTGATCACGCCATCGCTGAACGAAATGATGCACGTGGCGCGAGAGATGAAGCGGGAAGGATTGCAGATTCCGCTTCTTATCGGCGGTGCGACCACCAGTCGAATTCACACCGCCGTCAAGATTGCCCCACTCTATGACCAGCCGGTCGTCCATGTTGTGGATGCCTCTCGAGCAGTGGGGGTCGTCGGCCATCTCGTCAGCTCAGGACAGCGATTTACGTTTATTGAGAGCAATCGACTCGATCAGGAGCGAGTCAGGCGCGCGTATGAGGACCGCGATACAGGTGCGCTTCTACCGCTCAGCCAGGCGCGTCTCCGGAAACTCTCTCTCGATTGGGCTGCAGTAGACATCCCCAAGCCATCCTTTACCGGCATTCGTGTGCTGGACGAGTTTCCACTCGACCAGATCGTACCCTATATAGATTGGTCGCCGTTCTTTCATGCGTGGGGGATGCGGGGCCGATACCCTGAGATCTTGCAGGAGCCCAAGGCCAGGGAGCTGTTCGATGATGGCCAGCGTTTACTGGAACAGATCGTCAGCCAGCGCTGGCTCAGCGCCAGAGCAGTCTACGGATTCTTCTCGGCTAACAGCGTAGACGACGACGATATTGAGCTCTACGCGGATGACGCTCGGTCGCAGGTACTTACCACCATTCATACTCTCCGCCAGCAACTGCACAAGGCTGAGGGGCAATGTAATCTGGCGCTGTCAGATTTTATCGCACCGAAATCAACCGGGCTTCCAGATCATCTCGGCGCGTTTGCGGTCACGACCGGTCATGGCCTCGATGCCCTCTGTAAGCGATATGAATCCTCCCATGACGACTATACCTCTATTCTGGCCAAGGCGCTGGCCGATCGTCTGGCGGAGGCCTTTGCGGAATGTCTGCATCGCCGAGTTCGAGCAGAGTGGGGGTATGGAGTTGGAGAACAGTTGACCAATGAGGATCTGATCAGAGAACGGTATCGCGGAATCCGCCCAGCGCCCGGTTATCCGGCCTGTCCGGATCACTCCGAGAAACGAATACTCTTCGACCTTCTTCAGGCGGAGCATAACGCCGGTATCCACCTGACGGATAATTGTGTCATGGTTCCGGCCAGCTCGGTCAGCGGGTTGTACTTTTCTCATCCGGAGGCGATCTACTTTGCGGTTGGAAAAATCGGGCAGGATCAGGTGTTGGACTATGCCAGGCGTAAGCAGATGGATGTGCGGACGATCGAGCGGTGGCTGTCACCCAATCTGAATTATGATGCGGATTTCCCTGGCAAATAACCTGAGCGCAGGACTATGAAAAAGGCAATGGACAGGAAGGAGACCTTCCTGTCCATTGCAGCTCTTTCGATCGTGTAGAGAGGGATCCTACTTTACGGCCTTCAGGTGTTCAAGCGCGCTTGAAGCGGCCTTGGTGGCGACATCGGCATGATTCGCCTTACCGTGCTCAATGGCTCCCTTCAACTCCTTAATAGCCGCAGCCGTATGATCGTTCGCCTTTGCCTTCTGGGCTGCCTCGGCATGCTGTAAGGCTACCGTCGCGTGTTCTACCACCACATTAGCATGGCCCGCCTTACCGTGCTCAATGGCTGCCTGAGTGTGCTCGATCGCCTCGGCCTCATGGGTTTTTGCAGCCCACGAGAGTCCATTTCCGATAAAGGTCATTACTCCAAGAGCTAGTACTGCTACTGCAAGTTTCCGCCTCATCCTGACTTCCTCCTCATGATAGATTGCCCCACTTATTCCTCCGACTCGCCTCTTTTCCTTCGCCGCTCCTGCAACCATCGTATCGCAGTAGCAGGATAACTCTACCATGGAGGTTTTTCAAGTGTCAAGGTATGAGCGAGCAGACCCAACGCCTACAACTCATACCTTCTGAGGAGTTGAGGTGGCGAAAGGCTGTGCAGCCGCCTAATGCATATGTCCGCCACCGCCACCGCTACTGGGAGCATGGCCGTGCGACAGGTAGGTATCGATATCGGCTGCCGTTGGATACAGCTCCAGGGTTTGACCTACTCCTCCACAGGATTCCGGCAACGGATTGGCGGTGAGGTTTCTTACAATAGTCAGAGATGCGACATAGCCGGGGGCCACAATCGTCTCCGTCGGGAACATGGATGTGGGCGCCTTCATCCACGCATATACGCTATCAAAGTCGCCCTTCGCCTTCATCCTGTCTCGGCGCCACTCGTGATCCTGTTGATGTTTTGCATCTGCCTGACAGTATTGCACAACGGGTATATCGACTTGAATCTTGTTGTAGCATGTATTCGGTTGAAATTTTGGGAAACTGACGCTGACGTTGGCGTACCCCGCAAAGTTATCCGGGATGTATCCCCAATGCCAGTGAACCGCGCGAACGTCCATAGTCTTCACACCGTGGTTATAGTAATCCGGGACATCGCCTGTGACCGGCACGATCTGCTTCCAGTTCTGATCCACTACAGGCTTAATCCCGAACAGTGCATTGCCCGCGTAATTGTTCGTCCCATCGGTGGTATAGGTGATCCCATCGAGATTCGGGTCCAGACCGTTGGGGAAGAGCGCCGTGACCATTCTGGTCGAATATGACTCCCCAGAATTGGTACATCCGTGGCCTATACCAATGCTTAGGACAGCCCCCGTCCCTTCTTGATAATTCCTGCCGCTGTACGCATCAAGGGTATCCTTCGATCGAATATTGGCGTGTGGGAATGCCCAAGCATCGGTGGAGATGAAGGCCCCGGTCAGAAGGGCCGCAAAGACGATGGTGCTTGCTCGTTTCATGCTTCTCTCCTTTGTGTTGTGTGGGTTTCTCGAAGGCTCGTGTTGTTGCCGAAGACGCTGAATCAGAACCTGTAGGTCAGTCTGGTGTTGTATGAACGTCCCATGCCGGGAACGGCAAGGCCCCACGGTATCGAGTTAAGGCCCATGGTTGAGCCCTGACCGGTATAGGCGCCGCCGAGCGGCAAGGAGTAGAACTTGTCGAGCAGGTTGTCGATGCCGAAATCGAGTCGCATCGACTTCCAGCTATAGCCGGCGCGCAGATTGGCCAGAATATAACCCGATGTCTTGATTTCATTCCGCACATCGGAGACGCCGTGCTTGCCCTTTGCCATGACCATCTCGACGCCGCTGTCGAAGCCGCCTAGCTTATGTGTCAGCGCTAACTTGCCGTTGAGCGGCATGATGTTGTAGAGATCGTCGTCGGTGGTGGTGTTCTGGCCATTCGTATAATTAAACAGCCCCGCGAGGTTAAATTCGCCAGCACCGTCGATCTTTGCTAACGGCATATGGGTGGAAACGTCAACACCCCAGAGCCGGGCTGTTTGATTGACGTACTTGAGAAGAACGAACTGGTTCGTACGGGCATCGCTCACCGGGGCTCCGCAGATCGCATCCATTCCGCTCTGCAGGCAGCGTTTCGCGTCGATGTAGTCGGTGACATGGGTGTAGTACGGCGTCACCTTAAACCCCCAACGTCGGTCGACAGCATGCACGTCCACGGTACCGCTTATGGTGTGCGCTTTTTCCTGGTCCAGATCCAGATTGCCGACATAGCCGTTGCCGTCACCCTTGAAGTTATTCATGACCATTGCCATGCCATTTGTCGACCAGGTGTACCGTTCATAGAGATTCGGTGAGCGCATTTTATGCGCGTACCCGAATTCGAGGCTCAGCATCGCCGTCGGGGTGAAGCGGGCAAGTGCGGTGAGATCCCAGTTATTGTCGTTGCGGTCGTGATTGCGGGCATTGAAGACGTCTGCTGCAAATCCAAACATCATCTCGTTATAGCCGTGCACGTCGCCGGCATCCATCTCGACCCGCTCGTAGCGAGCGCCCAGCAGCGTCAGCCATTGCGGATGCAGGCGCGTCTCCCACTCGGCGAACAGCGCTTTGCGCTCACGCGTGCCGTCGTTGATGTTCACAAACGTATCTGGCGCCATTCCCCCCATCATGACGCCGGGTGGTAGGACCTTGGGGGACGACGGCCATCGGTCGTCCAACCGGTAATACTGATATTCCCCACCGAGTCGGAGGGTATGCTGCTTGGTGAGATCGATGTTGGCTTTGAGGACGCCGCCAAGGTTTCTGCTGTCGCTGTCCATCGGCATCCCCGGTGCAATGCCATACTGAAACTGTTTGTCGTCGCCGAAGTCCATATCGTGTCGGACGGTTTCATGGTAGGCGCGGGCATCCAGCGAGCCCCAGGCAAACTGACCGAGATAGCGCAAGTTCTGACGCCACTCGGTATTGCTGATAATGTCCATGCGTTGGTTGGGGAAGCCTTGCTCCGGAATATGCTGGTAACCAAATTTTCCTTCGAACAGATGGTTGCCTTGTTTAAGCGCGAAGGCTAAGTTATGGTTTTCGGCCTTATAGGCGCTGGAGCCGACCTCATCGCCATCGAGAATGTTGCCCGGCTTATCGACAGCGGCCGGACCGGCGGGCTTGAAATTTCCGCCTGCGGTGTAGTTGTCGGCGTGGATGACCGAGCCGTTGTAGGCCGCACTGAAGATGTCGGTGGCGAAGGTGGCCGAATAATCTCCGCCGCGCGCCTTATTGTTACTACGATAAAACGAGCTGATATGACCCTTGAGCAGGGGGGTCTGGCCTGGGGCGGCGAATTCCGGCGCCGGGGACTCCAACAAAATTGTGCCGCCGATGCTGTCGCCGCCGACACTGACGGGCGTAATGCCGGCGAATACCCTGAGAGTCCCCACGTTGGAAGGGTCGACATAGGAAAGGGGTGGGGTCATGTGGTTGGGGCACGCGGAAATCAGGTCCATGCCGTCGACCTTGATGCGCAGACGGTCATCGGCCAGACCGTGGATCGCCGGCAGGCTGGAAACGCCCCCGCCGCCGTACAGACTGACACCGGGGATCTCGCGCAGCAGGCTGGCCGTATCGCTGGTCGCCGGTGACAGCGACTGTAGTTTCGGCGCATCGATGACCGATGCATTCAACGGCACAAAGACATCATTGATAACGGTAGACCTGACAACTACCTCCTTCAATATTGTGATGCTGTCGTGTTCTTTCTTCTCCTCCTCTGCTAATGCCACAGTGCCCCATGTGAGCAGCGTGGCCAGTCCTATGAGGACTGCCGTACACTTGTGGGTGCGTCGGCTTTCTCGTCGTCTCATGGTTGTCTCCTTACTCCGAAAATGGGGATTAGGCTGAAGGCTTTTAGATGCAGCCTCCGCCTTCCTTCAGTCTTCAGTCTAGCTACCTGCCTTCCTGACGCGGTGAGCTCGGGACCGCCGGATGAGGAGCGGCGGTCCCGAGGAGGCTCATCCGCTTCGAGAGAGGAAGTTCCTGCCATGGCGCATCAGCCCAACCCCGCGGCAGGGAAGGGTGGGCCAGGTGCGCGTCGCCTGAGCGGGTAGCGACGCTCACCATCTCTCTAATCGAAACTCTACCGGCAGCTCGGCCCAGGCGGCGACGGCCCGGTGGTCTCTTCTTGCCGGTTCGAAGCGCCATCGCCTGATCGCCTGGACTGCCGCGTGGTCGAGATCCGCGTGACCGGACGACCGCTCAATCGTAACGCTAGCCACGCCGCCATCAGCCTGAACCAGGAATTTGAGGCGGGCCGTCCCCTCGATGCCGGCCCGGCGGGCTGACTCCGGATAGCGGGGGGTGACCTGGTAGCCGCCCTTGAGCAGTCTGCCATCGATCAGGCCGCCATCATCGATGCCTGTCCGCCCCCCACTAGTCGCCTTGTAGGCTAGGGGATAGCCATCCGTCCGAGCAGACGCCACGACGCCAACCCCTGTTGCAACAGCGTTGCGATTGATCTGCACTGTGCCGCCGGCAGCTTGGCGACCGATCAACGCCTGTGTATCCTGCCCTCCACTGACGACCCGCCAGGAGTCGTCTTCTACTACACTTGCCGTAAGCTCTCGCGTCGATGCGGTGTCGGCTTTCTGTTCCACGACAGCCTCTGGCGGCAGTAGCGGTGTTGGTGGCTGTTCGCGTGGCACTGACGACTCGCGTGACGGCGTCTGTGTCGCCTGCGGCGTCTCGATGTTGGGATCAGATGGAGGGGCAGTGGGATTTTCACGCGGCGAGGGACCGCCGGAAGTTCGGAGCCGATCCTCACGGATCCGCCCAGCGCGCAGCATGGATTGCTGAGGCGCGGGCGCGTCAGTCTCTCCGACTGTGATGATCTCAATGGGGATCTGCACCTCCAAGGGGCTGGAGAGGCCCAGACCCGACACGCCAGAGACAAGCGCCAGCAATGAGAGATGGATCAGGCCGGACGCCACCGCGGGACCTTTCAGCGGATGATTCACTCCTCACGCCTCATCTGATTCGGCTTCACCGCGATCGCCAGCCTGTTCGAGCCGGCCCACCTGGCGATATCCATCGCCTCCACAACCCGCCCGTGTGACACCGCCTCATCCGCGCTGAGGACCACCGTGAGTTCCGGGTTCACCGTAAGCAGCCCCTTTAGCCGCTCCCGAAGCTGATCGACCGAAATGGGTTGCTTGTCCAGATAGAGCTGTCCATCTTTTGTGAGCGTGACCGCCGCATGATCACGCACGCCCTGTTGCCCCGTCCCTGCCTTAGGAAGATCGATCGGCACCCCTCGATAGACCGCCATGGACAGCGAGGCCATCATGAAGAAGACCAGGAGGAAGAAGACCGTGTCGATCATCGGGATGATCTCGATACGGGCCTTCCGGGGCGGGCGCTGCAAGAGTTTCATGGATGGGTTTCCTTCAAGGCCAACTCGAGGCGAGAGCCGTAACGCTCGATGTCGCCCATGATCCGTTCGACCCGCGTCGTAAAGTAGTTGTACGGGACCAGCGTGGCAATGGCGATCCCGAGGCCCGTCGCGGTGGCGATGAGGGCCTCCGCGACCCCGCCGGTGATGGCGTGAGGTTGGTTGATGCCGCCGGAGGCCATGACCCCGAAGCTGCCGATCATCCCGGTGACGGTGCCGAGGAGACCCAACAGGGGCGACAGGGTAATGACCGTATCGAGCAGCGGCAAGTATCGCCGCATGTGGGTCAGCTCTTCATGGGCGGCGGCCTCCATCGCCAGGGTGGGGGCAGGGTTCCGATGGCGGATGCCGGCTGCCAGGACGCGCGCCACAGGAGCGCGGGAGAGCTCGCCGAACTTGCGCGCATCCTCCCATTGGCCGGCTGCCGCCAGCAGGAGTAACTGCTCCGTCTCCTTAGAGTGGCGTAAGCGCCACCAAAACAGCCCCCGTTCGATAACCACGGCCAGCGACGTGATCGAACAGCAGAGGAGGGGGATCATGACCGGTCCCCCTTTGACAAGTAATGCAACGAGTGCGGTCATCTCTATCTCCTTCACTGACATGTGTGACTCAAGGACTCTCGAGTGCCTTGATGTTGTACGAGGATCGCGAGCAAAAAATATGGCAATGCTACGGCGAACACGGGCCGCGAAGCCAATGGCGTCGTAACGAAATGATTCGTTCTTAGAACCTACCAAAGCCCTGGAAAAGGCTCAGGCGTCTTGGTTCAAGCGAATAATTGTGGTGTGTACTGGTAGTGCTTGAGTGGAAAGACTTACGCGAAGGCGAGCAGGGGTGGGGACCGACCGGTCAGCCTGATGGGGGAGATCTGAGGAGAGTGCTGAGGTAACGGGAGGAAGATGAGCAGGACAGCCGCAGCGAACGGTAGGAGTACCCGTGACGATGGTACATGGGAGGAAACGGTTTTGTGAACCCACTCACAGACAGAGCCGAGATGATCATCTGCCTGGCCTTGGAGGTGCGTATCATGGGGATGGACTAGACATAGGATGAGGAACGCATTGAGCAGCAGATAGAGACAGAGCGCCGATGCTGCAAGGGGCTGCAGCGGCCGAGGTCCGTGAGATGATCTATTCAAGAGCGCCACTGGTGAAGCTCCGTCTCCTTCGACATACGACACAGAGGAGAAAAACAATTCACAATCCTTTCTACTTCCTCCGGAAGAGTGTGTCTACAGATGTCTGCTCACTGCTGCTACAAATACTTCTTGCTGACCAAGTCGCTCACATGGCAGCGCGGCTACGGTATCCGATGACTCTTACTTACGCCGGCGTCCCAAGTCCGGTTCTGATCGATCAGCGCGGCCACAGAGGTTTGAAAGATGCGGAGGCTTCCTTTCCCTATCTTGGTTGCATCCAATCGGCCTTCCTGTACCCAACGGTAAATGGTCCAACGGCTGACGCTCAGACGCATCGCCGCTTCATCGACGCGCAATAAACACTTGTCCATAGTGGTTACCCCTCCCAAAGACCCGTCAATGCAATTCTGCCTAAGCGATCAGCTTGCAGCGTTCAGCTTCTGATAGTTCCTTCGCCTTGGCCGAGTTATCGGGTTACGCTACGCTAACCCGACCTACGGCTGCGTGCTGGCTGCCGAATGCCATTTTCTGAGCAATGATGTGAAGTTCAGGCAGTGAAAGAAGGAGGAGCGCGTCCTTGGGCAGGAGAAAAACAGGCGATAGAGTGATCGGTAAAGCGGATTCCGGGAACGAACTCCAAGAGCAGAGCCGGTTTCTCGATGGCGACAGACTCGACGGCTACCCCGGCCAGATGTGCGGAGGCCGAGCAAGCTACGCACTGGATCGCCTGGTTGAGATGACTGAGGTGGTGGGCCGAGTGCTGCGCGGCTCCGAACACGAACAGCGAAAGGGCCAGGGCGAGCGCCAGTGCTTTGATGTGTTGTATACGAGGCCATTCCACTGTTAACACTCGCCTACCTGTGCGTAGATGGTGGTGTTGTTGTCGTAGTATCATGTGTCGGCGGATGGTCGCCATGATGCTCTTGAGCCTTGAGGTGTTCGAGATGGCGTACATGGCGGGCCGGCATCATTTGCGTAAGCAGGGCTGAGCAGGCCAGCGCCACGACGACGATCATCCACTCCAGCCGGACAAAACGAGAGAATTGAGATTGCGGTATGCTGATAAACCGACGGATCATTGTGAATAACAGTCCATCATCGTCCCTGCCGGATCTGCGCATCAGCAATGCGAGAAAGTAGTACCGGTTGACGGCCGCAATCAGCAAGACGCCGCCTATAAGCCCGAGCTTAACCAGAAGAGTCCATCCGTATGCGGCATCCGTGAGAGCCGAGAAGGTGCCCACCTGTAGCCAGGCGTTGTAGAGCCCGGTTGCCAGAAAGACGATGACGCAGCCGGCTGCCATCCTGGAAAACGGCCTGGCAATTGAAGAGAGACCGAGAGCCGTATCTTCCATGCCTGGTGTTGCGAGAGAACGCTTGAGTACGAACCCGAACGTAAAGAGCCCTCCGATCCAGATCGAGACCGCCAGGAGATGAAGCCAGTCGATGAGTACTGGAACCGTGACGTTGCCCCAGTCGGCCGCATGACCTGAAAGGGTTGTTGTGAGCGCGACGAGTGAGGCGACGCCGAAGAAGGCCATACTGAACCGTGGGCTTGCAGTGACCCCCAGAAGCCTTAGCCACCAGGTCATGCCAAGGAGCCCAATTCGACCAAGCCGCGCGATCCAGAGCAATGGCGGAGTTGCAGCCATCCCCAGCAGTCGCAGCCACCAGGCTATCCCCAATAGACTAAGCAGACCGATGCGCGCGGTCCAGATGGACCCGTAGTGAGTTTTCTGAAGGACCGTCGGAATTGTGACACTTAATGTCGCCAGACCCCCGCCGCTCATCATCAACGTTCTCAGGATGAGATCCGCAAGGCTCGCAAGCGTCACGAGCAGCAGCGAGCCCGCATAGACCCGGCGAAGATGTCTGTCGATGATCTGATAATCCCGGTGCGACAACAGGCTTGGCGTCAGGATCATAGATTGAAACGCTAACCCGCCGACCAGCATCATCAGACCCATAAACTCCAGCCAGCGGACATGGATATGAAGGATCGTGTGCAAGCCCATTATGGGCTCGGTCCGATACTGAACGGAAAGTCGCCTTCTGTGCGATGACCATCGTGGGCGACGACGCTCCAGAAGACCCGGTATTTTCCGGGCGGCAGGGATGGAAGACTCACCTCCAGAAGAGTATGATCCGATGGGTTGACCCGTCCATCCCCCGCATCGACCCGACGTTTATCGGCATTCATGACGGTGATGGTGCTGAAGGATGGTTCCATCACGCCGTCAAACCAGATCCTGACCTGGGCAGGAGGTGTATTCGACGTCCACCCTACTCGTGGCTCCGAATGGTCTGGGAACACGTGACTCCAGGCCGCCGTAGCCGCGACAAGTAACCCTGTCGTAAGAGCGGTAGCGATGCCCCACGGTCCCCACGACCGGTTATCGTGGCAGTGCTTGTGGACCCAAGACGCCATGGAAGGGTGTCCAGGAGAAAACGTTCGGTGCGATATCGTCGAGGAAGAAATGAACCATCCCTAAGACTCCTACGCTATCCCCTGACGTATTATTCAATGGGATCTTCGCCGAGACGGCTAATTCAAAGTATTTTCCAGCCCAGACCAATCCGGGACTAGCGTAGGCAGTATGCGTCCCCTTGTTCGATCCGCTGATCAGGGTCTCGCCATTAAACTCGACGAGAGGGAACAGGCGGCTGAGCGGCCAGGGAAGTCCTACGTCTTTCACAAACGACTGCAGATACGGGATGCTGTACATGACGCCAACTCCCCAGGCAAAGGCGTGTTGGGAGGCGTGATGGACGTCCTCTTCTTTGTTATTACGTTCGGTGCGCAGATCAAAGCCGAGCGACGTTGTGACCGCGACCGGCTTGAACCAGTCGGCCCAGTCCGGCAGATCACCAAACCCCTTCCCGATCTGAATAGCCGGGCTGATGGTCGTCCCGGGGAGCCTGCCGACGTTTCTGTCTCCGACCTTACCTGGTGAAACACCGAGCGCGGCGGTGGCGGCCAGCTCCCTGGTGGGATTGCGGAGGAACTGATAGCGGACTTCGAGCTCGGGATTCGACCAACCGTGCTCTGTCTCGGTAGACCCCTCATGGTGACCTTCCTCCTCATGCTCATCATGGTGCGCTCCACCACGGGGGCGTATGATCTCGCGATGGGCTCCAACGCCAATGGCCCAATCCGGGCTCAAGCGCTTGCTCAGATGCATCTCGAGCCCCGTCTCCAGGGCGTGGTCGCTCCTGATGTGATCGATCTTGATATTTGTCTCGTCAGAGACGAACGAATCTTCGACAACGATGGTGGTTGGAAACCAACGTTTTCCAACGACGCCGTGAGCCCAAGCAGCAGTCGGTAAGGCGATGACAGCGGCAATACCTGCCATCAACAAACATATATTCAAACACCTGATCTTTTGATGCATAGTCTCTTCCTCCTGAAGATCATGCGAGCACGAATAAAGAGAGAGTGATGGATATGACGCCCCCGATGTCTAGGATGGTCGACTACGATCAAGTCGATACGAATAATCCGACAAAGATCCGCTGGCACGAGGTACCGGTTGTGCCGTACGCTAATTGACGGAGCGTCAGACGCGTCGCTGGTAATGAGTTATATGTGGTAGAGCCTGGGAGGAGAGCGGCCGGTAGGCCCGATGAGTTGAAATTGAGGCGAGCATGAGACGGGTAGCACTAAAAGAAACAGGATCGCCACAATGACAGGGAGCATGAATACGACGGATGGTGCGTGAGGCGAAACGGTCTTATGAACCCACGCACAAATCGACGCAAGACTGCTTGTGGCCTGACCTTGAATGTGCGCGTTGTGGGGCTGGATAAGGCAGTGCGTAAGAAAGACGTTCAGGAGCAGGTAAAAGCCGAATGAGGCAGCCGCAAAAGATTTGAGGCGCAGGCGAATCATGAACCCTGTATGCACTCTCTGCATTGGAGGATAGCCGATCCTGCTTCGGTGATCGACTGTGTCATGTCTCAGCTCTACTCGTAGGCTATCGAAGTCTGATCGTTACTGTCAAGTGAAAAACGAAATACTGCTTTCATAAGAATGCACATCAACTCGACCTCCATCCCGACGATTATTAGGGGTTAGGCAGAGTCTGTGGTGTCGCGTTCAAACCAGCGATAGATGGCTGGAAGCACGAAGAGTGTCAGCAGTGTGGAGGTTATGAGGCCTCCGATGACGACCGTAGCCAAAGGGCGCTGGACTTCGGCGCCTATACCATGGGAGAGCGCCATCGGGACGAACCCGAGCCCGGCGACAAGGGCCGTCATCAGGACCGGTCGCAGGCGAATCTCGGCGGCCTTGAGCGCCGCATCACTTGCGGAGAGCCCCTCCTCGCGAAGGTGCAGGATGTAACTCAGTAGGACCACGCCGTTTAAGACGGCGACACCGAACAGGGCGATAAAACCCACCCCCGCCGAGATACTGAACGGTAATCCGCGCGCGGCCAGCGCAAGCACCCCGCCGGTTACCGCCAAGGGGACGTTCAAAAAGATCAACAGCGCGGGTCGGACCGCATTGAAGGCGGTATACAACAGGATAAAGATCAGGAAGAGCGAGAGAGGAACGACGATGGCAAGACGACGGGTTGCGCGATCAAGATTTTCAAACTGCCCGCCCCACTTGACATAGTAGCCTGGCGGAAGCGTAAGCTCTTGCGCGATGCGTGCCTGTGCCTCGCGCACAAACGAGCTCAGGTCGCGACCCCTCACATTCGCTTCCACCACGATCCGTCGGCTGATATCTTCACGGCTCACCTGGGCGGGACCCTCCTCAATACTGACAGAGGCCAGTTGGGCCAAGGGGATAATGGCGCCGTTCGGCGCCGCTACCGGCAAGTCTTGAAAGGAAGGCAGATCAGTAGGGCTACTGCCGATCGCTCGGACGACCAGAGGAAACCGTCGCTGTCCTTCAAAGACCGTTCCCACTACCTTGCCGGCGCCGGAGGCCTCCACAGCGGCCAGGACATCCGCCGCGTTGATCCCATATCTGGCGATCCGCTGCCGGTCCACCTGAATCCGCAGTACAGGAAGGCCGATCACCTGCTCGGCCCGGATATCCTGGCCACCTTGGATCTGTCGCAGGATGTGGGCTGCCTGGTCTCCTTTTTCCTTTAATATCTCGAGATCATCCCCGAAAATCTTGAGCCCGATATCGGATCGAACCCCAGCAATCAATTCGTTGAAACGCATCTCAATCGGCTGGGAGAAGCTCATGCCCACACCAGGAACCTCGGACGAGAGGGCGGAGGCGAACTTGGCGATCAGCTCCTCTTTTGTCCGGACGGTTTTCCACTGATTACGTGGTCGGAGACTGACGAAGATGTCGGAGAGTTCCATCCCCATCACATCGGTGGCGACTGCCGGGGTTCCAGTCCGCGAAACGACCTGCTGTACCTCGGGGAATCGGAGGAGGGTGCGCTCGATCTCGAGCGAGCTCTTGAGGGACTCGTTGAGCGCGATACTCGGCAGGCGCCAGGCCTGGATGACGATATCGCCCTCATCAAGTTGAGGGATAAACTCCCCACCGAGGAACGGTACAAGCATGAGGCTCAAGGCGAAGACCGAGCCTGCGACTAGGGCTGTCATTTTCGGGCGGTGGACGCACCAGGCCAGTCGCGGAAGGTACAGGACCTTGGCGCGGCGGAGGAGCCACGAATCGCCCTCGGCAATCGGCCCCCGCAGGAAGAGTGAAGCCAGGACCGGCATAAGGGTAAATGACAAGATCAGTGATCCGAAGAGAGCGAAGATGACCGTAAACGCCATCGGTCGGAACATCTTTCCCTCAACGCCCTGGAGCGTCAGGATCGGCAGGTAGACGATGACGATGATGCTGACAGCGAAGAAGATCGGACGCAGGACCTCACGACCAGCCCGGAGGATAATCAGCGGGCGTTCCTCTCGGCGCACCCCCCGCTCCTTCGCCAGATGCCGGACGATATTTTCAATCATCACCACGGCACCGTCCACGATCAGTCCGAAATCGATAGCGCCCAGGCTCATCAGATTGCCGGAGATCCCGGTCTGGACCATCCCCGTAAAGGCGATCAGCATGGAGAGAGGAATGGCCGACGCCACGATCAGGCCGCCTCGGAGATTGCCGAGGAGCAGGAGCAGGACAGCCACGACCAGCAACGCCCCCTCGAAGAGATTGATGGTAACGACCCGGATGACCTTGTTCACCAGGTCTGATCGGTCATAGAACGGCTCGATGGAGATCCCTGGCGGCAGACTTGGCATCATCCGCTCAATCTCCTCTTTGACCCGCTCGGCTACCACGCGCCCATTGGCGCCGCGGAGCATCAGGGTCATGGCGATCACCGCCTCGCCCTCGCCGTTCCGGGTGGCAGCGCCGATCCGCGGCATCGCATCGATCTTGACTTCACCCAATTGAGCGACAGTCAGCGGTGTGCCGCCTGGCCCGACGCCCACGACGATGCGGGATAGATCCTCCGAGCGTTCGACCAGCCCTTCCCCGCGAATCACGTAGGCCTCGCCGTTGTGCTCGATGTAGCCGCCGCCGGCGATGGCGTTGTTCTTTTCTATCGCTTCAAAGACTCGACCGATCGGGATTCGGTACGAGACGAGTCGCTTCCGATCAATGAGAACGTGGTACTGCTTCTCATACCCGCCTTCCGGCGAGACCTCAGTGACTCCCGGGACCCCCCGCAACCGGTACGCGATCTGCCAGTCGAGAATCTCGCGCAGTTGCATCGGCGTGAAGCCTTCGCCCTTCACCGTGAACTGATACACCTCACCGAGGCCCGTCGTCACCGGTCCGAGTACCGGCGTCCCAAAGCCTTCGGGAATCTGCTCTTTGGCGGCAGCCATCCGCTCGGCCACCAGTTGTCTGGCGAAGTAGATGTTGATGTGATCCTTGAAGACCACGGTGACGGCTGAGAGACCGAATCGGCTGACCGAGCGGATCTCCTCGATGTCTGGTAGGCCGCTCATGGCCGCTTCGATCGGAAAGGTGATATACCGCTCCACCTCCACAGGACCCATCGGCGCCGTTTTCGTAAGGATCTGCACCTGGACAGTTGTGATGTCCGGAAGGGCATCGATCGGGAGATCTCGCAGAGAAACGATCCCACCGATCACAAGGAATCCGGTCAGGATCAAGACAAGAAATCTGTTCTCGAGGGAAAGCTCGAAAATACGCTGGAGCATATGAGATTGTCTCGGGGGTTATTGCCCCTACTCCTGGTTCAGTTGTTCCTTGAGAAACTCGGATTTCAGCGAAAAACTACCCGTAGTCACAAGCTCTTCATCCCCCTTGAGGCCTTCGGTAACCTCCACGAGGTCCCCTGATGTGAATCCGAGCTTCACCGTCTGTCTGGTAAACGTCACCGCATCGAGCTTGATAAAAACGGACGGCTCCTTATCGATCTGCTGAATCGCCGATGAGGGAATCGCAATAACCGTAGCGGATCGTTGGGCGACCTGAATCCGAAGCCTGACGGTTGCGAACATGCCAAGCTTCAATTTCTGTTGAGGATTCGGGATCTCTACTCTCGCCTTGGCCGTCCGTGTCTGGGGATCGAGCAGATCGCTGACGTAGCCGATGGTCCCACGAAAGGTTTCCTGCGGGTAGGCTTCAACGGTGATTTCAACGGTAGTCCCGCGCCGAACATGGCTCAGATCCTTCTCATAGATATCCACCAGCGTCCACACGTTGGAGAGATCGGCGATGGACAACAGGGCATGTTCGGGCCCTATTACTTCGCCGGCCGCTCCTTCGTGGGTAAGAATGACGCCACCGATCGGCGCCTTGACGACGGTATAGGAGGCCTCTCTGCGGGGTGACTTCTCCCGATCGGTTGCGAGGGCATCAATCTGCTCGTCGGTCATGCCGAAACGATAGAGTTTCTCCTTGATCCGTACGATCCGCGCATGCCGATTCGCGACTGTCGCCTCAGTGACTCGATACTCCGCATGCCGGACATGGACCTCTTTTGCGGCGATCGCCTCCTTGGCCAGGAGTAATTGGGCGCGCTCCAATGACTGTCGCGAATGGTCCAGGTGGGCAAGGTCTCGTTGGAGATCAGCCAACTCTGCCAGGTAGTCCCCGACGACCTCTCCAAGCTCAATGTTGTCGTACTCGAAGAGTGGAGCGCCCCGGCGCACGGAATCCCCAACCTGTACATGTACGCGCTCCAGCCGTCCTTTCGCCAGTGGGGCGATGTGGGCCACGCGGGCCGGGTCCGGCGCGATAGCGGCTGTGGCCTCAATGAGCCGGATCGGCGCAATGCGTTGCGGCTTGGCGGTCGCGAATCCGAATCGGGCTTGGACCTCAGCCGAAACCGTGATCTTGCCGTCTCGCTGCTCGCTTTTCGGCTCGGCAGGTTTTTCTTCGGGGGTGCGGCTGCATGCTGCCAGCGCCAAGCCTCCTGCAATGATCACTGTCGGTAATACGGGAGCGCGAAGCGCGAACCTGACAAACGGACGTATCATCATTGTCTATCCTTCATTAACGGCCCACGGCCGCTTCAACTTGAAATCTGGCAATACTCAGTTCGTACAGAGAGCGGTTGTAGAGCCGATAGACCTCTCGAAACGTCCGCTGTGCGTCCAGAAAGGCCGTCAGATCGATGGCACCAAGCTTGTGCGCAGCCTCGGCGATCTCGCGCGATTCGCGGGCCTTGGGCAGGTATTCGGTTTCCAGTCCTTCGAGACGTTGGCGTTCGCTCTCAAATCTGTTGAACGCCTGATCCACTTCCAGGCGTGCCTGAGTTTCCAGTCGCTTCAACTGGAACGCCTCTCGCTCCGCCTCCGCCTGGGCCCGAACGATACCGCCCTGGTTCCGATTAAAAAGGGGCAGGGGAGCCGCAATGCCGAACATGACGCCGTCTTCAGTGAAGTCCCGCTTGTAGCCTACAAAGGGAAAAAGATCAGGAAATCGCCGCGCCTGTTCGAGTCCTGTCTGTTCACGAGCCAGGACGATCCGCTGGTGCTGGGCCTTGAGATCCGGGCGGATCTGCAGGGCCTCGGCATGCAATGGCGCCAGACTGCCGACAGATTCGCCCTTCACGAGCTCTTCGGTTACATCGAATTCGACTGTCGAGTCGGGGTGGCCGAGCAGTGTGAGCATTGTGGCTCGGGCTTGCTTGAGGTTCAGCTCTCCGGCGACCACATCGTCAAATACCCTGAAGCGCTCAACCTGTACGCGCCTCAGCTCTGCGCCGGAAATCTCTCCGAGACGGAACTGCTCCTCCTTGGAGCGAATGGTCCGGTCGAAGTCGGCCAGCAGGTCGCGGGCTACAACAAGATCGGCTTTGGCCAGTACGATCTGGAAATATGCCTGCTTGATCGCGAACCGAAGCAAACGGGCCGCATTGTCAATGTCGGCTTCAGTCGCGCGAAGATTCGCTCCTGCGACGGCTATTTGCTGGGCGCGCTTGCCGGCGGTTTGAATCTCTTGGCTGATCTCAACAGAGAGCTCCTGTCGATCTGTAAACGATCCCCCACGAAACCCTTCTGATCTGAGCTGAAGCTGTGGATTGGGGAGCAGTGCGGCGGTGGCCGCGTCTCCACGTGCGATCTGTCTGGCGGTTGTCTCAGTCTGCAGACCAGGATTTTGCTTTGCCGCGATCTGCAGGGCATCGGCCAACGAGAGCATCCGCGGAATCTCTTGGAGTTGGGCGTCAGCGGAAATGGGTACACCCATCGACAACACGAATACAGCGAGCAGCACAGAAAACCTCGATATTCTCATTGCCAATCTATCCATGAATACACCTCAAGCAATAAGCCGACTACATAAGCCCTGTAAGGACTGACCGCCCTCAGTAAGGGGGAAAACGCCACAATGGTGTTTGGCGAAAACACCTACCGTACACAAATCAACCGCAAGAGGGAATAAGAAAAAGGGAGTGCTATGACTGCCGAGGAGGGAGGGAAGGTGGATCTAAGGCGATAGACGAGGAAGCGGGTACGGGTTGAACGTTGGATGCTGTTACATATCCCGGGGGATCCAAAGTAAACGAGGGCGGATTGGCCGCTTGACTGACCTCGAGATCGCAGTGAGGAATCGATTGACTTGTGGGTACGGAACTGTCGCTATGCGCTCTCTGAGACTCTTGCGGTTCTCCAGACAGGGTTACGTGCGAGCGATGGGCGGCAGATCGGTTCTCATGAGGTGTTGCATGGGAATGATCATGGGAGCCGATGACGTCCATATGCATGGCCGGTGATCCCATGTACACAACGAGCAGGGTAAAGGCAAGAGCAAAGACTCGCTGGTTTCGACTGATCACGGAAGCGTAGTCCTTAAAATATCTACTCGCAGCCTACGTAGGTTGGGTGCATCACGGTGTTGAAGGCAGTATATCAATCGATCCGCCACCGTGTCAAGCCAACGTGTTGACCCAAGAATAGCCAGAGGCCGTTGCCATAACAAGCGAAGCAAGCTCGCATTGTTATGCTGAGAGTGCTACGCATTTCAGTACTGACTGAGCAGATGCCTGCGCAGTGACCTCTTGGAGGTTGTTGAGCCCACGGAAGAGACGTGAGAGGTGAAGGGCTCTGGAATCGTTATGGAGAGAGATCGGCTCCTCGATCGGACCAAGGCTGAGCAGTATGGCAACCGAACTTCCCCTTCGGATCAGGGCGCCGGCCTCCGGATCCTGGGCGATCACCTCCCCGGTTGGGCGCTCAGGCGAGTGGACCTGCACCACCCGGCCAAGGGTAAAACCGGATCGCTGGAGGAGCTGCTGGACCTCCAGTAGGGGCAGACCGGTGAGATCCGGGAGCGTCATCACGTCGCTACCCTGGCTGATTACCAGGCGAATTTCGCTCTCTTTTTGTACCCATGAGCCGCTGGCCGGTCGTTGGAACAGGACCGCATCCTTTGGGACTGCTTCGTTGTACTCCCGGCCACTGACCTTCGGCTGAAGGCCATGCTTGCGTAACAGCTCGAGAGCTGCCGCAGAGTCCATCCCGATGACTCGCGGAAGTCGCACCTTGTCCTTTTCTGCTGCGAGCCACATCGTAATGGTCCCGCTGACGACAGCCACAGCGATAAGGATCACGACTGCCGTCAGTCGGTTGACCGGAGGGCGGAGGAGTCTCATCGATCCCGCCTACTGAGCCGGATGGCATAGAAGCCGTCGATTCCGTGCCGGTGCGGCCAGGAGCGAAGAGTCCCACTGGCATCGACTAGTTCTGTCACCGTCGCCGAAAGACCAGCAGGGGTATCGGCAACGGTAAATTCCGGGAAGTCACGCAGAAACGTCTCAATGACGGCGTCGGTCTCCTCCGGTTCCAGCGAACAGGTGCTGTAGACCAGGACTCCTCCAGGTTTGAGCAGTGGTGCGACGCCATGAAGCAACTCGAGTTGCAGGCGCGCCAAGACTGCCAAGCCCGCCTCTTGCTGCTGCCACTTGCGTTCCGGATGGTGTCTAAGGGTACCGAGGCCGCTGCATGGCGCATCCACCAGGATCCTGTCGACCGGGCGCGTGAAGAGCTGCGCGGCCTGCCTGGCATCCGCCTGGACCGGGCTGACCCCATCAAGACTCAGACGTGTCCTGGCCTCTCGGAGGCGACGATGCGCGCGGGCGCTGGGGTCGAGCGCGATTACGCGGCCTTTACCGGTGAGCTGTCCCAGGATCAGGGCCGTCTTTCCCCCGCCGCCGGCGCAGGCATCCAATACGACGTCGCCGGGCTGGGGATCCAGCAAAAGGACCGGCAGGGCGGCCGCCTCGTCCATCGGGAAGTACCGGCCATCCATAAAGGCTGAATCCCGCAGCGCCTCGGCGCCATCTTTGAGATGAAATACATCCGGGACGAAGCGGCCCGGCGTCACAGATCCCGTAATGCGGGCGAGATGCTCCTGAACCTCCTCAGGCCGACCCTTCAGCCGATTCACCACTACGGACAGCGTTGGGGTGTCATTGTTCGCTTGCAGAAGGGCTTCGGTCTCTGCGACACCCAGGCGTGTGAGCCAGCGAGCGACCAGCCAGGTCGGGTGTGACCAGCGCGCCGCGAGGGTGCCGACCGGATCGCTGGACGGATCAGGAAAGCGGATCGTTGCATGCCGCTCAAGCAATCGGCGTAAGATCGCATTGACGAACGCCTTGGCGACGGACTTGAGCTGGCTGCGCATGACGTCTTGGGTCAGGGCGACGGTCTCGTTCACGGCGGCATAGGCTGGGATCCGCGTGAGAAAGAGGATCTGATAGGCGCCAAGACGCAGCAGACGGCGCAGTGCCGGGTCGACCCGCTCCCATGGGCGATCGGTGACGGCGGCCAGCAGATAGTCAAGACGACCCTGCCAGCGCAGGACGCCGTACGTCAGCTCCGTAGCCAGCGCACGATCCTGTGGTGAGAGGTGCGAACGCTTTAACTTGGCGTCCAGGAGGAGGCTTGCGTAGGCCTGTTGCTCCTCTACCTGGGTCAATATCTCGAACGCGAGCCGCCGTGCGTGCATCGGCATGCCGCTCAGCGTGTCCCCGAGAGTACGGGGAGTGAGCCGAATGCGTCGCCGAGTCGGACACGGTACCCACTGGCAAACTCTGTCGCGGTCATGATGCGGCGATTCTCAGGCTGCACCTGGGATAGCCACAGACCTCCCTGCCCGGTGGCAACCAACACCCCCTTTGCGCGATCGATTGCGCACACGGTGCCTGCAGGAGAGCTGGCGGCAGCCTCTACCTCGGCTTGCACTACCTTCACACGGCGTCCCCCGAAGCTGGTCACGGCACCGGGTGCCGGATACAGGCCACGAATTAAACAGTCGAGGGTTTGCGCGTTGCGGGTCCAGTCAAGATGGGTATCGCCGATGGTCAGCTTTGGTGCATAGGTTGCGATCTGTTCGTCCTGCGGGATCGGCTTGGCGGCTCTGTGTACCACCTGATCGAGGGCCTGGCACAATAGTTCCGCCCCCAGGATGGCCAAGCGCTCGCCGAGAGTTCCGGTGGTATCCAGAGGTCCGATCGGATCGGGCCGCTGCATGAGGATGGGACCGGCATCCATCCGCGCCTCAATCTGCATAATGGTCACCCCCGTGGCAGTTTCTCCTTGAATAATGGCCCATGAGATCGGCGCCGCGCCGCGGTACTTCGGCAGGAGCGACGCATGGAGGTTCAGGCAGCCATACGGCGGCAGAGCGAGAATCGACCTTGGAAGAAGCTGGCCATAGGCGACAACGATGATGGCATCCGGCTGGGTCGCTTGCAGCGCCGATACGACCGCAGACTCGCCGACCTTCTCCGGCTGCAGGATCGGCAATCCGAGCTCCTGAGCGGCGAGTTTTACCGGCGGCGGGGTCTGTACGCGGCCGCGCCCGGCCGGCCGGTCCGGCTGGGTCACAACCATGCAGATGTTGTGGCCCACAGCCATGAGTGCGGTGAGCGACGGCAGGGCGAACGCGGGTGTACCCATAAAGCCTAGGCGCATCGGCCGTTCTCCATCTTCAGGACAGCCACCCGATCGAGCATCTCCAGCATCCGCGCATAATGCGTTCCCTCCCAGTAGAGCCGAAGACAACCATGGCAGCGGGTGAACCGCTCATGCGTATGCCAGACAAATGCTGGGATCTCGCCCTGTAGCCCCGCCTTGTCGACCGGTTCGAGGGAGAGGTTGCATCGCAGGCACAGGCGGCCGATTTGCGACGGCACCCCAAAACGGGCCACCACCTGACCAAGCTGCTCATCGTAGTGATCGCTGTCAATAAAGAGGGTCAGATGGGGCGGTAGCCTTGGTGCAATACGAGTGTCGCGTGTCAGCACCACCCGGTTCTCCGCCAAGGCCAGGCGCACCAGTCTGGCATCGTCGCCTCGCCAATACAGTGTGTCGTATCCCAACAGGCGAAGCCACTTGGCCAACCGACCCAGCATCGCATCGGCCACGAACCGCATCGTTGTTCCATCCATCCCTACTTCCCTGTGTCCTTGACGTACACCTGCCTGTATGTATTCGCACACAGACAAGATGCACCGCGTACCTGCGACTATAGCATACCAACAGGGCAAACCTTGACAAGTCCTCGAAATGGCAGGAGAATCAGCGCGACATGAGCCATCCAATCTATCGGGTCATTGAGTTTGAAATCGTTGGTCCATACACGCTGCGGGTTGCGTTCGACGATAAGACAGAACAGGTTATCGACTTTCGACCTATGTTGGAGGGTGCTTTGTATGCGCCTTTACATGACGAGCGCGTGTTCAATCAAGTTGAGATAGACCCGGAAGTACACACGTTGGTCTGGCCCAATGGAGCAGACTTTGATCCGGAAACATTGCATGACTGGCAGAAGTAAGGAAACCTGAGATGTCCTATTGGAATTAAAGGGTAATCAGGAAGCATGATTCTGACTCGGATACGATGTCGTATCAGGTCCATGAGGTGTACTACGCTGACGACGGGAGCATCGAACAGTGGACGGAGGACCCTGTTCAGCCGTATGGAGAAACGGCTGAGGAGCTAAGGGAAGAGATCAAATTCTTTCTTCAGGCATTCCGAAGTCCAATCCTTGAGTGCAAGGAAGTAGATGGCGAGCCGGCGTTGACACCGGGTGAGGATACCTCTCCGATCAACGATGGCCATTACTTCGAGTTTATGGACCGTGCTTCTGTGGCTGTGGATTACGTCTACCAATTTTTGGGACGCCATCCTCTGTTAAAACAGCAGCCTCGCTTACGGGAAGTATATGAACGGGCCGAGGAAGCCTTGGCTGAGCTTTATCAAGAGGCAGGGCGGCTGGAATGCGAGCGAAAAGGCACCTAATGCTATCACTTCGTACGGACGCGATCACAACCCTCGCCCATGAGCTTGGCCCGTTCGGCGGCAGGATGTCTCATCGTGCATGAACATCATTGTAGGAGGATTTCAAATGAACCCACCCAGTATCTCAATCTTCGGTCTGAGTCCATCGGAAAAGCTTCAGTTGGTGGATGGCTACGAGGAACTACTTACGGGCTGAGTCCTTGGTGTAGACTGTAGACAGCGTACGATGCAGAGAGGAGTGACTAATGCTTACGTTTGACCGAGTAACTTTCGATCCTAGCCTCATGGGAGGTCGTGCCTGCATTCGGGGTATGCGAGTCACTGTTTCACTGGTGGTGAGCTTGGTAGCCAATGGGATGGCAACTGAGGATATCCTCAAAGCGTATCCCTATCTTGAGGCCGAGGACATCCGCCAAGCCCTTCAATACGTTGCCTGGCTTGCTGACGAGTCCGTCTATCCCGCAAAGACCGCGTAGACATGCGATTTCTTCTGGATATGGGAATCTCGCCGGTCTCAGCGGCCTTCCTCCTGAGCCGTGGGGTAGACGCGGTGCATCTCGCCGAGCGCGCGCTCCCTTGCCTCAGCGATTCGGCCATACTGGACCTTGCTCGTGTGGAGCATCGGATCCTTGTGACTCATGACCTCGACTTCGGCGAGCTCGTGGCTGCTGCCGGTACTGAGCTACCCAGCGTGGTTACCTTCCGCCTCCGCAACATGCATCCTGATCACGTCAATCGCTACTTACTCGAGATTCTCACCCATCATCAGGCGCTCCTTGAACGAGGTGCGCTCATGACTGTTACAGAGGCTCACATTCGTGTGCGGTCTCTTCCGCTCCGGACTACTGAATGAAACGGGCTGTCCAAGTTTAAGAGGCTCGATGACGGATCGGCCCTCTACCAACAAGAATAAGGGGATGGCCTCCGAGGCTGCGAGGGCGGAGAGGTGCAGTGCCCCCCTGAACGGTCCTGTTTCATCTGGCTATGAGACGTTGAACATGATACTATCCGCATCCATCTTGATACGTTGTGGTTCGCTGGGTAGAGGCATTGCGCTGTGGCGCTCGGCGAGCAACCATTGATATTGGTGACGAAATGGGAGCAGAGGACATCAGCATGACAGCCAAGTCGCAAGTAGCGCATTACAGTATGCTGGAGGTTGCGCTGGCGCAACTGGATGTAGTGGCGGAGCGACTTGCACTTGATTCGGGCATTCATAAGAGGCTTCGGCAGCCTCAGCGTTCCCTTATCGTATCGGTCCCGACCACAATGGATAATGGAGATCTTGAGGTCTTTACCGGCTTTCGGGTACAGCATGACATGACCTTAGGCCCGACAAAGGGTGGGATCCGGTATCATCCTGGCGTCAACCTCGATGAGGTGACGGCCCTGGCGATGCTGATGACCTGGAAGTGTGCGCTGATCGGTCTTCCGTACGGGGGCGCGAAGGGGGGCATCTGCTGCGATGCGACCCTGATGTCTCAGGGTGAGCTTGAGCGGATGACGCGCCGCTATACCGCTGAGATCCTTCTTGTTATTGGTCCTGACCAGGATATCCCGGCGCCTGATCTGTACACCAATGAGCAGATCATGGCCTGGATGATGGATACCTACAGCATGCACCGGGGTATCACGACGCCGGGCGTCGTGACCGGTAAGCCGCTTCTACTGGGGGGATCGCTTGGCCGCGCCGAGGCCACTGGCCGCGGCGTCTACTATACCGTGAAGGCGGCGGTCCGGGAGCATGATATACCGTTGAAAGACGCAAGGGTGGCGGTACAAGGCTTTGGTAATGTCGGCGCCATCGCGGCCAAACTATTGCATGAAGAAGACTGCCGGGTGATCGCCGTAAGCGACAGCAAGGGCGGGATCTATAACGCAAAGGGGCTCAATATTACCCAGGTGTTGGCTGAGGATGCTGAGGGAGGCTCCGTAACCCAGCACCGTGATGGCGATCGGATTTCCAATGAGGAGCTGCTTGAGCTCGATTGCGATATCCTGATTCCTGCCGCAACCGAAGGGCAGCTTACGCGCGCGAACGCCGATCGTATACGGGCTCGGATTGTGGCCGAGGGGGCGAATGGGCCGACGACGCCAGAGGCCGATCATATCCTGGCGGGGAAAGGGACGGTCGTTATTCCTGATATCCTCGCCAATGCCGGCGGTGTAGCGGTCTCGTACTTTGAATGGGTGCAGGATTTGCAACAGTATTTCTGGCATGAGCATCAGATCAACGAACGTCTGTCGGAGGTAATGATTGCCGCGTTCCAGCGGGTCGCGGCGTTGTCTCGCAAGGAGCAGGTTGACCTCCGAACTGCTGCGCTGATGCTGGCCGTCAAAAGGGTAGCTGACGGTAAGAGACTCAGGGGGTTGTATCCATGACACAGATCGCGAAGCTCATCGCCAGGGAGGTGCTCGACTCTCGAGGCTATCCGACTGTAGAGGTCGATGCGGTATTGGTCGACGGCTCCCTCGGACGGGCAGCTGTTCCCTCTGGTGCGTCGACCGGCCGGCACGAGGCGCTGGAGCTGAGGGATGGTGACCCGGCCCGTTATGCAGGTAAAGGGGTGCAGGAGGCGATTCGCCATGTTCATCATCTCATAGCCCCTGTCTTAATAGGTCAACAGGCTGATGAGCAGGCGGCGATCGATCAGGTGCTCATCACGCTTGACGGTACCGAGAATAAGGCCAGGCTGGGCGCCAATGCAGTGTTGGGTGTCTCGCTTGCCGTTGCGAAGGCTGCTGCCGCTGCGCTGGGTCTTCCTCTGTACCGATATCTGGGCGGATCCGGAGCGACAACCCTTCCGATTCCCCTGATGAACATCATCAATGGCGGGGCGCACGCCGACACAAATGTCGACTTTCAGGAGTTCATGATCGTACCTGTCGGGGCACCCACCTTTGCTGAGGCGATTCGGTTCGGAGCGGAGACCTTCCATGTGTTGCGTGGCGTACTGGCCGGGAGAGGCTACAACACCACGGTGGGTGATGAAGGAGGATTTGCGCCGCGCCTGCGCTCGAATGTTGAAGCGGTCGAGTTGATCCTGGAGGCAATCGTCAAGGCCGGGTACCGGCCCGGTAGTGACATTGCCTTGGCGCTTGATCTGGCGACGAGTGAGTTCTTCGACGGGGATAAGTACATCTTCAAAAAATCCGACGGTTCGGTTCGTGACGCTGAGGGTATGATTCGCTTCTACAGCGACTGGATCCGTCAGTATCCGATTGTCTCAATCGAGGATGGCTTGGCCGAAGATGACTGGAGGGGGTGGAAGGAGCTTACCGCTGAACTCGGGAAGAAGACGCAACTGGTAGGCGACGACCTCTTTGTCACGAATAGTCGCCGACTGGCCCGCGGGATCGAGGAGGGCGTTGCAAATGCTATTCTTATCAAATTCAACCAGGTCGGAACGCTGACTGAAACGCTGCAAGCTATGGAGTTGGCACGGTCTGCCGGATACCGGAACGTGATGTCACATCGTTCGGGTGAGACCGAAGATACGACGATAGCCGATTTGGCGGTAGCTACTAGCGCCGGGCAGATCAAGTCCGGCTCGCTCAGTCGGGCTGAGCGGACCTGCAAGTACAATCAACTGCTTCGAATCGAGGAGGCGTTAGGGCCGGATGCGGTTCTAGCGACCCCCTTTGCCGGGGCGCAGTAAGGTTGTTACGGTTGACGATCCCTTGAGGGACCGCCTCTGCCGGCGGGTACAGACCCTCTTGTCTGTAACTCGGGTGCGACGCTCAGGCCGGCAACCTGCCGTACACTCTCTTCAAACTCTTTCAACTTGGCCATTTCGAGCTTAAGTTGGCTGAGTTGTTCGGCCTGCCCTTGCAGCAGTGAGGTCATGGCGTCGTTTTCACGCTCCAACGATTGCACGCGGGTCAGATGATACTGGCCTCGAAACAGGTTCAGGAGCGCCATGGTTGACCCAACGGTCAGGCCCATCAAGATAATGCAGGAAAAGGCGATGATTCGTCTCGATATACAAAACTGTTGCACCCGGCCGCCTTCGGTAAAGGCCATGATGGTAATGACCCCCCTGAGACCTGCGCCAATAAGAGATCCCAGCATCCACAGGCTATCAATTATCCCCTTCCTTATCTGCATCTCTACCCCTCCCCGCCAAACCTTACGCCGTTCTTACGTATCGTTCCAGTCTGATCGTCCATAACCCTTCAGGGCGTATCAGTAGCCATCGATCCGGCAATGATCGCCGATCATTATATTTTCTGGAAGTGCTGATAACCGCCGGTCAGCGTATCTGTACTACCATCTTGCCGTTCGATTTGGCACCCCTGACCCGCTTCCCCAACCGTTCCGATTGCTGTGACAGGCACTGCTTCAGGGAATAGAGCGGCAATATCGATGGGATCCCACGACGATGTGAAAAGTAGCTCGAAGTCCTCACCGCCCTGTAGCGCCAGAGTAATGGGCGGCTGACCGAAGTGCTGCGCGATGATTGATGCTACCTGGTCGATCGGTACCTGATCCTCTTTGATCTTCGCTGAAACCCCGCTCTCTCGACATAGATGCGCCAGATCTGACGCCAATCCATCGCTCAGGTCAATCATGGCCGACGCAGCTCCGGTCTGTGCAAGTACTCTTCCCGCCTGAATTCTTTGGATAGGGCACAGGTGTCGTTCGATAGCCTGTCTGATAGCCTCTCGGAGAGTGTCGGAGGCTTCGAATGGGATCTCGATCTGATCGTCTCGGAGACGGCAGCCGGCCTTGAGTGCCATAAGCCCCGCTGCTGCTGCACCCAGCCGGCCGGTTATCCAGAGCCGTTCCCCCGGTTTCGCTCCGGAACGTGTGACGGCCTTCCCGGTCTCTACTTCTCCAACTAGGGTCACGCCGATCATCAGGGTAGAAGAGGCGGAAAGATCGCCGCCCACGACCTCAACCGCGAATTGTAGCCCTTCCTTCTGAAGTCCGCGGTAGAGCTCATCGACGAACTCGATCTCTTCATCGTGGGGAAGCGCCAGCGTAATAAGTGCGATACGGGGCAGGCCCCCCATCGCGGCAATATCGCTCAGATTAACGCACATCGCCTTACGCCCGAGACGAAAAGGCGTCATAGTGTGCCGCGTAAAATCGATGCCATCGACGAGCAGATCGGTCGTGAGCAGAAGATCTTTGTCTGCTGTGGGGCGTAATACGGCGCAGTCGTCACCGATCCCTAAAAGGGTCGTGTGCGACCGGGGCAACCGACTTCTGATCCGCTCTATCAGACCAAACTCCCCAATGGTCGAGATCTTCATTGCAGGCCTACCTGCGTGAACCTTTCATATGTCACGGGGCGCAATATCTCTTTCCATGGAACGGATCTATCAGGCTGAGATGGGGTGCGTTGCATACAGACAATCGGACAGTCGGGCGAATTCATGAAGGCTCAGGGTCTCGCCGCGGCGCTTCGGATCGATGTCCGCATTCTCCAGGATACGCTCGAGGGTTGTGGATTCCGCCACGATACCGGCGTGGAGCAGCGCATTGCGCAGCATTTTCCTGCGCTGTCCGAACGCAGCTCGTACAGTGCGAAAGAGCAGGGCAGGGGATTGTACTGCCACCCTGGGTTCGGGACGTAGATCGAGGCGAACGATTGTCGAATCAACGGCGGGTTTTGGATAGAATGCCGCCCGTGAAACCTGTGCTACTACCGAGACATCAGCGTCATACTGGCAGCGGAGCGTCAAGGAGCTATACCCCTCTTCGCCAGGATTTGCCAAGAGCCGTTGTGCTACCTCTCGTTGTACCATCACGAGGAGAGAGACAAAATGCTGCCGCAACGGTATCAACTGCAGGAGCAGAGGAGTCGCCACTGAATAGGGAAGATTTGAAACTACCTTGGCCGGTATATGTCCTGGATAATTTTCATCGAGAATGCGAACGTAATCGAAGTTGAGGGCGTCATCGCAGATCAATGAAAGCCTTGGATGATTGCCGAGCCGATCCATCAGCAGCCGATAAAACCCCGGATCCCGCTCAATAGCTATCACCCGTCCTGCTCGTTCAGCAAGCCCCTCGGTCAGTACACCCGTGCCCGGACCGATCTCTATCACGAGGTCCTGCGGTCCCACCTCTGCTGAACGAAGAATCAGGTCGCGAACCGCGGGGGCGATGAGGAAACTCTGCCCGAGACCTTTTTTCGGCAATAGGTGGTATTGGCGAAGCAACGCACGGGTTGCGTGTCCAAGGGATGGCGATTGATTCGAGCGGCTAGTCCCGCGCATTCACTAAAGCGCTATAACAGAAGTATGCTTGTCCAGAGCAGTAACGATACATCATGTCCACACCCGACGCGTCCAGTTCCTACGCTCGATTTTTAGGGGGGTGTTGTCGATGAGGATTGCCAGACCGAGCTGTCCAGAATAGCGTTTGTTAGCTCTGCGAGGGCATCAGCCATTGTGGTGAATGTGATGCCCAGGAAACCGGGGGATGGCTTGTGTTCACGCGGAGTCCGGGCAAGGATCAGGCCGATTCGCTGTGCGGCCGGCGGAGCCATGTCAGAATCCGGAAACTCCGCGATAAGCCGCTGATAGACTGCCTTAGCCTGCTCTTTCTGTTCGAGTTCCCAGAGCGACTCACCAAGATAGAAGAGGACCTGATCGTTGTACTCGGAACGCGGGTACTCCTTCAGAACCGACTCAAGCCTGGGGATAGCGGCGCCATACGCCTCACGGTTAAAGTAAAACTTACCGACGTAGAGTTCCCTCTGGACGATCCTCCGATGGCATTCTGTGAGTCTGGCCTGTGCGTCTGATACGAACTGGGAGTTGCGGAATTCGCTGACCAGGGCCTGAAACTCCCGAATCGCTTTTTTGGTCATCGTCTGGTCACGGTCCGTCTTCTCCATCTGGTAAAAGTACGAAAGTCCCATATAATACTGGGCTTCATCAAGCAGCTCATGTTGTGGAAACAGTTCGAGCAGCCGCTGGTACTCGACGCGTGCCTCGTCGTATCTCTTCTCGTCGAAGTAGGAACGGCCTACGTTCAGTCGAGCTACCGGTACAAGTTCGCTCTCAGGAAAATGGTTGATCAGGCGCTGCAGATGCTTACGCCCCTCATCATAGTTCTTTACGGTAATGGCCGCCTCGGCTTGGCTCATCAACTCTCGATCAGAGTTGCTGAGCGGTTCAACCGGCTTCGATGCAAGAAAATCGAGGGATGCACACCCGGAGATTATAAGGAGGAAAAGCAGGTAGCAACCTGCGAGGAATCGGCGCCGCGTGGTGGAGTTCATTGAGCACCTCTGAGTAACACGAAAAAACGCACCCCCAAGGAGCGGAAGGATTACAGACATCGGATTGCCGAATGGGAAGATGGGGTAGCAAGAAACGCCGTCAATCCGTACTGCCTTCTGGGATCAGGCTGACTCAGCCTTCTTCTTATAGAGGATGATGGGCGGCTTCCGCTCGACAACGGTCTCGCGGTTAATGATGCACTCCGCAATTCCGGACTGTGAGGGGATCTCATACATGATGTCGAGCATGATCTCTTCAAGAATTGCACGGAGGCCGCGCGCGCCGGTCTGCCGCTTCGCCGCCTCCTGAGCGACTGCGCTGACGGCATCGTCTGTAAAGGTCAATTTCACATGCTCGAAATCAAAGAACCTCTGATACTGCCGCAAAATGGCGTTCTTCGGTTCTACAAGGATTCGCACCAGTGTTTTCTCATCAAGCTCATTGACGACCGCCATAACCGGTAATCGCCCCACCAGCTCTGGTATGAGGCCATAGCGAAGCAGATCTTCCGGTTGCGCGTAGGTCAGCAGCTCGCTGATCCGCCTGCCCCGCCGGACCTGAATCTCGGCGCCGAATCCCATCGCCTTCTGGCCGGTTCTCTGCTCAATGGACTTCTCAAGCCCAACGAATGCCCCGCCGCAGATGAACAGAATATTCGTGGTATCAACCTGCAGGTACTCCTGCTGGGGATGTTTGCGCCCGCCCTGCGGGGGGACATTTGCCACGGTTCCCTCAAGAATCTTCAGAAGGGCCTGCTGAACGCCCTCTCCGGAGACGTCCCGCGTAATCGAGGGGTTTTCAGACTTTCGCGCGATCTTATCGATCTCGTCAATATAGATGATTCCCCGTTCTGCTCGTTCCACATCGTAGTCTGCAACCTGCAATAATCGAAGGATGATATTCTCTACGTCCTCCCCGACATAGCCCGCCTCGGTCAGGGTAGTCGCGTCGGCGATTGTAAAGGGTACGTCCAGGATCTTGGCCAGGGTTTGGGCCAGCAAGGTCTTCCCACATCCGGTTGGGCCGATTAGCAGGATATTCGACTTTGTCAGTTCAACATCGTCAAAGGTCATCCTGGCGTTGACGCGCTTATAGTGGTTGTGGACGGCGACTGCCAGACTCTTCTTTGCGCGATCCTGACCGATCACATACTGATCCAGGATCGACTTGATCTCGGACGGCTTGGGAAGCTCACCGAGACCCTTGCCCTTTTCCTCTTCCCATTCCTCCGCAATGATATCGTTACAGAGTTCAATGCACTCATCGCAGATGTAGACAGTAGGACCGGCGATCAGTTTCCGGACGTCATCTTGACTTTTGCCGCAAAAGGAGCAGGTGAGCTTTCCTCCGCCTTTAACCGCCTTAGCCATCTACCCCTCCGTCTTCTGTTTCAGATTAAACGTTCATTGTAGGAATCAAAAGACCCACCGCCGACGAGTCGTTGTGTATCACAATTCAGTCGGCAGCGGTCGATATGTGCAGGGCGCGTGTCATTCGTGCGTACACTGTCTAGGACGCCGGGGCAGACATCGAGGCTGGAAGGCCATCTCGCGAGTAGATCACCTCGTCGATAAGGCCGTATTCCTTCGCCTCGCCAGGTGACATGAAAAAGTCACGATCGCTGTCTTTTTCAATTCGCTCTAGTGGTTGACCGGAGTGGTTGGCGAGGATCCGATCCAACTCCTGTCGCATACGAAGGATTTCTTTCGCCTGAATCTGGATATCTGACGCCTGTCCCTGCGCTCCCCCGTAAGGCTGATGGATCATGATCCGGGCGTGGGGGAGGGCGTACCTCTTCCCCTTGGCGCCGGCTGCCAATAGGAGCGCAGCACCGCTCGCCGCTTGCCCCATGCAGATCGTCTCAATAGCCGGCTTGATATACTGCATGGTGTCATAGATAGCCAGAGAGGCTGTGACCGATCCACCCGGCGAATTGATATAGAGATGGATATCCTTATCAGGATCCTCAGCTTCCAGAAAGAGGAGCTGGGCGATGACCAGATTTGACTCAGCGTCATCGATCGGAGTGCCAATAAACAGGATTCGATCCTTCAGGAGACGCGAAAAGATATCGTAGGCTCGTTCACCTCGACTGGTCTGTTCGACAACCATTGGGATCAATTGCATCGTATACGACTCCATTCGCACAGTGCGATCAGACGAGGGTAACGAGGTTGTTCCCTTCTACTATCTTGGCCTGCTCAAACAGAAGTTCGAGAGCCTTACGCTCTAATAATTGTATCCGAATGGTCTCAATTCGATCCTTCCGCTCAAGTAACGCGCGGAAGTCCTCCGGTTTCTGGTTCATCGACGCGGCAGCTGTTTCGATCTCCTTATCCAACTCTTCTTCCGATACGGCCAGTTCTTCCCGCTTTGCTATCGCCTCTAGCAGGAGAGAGTTTCGTACCCGTTTGACGGCCAACTCTCTCGCCCTGGTGCGCATGGTCTCTTCTTCGTCCAGATCCTTAGCAGGAGCTGTCTTGTGCCCATCAGCGCTGCGCTTCAGATCATCAAGGATCGCCTCGACCTCTGCCTTGACCAGCGATTCCGGAAGATCAAAGGGATGGGCGGTACGTAACTTTTCAAGTAGCTGGCTCTTCAGGCGCCCCACCTGCTCCCGCTCCTTGTACGCCAACAGGTCCTGCTTGACCTTCTCCTTAAGCTCATGGAGATCTGCGCACTCGCCCTCTGATTTCGCAAAATCGTCATCCAGCGCCGGTAGCTGTTTCTTTTTGACCTCTTTGACGGTGATCTTGAAGAGGACCCGTTTTCCTGCAAGTTCCCGTCGTCCGTAATCTGACGGGAACTCTATGGAGAACTCCTTGGCCTCGCCCTTCTTAAGGCCATGGAGTTGAGCTTCAAATTCTGGGATAAATTGGTGGGCGCCGAGCAGGACGGAGGCATTCTGACCACTCACACCCTTGAGCGGTTTACCGCCGGCGAAGCCTTCATAGTCTATAACCAGGAGATCTTCCTGCAGGGCTGGCCAGCCATCCATCGGGATGTACTGTGCCGCCCGATCTCGAATATGCTCCAGCGCCCTATCGACCTCCGAGTCCGGCACCTCGATCTTCTCCCTGGAGAGATCAATCCCCATATAACCCGAGAGTTGTAAGACAGGCTTAATGTCGAAGGTAGCCCGGTAGCTGAAAGGCTTCCCCTCCTCGCAGACCATGTCCTCCAGTGTGGGGTCGCCTATCGGATTCAGATCAACCTCTTTCAGTGCTTGACTATAGCTTTCCGGAATCAGTTCCTGGAGGGCCTCGTTCCTTGCCTCATCCTTGAAGCGAGAGCGCAGGAGATCCCTCGGGATCTTACCGGGTCGGAAACCAGGCATGTGAACCTTTTTCGACAAGCGGGTATAGGCCTGGTTCAGTTTATCTACGAGGTGTTGGGGGGGTAATTCAATACGAAGCGCACGTTGGGTACTGCTGATCTCTGTGATATCTACTTTCATAAGTATCTCGGATGTGGATGTAGGATTTATGGTGCGAGAGGGGGGACTTGAACCCCCATCCGCCAAAGGCGGACTGGATCCTAAGTCCAGCGCGTCTGCCATTCCGCCACTCTCGCGTTTGCTTCCAGGCAGGAACTGGAAAAACTATACCATACGGTTAAGCCTCTGTCTACACAACTACTTTCTGAATGCGCAGTCATAAGGGCGTCGTAAGTTGTGCGGACGATATTTCCTGGGCCGGTTCACTCCGACAATCAGACATCAGTGAACGGAGGTCGCATCAATGTGAACGGAAAATCCTCGGCAGGCGAGGGGAGAGGGTAGTGAGGATCTCGTATGAAATGGTGCCCAGTCGGTCTGCCCACTCCGCAACCGAGATGTGCGCCTCCCCGTCCTGTCCCAGTAGCGTGGCGATCTCGCCCTCAGATATATCCGGTATATCAGTGACATCGATCAGGCATTGGTCCATCGTGATTGTTCCCACCTGCCGAACTCGCCGACCGCGGACCAGGAAATCAATTCTGTTCGAGAGGGCGCGGGAGATCCCGTCGCCATAGCCGATCGCCACGGTGGCCAGTCGCGCCTGGCGGCTTGTTCGAAAAGTATGACCGTAGCTGACCCCGGTCCCTGATGGAACCGTCTTGATGAAGACGATCCTTGCTTTGACCGAGAGGGCGGGGTGAAGGGTCACATGATCCTGAAGGTGAGGGGCCGGGTACAGGCCATACTGAGCCAACCCGATCCGAACCAGATCGAAGTGAGTATCGGGGAACGTCAAGGCGGCGGCAGAATTGGCCAAGTGGACCAGTGGAGGCCGGATCTCTTGCCGTTGCAGCATATCCACCAACTTGGCGAATCGTTCGAACTGTTCCTGGGTTGTTGTAGGATCGACGGCGTCAGCCGTGGCGAGGTGGCTGTAGAGGCCTGTAACCACGATATTAGACAGGATCTGTGTCGCGCTTAACAGTGCCCGAGCTTCCTGCCAGGCGGCTCCCAGACGGGACATACCGGTATCAACCTTCAGGTGAATCCAGATCGGTCCCAGCCCTGCCTCAGAGAATCGGCGGGCCTGTTCGATGCTGCAAACGGTCGGCTGCAGCCGATATTCAACAACCGCCTCGATCTCCTCTCGACAGATCGCGGGGCCGAAGAGCAGGATCGGCGCCTCGATGCCGGCCCTTCTCAGCTGGATCCCTTCTTCAAGCGTAGCCACAGCAAGCCACGAGGAGCCGGCGGAGAGTGCCGTCCGAGCGACCGAAACGGCGCCATGGCCGTACCCATCGGCCTTGACGACCGACATCATCTGGGTTGACGGTCGCAGTAGTTGTCGGATCGCGGCTATATTGTGGCGAATCGCCTCTAGGTCGACCTCTACCCAGGCACGGTGAGTGTGGGGCATTCGATCGGCTGCCGAGCCGAGGCCCTGATCAATGTCCATAAATTCCTACCCTCAGCTCTGAAGACTAAACAGCTCATGTAAGGCCTTCTCGCGATCATAGCATGACTAAAAGGTCAAGCCTGTCATCGATCAGTGCCAGGAGATCGCCGTCTGCGGTAGTTAGGCGGCATCCGGTACGCCATCAAAGAAATCAACCAGACCTGTCTCAAGCGAGTACTCAGCGCCAACGACAACGAGGCCATCATTGAGGATCAACGTCTCAAGAAGCTCAGAGCCGTGTCGCAGGTGGTTGGCAGAGGCGAGGACGTTAGCCCGAACTGCATCTCTAATAAGGTCGTTCGTATCGCGCTGGAGCTCAGCGCTGAGCAGGATCTCGATTGACGGGCGGATATGATCGATGATGGAGTACAGATTGTGGGAATGGATCGTCGTAGGTTGCCGCAGCGTCTCTAAGGTGGCCAGAATAGCGCTGCACTGGGAATGGCCAAGTACAACTACCAGACGTGTTCCAAGCTGAGCAGCAGCGAACTCGACACTCCCGACCAGGCACGGAGCGACGATATTCCCGGCAACCCGGATGACGAAGAGATCGCCGAGTCCTTGGTCGAATACGATCTCTGATGGGACACGTGAATCTGAACAGCCAAGAACGATCGCGACGGGCTGCTGACCTGTGGGGGGTTCACCGCGTCTGGTCTGGCTCAGAAGCGTATCGAGACTCCGCACGTTCGAGGCGAAACGGCGGTTTCCCTCACGAAGGCGTTCGAGTGTTTCCCGTGCGGAAATCATCTAAACCTATTGATTGTATGCTTCAATGCTACCCTCTTCAGCCCAGAAACTTTCGGATCCATGCCGCCCGGAGGATAAGGTCGCCAAGATCCTTGGTGCTCCCTTCCCGAACCCGTTTGATGATCGTCGTCGTGACCTCCTGATGAGTGTGATCCGTGGAGAGGGTGAGGCCGAGAAGTCGAATAGTTGTCCGGATCTCCTTTGCCTCAGCGGGGGGCAGAAGGGTGAGCGCCTCTTCATTCAGATACCGAAGCGCGTCTGCAAGATCGGCTTCGAATCCCGGATCGACCTCCCGAAGAAAGGCCAGATCTTCCTGACCAAGACAAGAGAGGCCGAGGATCTCGGGGGGAAGGCCGATGGAGTAGAGGGCGGAACAGAAAGAGATGGCTCGTGGGAGCGAGACCCCGCCGAGGCTGCGGCTGTAGCCGAACAGACCGATATGCAGTTTCCTCATCCGCCGCCTGGGGACAGCGGGCGCTACGTCATTCAGAAGGGGTGCTATCGCTTTTACTTGGCGCTGGTAGCAAGCGGAGATCCGCTCGATCAGATCGATGATCTTCCCCTCCCGCTCTACCGGCTTGGGGCTCTGTCTGGGCGCGCCCTTGAGTGTCTCGATGGCCCGAATGCTTGCAGGAGCCGGATAGTCGTACTTAAAGGCCGACTGGATCGTGAACGTCTGAACGCTTGGGTGCTCAGCAAGGTGTCGTTCCACGGTATCCGGTCGGAAGTTGCCGCGAAACGGGGCGCTTCCGGCCCCAAGGATCGGATAGATGGGAATCCCTAGTTCTCGCTCCAGCTTGTCCAGGCGACTTAACGCCATCTTGACCAGGAGGCTGGCTGCCAGGCTCCCGTAGTTCAAGGCGGGATCGGAACGGGCCAGAAAGACGCGCTGGTACGGCAGGTCCTTACCCTGCAGGTACGCGCGGACGATCGCATCGGCCCGAAGCAGCGACTCCTTATCCTCGATCAATGGGATGATCTGGATTGCGGTGGGATGGAACTCTCCAATCCACTCTTTCAGAGGGATATCGCCGGGGGTAAGAACAGCCGCCCCCTTCCCCGTGACGAAGACCTGATAGTACCGGAGTACACGGTTCAACTCCTCCGCCGAGGTTGTCATGGGGAAGATGATCTCGAAGATGGGGGCTATATCCTCCCCGTAGAAGAGTCGGGCCACATCGTACGCTCTGGGGATTCCCTGGAGGACTTCAAGGAGGATCTTCCCTTGGGCCTTTTCCACAGCAGGGTTTGGAACGCGCAAGGTCAGGAACATCTCCCGTCCCAAGGGAAACGCCCTGAAGAAGCCCTCGTAGGTCGTCAGAAGCTTCTCGACGACGAACTCATCGACCTCCTTCCCCTCGAAATCCCACATCTGCTCATCGCAGCCTAAATGGGAGAAGGCGTAGTAGGCCTCCCGAATCTCGTCCATCCCCTCCATCACAGGCCCTTGGGCGAAGAAGGGGACGGTGACGTTGTCCGGATGCTGGGTGCTCATGCACCGGGGGATACGGGGGTGGGTCGCGATATCGATCACCGCTCTACTCTCGATCTGTTTACTAATCGGGTTCCGACTGACCTTCCATAAAGACACGGCTGGCAAGGATATCTTCAGCCTCAATCGTCACCAGATCTTTTTTCGTGAGTGTCGCTCTGTGTTGCGCGAACAGGCGATTGGCCTGGCGCAGGCGGGCCCGATCGAGGGCATTCCGTACACTACGGGCATTGGCAAAGTTGGGCAGCTTCATGCGTTTGAGAAGATATTCATAAAAGACCTTTTCAGCGTCTGGGCTGAACCTGTACTGCTGTTCTTCCAACATCAGTTTGGCGATTGCGATCAGTTCTTCCGCCGAGTAGTTCGGAAAATCCAGATGATGTGCGACGCGTGATGACATCCCTGGATTGCCCTGGAAGAATGTTTGCATACGGTCCCTGTAACCGGCCAAAATGACCACAAGGTCCTCGCGCTGATTCTCCATGACCTGGAGCAGGATCTCGATCGACTCCTGGCCGTAGTCGCGCTCGTTTTCTGAACGGTACAGATAATAGGCTTCGTCGATAAACAAGACGCCGCCCATGGCTCGTTTCAAGACCTCTTTGGTCTTTGGCGCGGTGTGCCCGATATACTGGCCGACAAGATCGTCCCGGGTGACCGCCGCCAGAGTACACTTCCGGATATAACCGAGGCGGTGCAGAATCTCGGCCATTCGCATCGCCACGGTGGTCTTGCCTGTACCGGGATTGCCGGTAAAGCACATATGAAGACTTGGCGGTCCCGACGTCAGCCCCAGGCTTTTCCGCACCCGGTCGACCAGCAACAACGCCGCAATTTCTCGAATCCGCGTCTTAATCGGTATCAGTCCGACCAGTTCCCGGTCGAGCTTATCAAGGATCTCCTGAATCTGGGAATCGCGAAAGACACCTGCGAGATCGACCGGCGTATCATCAGAAAGTTCGGTTGGAGACGTCTCTTCGGGGGTCTGTCCGACGTTCGCTTCACTCATCGACGTCCTCGCTTCACTTGGCAGCCTTCATAATCTTAAATTCCCCTCGCCCCCGGTACCCCTTGGGTGCGGAGAGGGTGTGGGGAGGGAGGGGACAGAACCCCCTCCCTCCCGGAATACCGATCGATGTTTAGTCCGTATACCGCGCGCCCTCCGGCTTATCGGTGGCGTAGCTGTGTACGACATAGTTGACGGTGCGGCCTTTGACTTCCTGGCGCACAAGGCCAAAGCCCGGCTCATTTGCCGGCCGCTGGATGATGAACGACAGACGGATGGTTTCCCAGCCTTTGTTGTGGTCGAAGGCGTTCACCTTGACGTAGTGATTGGGATAGGCCTTGCGGCAGGCATCGATCTCGTACATGATTCCTGCCGGGTCTTCCATATCGAACATCGGCAAACCCCACATCTCCCAGAACGTATTGCGGGGATGCGGGTCATCCGTAAACTCGACGCTGACGGCCCATTTATTGCGTAACGCATACTCCACCTGCTTTCTGATCTGCTCATCGGTCAGATCAGCCAGGAATGAAAACGTACCTTGGGTAATTCGCATACTGTGTCCTCCTTCTCACCTACACGGCCGTTGTGGTCGGAACAAAGTCCGCGGTATCGGTCGAGGCATAGTTGAAGGTAATATCCTTCCACACTTCCAGTGCCGTCCGCAATGGCTGACACCACCGTGCGGCATTCGCCAGGATCTCCGGCCCTTCGTTAAAATAATCGCGCCCTTCATTGCGCGCCTGGACCATCGCTTCCAGGGCTACCCGGTTGGCCGTCGCGCCCGCCGCGATGCCGGTCGGATGACCGATGGTCCCTCCGCCGAACTGCATGACCACGTCTTCACCAAAGTAGTGGAGCAACTGGTGCATCTGGCCGGCGTGGATGCCGCCTGAGGCGACCGGCATGACCTTGCGCAACGCCGCCCAGTCCTGATCAAAGAACAGACCATTTTGCAGATTCATCGGGGTATGGGTTTCCCGCAGGGTATCGTAGAACCCCTTGACCATGTACGGGTCGCCCTCGAGCTTGCCGATAACGGTGCCGGCGTGAATATGATCCACCCCCGCCATGCGCATCCACTTGCAGATGACGCGGAAGTTGACACCATGGGTCTTTTGACGGGTATAGGTCGAGTGGCCGGCCCGGTGCAGGTGCAGCATCATATCGTTTTTCCGCGCCCACTTGGATATCGACTGGATCGCGGTATAGCCGATCACCAGGTCGATCATGATGATGACGCTGCCCAGATCCTTGGCGAATTCAGCCCGCTCATACATGTCCTCCATGGTGGCAGCGCTGATATTCAGGTAATGTCCCTTCACCTCGCCGCTCGCGGCCGAGGCGCGATTGACCCCTTCCATTGCAAAGAGGAAACGGTCGCGCCAGTGCATAAACGCCTGCGAGTTGATGTTCTCGTCGTCCTTGGTAAAATCGAGGCCGCCCTTGAGCGCCTCATACACGACGCGGCCGTAGTTTTTACCGGAGAGCCCCAGCTTCGGCTTGATGGTGGCGCCCAGCAGCGGGCGGCCGAATTTATCCAGGCGTTCGCGCTCCACGACGATCCCGGTGGGCGGACCCTGAAAGGTCTTGAGGTACGCCACAGGGAACCGCATGTCTTCCAGGCGTAGCGCCTTGAGCGGCTTGAAGCCGAAGACGTTACCGATAATGGAGGCGCTTACGTTGACGATCGAGCCATCTTCAAACAGATCCAGATCGTAGGCGATGTAGGCGAAATACTGGCCTGGAGCGCCCGGGACAGGATCGACCCTGTACGCCTTACCGCGATAGGCATCGTGATCGGTCAGACGGTCGGTCCACACGATCGTCCAGGTCGCAGTGGATGATTCGCCCGCCACGGCCGCGGCCGCCTCGTCCGGGTCCACACCCTCCTGAGGGGTGATGCGGAACACCGCAATGATGTCGGTATCCTTCGGCTCATATTCCGGTCGCCAATACCCCATCTGCTTGTAGGGGACCACCCCCCCGGCCTTATACCGGTCTTTCGGATCCTTGGTTGCTGCTGTCGCTGGTCCTGCCATAACGTTCCTCCCTTCAGCCTGCGTGTTGACCATGCTCTACCGTCTTGCTGTGTCGTTCCCGTGGAACTCTCGGATAGTTGACCTCTTGCCGTTCTTGAGCCTGATTGGCCTCAGACTTATTCCAATACGTGACCCTACCTTGCCTCTCCTCACTCATAAAGTCAAATAGGAAATTTTTAATACAGTCATAAGGTTTAGTTTATGGGATGCTGAGCCATATCATCGCTCGTGTCGTGGTTCAGGCGTCCCTTGACAGTGATCGTCATGCCGGGCTTGACAAGCCTGCCCCGCGTACTTGATACGGGGGAATCCAGTCCTGCCGCGCCTGTATAGGCTTCGAGCATGATAGCAAAGCAGGCCAGCCAATAGCCATTCATGGCAAACCTTGACAACTCCTCCTGAAGGCGAGACAATCGCCGCAAATGTTAGAGCTTCTTATTCCGTGATGACCTGACGAGATTCCGGGGACACCATACTAATTTTCGATCTGGCATAAAAGTGAGTGTAGATTCCACCTCCGTAATCTGCATTCGGTAAAGTGAAGGTTTGTGATTGTAATCCACACTGCAACGCGGTGGTCATGTCAAGTGAGATAGAGAGTCCTTCTGGTCAGCCGGAATAGGCTGACCGTTCCTGCAGCGTTTCCCATGTTCCGGATCGTTGCAAATGTCTTGCTAAGCACTGAATAAGGTTATAGGATTTGGCTAAACTGCAAATCTTCTTAATGGGAATCGGCTGACCAGTCTGCTCAATAGTTGGGCCGACCTGGTACTGTGAAGGTATGGAATTGCCGATGAATACATCGCTTTCCGACGCTAGCGCCGGGCAGTCGGCGGTTAGTATTCTATCCTGCGCGGGTAACCCCACTAGTGCCCGCCGTCGGGTTGTCCCTTCGCATACCGACGAGCCTGATGGTCTATTGTTGTGTCTCTACCGACGAGTTGCTGCACTCGGTGAGTTCCACTGCCATTGGCACCCAGCCAATCGACTTGTCGCCGCGCGCCTAGCTCTGCCTCTGCATACTGTGCAGATGGTCCTAGCGGTTGAAGACAAGCGATTCTGGATCCATCCAGGCGTCGACCCCATCAGCATAGGCCGAGCTGCCCTGATGGGCCTACTCAGGAAGGGGCGAAGGCAAGGCGGGAGCACAATCCCAGAGCAGGTCATAAAGCTACGACTGCGCGCTACGCGACCGTCTACGGTATTGACACGATCCTATCGTGCAGCAATGGGTATCGCCCTTGTGACACTGTCCCGTAGGATCGACATCCTCGCCGAGTATTTAGATCGTGTCTATTTTGGGCGAACCTATTTCGGCATCCATAGTGCGTCGGAACATTACTTCCGCCGTAGCTCCGCAGCGCTGACAGTGTCTCAGTCTTTCTTCGTCGCAGACCGGATCGCTCTCCCCAACACGTGGCGTGCCGCCAGGATCGCGAACATCCTTAGGCGTCAACTTGTGCGTGATTTACTAGGCCCGGGTCTGGAAGAGTTGCCGGCAATTTACGCCCACTCCTTTGGACAGAGCGCTGGGGATGCTGTTCAACATGTCGTGGACTCGATGACCGCCAGATGAGCCCGTCGTTAGCAGAAGAAAGCCACGAGCGAGGCCGAAGGGGCGTGATTCACGCCAAACACTTTCTGTTTCAAGTCCTGGGGTCCGCCATCGACCTACCGTTCAACGCCTACGACCACCGCTCAAAGTTGACTTTCGACGATCCCACACCCGAAGGTCTAACTCAATTTGCTTTTGACTTGGGCGGCGTTCTGAAGAAAGCGGATCACGCGCGAGTCGGCGACGCGACAATAGTTGAAGTGTTGGTCGAGGTCAAAGCTGCTCAATCGGGGGATGGTCTCTTGGATGAGTATCGAGAGTTCCTTCGTCGCGCAGCCGTAGCCTCAGCGGTGGAACGCCACCGCGACAGCTGGTTCATATTTGTGGCCAAAGTCCCCTTCGGTTCAACCTACGGTGCGCGTCTGTGCAACGGAGATCTTCTGGAGGAGTGTCGCGCAGGCTGGTCTGAGAACCTTGTTGCTGCCGCGCGGGACCTTAATGAGAGAGTCAGCCTATTGATCGCCACGGATTCGTTCCGACGGCTGATCGACCATTGGGGGCCGAGATGAGTGACTACCTGCGGAGAATAGCGGCATCGAGTACGTGGCAGGAGTACTACGACGCACACAAGGCGGTCTACACGACCATATTCCAAGCCTACTGGGGGTTCGGCAATCCTGGCTTTGCGCAGCAGCTTCACCACACGGCGATTCCCGATGTTTCTGGAACTGTCTCGGGAGCGATGAACTGGGCAGTGTACTCCCAACCCTCCGCGGAGACGCTAGAGAGCTTTATCGCTGTGTTCGTCGAGCAACTCCGTTCCGAACCACATCGCATACGGAGCAGCAGATACCTCTTCTTTGTGACAGCGGGCCCCCCTGCGCCTCGCGAACGGATTGAGGTGATTCTCGGTCCATTGGCCCGTCATGTTGATTACTGGTGCGGTTCGTTCGATGACGTTCTCTCGGCCAACCCGCCGACGAATGTTGCCCTTGGCCTGGAGGCGCTCTTTGGATCGCGATGCTGGGTCGGAGAGGTCGACAAGTCGATGGCACTCGGTAGGTGTGCCCCTTCGACCCTAAAGGCCTTTCGGGATACAGCGCTCCTTGCGGCTGCCTCCAGTAACTCGGTAGCGCCGTCCGTTATTCGAGATGCACTCGTCGATTCGTCGATAATCCTTCTGGGGGTCAGTACAGGCTGCACCGCTGACACGCTTACCAGTGTGCTGGGTAAGGAGAGGGTGGGGATTGCTGCCTACATTGCAAGGGAGCGAGCACGGAGTTCGCTCTGGCAGAATGATGCAGTGGTTCTCTGCCAGGATCTCTTGACGCGGTATCCCCCTCAAGTTGAGGAGTACGTTGTGCGGCCCGGGGACATTCTTTCGCGGATCATTCGGGAGAGGTATGAAATATCGTACGAAAGACTGTGGCCCCTAATCCGAGTACTCAATTCGGATCTACGCGATCCGAACCTCATACTGGTTGGCCAGCGACTTCGGCTGCCCGTTCTGGGAGTCGAAGGAAGGGCTAGTGGCCCAACTAGCCGATGAAGCCGTCGGGTCGCCTTCGGCGCCCACAGCTTATCGGCAATGCGATGCGGCGGCCCGGATCGAAACCTCGTCGCGAGACGATGCCCCGTGCCGCGGCGGCGGTAAACTGAGACGTCATAGTGGGCCATAGGCGGCAGCACTTCGTTCCTCGTAGCTACCTGAAGGCTTGGTGTGATCCAAGTACGCCAGGAGGCCAGGAGCCTTACGTTTGGGTCTTCTCCGGTGACGGCTCGAATCCGCGTCGCAAAGCGGCAGATAACCTCTTTCACGAGATCGACCTGTACACCATCGAGCTTTCTGATGGTGGTCGCAATCTGATCCTGGAGCATGGTCTCGCTCAGCTTGAAAGCGAGTTCGTGTCGATACGTAAGAAGAAATTAGACCAGCAGAAACCGCTTGCGGCGGTCGAGCGCGCTTTGCTGTGCGCCTTTGTTGCTGCCGCCCGTGCGCGCACTCCGGCTCAGCGTGATCACCTACAAGAACAATGGGACCGAGTCCTTGCCGTGGCGGACAGCATTATGGAGTGGGCGAAGACGGCGACACCCGAACAAAGGCGCACGGCGTCCAGTCTGGGTTCGCGCTGGTCCAAGCGAAGCATGACGTACGATGAGATCAAGGCTCTTTCAGAAAAACCGCTACAGACGTCGATGATGGCGTACATCGGAGCTGAGACGCCTCTACTCACGGGTCTCGACATGGCGGTCTTCACCTGTCTGAAGGGCTCCCCCGGCTTCATCACATCCGACAATCCTTGTGTCTGGTCTGATGCGGAGGCGTACCAGAGACCACCGGCATTCCAGTCACCGGCGCTCATGTACGAGAGCATCGAAATCACTCTGCCAATTTCGCCGCAGCAGATTCTTCTCCTCAATCGTCGCGATCTGAACGGATACTTCCCTGCCTTCGAACAGCTCGTCGACGAGCTTAATCGGCGTACTCGTTTCAATTGCGTGAATCAGTTCGTCAACAACGCGAACTTTGCGAAGCCGGTCTGGTTTGATCCCGGCGTCGAACCGGAGGACTCGTGGCGCAAGCTACATTCCGGTTCTGAGACGCTAGAGTGAGCAGTTTGTGGCCGTCCGCTCGGCTCGGGGCGGCTTCCTGCGGGTCAACGCCGGCGTTGGCCGACAGAACATAGGTCAGGGTTGCCCTGGATGAAGGGCCGCGTAGTTTTGAAGAATCTGGCAATTCCCTCGTTAGTCATTGTTCGTCATTACCACTTACCCCTATGCACGCCAGTAAGCGGCTTGAGCAGGACGTATCTTCCGGCAGGAATCCCGAATAGACCAGTTCGCGATGGAGGAGCTCGGATGCCGTGCCGTTGACCAGCGAACCAACTTGTCCTCTGTCCTGAAAGCGGTGAGTGTGGGAGGGGCGCGTGCGAAGAAGCTCTTGTGACAGCCGTTCCAGATATGGTGAACGTTCGCCTCTTTCAGAGATACCCAACCTCACGACCCTCTGTTGGACCTGGCCGCCCTTGCCGTGGATCACCACGAGCCAAATCGTGATCAAGCCGGCCTCGTCTCCATTGCCCTCGATGTTGCCGATAAGCGCGCGATCTTGTGGTTTGACTGAGGTATAGGCGTCGAGCCGCTGCCTGACCACCGGATGTTCAAGACCCAGGAGATTCAATTCCTCCTCCTGAAGCGCCTTGTCACGATCTGTGGTGAATCGGACAGATTCGTTATTCGGGCGGTTCAGCACAAAGACATCCTTGCCACTGGGGCGCAACTCACCACCATCGAGGCGGGCCGACCGCTGAGCGAAGGACAGAAGCCGCTGCATGCCCCGGGCCTCGTCGTCGAACCGTTTGTAGTCGCCCAAGTTAAATCTATCGAGGTCCTGGAACAGCTCGAATACCACCTCGCGAGCAAGGTTGGCATTGGTCATCGCAACCTCCGAATTCCGGGGACACAATACTAAATTCGATCTGGTATAACAGCGAGTGAAGATTACACCCCCGTAATCTTGAGTATCCTGCATTGGTCACAGGTCCCTGTCCCCCCCCCGCCTGGTTCGCTACCCTCAATCGAGGCATATTGGACCGGCATCCTGCCCTCGAGGTAACTGGCGATCATCGACCGACATTGGGGGCTGTTTTCACCGGAACAGGAGTTCGGGGCGTTCGACCCGTAATGAGGACAGCATACGGACTTGACGGCGATGGCAAAGGTATATATTCTATACCATAATGGAATTCGAATACGACGAGGAGAAAAGTCGGCGGAACAAGGACAAACACGGGATCGACTTCGTCGAGGCGCAACGTCTCTGGGGCGATGTCGAACGGGTTGAGATCCCAGCAAAAACAGACGATGAGGCGCGCTCCATTGTCATCGGTCGTATCGATCAGAGATACTGGTCTGCAGTCGTTACCCACAGAAGCGACAAGACGCGAATCATCTCAGTCCGCCGCTCACGACGTGAGGAGATCCACATTTATGAAAGCTAGGGTGTTCGACAAGAAGTTCGATCAGGGCGAAAGTGTTCTGAAATATCTCGATCTGTCGAAGGCCATTCGTCCCGCAAGCCAACAGCGAAGGGTGAACGTGGACTTTCCAGTCTGGATGATCGAATCGCTCGATAAAGAGGCCAAGAGACTCGGCGTGACCCGTCAGTCGATCATCAAGGTCTGGATCGCAGAGCGCCTGCAGAAGTCTGCATAGGCGGACGAGGCCGTTTCCCCTGCGCTCGCGAAAGAGAACGCGAAAGAGAACGGGGTCAGGTCTTGTTATTTGCTCGGCGGGCAGGGGAAGCGAACCGGTGTAGGGTTGCCAGATCCCCACGATATTCACGTCAGGCTCGGTAGGGGCGTCTGCTCAATCGGATTGCTCCATTGGAGTGAGGCGATGGATTATCACGTTCTCGAGGCTCGGTACGTCAGCGGATATGTTGTGTGGCTCCGGTTTCGCGATGGTACGGCCGGGGAAGTCGACCTAGCCCTGGAGCTGCGTGGGCCAGTCTTCGAACCGCTCCAGGATCCCAGCTACTTTAAGGCCTTCATGGTCATTCGGAGTTCCATACGCTGGATTCCGGGGACATAATACTAATTGTCAGGAAGCCTCTTTGGTCTGGGACCTCGCTTCCCTAAACTGAGAGAACGTCCGGTGAGCGTTTCAACCAACTGTACAAACTGCTCAGTTCCGGCTGGCCTCCCTGAGCGTATCGCTTTGAGCAGCCTACCATCGGCTGTCTCGTCGTTTCTTCCAAGATACTCTCCCCAGTTCCCTACTAGCCCCAACAGGTCTCTGTTGGTTACTAAGATGTCACTGGGGATCAAGCCGAGATGAAACCGAGCGCTGGACCATAGATAGTCCTCAGCTGATCTTACTATGCCGGCATGAACGGGATCGAGCTCCACGTAGCGCACAGCCGCCAGGAGATGCATCTCATCTAACACACAAGAGCCCGACCCTGAAAGAGATAGCCACGTACGCCATCAGCGACGTTCTTCAGCCGTGTATATCGCCGGTGCGCTTCCCCAATCGCCCGCGCCACTTGGTCCTTGGGAACCACAACAAGATGGGTATGGTTCGTCATCAAGCACCACCTCGACACCGAACCGGTCCAACTGCTCGGCCATGATATCAAGGTACGCCCTGCGATCGCCGTCATCGCTGAAGATGGGGATTAAACGTACGCCCCGTTGTGTCACATGGTACGGATATCCCGGCACCACGAGTCTAGCAATCCGAGCCATGCGCGACATCTATTAGGTTCATGACGAGGCCGTCAAGAGGAATTTAGTATTGTGTCCCCGGAATTTCGGGATATGTGGAGGCCATGAAGGGCTGCTTTAGAGTGTAGTGAAAGCCGGAGTAGCGGGAACAGGGGCGCCAGCTCAGCCCCGCGTTCTCCCTGAGCGAAGCGAAGAGAACGTATAAGACTCACGCACGTGACCTGCGCAGCGGAGCACGTCGTGTACAGCCGCCGGTTAGGTGGTTCAAACCGACCACCCTCATTCATTTCTTACCAACAAGTTTGTTCGCTTCATTTAGTCCCATTCTTGCCTTGATAGTTAACGGCGCTGGCTGTAATTTCCACTGGGATACTATCTGTTCTGCTGTTTCATAATCTGGCCGAGACATAAGCTTTTTGATTTCATCCAAGTCGGTTTGAGCCTTATCATTGATTCGACCTTCAGACAATAATTTCGCCAGCTTAAAATATGCGAAAGCGCGAACATTGTCCTTAGGCACAACTTTTCCTGCTTTATACACGTTTGAAAGGTTATAGAGCGCATCGATGGCACCTTGTTTTGCGGCTAGCTCCCACCAATGAATAGCTTCATGGAATTTATGTTTTTCGAAATACATACCACCGACGTCGATTTGAGCAAGTACATACCCTGCCTGGGCAGCAACCAATTTATATCGAAGAGCCTTGTTCGGATCTATGGGGACGACGTTAAACTGACCCGCGAAATAGCAACCGAGCTTATACGAGCCCAATGGATCGCCTGACTTTGCGGACTTATCAAACCACTCAAACGCCTTCTTTGAATCCTTGGCAACTCCTAACCCATTGTTAAACATCATTCCCACGTGATATTGGGCTTCAGGATTGCCTTGCCGTGCGATTTTGAGAAGATCTTCAAATAAGACTCGATCCCCATCGCTTCTCTGCTTTATTGTCGGGATGGCTGCGGCTCGCTTCTCTAGTGCCTCTGCTTCCTTTTCCCGGTCGGTTTTTCGAAAGAGCGCCGCCATACTCTTAAGGCTTTCGGCCACAATGGGATCCTCCGGGCCCGCGATCTTCTCCCAGATCGCTAGCGAGCGCTTGTAGAGCGGCTCGGCCTGCGCGTACTGACCTTGACGGTCGTACAGCAAAGCGAGGATGTTCAGGCTTTGGACCACAGTCAGAGAATCCGGCTCATCCGCTTTCTCGGCGACCGCCAAGGCCTTTTTCGCCACTACCGCCGCGCGGTCATAGCGTCCTTGCTCGGCCAGCAAGGCGGTCTCCGCATTGAGTGCCTTCCATTCCGCATTGAGTGCCTTCCATTCGATGTCATTCAGACGAGCTTGATCTTTTTTTAGCGCATCCTCTCCCACGAATCTCCAGTGTCCTTCCCGGACAAGCTCATTTGCCGAGAGATCCAAGTCCTCGCAGCGGACGTAACCGGCCCTTCGCGGCGAAGTCACCTCTGTGACGTGACACCAGTGTCCCGCGGCATTATAGATGGCAAACTCGACCTGCACGCTCGCACCTCGTGGGAGGGCGCCCATGACCTCGCTCTTTGTGGCGCTCTTGGTATGGAGGGGCACCCCGTCACGCTTCACGGTTGCCAGTCCAGACAGCGCATCCGTCTCCGCCGTCCAACCAACCGAGCCCATCATGAGTTCGCACACAACGGCCCAGCACAGCGCATGTACCCACAATCGCCATGGCTTATTCACAGCTTTCCTCCTAAGATGTCCCTGCCGACGCAAGAATCACCCCCTGCGACCTTTCTTCCCATCACTCATCTGGTTCCCTGAGCGCTTCACTCTCAGAAGCCGGCATGTGATCACGACAGAGAGACACAAACTGTCACCTCCCCGAAACCGTCAAGAGTTTTCCGATCTTCCCTGCACTCACGCCAGCGCAGATTACAGCCGTTAATCCGCACTTTCCGGGACTGCACATTACAGGGGTGTAATCTACACCCTGCTCGGCGGCAGGCGTACGGTTTCCTGCACGCGCGCACCACCAACCTGCGCTCTGGCGCCTCACATGCGGCTCTCAGGGGGCCTCCAGATGGTCGCTTTGAGCCGACGACGAACTCAACAGGATTCTAACCTGCTTCTCTGACGGGGCAACGATCCGAATCACATGCGAAGCGGCCTCTTGCGACCTGGGGTTGAGCTGCCGCGAAGCGGTCGGTTTCGTGCCCCTAGCTCTTCCGTGGCGAAGCGGTAGAAAGGAACGCCGGCTCAGCTCTGCGTGCTCCCTGAGCGAGGGGCGAAGAGAGAACGGATCGAGTTCAGTAGCGGCGTTTACGTCATCCACAAGAACGATTTGTCGGGCACATCCTCTTTGTGTATCAAACCTAAATGGTCGCTGTCCCTATTTACCTTACCTAGGTGCCGCGCGTTCCTGACCGGGCCTTTTTGCCAGGGCGATACGACGGGCTGGATAAGACGCAAACGGGTGGCCGCTTTTCTGTTCCTGGGCCTTGAGGTCACGGTAGATCGCCAGTAGGTCATTGTTGAACTGCGCAGCATGTGCCGCACGTACCCGCCGCACCTCTGCCACAATCGGATCTTCCCACATCGCTCAAACCTCCATCAGCTCTTCGGGCGTGCAGATGACCACGGCCTCATAGCCAAGTTCACGGCATGTCGCTTCGATCTTGCTGCGCATGCCTGCATTAGCCAAGTGCTTGTAGTTCCAGGTTAGCAGGTACTCGATGCCATGCACCACCGCAACCGCAACGTGTAGCGCATCTTCCGGAAAGTCCTGGGGAATCACTTTGCTCTGCAGAAGGTGCTGCGCCAACGTCAATGCTTCTTCGGTGATCTCCAACAAGATCAGTTCCGCCAAGAACGCCAAGCGCGCTTCTGCTGCTTCGGGATCACCCGCGCCAGCCTCACGCGCGACGAGTTGCGAGCTGACCACCGCAAAGTTGTGACGAGAGGTTTGCCACCACTCATGGGTAATCTGTTGATGACCAGCGACGATCAAATCGCGACTTGGGTGCGCCGCCAAGTAACTGACGATTGTGGTTTCGATGTAGACTTTGGGGTTCATGGCCGTTCACCTACGGCAAGCGTACCACAAATGCCTCAATGTGGCGAACGATGGGGAACGAAGGCACCGCGCCTAACGCGGGGCTGAGCTGCCGCGAAGCGGTCGGTTTCGTGCCCCTGGTTCTCCCGGAGCGAAGCGTCCGCGCCATCCAGTTATTAGATGGACGGATAAGTACAGCATAGATGTTTCTACACGGTCAAGGCGAAAAATTGCAGTCTGAAGTTGCTGGAGCGGCTCGATTCTGAACGATCCGGATCTCCTTATCCGTGTAGGGTTACTCTACGATCCGACGCGATGCGGAGTTGAATCGAGCGGGGAAGTGTGGTAGCGTGACGATTGTGCAGCTTTCAGCTGTAGTTTTGAGCGATCAGCGCTTGGAGGAAAAACTTTCGTGGATAGTCGAACCAGGGTACTGCTCAGGCAGCTTCCCTCAGTGGATGAGTTATTGCAGGAGCTGTCGATGCGAGAGACGGCTCAGTCGCTACCGCGCTGGACGACGGTAGAGGCGATTCGAGAGGTGCTGGAGTGTTGGCGGCGAAGGATAGCCGGCCAGCCGTCCGAATCAGCGCCGGCCGAGCTGCCATCCAGGACTGCGTTAGTTGCCGAGGCGGAGCAGCTCGCGCTTCGGCTCTGTCGGCCGGCCCTGCGGCGCCTCATTAATGCCACGGGCGTCGTCATCCATACGAATCTCGGCCGCGCTCCGCTCGCCGATGTCGGCATCGAGCGTATGATCGAAGTGGCACAGGGTTACTCGAACCTGGAGTATGACCTCGATCGTGGGGACCGTGGGTCGAGACAAGACCATGTGGAGCAGCTCTTATGCCGCCTGACGGGGGCCGAGGCTGCGCTTGCGGTGAACAATAATGCGGCGGCGGTGCTGTTGGCTGTCAATACGTTGGCTGAGGGAATGGAGGTCATCGTTTCGCGCGGGGAGCTGGTGGAGATCGGCGACTCATTTCGGATCCCCGATATTCTGCGCCGTGCAGGCGGGATCCTGCGGGAAGTAGGGACCACCAATCGAACCTACCTGAGGGATTACGAGGACGCGATCGGGCCGACGAGCGCGATGCTCCTGAAGGTCCATACCAGTAACTTCCGAATCCAGGGCTTCGCTCGCCAAGTCTCAATCGCTGAATTGACGAGTTTGGGCCAGAAGGTCGATCTTCCAGTAGTGGAGGATGTGGGCAGCGGCGCTCTCGTCGATCTGTCGCAGATTGGACTGACCAAAGAGCCGATGCCGTCGGAGAGCATCCGCGTCGGCGCGGATTTGGTGACCTTCAGCGGGGATAAGCTGCTGGGAGGTCCTCAGGCAGGTCTGATCGTGGGCAAGCGACTACTGGTGGATAGGCTCCGCCGTAATCCGCTTGCGCGTGCCATACGGATCGACAAGCTTTCGCTGGCCGCCCTGGAGGCAACATTACGCCTCTACCTCGACGAGGGGCGCGCCTTTTCCTGTATTCCGGTGCTCCGCGCACTGGCTATACCGCTTCAGGATATTGAACGACGGGCCAGGCATCTGCGCGATCGGATCGCCGCCCTCGCCCCAGATCGTCTTGAGGTCTCGATCATCGATGGGACCTCGGAGGTAGGTGGGGGTGCGCTGCCGATGGAGGCGATTCCGACGCAACTGGTAGCCGTACAGGCCGCCCACCTGACCGCATCGCTCCTGGAGGAACACCTGCGCCGGACCGACCCACCGGTGATGGTTCGAATCAGAGATGACCGGATCGTGTTGGATCCTCGCACCGTCTCGGAAGATGATCTGGAACTGCTGGCCAACCTGGTGGCTTCAGTTGCCACGACCATCTGAAAGCCGATAGTTCAGGGAGTGAACGATGAGCGGCCTGTTTATCACCTTTGAGGGGGGCGAGGGATCCGGTAAGACGACCCAGTTGAAGCTGCTGGCCAATCGAATTCGTGGCTCTGGCACAGAGGTCATCGATACCCAGGATCCCGGCGGGACCGCTATCGGCAAAGAGATCCGGGCGCTCCTGCTGCACGCCCCGCTTCATACAATCGGGGATAGGGCGGGCTCTAGCCCTATTACGGCTACGACGGAGTTGCTGCTGTATGAGGCAAGCCGGGCGCAGCTTGTTCAGGAACTGATTGCTCCTGCGCTTGCGCGAGGAGCAATCGTACTCTGCGACCGTTTTACCGATTCCACGCTGGCGTACCAGGGATTTGGAAGGGGTATCGACCTCCACCTGATCCAGCAGTTGAACCAATTCAGCACCGATGGGCTTGTCCCAGATCTGACTATCCTGCTGGATCTCGATCCAAGAATCGGACTGATGCGGCGCAGAAGTGAGGGTGACATCGAGACTGCGACGGAGCTTAGTGTAGGGTTATCTGGATGGGATAGGATCGAGTCAGAGCCGCTGGACTTTCATCAGCGGATCAGAGAGGGCTACCTGACCTTGGCGCGGGAAGATCCGAATCGAATATTCATGATCGACGCCTGTCTGAGTGCGACTGAGATCGAGATGGTTATATGGAATCAGTTTATCAATCTTCGAACGCGGTGCGGTGATGCCGTTTCGTGACCAGATCGGACAGGCGCGAGCTATTCGATTCCTCCAGCGGGCGTTCGTGACCGGGCGGATTGCCCACGCCTATCTCTTTACGGGGCCGACAGGGGTCGGTAAGCGCGCCGCTGCCATCGCGTTTGCCCAGGTGCTCAACTGCGAACGAGGCGCAGGGTTCGATGACGGGTGCGGGAACTGCCGCGCCTGCCGCAATATCGCCAACGGACTGCACCCGGACGTCCAGGTGATCGACCCGGACGGTGCGACCATCAAGATTGAACAGATCCGGACCCTCGAGGCCGACGCAGCCCTGGTTCCCTATGAGGCTCAGTGGAAGATCTTTATTCTTAACGGTGCGGAACGGATGACAGAGCAGGCCGCCAATGCCCTCCTAAAGACCCTTGAGGAGCCGTCCAAGGGGACCGTATTCATTCTCCTGACCAGTACGGTCTCAGCACTGCTCCCCACTATTGTCTCGCGATGCCAGGCGATCACCTTCGCCTCGCTTCCGGACAAGCAGATTGAGACCCTTCTCATCGAACAGGGAATGGAGCTGCCTCGTGCGCGACTTATTGCCGCCTTAAGCCGGGGCAGCATCGAGCGCGCCTTGAGCCCGGAGGTCGCGTCCATGCCTGCCACGAGAGATTTGTTGCTTGAAGGACTTGGGCGAGGATTTCAGGATGGACCCGCTGCTCTCATTGAATTAGCCGAGAAGCTGGCAAAGGATCGAGAGAAGCTTCAGCAATACCTGGAAGTCCTGGCGGCCTGGTTGCGTGATATGATGGTTGCGAAGGCATCCGGGCGAAGGGATTGGCTGGTAAACAACGATCGCGGTGAGGAGGTCGCCTGCCGGGCAGAGGGCTTGCCCATGGACGCTATCCTCGATGGACTTCGCGCGGTCCACGCGATGATGGGTAACCTCGTCCGTAATGCAAACCCGCGCCTATCGCTGGAGGAACTATTGCTTCGACTGCGTGAGATACTTCCGTCTGGTCTGTTGCCGGTGCCGGCATGAAAACGGTTCGCATCGATTTAGGGGAGACCGAACACCAGGAGCAACACTACGATCCGCGGGGACTGAGCGTGCAGCCCGGTGACCAGGTGGTGGTTGAGACTAAGTGGGGACAGGGGCTGGCCCGTGTATTTGCGACCTTTCCAGCCTTTCCCGAGCAAAAAGCCAGAGCGCCACTGCCGGCTGTGCTTCGTTTGGCGACGACGCGGGATCGTTCCAACGAGGAACGTATCAGGCGCGTGGAGGCGGACGGGAGAGCCTTTTGTGTTCGGAGAATCGCGGAATGCCAGTTGCAGATGAAGTTGGTGGATGTCAAGGCAAGCTTCGACCGGAGCAGGATTACCTTCTATTTCTATGCAGATGAACGAATCGATTTCCGCAATCTGGTCAAGGAGCTGGCCCAGCAGTTCCATACCCGCATCGAGATGCGACAGATCCGAGCCAGAGATGTTGCCAGCAAATTGGGCTGCGTCGGTCCGTGCGGCCGCGAGCTGTGCTGTAAGACCTTTCTGAAGGAGTACGAGCCGGTCTCAGTCCGGATGGCCAAGGATCAGGGCCTCCCCCTGAATCCGAGTAAGTTGGCGGGGATATGCGGACGACTGAAGTGTTGCCTGCGTTACGAGCACTCAATGTATGAAGAGATAAAACGGCTTTTACCCAAGGTTGGCTCCCCGGTCGAGGCGCCTGAAGGAGTAGGGTTTGTAAAGGTACGGAACATTCTGGCCGAATCGGTGGTCGTCGAATTAGAGGATGGCCGACTGGTGACGACGAAGGTGGCCGATCTGATTCATATCGGCCCACCCCTGGACGACAAGTCGCCGCGGGGCGGTTGCGGCGGTGGCGGCGGAGGCTGCGGAAGCGGAGGTCCCGGGATGGGCCCTGTGCCGGACCATAACAACTCATGAGCCACGAGACCTTCTACCTGACCACCCCGATCTACTACGTCAACGCCACCCCGCATCTGGGACACGCCTACACCACCATCCTGGTCGATACAATGACCCGCTTCCAGAAGCTGCGGCTGGAACCTGAGCGGGTCTATTTTCTGACCGGTACCGACGAGCATGGCGATAAGATCGTCCAGGCGGCTGCACAGGCCGGCGAGAGCCCGCAAGCCTATGTCGATCGAATCAGCGGGATTTTTCAAGAAACGTGGAAGCAGTTGGGGCTGACGCCGAATCAGTTTATTCGCACCACCAGTGAGACGCATAAACGTACCGTACAGCGGTTTCTGCAACAGATCTACGATACCGGAGATATCTATTTCGGCGAGTACGGCGGCCAGTACTGCCTTGGCTGCGAACGGTTCTACACCGAGAAGGAACTGCAGGACGGCCGATGTCCCGATCATCAGACGATTCCCACCTTTATCAAGGAGCAGAACTACTTCTTTCGGATGGGGAAGTATCAGGATTGGCTGATCGATCACATTCATCACAATCCGGACTTTATCCGACCGGAGCGCTTTAAGAACGAGGTCCTGTCCTTTCTCAAGGAGCCGCTGGAGGATCTGTGTATCTCACGGCCTCGAACGCGCCTGGAGTGGGGGATCCCGCTTCCCTTCGACGATCGTTATGTGACCTATGTCTGGTTCGATGCCCTCATCAACTACATCTCGGCCCTGGGCTGGCCTGATGGCGAGGCGTTCCAGCGATACTGGCCCGTGGTCCAGCATCTGATCGCCAAGGATATCCTGAAGCCGCACGCGATCTACTGGCCGATCATGCTGAAGGCGGCCGGACTTCCGCCCTATCGTCACCTGAATGTTCACGGCTATTGGAAGATCGAAGAGGCCAAGATGTCCAAGAGCCGGGGCTCTGTCGTCCGTCCGCTTGAGCTGGCCGATAAGTACGGCGTCGACGCCTTTCGCTATTTCGTACTGCGAGAGATGGCATTCGGTCTGGATGCCGGATTCAGTGAGGATGCGCTTGTGGCGCGACTGAATGCGGACCTGGCCAATGATCTGGGGAATCTCTATAGCCGTATCCTGAAGCTGATCCAGCGATACTACGACGGCAAGATACCCGAATCGTCTGGTGAAGAGGCGCTTACCGATGTGACGCGGTCGGCCATCACAAACGTGATAGCTGCGACGGAACGGTTTGCGTTCAGTGAAGCGCTGGCGGCAATCTGGAATCTGGTGTCGGCCACGAATAAATATCTGGTGACCAACGAACCATGGAAGCAGAACCCGGAGGATGCTCGAACGAAGGCAGTCCTGTCCAACGCAGCCGAGACTCTCCGCACGATCGCCGTTCTCTTGTTGCCGTTTCTTCCCCAGACCGCGGAACGGATGCTCCGAGGCTTGGGGATTTCAGAGCCGCTCGAATCGATTCGCTTCGATGAGGCGCTCGCATCACCACGGCATGCGGGGGCAGAGCAGCGGCGAGTCTCAGAGTTGCAGCCTCTCTTCCCGCGTATTGAGGCGACTGCTCCCCGCTTAAAACCCGCGGGGACAGGCGCGAAATCGGTACCGGTCAAAACGGAACCGGCTGCTGTCCCCCAGTCTGAAGGCGAACAGATCGCCATTGATGAGTTCCGGCGCATCGACCTGCGGGTTGCAGAGGTGATCGAGGGGGCCGCGATCCCAGGTTCGAAGAAGCTGGTCAGGCTGCGGGTGAGGCTTCAGGACGAGGAGTGGACTGTCGTGGCCGGTCTGAAGGAGCACTATCCTCCCGAAACCTGGGCAGGGAAGCGAATCATCCTGGTGGCCAACCTGAAGCCCACCAAGCTGATGGGGATTGTGTCTCATGGCATGGTGCTTGCCGCCGAAGATGACGCTGGCCGGATCGTGCTGCTGACGCCGGAGGCGCCGATCGCATCTGGTTCCAAGGTTCGTTAGCGTACATCTAATGAGGCCTCTCTACGATTGCATGTGCACTGTGGCGGGCCTAGAAACGAGAATAGCAAGGCGCGGTTCATGGGGCCGACCGAGACGTACGTTGGCTGGTACGTCGCAGGGAGCGCCAGGGAGTCGGCAACGCAGCTAGTCGAAGTTTATCGGGGCGCCATGTTTGTTGATACACATTCGCACATCCAAATGCAGGAGTACGAGTCCGACAGGGCCGCGACGATGGATCGTGCCCAGACTGCGGGGATCAGCCTGATGCTCGCGGTCGGGTATCACCTTGAGATGAGCCGTCTGGCAGTAGAGGCCGCACAACGATACCCGCAGGTCTATGCAAGTGTCGGTATCCATCCTCACGATGCCACGCAGTACGATGATGCGGCTGAAAAGACCCTTCGAACATTGGCCAAGCAACCGAAGGTCGTGGCCATCGGCGAGGCGGGTCTTGACTTCTATCGCGATCGTTCCCCTCGCGCCGTACAGGCCGAGGCATTTCGCTGCCAGATTCGTCTGGCCAAAGAACTTGACCTGCCGCTCATTGTCCATGATCGCGATGCTCATCAAGAGACGATGCAAATGCTGGACGCGGAAGGATCTGAGCGTGTGGTCCTGCACTGCTTCTCCGGCGATTTCGGTATGGCTGACGAGGCCTGGCGGAGAGGTTACTACGTCTCAATCGCCGGTCCGATCACCTATCCCAAGAACGAGGCCCTTCGCGCGGTTGTGCGTAAGGCCAAGACGGATTGCCTCCTCCTGGAGACCGACTGCCCCTACCTGCCGCCCCAAGCGTTCCGAGGCCAGCGGAGCGAGCCGTCCCATCTCCTGCACACCGCTCAAGAGGTCGCCCGGCTCCTGAATATGCCGCTGGATGAACTTGGGCGCCTCACCACCGAGAACGCCCGCCGCCTGTTCCGACTCCCTCCATTGGAATGAGTGCCGACCCTGCTATAAATTTTCTTGGGTCTTCTCCAAAAAAAGACTGAAAATCTACCCACTCACTTGGGAGAAGAGCCACAAAAGCATTCATGTATCATATCCGCTCCTGCCTCCGTTTACACCCGCATCTCTCCCACTGATGAGACGGCTATGGAACCTCTTCCGCGTTCCAGCATCCGGGCGTCCTTCTCCCAGGAGCGTATGTAGTATCTGGATCAGAGGAGGGGACGGTCGTGTAGAGATCCAAGGACGACGAGACAACCAAGAGCTTCCCGGCGCCGAAATGGCTGGCCGTGATGTGTCCGCATGGTAGGCGTTTTAAGTTAGATATTTCGTAAATCGCCTATTAGTCATTGCTGTTTGTAATGAAATCTTATAGTTTACGGCAAGTTATTGTTTCGTCTTGACCGTGTAGAAGAATCTGTGATGTACTTATCCGTCCATCTAATAACTGGTTCTCCCTTCGCTTCGCTCAGGGAGAACGCGGGGCTGAGCCGGTGTCCCTTCCCTCCGCTCCGCTACGGGAGAACCGGGGGCACGAAACCGACCGCTTCGCGGCGGCTCAGCCCCGCGTGCGTGCCGCTTGACCACCATCGCTGGAATAGGAACCTGAATGCCCGATAAAGAAGCCGCAGCCCGCATCAACTTCAACAAGCTGGTCGAAGCGGCCGGCTGTGAACACGCGGAGGCGCGGCGTCACCCGCTTCAGCCGTGGAGACCCCAAACATGAGCATGGACGTCTTCACTCTCAGGGACCGGCTGGTTGCGGACTACCAGAGTTATACGCGTAGCTTCATCAAGATTCGCGACGAGCGCATCGCGGCATACGTTGACGACGCCCTCAACGCCGGGTCGTTCTGGCCTGAGCCCCTCCTCCAGCTGAACCCGACGTTCCTGCCGGGCGGAACGATCGATGCCCTTGTGGAGCAGGGAGCCCTGCTTCAGGATTGCGCGCGCATCTTCCGCATCGACAAGTCGGACACGGATCACACCGGGAAGCAGCTGCTTTTGCACGCACACCAGCACGAGGCGATCGCTAAGGCGAAGAAGGGCAAGTCGTACATCCTCACGAGCGGTACGGGCTCGGGGAAGAGCATGACCTACATCGTGCCCATCGTGGACCACGTCCTGCGGAACGGGTCTGGTCGTGGCATTCAGGCGATCGTTGTTTACCCGATGAATGCGTTGGCTAACAGTCAGGGAGAAGAGCTCGCGAAGTTCCTCGAGAAGGGCTACCCGGCCAGTCAACCACCGGTTCGCTTCGCGCGCTACACGGGCCAGGAGAAGGGCGTCGAGCGCGAGAGCATTCGCAGCAATCCGCCGGACATACTGCTGACTAACTACATGATGCTGGAGCTGCTCCTGACGCGAGCCGAGGATCGCGAGCTCGTTCGCGCAGCAAAGGGTCTGCGCTTTCTGGTGTTCGATGAGTTGCATACCTACCGCGGGCGACAGGGTGCAGATGTGGCTATGCTCATTCGACGCTGCCGCCTGGCGTTTGATGGCCATGAAATGATCTGCATCGGGACATCGGCGACGATGACCAGTGCAGGCACGAGCGAAGAGCAGAAGCGGGAAGTGGCCAAGGTCGGAGAAGCGCTATTCGGCGTGTCTTTCGAGACGCAGCAAGTCATCTCTGAGACGCTGGAGCGCGCCACGCCTGAGTTCACCACACCAGATGCGCAGACGGTTCAGGTCCTCCGCAGCACCATCGAGTCGGATAGTCCTCCACCGGCGGACTACGAGAGCTTTCGGCAGCATCCCCTCGCGTCATGGATCGAGTCGACATTTGGTGTGCGGGCAGAGGAAGGCACTGGCCGGCTCATCCGCCAATTGCCGCGTCGCCTTCAAGGGGAAGAGATAGAGAACCAGCAGAGTGCCGCTGCGGAGTTGGCGGCGCTGACCGAAACAGAGTCCGCGCGATGTACAATCGTGCTGCGTCGTTTTCTTCTTCAAGGCGCAACACTTCGCCGGAGCGCTTCGAGTCGCTTCCCGATCTTCGCTTTCCGACTGCATCAGTTGTTCACCCGCGGGGACACCGTTTGGGCGACGCTAGAGTCAGAGGGTGAGCGACATCTGGAGATGACGAAGAAGGTCGCGAAGCCCGGAGAACTGTTTAAGCCGCTCTTTCCGCTCGTCTTCTGTCGGCACTGCGGCACGGCCTACTACCGCGTGACGCGGAGCGCCGATGAACACGGGAATACATTGACTGCGCGCGAGGATCGCCGCGCGGACGATGACGACGGCAGCGGCGATGGGTACCTCTTCGTATCGCAGTCGGCTCCGTGGCCGCGAGCGGAGGGAAGGGAGCTGCTGGAGCGACTGCCCGAGTTCATGAAGGAGACGACCGCGCAGGGCGTTGAACGCGTGCGCCCCGACTCGCGCGGCGATGTTCCGGAGTCGCTCTTCGTCGATGCGCGCGGGCGCATCGTATCGGAGGGGCAGGGGATTCCAGCGGCCCTCATCCGCCGCCAGTTCCTTTTCTGTCTGGAACCTTCTTGCGGCGTTGCCTACGCGAAGAGCCAGCGCTCTGAGCGCTCGAAGCTGGCCACGCTTGGCGTCGACAATCGCAGCACGGCCACCACGATCCTGGCCGTGCGATCACTGATCGAGTTGCATGGTGATCGGGATGTGAGGCCGGAGGCGCGCAAGCTGCTCAGCTTCACCGACAACCGCCAGGACGCATCCTTGCAGGCCGGGCACTTCAACGACTTCACCCAGGTTGCGCTGCTGCGCTCCGCGCTGCACAAGGCGACACAGGAGAGGGGGTCGAAGGGTCTGAGCCATGGCGATTTGTCGCGGAGCGTCTTCGACGCCATGCAGCTCGCTTTTGATGAGTATGCCGCGGATCCCGAAGTGCGCGGCCCGGCTCGCACTGCAACCCAGGATGCGCTCCGTCATGTCTTGGACTACTACCTGTATCGCGATCTGCAGCGCGGCTGGCGCGTGACTGCGCCGAGCCTCGAGGACTGCGGCCTGCTGTCCTTTGAGTACGAAGGCTTGAAGGGCGACGAAGGGCTATTGGGCGAGAGCGAACTCTGGAGCAGCGGCTTCAGCGTAGGGGAGGGACGAGGAGCGGAGCGCCTTGTGGAAACACCGCCAGCTCTGCGCGCATGCCCCGGCGCTGTGCGGGAGGAGGCGGTTCGTACGCTTCTCGACGTGCTGCGCCGCTCGCTCGCGGTGAAGGTCGATGTGCTCGATCCTCAGAAACAACTCGACCTCGTAGAGCAAACCAAGCCCCGGCTGCTTGAGGACACGGTCTGGTATCTCGAAGACGCCCGTGAGCTCACCAAGTCAGTCGTCGCCTACCCCCGGCCAAAACGGAAGCAAGATCGGAGCGGACTCTTCGTCTCTTCCTACGGAGCGTATGGCCGCTACCTCAAGCGGGCTCTGGCTGCCTACATGCCCAAGGGCGAGAGCTTCGGCCGTGCCGAGCTGGATGCGGTCATGGGCTTCTTGTTCCTCGCTCTCAAGCGCTATGGGATCGTCGAGCAGGTACGGAGTGCACGCGATGGCGAGGATCCCGGGTATCAACTGAATGCCGACGCGCTACGGTGGCTCCCCGCCGATGGCGAGATTCGCCCACTGGACCGCACTCGCTTACTGACGGCAGGCGAGATCCCCCCCCAAGGTCAACCGCTACTTCGTCGAGTGCTACCGCAGCTTCGTACACCTGAAGTGCGTCCTGGAAGCCCGTGAGCACACGGCACAGGTCGCCGCGGAGGATCGCGAAAAACGGGAAGAACGCTTCCGCCGTGCTGATCTGCCGCTGCTATTCTGCTCGCCGACGATGGAGCTGGGCGTCGACATCTCTCAACTCAACCTCGTCAACCTGCGAAACGTGCCGCCGACCCCGGCCAACTACGCTCAGCGCAGTGGCCGGGCCGGACGTGGCGGTGAGCCGGCGCTGGTCTTCACCTACTGCGCCGGACGCAGTCCCCACGACCAGTACTACTTCCGCGAGCCCAGTAGAATGGTCGCGGGTTCAGTGGCGCCCCCCCGCATCGACCTGCGCAATCGCGACCTGATTCGCGCGCACATCAACGCGGTGTGGATGGAGGTCGCCAAGCCGGATCTTGGCAAGACGCTGACGGGAGTACTCGAGCTCACCCCTCAAGATGGACAGTTCCCGTTGCCCGTAAAGGAAGCGCTGACGCGGGAGCTCCGAAGCCCGGTTCATCGCGCCTCGGCGCTCGCGAAGGCGAAGCAGCTCATCGCAAGCATCCAGGGCGAGCTCGCGACCGCTGGATGGTTTCATGAGGATTGGGTCCGGGAGGTCCTGGACCAGGTCGAGCGCGGGTTCGATGGGGCGTGCGAGCGGTGGCGAAGCCTCTATCGCTCTGCGGTGCGACAGCGCGAACTGCACCACAAGATCATCGGCGACCACTCGCGTCCAGAGCTCGAGCGCAACCACTCGCGCCGGCTTCGTGCTCAGGCGGAGAGTCAGATCCGGCTCCTGACCGAGGCCGAGGGTGTCTACGAAGGTGACTTCTACTCCTACCGCTACTTCGCGGCGGAGGGGTTCCTGCCCGGCTACAACTTCCCGCGCCTGCCGCTGTCTGCATTCGTCCCTGGCCGCCGACTGCGCAAGGGGCGGGACGAGTTCATCTCGCGCCCGCGCTTCCTTGCGATCTCCGAGTTCGGCCCGCGCGCCTTGATCTACCACGAGGGCGCTCGCTACCGCGTCTACAAGGTCAACCTCGACTTCGGGTCGCCAGACCTCGAGGCAACCCACGATCTGGTGACGGCGACGATGAAGCGTTGCCCGCGATGCGCCTATGCCCACTTGGAGCAAGGCAACAACCTCGCGGAGATCTGCGACCGATGTGGCACGGCCCTCGAGGGACCGGCGCGCATCGAGAACCTCATTCAGCTCCAGAACGTGAGCCTGAAGCTCGCTCAGCGCATCACGTGCGACGAGGAGGAGCGCCTGCGCTTTGGCTACAAACTGATCATCTCCTACCGCTTCCCAGAGATCGGCGGCAAGCTCGACAGGAAGGACGCCGAGGTGCGCTCTGGCGATGCACTTGCCGTGCGCCTGAGCTACGGAGACGCGACGGACCTGTATCGCATCAACCTCGGCTGGGCAAATCAGCGTGGAAACCAGCCGCCGGGCTTCAACCTCGATCTCGAGCGTGGCTACTGGTTCCGCAATCAAGCCGACGACGAGGACCACGATGACGCCACGGCCCAGACGCGGATCCAGCGCGTCGTGCCGTATGTAAAGGACACGAAGAACGCGCTCGTCATACGCTTCGAGCCCCCGCGGTCGGGGCCTGAGATGGCGGGCCTTCAGTCCGCCTTCAAGCAGGCCATCCAGAAGCACTTTCAGCTCGAGCCCCGCGAGCTCACCTGCGAGCCGGTGCCGTCACCGCAGGATCGTCAGGAGATTCTCTTCTATGAAGCGTCCGAAGGGGGCGCTGGGGTGCTCCGGCAACTCGTGGAGGACCCGGCGGTGTTTCCGCTCCTCGCGCGCCGGGCGCTCGAAATCTGCCACTTCGACCCGGATACCTTGGAGGACCTGGGGGCGCACACCTGCGGACGGGCCTGTTACGAGTGCCTGCTGGACTATGGAAACCAGACCGATCACAAGGACCTCGATCGGAGCCTGATCCGGGACCTTCTCTCCGAGCTATCGCGCTCCGTATGCGTTCCTGCCGGCGGCGCTGGATCGCGTGAGAAGCGAATGGCTGCGCTGCGGAAACGCTGCGACAGCCAACTGGAGAAGCGGTGGCTCGACATGGTGGACACCATGATGCTGCGCCCACCCAGCGACGCGCAGTATCGGATTCCGGGGTACTACGCCCAGCCGGACTTCTTCTACCGCGAGCACAACGCCGCCATCTACATCGATGGACCGCCGCACGACACGCCAGACCAGGTACGCGAGGACGATGGCGCCACGAAGGCCTTGATGGAGATGGGATACATCGTGATCCGCTTCCATCATCGAGCTGACTGGCGCGAGATCTTCTGCAAGCACCCCGACGTTTTTGGAGTTCCGCGAGCATGAGCGTATCGCTCTCCAAGCCCGGGACGCTGGTCCATGCACGCGGGCGCGAGTGGGTCGTGCTGCCGCAATCCACCGACGAGCTCCTGATGTTGCGGCCCGTCGGCGGACTGGACGAGGAGGTCACCGGCGTGCTTCCGGCCGTGGAAGCCGTCGAGTCCGCGACCTTCCCATTGCCCAGCCATGACGACCTGGGCGATTTCGCGTCTGGACAGCTTCTGCGCGACGCGGCACGGCTGTCCACGCGCGCCGCCGCCGGTCCCTTCCGCAGCTTCGGGCGCATCGCCGTCGAACCAAGGCCGTACCAGCTCGTACCGCTGATGATGGCGCTCAAGCTCGAGCCTATACGCATGCTTATCGCCGACGACGTGGGTATCGGCAAGACCATCGAGGCGGGACTGATCGCGCGGGAGCTCCTCGACCGAGCCGAGATTCGGCGCATGGCGGTACTTTGTCCCCCGCACCTGGCTGAGCAGTGGCAGCGCGAGCTCACGGAGAAGTTTCACATCGAGGCCGAACTGGTACTGTCGAGTACGATCCAGCGCCTCGAGCGCGATCTGCCACTCGGTGTCTCGGTCTTCGATCGGCACCCCTTCACCGTCGTCTCGACAGACTTCATCAAGACGCCACGCCGAGCCGAGGACTTCGCGCTCAAGTGCCCCGAGTTCGTGATCGTGGACGAAGCTCACGGCTGCACACTTGCCGGAGGCGTCGGGAAGGGCCGGCAGCAGCGTTTCGAGTTGCTTCGTCGGGCGACGGAAAACCCCGCACGGCACCTCGTGCTGGTTACGGCGACGCCCCACAGCGGCAACGAAGAGGCCTTCCGCTCGCTCCTGAGTCTGCTCGACAGCGGTTTCGCCGACCTGCCCAGCGACCTCGACCGCGCGGGGCGCGAAGGCATCCGCCGCAAGCTCGCCCGCCACCTTGTGCAACGTCGGCGCGCCGACATCCGTCACTACCTCGACACCGACACGGCCTTCCCCTCTCGCAAGGATAAGGAGGCCACCTACAGTTTCAGCAAGTCATACCGAGGGCTGTTCGACGACATCCTCGCCTTCGCGCGGGAGTACGTCGCCGAGGAAGACGGTGGGCAGCGCCACCGCCGTGTGCGCTATTGGTCCGCACTCGCCCTTATGCGCTGTGTGTCCTCGAGCCCGGCTGCCGCGGCGGCCACGCTGCGCAGCCGCGCCGCCGTTGACGCGGCCGAAGAGGACGACGTGGACGAGGTGGGCCGCCGCACGGTGCTCGACCAGGGGGACGACGACGATGCGGTCACTCTCGACTTCAGCCCTGGCTCCGACACGGAAGCGGGCAAGGACGCCACATGGCGAAAGCTACTGGAGTTCGCCCGCCGTGCCGAAGCCATCAGCACTGCCGACGACCTGAAGCTCCAGGGAGCCGTGAGTGAGATCAAGGCCCTGATCAAAGCGGGCTTCCATCCGATCGTCTTCTGCCGCTTCGTCGACACCGCCGAGTACGTCGCTCGCCAGCTCCGCGAGTTGCTCCCATCGAAGGTGCGGGTCGAATCCGTCACCGGGTTGCTCCCGCCGACCGAGCGCGAGGGACGCATCGCGGCGCTGATCGCCGAGCCGGGGGACCTCGTGCTCGTCTGCACCGACTGCCTGTCCGAGGGCGTCAACCTCCAGCAGCACTTCAACGCCGTGCTGCACTACGACCTGGCGTGGAACCCCACGCGGCACGAGCAGCGCGAGGGCCGTGTGGACCGGTTCGGGCAGGAGAAGACCGAGGTGCGCGTCGTCACGTACTACGGCACCGACAACCCTATCGACGGCGTGATCCTGGACGTGCTGATCCGCAAGCACAAGGCGATCAAGAGCGACCTGGGCGTGGCCGTCGCCGTGCCTGGCTCCAGCGAGCAGGTAGCTCAGGCACTCTTCGAGGGTGCGCTGTTTCGTGAACGAGCCGGTTCTGGAGATCGACAGCTTCGGCTGTTCGGCGACGACGAAGACAAGATCGTTTTGACAACGTAAAAAGAGCCCACCGTGATAAAGCAAAAAGAACCCACCCCGGTTCAGTAGTCGTTGGGCCTGTGGGAGGCACGGTCCCCAGGCCGTAAGCCTGCTGCCTGCTGCCTTCGGTCGTTAATGATGCCAG
>ORJL010290364.1_pt1 | contig 122120 bp, 109 predicted proteins | sample 1779941 | NCBI WGS metagenome assembly ORJL01 (sample SAMEA104232317, study PRJEB22302) | groundwater metagenome | biome: forest; feature: aquifer; material: groundwater | place: USA | collected 2011-08-07 | depth 5.8 m | reverse complement strand
CGGGAGCCGGCCCGAGGACACGTAGGCAGTTTCTTCAAGAGACCCGGGTCACACGTCCCGGATTCGCCGTTCCTCGGCCCGTAGCTCAGGCAGAAGCCCGTCCACCAGGCTCACCCGGAGTGGAATCTCATTGTGCAAGCCATCCGCTCTGGCCACCATCGTATCCCGCCGCTTCAGAACAAGGCTGTCAGCCTGGACGCTGATTAGCAGCGTGTCACCCGGCCTCCAGCCGAGACGTCCGGTCAGGCTCGCAGGGACCACCACGCGACCATCCGGCAGTATCCTGAGATTGACGTTTGTCTGGGTCATGCTTCGTCCTCATTTCACCAGGTAAACCGGCAGCAATGCTGCAGCCCTTGAACGTTGGGGCGGTCCTGGAACCTCTCCCTACGACCGAAGTAATCAACGCTGGATCATTTAGGAGAAGCTGCCGGCCTGGAGAACATAACGGCTCACCGACGCATAGTCATGGTCCGAAAAGATCAGGCTGAACCCAACAGGATTCTGCGCGTCCAATTGAATGAGGTCGAAGATGCAACCAATGACCCTTTCGCTGCTATCGTAAGCGGTGGCGACTAGCACGGCTGACTTCCTGGTACCCCCTACTATGTTGGCTACTTGCCCGGAGACCGTGTACGACTTGCTGGCCGGGTCATAGGCGCTGTTCGAGGAAATACTGAGCGGAGGCAGTGCCCATCCGTCTTCCGAGTAGCTGGTAACCTCGGGCCGAAGGTTGAGTCCGCTGGCGCCAAGGGGGGTGTTGAAGCAGCCCGCCTGATGGGCCTGAACGCTTTGGATGTAAGGGTAAGTAAGGGCCGGGCTCTCGCCGGCGACGGATATATAGATTTGCGACAGGGGCGCGTTGTTCGGATTGAACACTTCTCCAACAATATGCTCCCGGCCTTGGGCATCGGTGTACGTCGAATAATTAGGCTGAACATAAGGGGCCACTATAGGAACCTTCTTCCCAACATATGGGAGATAGGCGGTGGGGCCGAGCGTCGGGGCGCCCATGCTGGCATTCGGCCACATGACGGCGCCAATAACGACAACCGAGACCAGGGAGATAGTGGAGGCAATCCTGGACATCATGAACCTCCTATCAAGCTATTCCTGGGGCACTCAATCACATTCTATCTATCGAGCCGACGCCGTGCGAAATGCGGCGCAGTAAACCAGCAGGAGTGAAACTAAGCCGGAAGAACGGGGAGCTGGCGCAGCAGTATGCCTGATCGGTGCACGAACCAAGAGTGGTGGGCCTGTCTAGAAATCCATCCGCCTTCCGTGCCTTTTACCATATTGTTACTTAGCGTTTACTCTATTTTACCATCCCTGCCAATAGGCGCTGATGTGTCCGGACCCTAACCAATGAGTCTGTCACCTGCGTGCCGGGGTGTGGCTTTCAATCATCGCACGCTGGTCTTTTCTGGAACTCGCAGAAAAGCGAAGGGCATGACGTCCCGCCATGAGTCCCCTCTCACGATTGGGGCCTGATCAAGAGGATCATGGTCGCCGGTTGCCAGCGGGAGTAAAATATTAGCAGGGTACTGTATCAGTCGGGTGAGTGCCTCGGGCAAAGAGGGGACGTTAATAATCAGCTTCTGGAGCCGCCTGAGGGAATCGAACCCGCAACCTGCCGCTTACGAAGCGGCTGCTCTACCGTTGAGCTAAGGCGGCCCCGATGAGTATTATCGCCCAGGTAGAGTTAAAAGGCAAGAGTTGCACGCACCGTAAGGCCCAGGTGGGGCCGCAACGATCTCTTGATCGGAGGTAGCAGAGGCTAACATGGCGCCTGACTCGACCGGCGATGGCTTCCTCACACTTCCTGATTACCTGCAGGCGGGGCTACGCCTGGTCTTCGTGGGGATCAATCCGAGCATCTACTCCGCCCGGCGGGGGCACTACTTTGCCCGGCCAACCAACCGCTTCTGGCCGGCATTCTCCCGCTCCCGCCTCAGCGCACCGGTCCGTGCCGCCCTCGGCCGGGATACGCTCATTCCAGAGGATGATGCGTTGCTGCCCGGCTTCGGTATTGGATTCACCGACGTGGTGAAGTTTGCGACCGCTAACGCCACGGCTCTAACGCCCGCCGATTACCGGACGTGGGCGCCCACGCTGCTGGAGCGCCTGAATGACTACAAGCCGGCCGTGGCCTGCTTCCAAGGGGTTACCGGCTATCGAGCCTTCGCATTGCACGCGCTGGGTCTTAAAGCGCTCGTGGGAAGCCTGGGGCCCCAGCCGGAGATGATCGGGACCACGCGTATCTACCTGGTGCCCAGTCCGAGCCCGGCGAACGCCCATTACCGGCTTGCGGACCAGATCGTCTGGTATGACCGGCTGGCAGAGTTCATGGAGGAGATACCGGATCGTCAGCCGTAAGGAAATCTCACGGCCCCTACATGCCGCCCGGCCTTGCCATTAAGAGACCTATCGTAAGCCAGCGTACAGGATGTCACGGCTGCCCTATCGAGAGGGGGATGTAGTTCATGGCGTTGCCATCGCCCAGCCGCTTCCCGTCGAGGGAGTCGTAGACGCCGGCAATGAGGGTATCGCCCGCGGCAAGTGCTCGTGGCAACTTGAGGATGTGCCAGTCGACTATCGCCTCCTGGGGCTCCCACCCGGAGGTGGGACGGGCGCCGGCTTGGGGAGCGGCGTCGTCCTGGCTGATGACCCTGCCCTCCCGGTCCAGCAGGTGCACGAAAATCGTGTAATCATCCTGCAACCCTTCCAGCGCTTGCCAGTAGAGGTGCACCTCCATCGTACCTGCGGCCTCCCCGGCGCCTGCCTTGAGTGAGGTGCTGTATCCTCGTAGCGCTATCCGGCTATCCAGGACGGCGTCCGATTTCCTTGGAGCTGAGGCGATTATGGACTGCGGAGGCGCCAGGAGTGAGAGGAGATGATTCCCAAACCAGCGTTCCTCCACGACCTGCAGGCCGTCCACCGGGTGCGGCCGGGGCGGGCCGGAGCCCGCCGTCTCCGGGGATGAGATCCACCAGACGCGACCGGGGCTGGCCAGTGTGCCCGAAGCCGGTGGTACCTCCACCGGCAAGTCCAGGGTCGGAGGCACTTTCCCCGACGGAGCCGCGATCCTATCCCCTGGCTGACGCCCGGCCTCTATGAATTGGGACATCTGCTCCAAGGGCCCCGGCTCGGCTTCTTTCGGGAAAGATGAGAGGGCGTGCCAGGACATGGTCGCGGTGATTGCGGTTGCGACAAGGAGGGCAGCGATCCCGGTACGCTTCCAGCCAGGCCGGACCGGTAGTGAGACGGCGGCTATGGCGAGCACCAGAAAGAGGGCCGCAAGGGAAACGATGAAGCCCACCTTGGCCGATTCGGGCTGGTAGGACAGTTGGACCACGTGAGGGCCCGCCGGGATGGCGATGCCTCTAAGTAGGTAATTCACCCGCAGGATCCTGGCCTCCTTCCCGTCCAGAAGCGCCTTCCATCCCGGGGAATCCACCTCGCTCAGGACCAATACTCCCGGCTCGGTCAGGTCCAGGCGTGCGACCATGTAGCCAGCTTCGTCCTGCGCCACCTGAAGCGACCTGACGTATCCTCTTCCCGTAAGCGGCATGCCGGGGTCTTCGGATAGCAATGCGTCCCGGCCGGCCTTGAATCCGTCGCCTGAGAACCCGTCCCCGGAGTGCCGCAGGGCATCGATGACGGCCTGGTCGTCGGTCTCAACTCGTGGCCGGAACGAGACGTAGGCCGGCAGACTGCTGTATCCTGTTTCGTATACTGCGCGGCCCTCGTGTGAGAAGACGGGCCTGGCATCTTGGGCGCCGTCTCGTGCGTTGCCCACAACATATCCGGTGTTAAGGAGCTGCCAGGCCTTCCATGAACCGGAGCCTTCCATGACGTTAGCGTAATACTTGTTGGCCAATGGGCCGGCTCCACGAGTGGATCGCAGTCGATAGATGTATCCCAGATTGGTTGGGAGGGCAGTGAGCTCGATCCGCCGGTCAGCGGGTAACGTCTGAAGGAAGGTGGTCAGCGGCGTTGCTTCAAAGTGGTCTGTCCCGCCAGGCTCGAAGCTCCCCCAATTCACTACCATTAGCTGGGCAACGGCCAGCGCCACCAGCCCGGCCATGGCCAGTGGGGTCCCGGCGCGGCGCCTGATTACCACGTAGACTGTCGTTGCTGCGAGGCCCAAGACCATGGCCATGGTCGCTGCATCCCTGACCAGGTTAGAGGCCTCAAGCGACGGCGTAAGGACGCCGGACAGATAGCTGGCGGCGGCAAGCAGGGCCGCCGCGCCGGCCAGGATGGCGGCCATTCGGGCCAAAATCCTCAGGCGCGCCTCTCGCTTCGATTCGACCCAGGCCAGCGCGGAGGCCAGCCCGTATCCCGAAAGAATGCTTCCGGCGAAGCTCACGACCGAGGCTGCCCTCTCCTGGTCCCGAAACCAGGAGAATCCGGGCAGGCAGCAGTGGGCAAAGTCATAGACCGGTAAGCTGCCGCCGAAGGAAAGGAGGAGAGCCACCAGCGCCGTGCAAGCCCAGAAGATGGCGCCCCTGTAGCGGGGCCTCCAAAGACTGACCGTGATCAGGAGGATCGGCACGCTGCCGATGAACAGAGCCCTGCCTCCCCAGAAGTCGGGGAAGAGCAGGCCTAGTCCTTCCTTGAAACCGAAGCCTTCCTGGACAAACCGGTAGCCCAGCTCATCGCCTCTCGATGAGAACGAGATCAGGTCCCAAGTTGGGAAGAGTTGCGCCGAGGCCAGCGCCACGGAGATGACCAGGGCGAGCGTCAGACCACCGAGGTGCGGAAGGCAGGACGCCGCAATCTTTAACGCCGGTCCTCCCTCTCGGGACGCCGAAGCCAGAATAGTGAACAGGCTGAAGCCCACCACCAGGTAGTAGAGGTATGTAGCCTGCTGTGGATGGCCTCCCAGGACCGACGTGGTAAGAACTACCCCCAGAGCTGCCCAGAGCAGCAAGCTGCGCCTGGAAACAGCCATGGCCGCCACGAACAGAGCCAGAGGCATCCAGACTACCGTTTCGAGAACGCTGAGCTGCAAGGCTGGATACGAGGTCAGGTAACCCCCGAAGGTGAAGATGAGTGCGCTGCCTATTCCGCCCAGGCGGCTGCCGGTTTGTTGTTTCACGAAAAGGTAGGTGAAGCCGCCGGCCAGGGCGAAGTGAAGGATCGCCAGCCACTCTAGCTCCAGCAGGGTCAACTGAGCGTCTCCGACGAGCCGCAGGAGCAGTCCCATGAGGAGGTGAAGAGGGTAGAGAACCGCGGTCTGTATATCCGCCAGGAAGGGGTGTCCGGAGTTCGCAAACGGCGTCCATAGCGGAAGGCGCCCGTGGCCCAGCTCGGAGGCGGCGTAGTGGCGCCACGGATAGAACTGCTCTATGAAGTCCCCGTCCGGGAACAGGATCCGGGCAGAGGCGAACGGGGTGATGTACCGCCAGAAGAACACCAGAAGCAGCGCCCCCAGGATCGCTATGGAAGCCATATCCAGGCGCCATCCCTGCTTTGGCTTTGACTGGTCCCCAGGCCCGCTTCCGGGGGTTGTTCGCGGCTCCTCTGTCAGGGCGAGAACCTAATCTGAAACGCCAGGCTCAAATCCGCGCTATCAGGACAAAGTGCGGACGGAGAAAACGCTCTACAAACATCTAGTCGGTCGGGTGCAAATCGGGGACCGGCTCGTGCGTTCCCCCAAGCTGCCACTGCATCATATGGCAATACGTGTCGACGGTGCTCATGGTGCGGTCGAGTGTCGGGATGTTAGTCTGCGCCCGCAGCTTCTGGGCAATCCGTCGCATTTCGGCCAGACACTCCAGGATTTCTTCGTGCTCCATGGTCCCCCCCTCTCGGGCCTCATTCCTGCAACTGCCAGGGGGTACAACCGGCTGGCGGCGCCCCTGTTTGGCTGCAATTATAGCAATGCTATGGCATCAGAGCAATCGTGTAGAGACAGAGGGGGAAATGGGGGCTTTTTCGTCTGGCTGCTGTGGTGTACCAATAGGGGCTGCAGGAGCCATGAGGAAACTGGGTCGATGATGGGGCAGAGGGCGTGGCAGTGCCATCGCCCCTACCGGATTATGGGTGTTTCTGTTCAGGGAGTAGGAAGGGTCTGCCGTGCCGGATTATTCCGGAGAACGGTCTCCGTAGGGGTGCAGGAAGTCGCCTTCGTCCATGTACAGAGGGCCTCCGCAACGGCAGCAATGGAGGCGTCCGGACTTCCAGGCCTTCCGCGGCTCACAGATCGGTGAGAGCTGCAGGCTCCATTCCTTTAGTGGCTGGTCGTCCTGCCCTTTGACCACGGCAGAGACGTATCCGCAGTGATAGCACTTGAGATCCCCTTTGACAACCATATCAAGCTCGTATTCCAGCGTGAACGGCCGAACGAAGCGCTTCGGACGCTCTCATCAATCTCGTAACGGTACCTTCAGGCACGCACGTCCCGCCTGGCGATCGGGCGTGGCCCTCCGGGGTGTGGAAATCGCTGCCTCCGGTCGGGATCAGACCCCGCGATTCGGCCAGGCTCACCAGCGCTCGCACTACTTCAGGAGGGTACTCGGCGTAATAGGACTCCAGGCCGGTGAGCCCGTCTTCCTTCAAGGCCACCAGCATACGTGCAACATGCTGAATTCGGCTCCAGGGCTCGTCACGCCCAGGAATTATTGGGTGTGCCAGTGAGGAGACTCCGCCGGCATTCCGGATTAGAGAGATGACATCTCTGGCGCTTGGCCTGGGAAGTGGTATGTAGGCCGGACGCCCGGGATCCAGGAACCGGTCGAAGGCTTCCTTGGCGGTAGAGACGATACCGCGCGACATCAGGATTCTGGCGATGTGAGGCCTTCCTATAGACTCCCAGGTCTGGCAGCTTACGTCTGCGAAGTCGACGTCTATGCCTATTCTGGTCAAAGCCCCAAGCATCCGTTGTGCCCGCTCGGAACGCAGCAGGCGCAGCCTGGCGAGTGTTTCCTGAAGGCTCTGATTATCGATGTCAATGAAGTATCCCAGGATATGCAGCTCTTCGCCTGACTCTTCCGCCGTCATTTCGATCCCGGGGATAAGCCGGACGCCCCATTTACTGGCGGCGCTTATCGCCGATGGGATACCCATGGTCGTGTCATGGTCTGTCAAAGCCATGACACCTACTCCCACCCGGGCGGCGAAGGCGACTACCTCCTCCGGGGACATGGTCCCATCAGAAGCCAGGGAGTGCACGTGAAGGTCCGCTTCTCTCAGTCGGACCCATTTCTCATCCATCGACTCCATTTGCCGATTATCTTGACCTCCAGCCTCTTCTTAATCTGTTCGTACCGTTCCTCGAGTAGCCTCTGGTGCTCCTGCTCCTTGTCCATCAGGTCCTGGAAGAGGGCCCGGCTCTCGGAAGACTTCGCCCTTTCTAATGCTCTCAAATACCTCTCTTGTGAAGCCTTCTCGTCCTCTATAGCGTCTTCAAGAATCTCCAACAGGTCTTCCTCTAGCAGGTTGTCCTCTTTAATCTCCATGTTCTATTCCTTATCAGTAGGCACTCAACTGGCTTTTCAGTACCGCTCAAGCGAATTCAGACAATCTCATTCGGACTATGGTAGCACTCGAATACCCCTATGTCAATGATATATCTGTTAAATAACTCGCTTACTAGACATAGTACACCAACCGTGTTAGAATAGTTTAAGGCCGAAAACCGAAGGGAGGTCAAATGCCTACGATACACTTCATCGATGTGACCAACCGGGACGGCGTTCAGACGGCCCGCTTGGGCTTAGCCAAGCTGCAAAAGACTATGGTGAACTACTACCTGTCTCAGATGGGTGTTTACCAGTCTGAATTCGGATTCCCTTTCCTTGGAAACGAACACAACTACCTTAAAGCCAATTTAGACCTTCAGAGAGTTGGGGCTTTCAAGTCGATGCGCCTCGGCGGATGGTGTCGGGGTCTGGTCCAGGACGTAGAGGAGGCGCTTCCTCTGGGAGTAAGAGACTTCAACCTCTCTATCTCCACCTCCGACCAGATGATCGCCCATAAGTTTATGGGCAGACTCGACCGTTCCCGGGTTATCGCGGAGATGGTTGAGGCGGTCAAGGCTGCCCGCCGGGGCCACGCAGACACGGTTGGCGTCAACGCTGAGGATGCCTCACGCACAGATATGAGCTTCCTGATAGACTTCGCTCTGGCCGGTAAAGAGGCCGGCGCCGACCGCATCCGCTATTGCGATACGCTCGGTTACGACAGCCCGATGACCATCTACCGCCGGATCCATGATCTGGCCGAGCGCACCCGCATGCCGGTCGAGCTGCATTGCCATAACGACCTTGGTATGGCCGTGGCTAACTCCGTGGCGGGGGCTCAAGGAGCGCTGGACGCCGGAGTGGATGCGTACATCAATACTACCGTGAACGGCATCGGCGAGCGGGCCGGCCAGGCTGACCTGGTTACCACCGTTCTCGCCTTGATGTATGGCAACGGACTTGGCGACCGGTACGCCATGGGAGACATGATCGATCTCAAGCTGGCATGGAGGCTCGCCAACTACGGAGCCTATGCCTTTGAGGTGCCCATTCCGATAAACCAGCCCGGTATCGGGGCCAATGCCTTTACTCATGAGTCCGGCATACACGCGGACGGGGCTCTGAAGGACCGCCACAACTACGAGCTATACGACTACACCACGTTGGGCAGGGTGGATGAGGAGTGCTACCGGACCGGACGGGTTATCCTGACCGGGGAGTACGGCGGGCTTGCCGGTTTCCGCCATGTATACGATAGGCTCGGCGTGCAATTCACTAGCGACGAGTCAGCACGGCAGGTACTGGAGCTTGTGCAGTACGCCAATGCCCATACGCAGCGTCCACTGACCGACGACGAGTTGCGCTTCATTGCTCATTACCCGAAGCAGGTGAAGCTAATACTGACGGTGAAGCCCCTGGACGGCCAGGAACCGCTTCCCGCCAGCGAAAGCCCCGCCCCTGTACTCGCGGGGGTTTAGGACAGGGGAAGGGAGCTGCTATGGACTTGACTGTACGCATTAGCGGACGATGTGGTGAGGGAGTAGTATTGGCGGGCGAGATCCTGACACTTTCAGCGGCCCGCACCGGCCTGGAGGTGTTCGCTATCAAGGACTACCCCGCTGAGATGAAGGGTGGACTTTGTACCTTCCAGCTCCGTGTGGGCGACCAGGAGCTTCTCTCGCAGGGGGATAGACCCGACCTTTTGCTGGCCTTCAACGAGCAGGCCTATGCGGAACATAGTAAAGATCTCTCAGAAACTGGGATCCTGCTTTATGACCAGGATACTTTCGTGCCACAGGACACGGACCACCGCCGGAGCTTTGGACTGGCATTAACTACGATTGCCCAGAAAGACCTGGCATTCCTGCCTGGGCGCAACGTGCTGGCGGTTGGCGTGCTCGGAGCGCTCATGTCGCTGGGATTTGACAGGTTGGAGACCGTCCTGCGTCATGCCCTTCGTCATAAAGTCGAGGAGGTCATCAACAAGAATTTGCAGGCGCTATCCGCCGGGTATCAGCGTGGTGAGACCCTGAGGCGGGAGACATCCTTGCCGGGCTTTAACCCTCACCCGAACCAGGAACGGCTGATATTGAACGGGAACCAGGCTATTGCCCTGGGAGCAATGGCTGCCGGCTGCCGGTTCTACTCAGGGTATCCGATCACACCGGCGACCGAGATCATGGAGCGCCTGGCCGAGGACCTGCCCAAGCTCGGAGGCGACATGGTACAGACGGAGGATGAAATCTCGGCCCTGGCGATGGCGCTGGGCGCGTCCTTTGCCGGCAAGAAGGCCATGACCGCCACGTCCGGGCCGGGGCTTTCCCTCATGACCGAACTGCTCGACCTCGCATCGATGGCGGAGATACCGGTGGTGATCGTGGACGTGCAGCGCGCCGGGCCGAGTACCGGCCTGCCGACGAAGACCGAGCAGTCGGACCTCAATCACCTGGTCTATGGCAGCCACGGTGAGGCGCCCAGAATTGTCTTGGCCCCGACGACTGTAGAGGATGCCTTCTACCAGACTATCCGCGCTTTCAACCTGGCCGAGAAATACCAGATGCCCGTCTACCTGGTCAGCGACCAGCACCTTTCTCAGCGCATCCAGACTGTACCTCTACTGGACTTGTCGCGAGTTCCGGTTGTGGACCGGGAAAAGACCATCGATGCCAACGGCAAGTACCAGCGCTACGAGCTGACTAACTCCGGAATATCACCCATGTCAGTGCCTGGCGGTGGCGAGCATGGCATCTATGTTTCTACCGGACTGGAGCATGACCTGTCGGGCCACCCGAACTACGAGGTCGAGATGCACCGGGCGATGACGGCCAAACGGTTCCGCAAGCTGGCCCAGGCCTCCCGTGAACTGGCCGACGTGCGCAAATACGGGGACCAGAGGGCGGCCGTCGGAGTCATCGGATGGGGATCAACGGAGGGAGCGGTCCGCGAGGCGGTTGACCGGGCACGGAAAGACGGGTTGCACGTTGCCGCACTCTTCCCGGTTAGTCTGAATCCGCTGCCTCAACAGGCTATCATCGAATTCGCCGGCCACGTCAAGAGGGTACTGGTCCCGGAAGTGAACTACACCGGCCAGCTTGCCGATCTGCTAAGGGCCAAGACCGGCCTGGAGGTCGACCGTCTGAACAAGGCGGGAGGTGCGCCATTCACCCCCCATGAAATCTACGAGAGAATCAAGGAGGTGGCCGCCGATGAGCACGCCCACCACTACCCGAAGGAGCCCGCTGGCATACAAAAGCGAGCTTAAGCCTGTCTGGTGCCCCGGCTGTGGCGACTATGGCGTCCTCAGCAGTCTCTATCAGGCGTTCAACCGAAAGAACCTGGACCCGAAGGACATCGTCATTGTGGCTGGCATAGGCTGCTCCGGCCGTCTGCCCGGCTACGTGAATGCCTACGGCTTCCACGGGGTCCACGGGCGCACCCTGCCCATCGCAACGGGGGTTAAGCTGGCTAACCCATCTCTGACGGTCTTTGCTGTTGGTGGTGATGGCGACGGTCTGGCGATCGGGGGAGGCCACATCCCGCACACGGCCCGCCGCAACGTAGATATCACCTATATCATGATGGACAACTCCATTTACGCCCAGACCAAGGGCCAGTCTTCGCCGACGACCTCGCTCGACTGGGAATCATCCTCGATGCCGTATGGAACGGTTGAAGACCCGCTCAATCCGATAGCAATGGCCATTGCCTACGGCGTCTCGTTCGTCGCCCGCGGTTATGCCGGCCGGAGCCAGCAGCTCGTCGATCTGGTCACCGCGGCCATGGACCACAGGGGCTTCTCGTTTATCCACGTTATCAGTCCATGCACTACCCACCATGATACCTACAAGCAGATGGCGGCCAAGGTGATAGACATTGCCGAGCTGGCACCTGATCACGACCAGACCGACAACGTCGCCGCCTTCCGGCTCGCCCAAGAAGAAGAGCGCATCCCGTTGGGAATCTTCTACCGCGTGCAGAAGCCCCCCTTCCACGAGAGACTGGCGGAGATCAGGGACAGGGCGCGTCCCGACGGGCCGGTAACTGTCGCAGACCTCATGGCCCGTTTCAAGTAAGCAGCTAGATAAGGAGCCAGTCCACCACGCATTGCCAGCCCCTTATCTGTCACTGTGAGGTTGTCCGTCATCGCGACTCCCTGGCGTGTCCTGGAAAGTCCCTGGATAGTCATTGTGATGAGAGACGACGAAGCAATCTCACTCCCGTACGTCATTGCGCCAGACTAGGCAACCTCCCCCCTCTGGATTCCGGCCTCCGCCGGAATGACAGAATGGGACGGATTCCCGCCTCCGCCGCGATGGCAGAAGAGAGGCGGGAACGACCGCTTGGCACGGATGAGATTGCCACGCCTCCGCTATCGCTCCGGCTCGCAATGACCAACGAGCGAGAGATTGCTTCATACCTTCCAATGACATCAAACGTAAGATGTCATTTCAGATATCCTGCAGCCGGGGCTGCATAATGAGCTTCCAATGACATTAAAGCTAGATGTCATTCCATTTCTCCCGCAGCCCTGTGCTGCGTAAAGAGCTCGCAATGCCAATACGGCGACGTGCAACGACCAGGCGAACAACTAGTGAACAACCACCGACCCACAACCGACCCACAACCGAACAACCATCGAACAACCATCGAACAACAACCGAACAACCATGGAGCAACCATTGAACCACCGGAGTGCAGCGGGGCGGGGTGGCGAGCACTAGACAATTGCCAGGGCTGTTCGAGATAATGAAGAAAAGGGGGTGCTGAAAATGATTAAGGTCAGGACCTTTACCACGGAGCTAAAGATCTTTCATACCGCCCATGAGCTTGAAGGCCTGGACAAAGCGGTTAACGACTTTCTTGCCTCCGGGAGCGTGGCTCGGGTAGTATCAGTGAGCGACACCACCACCACCGACAATACAGGCGCTACGATTGGCCTGGTTCGGGTGCTGGCATACGAAGAGGCGAGATAAGGGATGGGGTGAGCGGAGGGATTTGAACCCTCGATCTCCAGGGCCACAACCTGGCGCCTTAACCGCTAGGCGACGCCCACCGCGTGGCAACTTAGCAACGCTATAATACACCAAGCAGACTGGATTCTCAAGTCTCTGCTAGGAGGCGCTTATGGGCGTTGCCTGTCCCTACTGCACGAAGCGGATATTCCAGGTCAACATCAGACAAATCTACCTGATTCACCGCGACACCGACCCCGAAGATGAGACGCTCGTCAGAGAAGAGGTTGAGGAGGCGCGGTGCTCGGGCTGTGGTCGGGTCCTACCTCAGAGCCTGTGGGAACAGGTCCGGCCCCGGCCCTGAAGGCAATCAGGCACCCATCGTCACCTATTGACGGCTGCAAGGGATGATAACCAGTGGTATCTTCTCATGCTGAAAACACCGATTCCCACCACGACCATTCCAACAAAGACAATTACCTCGGCAACTCCGAAGATATCCGCCAGACCGCCCACAAAAAGGATGGGGAAGACCGAGGCGACATTACCAAGTGTAAGCTGCGTGGCGAAGATTTTGCCCCTCATAGAGGCCGGGGTATGCTCCTGCAGCACGGTCTGAGCCGGTATGTTGATCAAGGCAAACGCCAGTCCCATCACGAACGCCAGAGGGATTATTCCGGCCAGAAGCCACCGGACTACGAAAGGCTCAGCCATCACTTCGGCAAGGTAGTGCCCTATCCAGTTCGTGGAGCCGAACGCCATCAGGCAGACCGCGAAGGCCATTAGCCCCAAGTTAATCAAACGAGCACTCGGTATTGCTCTTGCCAGCCGGGGAGACAGCAGAGCACCCAACCCCACCCCGATACCTGCCGGGGCAAGGATGAACACGGCGTCGTCGGCACGAATGCCGAGGATCCGCTTAACGAATGGGGCAGAGACCACGCTGAGCACCAGGATCAGTGTCGTCGCTGTGGTCATGTTGAGCATGGCGAAGCTGATGATGGGCCGGCTCCGGACAAACCGCCATCCCTCTTTCAGCTCGTCCAAAATGCCAAACAGAAACCCTTTCGCCATCCTGGAATCCAGGACGCTTACATCCTTGGGAAGGAAAGCCACCAGTGCGGTTGCCACCACATACGCCCCTCCCAGACCGATCAGGGTCCAATACGTGTCAAACAGCTTGACCAGGACCGGTATCGGGAAGACCAGACCGGCGAACTGGGAGGCAGTGAATGTCAGATTAAAGAGGCTATTGGCCCTCATGAGCTGGTTCTTAGGGACCACGTGGGTTATCGTCGAGACCTCCGCCGGGGCGAAGAACTGGCTGATGGATGCGAATAGCAGGTTTACAAAGTAGATGATCACCAGGTGTTCCCCGGCACCCAGGTAGCCGAGGATCAGCACAGCCCTGATTGCATTGCTGCCGATGAGGATCATCCTCTTGCTCTGCCTGTCAACAATCACTCCTGCAGCCAGGCCGAACAGTAACGAAGGCAGGATGGTGGAGAAGACCAGAAGGCTTAACTGAGTGGTAGAGCCCGTAGCCTCGGTGATAACCACCATGAGAACGAAGAAGATACCGTTCTGGGCTGTCTGGGTGAGGGCCTGGGCCGCCCACAACAACATGAAGGGACGGTTGCGAAAGAGGCTGTGGGCCTCCGATACGGGGCTATCCTGCGTCAAGGGCGCGGGGAAGCCGGCGCTTCAGCGTCTGCCGCCAGAACAGCGCGGGTGCGCCGCTCCAACTCCCTTCTCTCCAGCATGACGGTGTGCGAGCAGCCAAGGCACCGGATGCCGATATCTGCGCCTATGCGGTAGACCCGCCATTCGTGGCTCCCGCAAGGATGGGCCTTCTTGAGCCTTACGACGTCACCGACTCTAACGTCCAGCAAGGGCGGCCTCCCGGTGCTGGTTGATCTCGTCTCTCAGACGTCGAGCCTGATCGCGCGCCCTGGCAGCGAAGTCCTGGCCGCGGGAGGCATACAGTACCTGCCGTGATGCGCTGATGATGGCCCCTTCCCCCCTGCTATCGGCGCCTTCACGGACCGCCCAAGCAAGATCACCGCCCTGGGCTCCGATGCCCGGAATCAGAAGCGGCATGTCCGGGCATATCTCCCTAACCCGTTTCAATTCCTGAGGGAAGGTGGCGCCAACCACGAGCCCCATGTTGCCCCCCACATTCCACTCCTGAACGCGCCGCGCCACCAGCTCGTATAGTGGAGCGCCGTCACCGCCCACCGGAAGGCCCTGGAAGTCCTGTGAGCCGGGATTGGACGTCTTGCAGAGGACAAATACTCCCCTGGTCGGATATTCAAGAAATGGTTCAAGTGAGTCGAATCCCAGATAAGGGTTCACGGTAACAGCATCGAAGCCGAAGACGTCAAAGAGCGCCCTGGCGTAGGCGCGTGCCGTATGCCCCACGTCGCCTCGCTTGGCGTCTCCAATTACGGGGATATCCTTTGGGATGGCGGAGATGGTCTCGTGGAGGGCATCCTGCCCTTCGGTTCCCATGGCCTCATAGAAAGCAAGATTGGGCTTATACGCACACACCAGGTCGGACGTGGCGTCGATTATGGACCGATTGAAGAAGGCCACGTCAAGTTCCGGCATAAGCTGGGGGTCAGGGTCCAGGCCGATGCAAAGGAGGCTATTATTCCGCCGAACGGCGTCGCTGAGCCTGTCTCTGAAGGCCCCGCCTGGATCCCGGTGTGGCAAAGTCATCTCGTCCTACTCTTTAGCCGCATTGTAGCATGCGCCGTGAATAGAGGACAAGATGAGCCGGGCTTCAAAAAGCCCGCCGGCGGTAGCTCCTACGTGCTTCGGAGCAGCAGCTCTACCATTCTCCCGATGGACTGGCGCGCGGTATCCGCAGGTTGAGAGGCCAAGCACTCGTTGATGCGCGATGAGACAACCTGGGCGGTCACGCGGTCGATAGCGGTGCGCACGGCGAGCAGTTGTACCAGGACGTCTTCACAAGGCCTCTTCTCCTCAAGCATATGCTCGATCCCACGCACCTGGCCTTCGATGCGGTGCAGGCGAACTGCCAGATCACCCTCTGTAGTCACCAAGCTCTTCTCCTTGACCAACCGCTTCAGGCGGCGGCCATCTAGATAATCATCCACGTAAAATGGCTGCTTTCCTGGGAACGCCGAGCCCCAGCTCGGCCGTACTTCCTATGCCGAGCTGGGGCTCGGCGTTCCCAGGCTTGACCCAGTCTGCAATATCACCGCCGAATTGTCTAGACATTACCCTCCCGGGCGGAGCCCAACCAGGACCGAAGTGTCTCCTGAGCACGTCCTGAAGATCTCGCTGAAAGAGTGAGCGCCAACGGCGCCCCAGAGCTCAGCCTCACCCGCACCCAAGCGCCGCCAGGTACTCCCAGGCGTAGTCTTCCAGCACTAGCTCTTCGTTATCGTGCGCGTCGCAATAGGAACATGGCTCGGTAAGCGGGTCCTGGTAGTCCCATAAAAACTTCTCCTGGGTCATTCCGCAGGACTTGCAGGTTAATTGTACGAGTGGCATCATTACCCCCTTGCGCCATGGCCGTATAACCTCTTTGGGTATCGAATGAAGTTGGCGCCGCCAGCGAACATCCCTCGGTACTCGAGTATCCTTGCCTAATAGCTCCAGCCATTCCTATGTGGGATCCCATTGACATTTGCCGTTTCTTGGTGCTACTATACCCTACATGGGTATAGTATGTCAAGACTAATCAGGAGCAGGAAGATGTCTGAGTGGGATGGTCTTGTAATTATCGGTGGCGGAGCGGCAGGAATGAGTGCTGCCTCCAGGGCACGACGCAATGCCCCCCAAATGGAGATAACCGTCTTCGAGGCAAGCGACTACGTGTCCCACATTGCCTGTGGCCTTCCATACTACATCGCGGACCTCATTAAGGACTATAATGAGCTCCTGGTGTACACACCGGACTTCTTCCGAAAAGAGCGCCGGATCCAGGTGCACACCGGGCACCGGATTGATGCCCTGGACCTTGATGGCCGGTCATTAAGAGCAACTAGCATACAGACTGGTGAGTCATGGACCCAGCCCTTCGGCAAGCTTATTATTGCCAGCGGAGGCGGACCGGTTGCCCCCCGTATCGATGGCATTGGCCTGCCCAACATCTTTACGCTCCATTCGATAAAGAGCGGCATCGCCATAAAGGAATTCATCCAGAAGGAGCGACCTCGGCGGGCCGCCATTGTGGGAGGCGGGTATATTGGACTGGAAATGGCGGAGGCTCTGGGCGTGCTGGGACTTGATGTGACCATAATTGAAGCTCTTCCACACGTTATGCCTCCCGTAGACCCGGACATAGCGCAGGTGATCGAAAATGAGCTCATCGCCCGCAATGTGGACCTGCGGCTGGGCGAGCCGGTACAGGGCTTCGAGGGGAAGGACAGTGTCAGCCGCGTCGTGACAGGCCAGGGCAGCTACGGCGTTGACCTCGTGATTCTCGCCATCGGAGTTCGGGCCAGCTCAGCCCTGGCCCGCGAGGCTGGGATCGCCATTGGAGAGACCGGGGCCATACGCGTCGATGAGCACATGGCTACCAGCATGCCTGGTATATACGCGGCCGGCGACGTGGCCGAGGTCCGGCACCTGGTAACCGGCCAGCCCGCCTATATTCCATTGGGCACAACCGCTAACAAGCAGGGGCGGGTAGCCGGTGATAATGCTGCAGGCGGGAGCGCATCCTTCCCCGGTGTAGTTGGCACAGCAATCACGCGCGTCTTCGAGCTTGAGGTAGGGCGGACCGGTCTAACGGAGGCCCAGGCGCGGCAGGCCGGATTTGAGCCGGTCTCAAGTTGTATCACCCATCACACCAAAGCCAGGTTCTTCCCTGGCACTCAGCCTATTACCACAAAGCTGATTGCCGACAAGAGCACCGGGCGCCTGCTGGGAGCACAGATCGCCGGCAAGGAGGGATCCGCCAAGCGGATCGACGTGCCCGCTGTGGCAATCCAGCAGGGGCTAACCGTTTCAGCTATTCCGGACCTTGACTTGAGCTACGCCCCTCCATTCAGCCCCGTTTGGGAGTCAGTTCAGGTCGCAGCTCAAGAGCTTGAGAAGAGACTGGCCAGGAGCTAGCCATGGTACAGGCGATCATAGACCCGGAGAAATGCAAGCCGGAGAACTGTCCCGGAGGCAAGTGTCCACTCCGCAAGAACTGCCCCACCAAGGCCATCTGGCAGGAGGACCCTTACGACGTCCCGGCCACCGACCCGTTCCGTTGCCGGGGCTGCAAGAAGTGCGTGGCCGAGTGCCCGCTGAAGGCGATCATTCTGGTGTAGCATCTGGGGGGCCCGGCGCCCCGCCTGTGGTTTGTAGTGCCTGATGGTGGTTGGTTGTGGTTAGTGGCGCTTTCTTGCGGCTAGGGGATGGGGCGGGTCCGGACGCGAATCAGACCCTTTATGTCATCCAGAGATGTTCTAATAATCTTCACACGGGAATCCAGGTCCTCAACCCATTCCACGGGAATCTCGGCGATTCGGAAGCCCTTCTTCTCGGCCAGGATAAGCAATTCCGAATCGAAGAACCATTTGTTGTCCTCAATTAAAGGCACGAGCGCCTGGACCGCTTTCCGGGTCAGGGCCTTGAAGCCGCATTGCGCATCGGAGAAACGCGTCCCGAACATGGCCTTCACCATTAGGTTGTAGCCTCGCGAAAGCACCTCACGCCTCAGTGAGCGCTTGATTCGCGACGCCGGCATCAGCCGCGAGCCGATAGCGACGTCGTAGCCCCCGGTCAGGGCGGCGATAAGAGGTGGGAAATGCCTGAGATTGGTGGACAGGTCTATGTCCATGTAGCTGACAATGTCAGCGGTACTCTCTAGCCAGGCCTTCTTCAGGGCCCGACCCCGTCCCTTCTCATCCAGGTGGATATAGGTGACATCCGGGTAGCACGCGGAAAGCTCTTTGGCAACACCCAGAGTGGAATCTGTTGAAGCGTTATCTGCAATTACGAGACGCCACTTGTACGGAAATCCGCCTGAGAGGAACTGTCTCAGAGTTTCTACACTCTGAGACAGCACCTTCTCCTCATTGTAGACGGGAAGGACGATATCGACGCTGTTCACTATTCCTTGTTCATGTGCTCCTTGAGGATTCTTGCTACGGCAATTGGGTCACTGGAGACGACGCTGCAGGCGTACAGCTCCATCGCTCCCATGTCCGAGTTCCTGGAGGCTGGGTCTCCACGGTCTACCATTCTTACGATATACGGGAAGCCACTCCAGTCCTCTTCAACCGGTGCGAGAGGCGGCATATAGATGACCACGTTGAAGCTAAGTACGCCCATTGACTTGGTCATCGCCTCAGCGGTCTGAAAGATCGCCTCCTTCAGGCCGTCATCCAGGCTAGGCGAGATAAGAAGCACCTCTTTCTCCTTAACCGGAGCGAGGTTGGTGATGATGCGTGTCCCGCCCTTCTCGAAGCCACAGCCGACAGAGCTGTGCGCCTTGTAAAGGTCGTCGAAGTAATCATGCCCGAAGCGGTCCCGGTATGCCACTGACGATCGACGCAAGCTCTCGACCTTGGGATAATGCATATCATGCGTCAGTGTCATCTGGAAATGGCCATGCACCAGTGTGGCACCACTCTTCCAAAGGCAGTTCCACATAATATAGAAGTACTTTGCGAGAGGGTCGGACTCGTAAGCCCTCTTGCCCCACTCGACAGCTGTATCCACATAGTCAAGCACCATCTCTCTAGTGAACGACAGTGGATTATGCTCATCGAAAATCACCAGGCCGCTAAACGTGTCGTACTTGGCGACATTGCTCGCGGTAATGCAATGCTTGCCACGCACGCGGCCAAAGGTATCCTCCGGTGTACCCGTTTCCGGCTTGCAGAATGGGTCGCCCTGGTGGTTTTCTATTTCCTCCATCAGGGTGAAGTTTTCTTTCATGTCGATCGGGCGCCTCGAACGGAGCTCGTTGAAGAGAGCACCCTCTAGGGTCACCAGATTGGTTACCTTTACTATCTTCTGCTTAAGTGTAGCCTCCACCGACCCGAAAAGCCTGGTAATCCAGGCATGCATGTCAGCCGGGGGTATTAACTCGCCCTCGGTTACACTGACTCTGAAGATGCGATCGAATACCTCCTGCTCCTCCGGGCCAAGCCTTTGGACAATCTCGTCCAGGTCGGCTACGTTGGCCTGTTCTAATAGCCCCGTCATTCCCAACTCCCTCTCCCTTTAGTGTTTGAAGTGCCGCCTTCCAGTGAACACCATAGCGATATGGTGCCTGTTAGCGGCCTTGATAATCAATTCGTCACGGATTGACCCGCCCGGCTGAATAATAGCAGTCACGCCCCCGCGGGCCGCCGCCTCCACTCCGTCAGGAAACGGGAAGAAGGCGTCAGACCCCAACACTGAGCCAACAGCCTTTCCTTCCGCTCTCTTCAAAGCGATCTCGACGCTTACTGCCCGATTTGGCTGGCCGGCGCCGATGCCCAGAATGGACTGGTGCCTCGCGAGCACTATGCCATTAGACTTGACGTGCCTCACCGCACGCCAGGCGAAGAGTAGATCTGTCAGCTCATCCAGTGTGGGAGCCCTGTCTGTCATCACCTTCAGGTCAATCTCATCCTGAGCGATTCTGTCCGGGGTCTGGGCCAAGATCCCGCCGTTCACCTGCCGGAACTCAAGCTCTGAAGGCGATTTCGGGTTATTGGCTTCGCCCGTAAGGCGTGCGGAGATGATGCGCAGCCCCTTCTTGGTTCTCAGGGCTTCCAGGGCGTCGTCGTGGAAGCCGGGGGCGATTATCGCATCGAAATGCGAGGCCATGATCTCACTGGCAGCGGTCATGTCCACGTCCCGGTTGAGTCCGATCACCCCGCCAAAGGCGGACACAGGGTCGCCCTCAAACGCATGCCGGTAAGCCTCCGCCAGGTCGGACGCGCAGGCCAGGCCGCACGGGTTCCCGTGCTTAATGATGGTTACGGTCGGAGTTGGATAATCCGACACGATGTTTATTGCTGCGTCGAGGTCGGCAATGTTGTTGAAAGATAGCTCGGGACCCGCCACGAGTACCGCGGAGGCTACCCCCGTTCTAACCGAATCCGAGTCAAACTCGTTCACGTAGAAGGCCGCATCTTGATGCGGGTTCTCCCCGTACTTCAGCGGTACGAGCTTGCGAAGCGCCAAAGTCAGATGCTGCGGGAAAAGCTCACCATCTTCCAGCAGGTACTGTGCTATAGCCGTGTCATAGGTAGCCGTGTGCTGAAATGCCTTTTGCGCCAGGTAGCGGCGAGTGTCAACTTCCACCTCGCCGGCCCTTAGCTTCTCCACCACATGCGGATAATCGAAGGGGTCCACCACTGGAATAACGTGCGGGAAATTCTTGGCTGCCGCCCTGAGCATGGTCGGGCCGCCAATATCAATATTCTCCAGGGCCTCGTCCAGTGTGATACCCTCACGCTCGATGGTGTCGACGAAGGGATACAGATTAACGACAACGATGTCTATCAGTCCGATGCTGTGCTGTGACAGCTGCTCCATATCCTGGGGCTTGTTACGTCGGGCCAGGATGCCACCGTGGACGGCTGGATGCAGAGTCTTGACACGGCCGTCCATTATCTCCGGGAACGAGGTCAAGACGCTGATTGACTGTACCTTAACCCCTGCCTTCTCCAGCTCTTTTTGGGTGCCTCCAGTAGAGAATATTTCGCAACCAAGCTCCTCAAGGCCTTTCCCAAGCTCAACCACGCCCCGTTTATCATAGACGCTGAGAATAGCTCGCATGGCTTATCTCCTCAAGTTAGTCATGGGTGTACTGTCTCCTCGATCCAATCGAGGTAAGCCGCGTTCCCGGCAGAAACCGGCAGACTTATCACCTCGCAGACTGAGTAGCTATGAAGACGCTTTACCTCGTCGATAAGCTGAGGAACAGCTTCCTCTTTAGTCTTTAAGATCATGAGGGCCTCTTCAGCGTCCTCTATCGTCCCCTCCCACCAGAACAAGGAGCGGACCCCCGGAATGATATTGGCACAGGCAGCCAGCCTGCGCTCCAGTACCGCCTTGGCAATCTTCTGGCCCTCATCAATGCTGGAAGTGGTGACCAGGACAACGGCATACCCCGTCTGCTCACTCATTCGCTGGTACCCAGGACGCGTCTGCCCTCCACGCGCAGCCGTCCCGTGGCGAAGAGCTGTATCGCACGAGGGAATAGCCGGTGCTCCTCTTCCAGGATGCGTAGTGATAGAGTATCCACGTTATCTTCGTCAAGGACCGGGACAGCCTTCTGCAAGATAATCGGTCCGCCGTCAACCTCTTCGGTCACAAAATGGACAGTGCAACCAGTAACCTTGACGCCGTAGTTAAGTGCATCTTGCTGTGCGTCCAGGCCACCGGCGAAGGCCGGGAGCAGGGAAGGATGTATGTTCATGACCTTCATTGGAAATGCCTGCAAGAACGCCGGATTCAGTATCCGGTCGTAACCTGCCAGAACTACCAGGTCTACAGCGTATTCCCTGAGCACGTCAGCCATATGGAGATTGTGCTCCAGACGGGAAGGGTAGTCCTCTTCAACAATCAGTCTGGCAGGAATGCCGCGAACTGAGGCTCTGGGCAATGCCCGTGCATCGGGCCGATTGGAGATAACCATGGAGATGACGGCATCCACATCGCCCTTGTCGATGGCGTTAATTATGGCTTGAAGGTTGCTTCCCCTTCCTGATGCCAGGACTCCCAGCCGGATCATCGCAGTATTACCTCGGTAGGGTTCACTGCCGTTCAAGCACCAGCTTGTCCATCTCCAATTGAACGGGTATCGGGTAGCGCCCCGTGAAACAGGCCAGGCAGAAGTCCTCGCCCGGGAGCCCAACCGCCTTTATGAGACCATCAAGGCTGAGATACCCAAGGCTATCGACACCGATAAAACGGGCGATCTCTTCAACGGACTTACGGGCCGCGATAAGCTCGTTACGGCTGGCCATATCTACCCCGAAGAAGCACGGGTGACGAATAGGAGGCGCACAAATTCGCATGTGCACTTCAGCGGCCCCCGCCTTCCGCAAGAGACTCACAACCCTGGGGGTCGTGGTCCCCCGTACGATCGAGTCATCAAGCACAACCAGGCGCTTTCCGTTCAAGGCCTCCAGCAGCGGGTTAAACTTTATCTTCACGCCCAACTCGCGCATGCGCTGATTGGGCTGAATGAATGTGCGTCCGATATATCGATTCTTGATAAGCCCTTCGCTATAAGGGATCCCGGACTCCTTGGCATACCCGATCCCTGCAGGGACCGCGGAATCCGGAACGGCAATAACCAGGTCGGCATCCACAGGGTACTCACGAGCTAGTTGAGCTCCCATCTCCTGGCGCGCAAGGTAGAGCAGCCGGCCATTGATGAGGCTATCAGGCCGGGCAAAGTAAATGAACTCGAAAACACATAGCGCCCGGCGCTCAGAGACTGTCGCAAGATTGCTGCGTACACCCCACTGGTCTATTACTATGACCTCTCCCGGCTCGACCTCCCGGACGAACTGAGCTCCCACGGTATCGAGGGCGCAACTCTCGGATGCCAGCACCCAGCCACCGTCGAGCTTGCCCAGGCAGAGAGGCCTTATACCCATGGGGTCTCGCACGCCGATCAGGCTATCCTTCGTCAATATTACAAGGCTGAAGGCGCCCTGGAGTCGTGGCATCGCCCGTGCTATCTTCTCCTCCCAGGTACGTCCGATGGAAGAAGCGATCAGCTTGGCGATGATCTCAGCGTCTGTCGATGTAGTGAAGTGATGTATGGGCTCCAGCTGCTCCTTGAGCGAGCTGGCATTTACGATGTTGCCGTTCTGAGCAAGCGCAAGCGTGCCCAACTCCCCATCAATAGCAAGTGGTTGAGCATTGCCAATGCGGCTCGACCCTGTAGTTGAGTAACGGGTATGCCCTATAGCTATTCGGCCCCCGCTCAAGTCCTTCAGATCCTCTTCGACGAAGACCTGGGCAACGAGGCCCATACCCGTCCGAATCTTGAGGTCATGCCCGTCTGATGTCGCTATGCCCGCGCTCTCTTGTCCACGGTGCTGAAGCGCGTATAACCCGAAGAACGTAATCCGAGCTACGTCTTCTCCAGGGGAGTGAATGCCAAAGATGCCACAGGCCTCTCGGGGGCCGCCTGTGATCACATGAACCTCACGGTACTCGTAGAGAAAAGAGTCAAAAGTGCCCTCCCTTGGATTATAACCCGGCACTCACTCATGGTCAATCGGTGCAGCACTAGCTGCCGGGATTCGCGTGCCAACAGGCGTTCACTTTCTGTGAGCGCATTTCAAGCCAGTTAATGGTAACAGCCGCATTCGGCTCAGGTCAAGCCCTCGAACGCCGGGGTGCCTCTGCGCTGGCGGGCATGGACCCGAGCAGGTATAATGGACCAAAACTCTGGAGGGGCACTTGGGAATAGCGCTGGCGATTATCTCAGCGGCGTGGGTGGCGACCATGGCCGCTGCACTTCTCAGACCGTCCAGATTTCCGCAGGGGTTCTATCGCGACTTGCTGGCCGTGGCCGGCCTCGCCGGACTGGTCTCGGGCTTTTTCGTGCAGATCCTCTTCCTTACTGAATATCTGGTCCCTCGGGGCGGAGGAGACCTGGCTTCTTTCCTGTATCCGGTCTATAGCTTCGCCGCCCGGAATATCCAGGGGGGCGTGATTCCGCTGTGGAACCCGTATCAATTCGGTGGCATGCCGTTTGCAGCCGATATGCAGACCGGTATGTTCTACCCGGTCAACTTCCTGGCATTCTTGCTGGTGAAACCGTTTTCCTATGAGGCCATGGAGGGTCTGGCTATCGTCCACTACTTCCTGGCAGCCCTGTTCATGTACATATACATCCGGGGGCTGGGCATTAGCCGGATTGCATCCTTCGGGGCCGGTGTGGCCTTTGCATTCTCAGGCTTCGCCGTCGCCCACCTTGGCCATCTAAACATGCTGGCCTCGGTCGTCTGGCTACCACTGATTCTCTTCTTCTTCCATCGGGCTCTGATCACCCACAGGATCACCTGGGCAGTCGCGGCGGGCGCTGCCTATGGTGTCTCCATACTCCCGGGTCATATTCAGATGACTCTGTATATGGGACTATTCCTCGTTCTGTACTGGTTGTGGAGCATTGTCTCTGGATCGTGGGTCAAAGGCCATATTAGCCTGCGTCGGGCAGCGTGGCCGAAGGTCGTCTGCCTTCCCGTGACGCTGCTCGCCGCCTTTGGCCTTGCCGCAATTCAGCTAATTCCAAGCGCCGAGCTAACCGGGCTTTCCATCAGGGCTAACATAACCTACGCACAGGCGACGGAGTATGCTGTAACGCCTCTCGGATTGATCACCCTGGTGGTGCCTCATTTCCTGGGCCCGAATAGCACTGATTTCTGGGGCATTAAGGGCAATCTTACCGAAGTGTACGGGTACGCCGGCATACTGGTAATGCTTCTGGCTCTGGTGGCACTGGCCCTGGCCTCGCGGCCCCTGGTCTGGCGGTGGTTCTTTGCTCTGGCCGCAGCGGGGTTCCTGCTACTCTCTATTGGTCAGGACACCGTGTTGCACGGGTGGCTCTATCGCTTTGTGCCGGGATTCGACAAGGTCAGGGCCCCCGGCAGATTCCTATTCTTTTTCGACTTCGGAGTGGCCATGCTGGCGGGCCTGGGGCTGGACGCCCTCACCAGGCCGCTGGCCCGCCGCGACAGAGGCTCCATCAGGTCTGTTCTCTGGGTAGCATCTGCGCTTGTAGTCGTTGCAGCGATTGGCACCCTTCTCTTCTACCAGGCGCTGTTGACCAGCCAGGATAAGGACCCGGCCATATTCCAAAGGATCTACTCGGCGACGTCCGGCATGGCTACGACGCTCATATTCCTGGCACTGGGGATGATAGTTCTGCTGCTTCATCGCTACCGGACCCGTTGGCGCACGTTCGTACCATGGCTGGCTGTAGCCGTAATTGTAGTAGACCTCTTCAGCGCCGGATGGACCTACAATACGACTGACCAGAACATACTCGATGGCTTTAGCCATCCCCAGGTAGTGAAGTTCCTTAAATCCAACAAGGAGCCTTTCCGGATAGACTCCGCTACCAACGTCTATGATGTCTGGCAGCCCGGCACCAACCTCAACAATAGCATCGCCGACGTTCAAGGCCTTTTCAACCCCATGACCCTGGCCGATTTCCTTACCTACTGGAACAGTATGGGGAGCCGCAGCTCTACTACTTATGACTTGCTGAACGCCAGATATATTGTGGCCCATAAAGACGTGGTCCTGGATTGGTCCAAGTACAGAGCAGTACTCACCGATGCCCCGAAGGTCAACGTATATGAGAACACCAAGGCAATGCCGCGGGCAATGATCGTACCGAGTGCACAGATCGCTCCCCGAGATTCCATTCTGGAGCGCCTGCGCGCTCCAGGCTTCAGTCCCGCCGAAACGGTCTTGTTCGAGGAGGGACAGGCCCGGCCTCCGTCTTCGGCTGATTTCTCGAGAGAGGTGATTTCTGTCGCCTACCCGACTCCGAACAAAGTGGTCGTAGTGGCGGAGACCGCGCAACCTGCCTATCTGCTCCTTTCGGATGTCATGTATCCCGGTTGGAAGGGGCGCGTTGACGGCCAGGATACGCCAGTACGGCGGGCGGACTATTTGTTCAGGGCGGTGGACCTCCCCGCAGGCCGCCATACAGTGGAGTTCAGTTTTGAGCCTCGTACCTGGACCATGGGGTGGGTTGTCAGCCTGATATTCCTGGTCCTGATCATCGCCACCTTCCCCGTGGCTCGCCTGTGGAACCGTTCCGAGAGGAGCCGTCCGGCTGGACCAGCTATCCCTTGAGCCCGGACCCTCGTCCCAGGAGGCCAAGCACCAGGGCCCGGTCGTCATCATTGAACGTCCGCAATGCCAGCAATGCGGCGGCGTAGACCATAGCCCCCAGGACGACCGGCGCCACCATATCCAAAGGGCGGAGCCACCATACGACTAACCCCATGACGCCGGAGGCCAGCACCGGCCTCCATGAGATCTGGAAGAATGGCACGGCCCCAACATGCTTCCAGATAGCGTACATGAAGGGGAGCATCAGCACCATCTCTGAGACCACAGTTACAACTGCAGCACCTCGGTAGCTAAAGACCGGGATCACCGCCAGGTTGGCCCCGACGTTGAAGACCGCACCCAACAGGAACGCCAGCGTGAGAAAGCGCTGCCGGTTTACCGCAATCAGAACATACTGGGTCAGACTGTTTATGAAGCTGAATGGAAGGAACCAGATGAGAATCATGAGTGCGGGACCGGCTTCCGCATAATCCTGCCCGAAGAAAAGGGGGACGATGCGGTCTGCGAGGAGCGTAATCCCAACGGTAAGAGGCATCGCCACCAACAACAGGGCCCGCAAGGAGAGGATGTAGGCCCGCAAAAGGCCGCCGCCGGCATGAGCGTAACGTGAGAGTATCGGAAAGACGGCCAAAGTGAAGAGTGAAGGTATAATCACCAGTCCGTCGATGAACTTGTAGGCGGTGGTGTACAGGCCATTGGCCAAGTCGCCTTGCATTGGCTTGAGTAGCATAACGTCGATACGGAAGAAAATGCTGCTGAGGAAGATGTTCATCATCAACGGATATGACGTTCTCATCATCTGCCCCTGAAGCGGGAGATCGACCTCCAGGGAAGGCTTGAAGAAGGACCGTCGGAAGATGACGTAGAAGATTCCGGCCGTCGCCATGTTGACTATCAGAGAAACCATCCCCAGCCCGACGATGCCCAGGCCCGCCACCAGAACCGTTACCCCGAGCGTCAGCTTCAGCACCTGTGTTACCAGGGCCACGCCCGCAGTAAGCCCCATTCGTTCATGGGCGTTGAAGATGGAACTGAAAGCGGATGCCACACCGCTCGGGAAAAGGCCAGCCATCATCAGCACCGCAGTCCAGGCGGTGTCGGAAGTTACCCCGTAACGCCAGATATATAGACCCAGAACGCCGCCAAATACGGGCAGCGATAGTATCGAGATTAGGAAGCGCAGGACTGTAGTGTTGCTCAGGTAACGATTGGCCTGCTCCTTTGATTTGGCCACCTCCCGCGTCGTGAGGGTGGTCAGACCGAAGTCGGTGAGCACTACAAAATAGCCGATGAGCACCACCGCGAATGCGAACTTCCCGGCGTTCTCGACGCCAATGGTCTTGAGCATGAAGATGGCGAAGCCAAAGTCCATCAGCCTGTTCAGAAGCTGGACCGCCATCGGCATCGAGACGTTCTTGGCCAGACGCTGAACAGGCGTCGCCTTCTCCAAACGGCTCCCAAGGCGACGCCATCCCCAGGCTCCAGCCCCGGCGACTATGCAAAATACCGCAAGGAATGATCCCAGCATCCCGATGCTGAAACTATCCGGAAAGTACTTGAACACTACTTGGTGGGGGCCTTTGGTCAGAGGAACAGCACGAAACGTGCCATCGGCCCGGTATAAGCGAGTCTCCTGCCCATTAACGAAGGCTTTCCATCCGGCGAAGTGGTTGTCTGTTAGCACCAGGTAACCTGCCTGACCATCCGCAACATCTACTGTCACCTGGTTCGCCGTATATCTGGAAACGCTGGCAGGCACGAACGACGTTCCCTGTGGCAGGCTATCCAGGGGCTCATCCGTCTCCAACACTACCACGGTCTTCGGATCGAAATCACCACCTGACATTCGGGCCAGAGCGTCTTCCCTGGTGGGGGCGGTTCGCACCCCGTTGACCACGAAGGCGCGCGGCATGTAGTCCGGGTTCTCGTAGATAACTACTTCATCCCGGTAGACTTCCCGCAGGTGTCGAGCCGGCTTGTCCTCTGTGATGGGCTGGTTAGTAATTACATACTTCACATTCAGAAGATCAAGAAATGGCGACGTGAGGGATTCAGGGCGTACCAGCTTGTGGATACGGTTATAGAGCAGGCCGTGCGGCGGCTCCAGAAGCTTCCAGAAGTTGGCGTATTGGCGAAGGATAATGGAATCATATCCACGGGCATCTTGCAGCCCAAAGAGCTCGGCCGTATTGGGCGTCAGGCTGTCCTCATAGTTGAAGCTCACTACCCGAAACATGTCTTTATCCTGCTTTAGGAACTGCACAGATGGCGGGACCATGTCCATGGCCCGCGGGTCCTGTGCAGCGTTATAGTTGTAGCCAAAGTAGAAGAGATCGGCGGCGACAACCAGCAGCAGGAAGGCTCGTCCCCAGCGCGAATGCGGCCGGAGTACCAGCACTACACCCCCCGCGACCAGAAGAAGGCCCAGCACCAGCAGATTCCGGAACTGGTAAGAGAAGAGCATCTCGGGATCGCTAAAGGCAGCGGAAAGCGCCTTGGAGGAAGCGAGCATTCGTTGAGCTAGGGATATCGCCTCGCTGGAGAGGAATTGCGACGCAACCAGGACCAAGAGGACGAGGCTTCCCAGACCCGCGCCCAGCATAAGGAGGCTCCGGCTACCTTTCACGTTCCCGTTGTTCTGCGTCAGCGAGCTTGCTCCCAGCCCTGCCAGCACCGCTGCACTGAAAGTATAGGGGAACAGCCAGCGAAAGGGCGTGTGAAGCTGGTCAAATGATGGAAGCATCCAGAAGACGCCGTATAGAGGAGTTCCGAAGGCTAACAGCAGAGAGAAAGCGGAGAGCGCAGCGAAGGTAACCACATAGCGGTCTCTACGAACAAACAGGGCGGTGATCGCCAGCAATAGCGGCAATACACCAATATAGCTGGCTGCCTCAACGTAGTTCTTGATGCCCCAGAATGGATAGGTCCGCGTCTGTCCAGCCAGGTCCTTAGCGCCGGTCACGGCCTGGTTCTGCCAGTTCAAGAAGCTGAAATAGCTGCTGTGTGTGGGATTGCCGAATACGTCCGGCATCACGAAGCTTAGAACTTGCTGCTTCGGAAGGGCGAATCCGATAACCTCCTGGTAGGTAACGAGCCCCGATCGGAAGTTCTCTCTGGCCAACTCGAAGAAAGGCAAGAGTTGTACTCCAGCAAGCAGGCCTCCGATAACCGCAATCCCGGACAATGCCAGGACTGCCGGCGCGGCCTCCGCCGGCGCGCCCCCCCGCCGGGCATATACGGCCAGGCGGGCCAGCGAGTAGAAGAGTAGTGTAAACAGGACGTAGAAGCTGTATTCGAGATGTCCGGATAGGATTACCATCCCAAGGGCTGTCCCGGCTGTTAGAGTTAGCGGAACGTAACCGATTGAGCGGTGGCGTGTGTCCCCCTCCGCCCTCCTGACTATCAACTCAATCAGAAGCAGGAGCAGCGGGAGCCAGATAATGGTGCCCATCACCATAGGCCAGATAACGCTAACTACCATAAGGCTTGAGAAGCTGTAGGCGAGGGCGGAGACCAGAGCCCCGGTTCGGTTTGCCCCCAGCAGCCCAACGAAGAGATACATAAAGATGCCCGCCAGCAGGAAGTGAAATGCGGTAAACCAGCCATACGCCCAGAGTGGAGGCATTATGTAAAACATGAACCCGAGAGGATAAAGCACTCCAGCCTGGCCGGCTGCCAGGAATGGCTCACCCCCGAATATGTTGGGGTTCCACAGCGGAAGCGCCCCCTGGGAGACCACCTGGCTGGCAAAATTCTTCCAGGCAAGGTTCTCTAGAAGCAGGTCGCTAAGTAACTCGTTATGAGGAACAGAAATACCGAGCCCAGACGCGTACGCCTTAAATGGTAAAGTGGAGTAGAGGATGTCCAGAGGCACAAGTACCTGCCCCCCGAGCAGGACCCTCGCAAAAAAGGCAAAGGCCAGCGCCGCCAGCAGGATGAACGGCCCGAGCGACCAGAGGATAGACCCACGCCACGGACGAGGCCACCTCATATCAGATTTATTCCGTTGCGCCAGAGATCGACTTCGAAGACCGCCCTACCCATAATATTGACCCGATTATAAGGGGTGAAAGCCCTGCTGCACAAACTTGACAAAGTTGCAGGCCCTGCCTATAATACCGCTCACTATGTAGTACATAACAGAAACGCCATTCGGCTGCCAAGTTTGGAATTGTCCGATTAGATTCATCCCGGCTTATGTAAAGCCGCTCCTATCAAGGGCCTTGGTTAAAATCGCCAAGTGATTCGGAAAAATGGGAGGAAGTTGGATGAGACAGGTTCCAAAACAAAGATTGGCAGCGTGCGGCCTGGCGCTGGTGGCACTGCTTCTCCTGGTGGCCGCGTGTGCTCCTCAGGCGGCTTCCACGCCGGTGGCAACGAAGGCTCCAGCAGCGAGTACTGCTGCAGTAGCACCTACCGTACAGGCTACATCGTCGGCATCAACGCCGGCGCCAGCCTCAACAACGACTGCGTCTAAGCCTACGGGGAAGGCAGTCAAGATATGCTATATAGCACCGCTCAGCGGTCCCGTTGCCAGCCTTGGCTGGCCTCAGACTGTGGCGGTCAAGATGGCCCAGGAAGATATCAACAACTCTGGCGGGATCAACGGCAGCCCGGTTGAGGTGGTTACGAAGGATAGCCCGTTCGATGCCCAGCAGGTCGTCATCTTATTCAGGGAGTGCGCGGAGAGGGAACAGGCTGTGCTGGTTTTGGGCGCTTACTCCTCCGGAGAGTATGATCAGGAGGCGCCACTCTCGACCGACCTGAGGACACCGGTGATTGGAGCGAGCACGACAAAGGTGGGAGCGGCCAAAGGATTTCCATATGCCTTCCGCATGAGCATCCCTGATGACATCAGCCATGACGCTGCCGTCAAGGCGTACCGCAAGGTGAATCCTAATATCAAGAAGGTGGTAATTATCGGGGACGTCAAGGAGCCGGTTGTCGAGCCCGTGACCAGGACCTGGTTTCCTAAGTTCTTGAAAGAGAACGGCTTTGACGTGATCGGGACCGTGGAGTTCACGCGCGGTATGACAGACTTTGGCGCCGTAGTGACCAAGGCGAAGGAAATGAATCCGGAGGGAATTGCCCTCGATGGGCTGCCTCAAGAATGGTCGATCCTGGCTACAGAAATGAAGAGGCAGGGCCTCAACGTACCGGTAGTGACCGGCGTGCATCCCTGGCCTGGAAACACTGTGTACGCTGTCAAAGACGCCGTGCAGGGCTGGATAACCGCTGCCTTCTTCAACGACGATCTTCCCGGATCGGAGCAGCAGGCGTGGGTCAAGCGGTTCAAAGCAACCGGTGAGGCAGACTCCCGGATTCCCAAACCGCTCTATGCCGCTACTGAGCCTCAAATGTACGATGCTTTCATGGTTTCGGCAAAGATAATGCGAGAGGCCAAAGTTACTGGAGACACTCCAGTCCAGCAGGTGCGGGACGCGATCCGCAACGGCCTGGAGAATATGAAGGACTATAAGGGCATTACCCGAACCTATACAATGGACAAGCAACTCCACGACGCTGCCGGCGCAGTCTATCCCGTGGTGGCCAAGGATGGACGCTGGGTGTTGTTACCGTAAACAGGGCGATAGGCGCTGACAGGATAGCTTCGGCTGCCCTGTCGGCGCGTTGCTGATAGCGGAGTGCTGGCGTGCTCCCCGGCAGCTCGGGATGCCAGGGATACTCAGGGAACTCCCCAAACGCAAAAGGAGGTAGAGGAACCCATGCACAACAGGCGACATCGGCCCCGCGGACTGGTTCTTGCAGTGATGGTGCTTATCACCACCCTCTTGGTGGTGTCTTGCGCACCGGCTGCAGCTCCAACCGCCACACCCACGAAGGCGGCTGCTCCGGCGGCCACCCCGACCGCGGCGGCGAAGCCGGCGACCACCAGCCAGCCTGCAGCCGCACCGACAACTGCAGCTACCAAGCCGGCAAGTACCCCAGCCGCTGCCAAGCCTCCTACGGGCACTCCGATCAAATTGGGAGTCATACTCCCATTGAGCGGACCCCAGGCCTACCTCGGCGTCATGTCACAGATCGCAATCACTCTTGCCGTGGAGGACACCAACGCCTCCGGCGGCGTAAATGGCAGCCCGATCACCCTCGTCGTAGAGGATAGCCCCTTTGATCCGAAGCAGGCGGTAACCGCCATGCGGAAGCTAGCGGAAGTGGACAAGGTATTTGCGATAGAAGGTCCATACGCTTCCGCCGAGGTCGAAGTCGCCGCGCCTCTGGCCAACGACCTTAAGATTACAGAGGTCGGCCCCACCCTGATGATCCCGGACGTCGTTGCTGCGGCCCGACCCTGGGCGTTTGGTATGAATATCCCTCACGAGATATCCGCCCCCAGGTACATCGCCGATTTCAAGAAGGCATACCCCAATGTTAAGACGGTAATACTGGTCGGCGATACCAAGGAGAGGGTTACCCAGTACGCCACAAAGAACGTTCTTCCGGGAGTCATTAAGAACGCTGGTTTCCAGCTGATAGACACCGTAGAGTTCGATACGACCATAACTGACTTCAGCGCCATTGTAACCAAGATCAAGTCACAGAACCCGGATGGCATTGTCGTGGCGTCTCTCCTTACCGCTGCTTTGGGCTTGGCCAAGGAGTTGCAGAAGCAGCAGGTAACGGCCAAGGTGGTCACGAACAACAACCCGCTCAGCGGCGCCATTATCGACATCGGCGGCGCAGCAGTCGAGGGCTGGGTCCAACCTACCCTCATGGATTCTGAGGTGCCCGATCCTGCGGTTCAGTCGTTCGTGAAGAGGATATTCGAACGGGCCAACGCGGACCCCAAGGTAACTCCGCCGAAGCCAAAGCTGCTTGTGTCGGAACCTAATTACTACGATACGGCGATGATGTTGTTCGAAGCGATGCGCAAGGGCGGCGTGAATGGCGATACTCCCCTGCAGGATGCCCGCCAGAAGATCGGTCAGCAGTTCGCCGCTATCAAGGACTTCAAGGGCATTGCCGGATCGTGGACGATCGGCCCCAACGGGCATGCCATCAGGCAGGCCCCTCCTTCCGTGCTTCTCACGAAAGACGGATACAAATTCATACGGTAAGCCTCTAAGTTCTCGAAAAGTTGTAGGCAAGCCCGGTCAAAATGACCGGGCTTGCCTCTTGTTGCGGTCAGAATCAAGGAAAACGGGCTTGACAACCATACGTGCGAATCGATATAATGCGGGTCACCATACGTCAATAATTCGTTGATGGGGCCGCCGGCCACGGTCGCCTGTCCTTGTTCCAATCCCGGTTCCCGGGGAATTGCCTCAGACCGATTTGAGACGAGATTCGGCAATCAACTGGAATCGGCCAGGGCCGGCGATGCTGCGGTAAGTGGACAGTACTCCGACACTATGCTTGTTCCTATGCCAAGAACAGCAGGTGGGGTCTCACTCGTTAGCACTTGAGGTAACGAAACGCGTGGATACTGGGGCACTACAGGAAACCGTTCAGCTTGGCAGTTTATCCTAGAAGGAGATCATACATGATACAACCACCCCGGAGGATGCCTAAGGGCGCCTATTCGGTCATGCTGGTCGCCTTAATGGCATCACTCCTGGCTGCTTGCGCTCCTGTAGCGGCTCCGACGGCCACACCGACAAAGGCGCCGGCCGGGGCGACGGCCAGTGCCCCTGCCACATCCGGTCCCACAGCACCGGCCAAGGCAACCGCCCAGTCTTCCACATCTGCAGCCACGCCGGGCGCGGCAGCCGGTACAAAGCCATCGGGGACGCCCATCAAGATTGGGTACCTGACGCCACTAACGGGCCCTTCAGCTCCCTTCGGTGCACTGGAGACGATCTCCATCAATCTCGGTGAAACCGACATCAATACCTCGGGAGCTATAAACGGCTATCCGCTTCAAATTGTGAGATATGATAGCCCATTTGATCCGCAGCAGGCGGTTACCCTCGTACGCAAACTGGCCGGTGACGACAAGGTACTGGCTATTCTAGGCCCCTACTCCAGCGGAGAGATGGATGTGGCGGCGCCCCTGGCGAACCAGCTTCAGATCCCTGTTATCGGCATGAAGACGACCAAGCCGGGTTTCTCGGAGAACCACCGCCCATGGGAGTTTCGGTTTACGTCTACTGACGACATCACTACCCCAGCTATTATTGCAGGCTTCAAGAAGCTACATCCTGACGTTAAGAGCGTGCTGATAGTTGGGGACACCAAAGAGTCAGTTACATCGTCCATGGTGAACGATATCTGGCCCAAATACCTGAAGGATGCCGGCCTGGCCGTCCAGGGAACTGTCGGATATGATTCAGGAACTACGGACTTCAGCGCAATAGTCACCAAGATCAAAGGGATGAACCCTCAGGCTATTGCCTATAGCGCGACCCCAAAGGGCAATCCTGTCGGCTTCGCCAAGGAATTGGCCACCCAGCAGGTGAAGGTGCCCGTCATGTCATCCGTGCATTTTGTCCCTGGACCGTTTGTTGTCCAGGGGGGAGCAGCCATGGAGGGATGGCTGGCAGCAGCCTGGTTCGATCGCACCAGCACGGACCCCAAGGCGCAGGACTTCTTGAAGCGCTGGCAGGCCCAGGCGGACGTCGATCCCAAGGTCAGCAAGCCAGCCCTCCTGACGCTGGAGGCCAACACCTACGACGTGATGCTTATACTGGGGGACATCATGCGCAAGGCGAATATCACCCCGGAAACACCTCTCCAGGAGGCGCGGACGAAGATCCGCGATGGACTTGCAGCGGTGAAAGACTATAAGGGCGTGTCAGGTAACATTACCATGCAGCCCAATGGAGATGCCTCAATACCCGCCACAGTCCTGATCGCCCGCAACGGCGCATGGCAGGTGGTAAAATAGTCCGGATGTCAGCAACGGGATCTTACCATGTACTGCAACGGAACCTGAACGATGAGTGAGAACAGCGCGGGACGATCCGATGGGTTCGTGCGGGTAGGGCTAGCGGCGCTGGCCACTGTCCTGATGGTTATTGTCGCTTCCTGCGCTCCTCCAGTCCTGCCGAACATCACACCGACGCGGGTTCCTGCTGCAGTAGATTCCACAACAGCAACACCAGTGGTAGGCATTAAGCAGTCATCCACACCGGTATCCGGTGCTGCCAGCAAGCCAGGCGTCATCCCAATCAAGATTGGCTTCCTGACGCCTCTAACGGGTCCGAGCGGCCCGTTCGGCCATCTGGAGAAGGTGACCATGGACATTGCATTAGAAGATGTTGCCAAAGCGGGAGGCGTTAACGGGCATCCACTCCAGGCTATCACATATGACAGCCCGTTCGATCCCAAGCAGGCGGTAACACTGGTCCGAAAGCTCGCCACGGAAGACAAGGTCCTCGCTGTCCTTGGGCCCTACTCCAGCGGGGAGATGGACGTGGCAGCACCCCTGGCCAAGGAACTCCAGATACCGGTTATAGGTATGAAGACCACCAAACCCGGCTTCTCGGAGCAATACCGGCCTTGGGAGTTCCGTGTAACGGTCACTGACGATCTTCACACCAAGGCCGTAGTGGAGGCCTTCAAGAAGCGCTACCCGAACGTGAAGAAGGTGCTGGTTGTAGCTGATACTAAGGAATCTGTTACCGAATTCATGGCCAAGGAAGTATGGCCCAAATACCTTAAGGAGGCAGGACTAGAGCTACAGAGTACAATCGGCTATGATTCAGGGACTACTGATTTCAGTGCTATAGTGACCAAGATCAAGGATGCCAAGCCTGAGGCAATAGCCTATAGCGCTACCCCAAAGGGTAACCCGGTCGGCTTTGCCAAAGAGCTATATGCCCAGGGTATAAAGATTCCTACGATGGCAGATACTCACTTCACGCCTGGGCTCTTTCTCTATCAGGCGGCAAAGGAGATGGAAGGGTGGCTGGCGACTATCTTCATCGACCCCACCAATTCCGATCCAAAGGTGCAGGATTTCGTGAAGCGCTGGCAGGCCAAGGCGGATGCCGATCCCGATGTTACGAAGCCGGCCCGCATGACCCTGGAGGCGAATGACTATGATGTGGTGATGATCCTGGCGGACATTATGCGCAAGGCCAATATTACGCCGGATACGCCCCTCCAGGAGGCACGCACAAAGATCCGTGACGGCTTCGCAGGTCTAAAGGACCACAAAGGCATCTCGGGCAATATCAGCATGCAGGCGTCCGGGGACGCCACCTGGCCAGCTACCGTCGTCGTAGCCAAAAACGGCTTCTGGGAAGTCTTAAAGTAGCGAACCCATAATTGTCAAAACTGCCTGCCAGGGGCGGGCAAATGTAAGCTCAAAGTGAGGAGAGCATGAGACAGATCCGAAGTCCAAGGTGGATGGTGTTGCTCAGTATAGCCGCCATCCTACTGCTCGTGGTGACGGCCTGCGCGCCAGCAGCCGCCCCCACGGCAACACCTACCAAGGCAGCCGCACCGGCGGCCACCACCGCCGCACCCGCCGCCACGGTTGGGGCAGCGGCCACGAAGCCCGCAGCGACTACCCCGGCTGCAGGCGCTGCGGCCACTCCTGCGGCTAAGGCCCCGACGGGAAACCCGGTCAAGATAGGGTTTATCAATCCATTGTCCGGTCCTACCTCCGCCTACGGCTTCCTGCAGAGGATAGCCGTCAACATGGCTGTGGAAGACGTTAATGCCACTGGAGGCATCAACGGGAGCCCATTACAGCTAGTTACCGACGATAGCCCGTTTGATCCCAAGCAGGCCGTTATCGTCGTCCGCAAGCAGTCCGAGCAGGACAAGGTCTTTGCTATTGTCGGCCCCTACTCCTCCGGCGAGATGGAAGTGGCCGCACCTCTGGCAAACCAGCTGCAAATCGTTGTCGCGTCCGGCTCATCCACCAAGGTCGGTGTAGCCGAGAACAATCGTCCATGGTCGTTCCAGATGAACGTGCCTGACGCCATAGCTCAGCCCCCGACCATCGCGGGATACAAGAAGCTCTACCCGAACGTCAAGAACGTGGTCATCATTGGTGACACCAAGAACGCCGTCACCCAGTACATGGTTGTGGACCAGATGCCTAAGCTGCTGCCGGCGGCAGGGTACAAGATCATCGACACACTGGCTTTCGATACTGGTCTTACCGACTTCAGCGCCATTGTGACCAAGGCGAAGGGACTGAACCCCGACGGTATCGTCGTCTGCGCACTGCAGGCTGAAGGCGTCGGCCTGGCCAAAGAGCTACAGCGCCAGGGAGTCAAGGCCCCGGTAATGACTGACGCCCATCCCATGGGCGGCCCGATCGTCGAGCTCGCAGGCGATGCTGTAAACGGCTGGGTCATGCCTTCCCTCTTCGACTGGGAGAACCCGGACCCGAAGGTACAGGCATTCGTGAAGCGGTTCATGGAGAAGGCTCAGGCGGATCCTTCCGTAAACCCGAAGCCCAACCACCTGGTTACCGAAGCCAGCTACTATGACACCGTCATGATCTTCGCGGACATCATGCGCAAGGCCGGGGTCAAGGCAGACACGAACCTGCAGACTGCCCGCAAGGCCGTCCTCGATGGCATGACCAGTCTCAAAGGGTATCAGGGAATCGGCGGGCCGATCTCGATGCTCCCCACCGGCAATGCCGAGCGTGTCGGTCCTCCGCCCTTCGTGGCTGAGAACGGGAAGTACCGGATCCTTAGATAGCCCACCGACAACAGAATATGAAGGGTGCCCAGCCAATTGGCTGGGCACCTTTTTGTCTTCAGCTTAGAGGCGCCCGATTGGGCCGCCCGCGTTATGCTATGTCTGGTTCAGATCATGGATCATTCGCAAGCCAACGAGAGTAAGGTCTGGGCTGGTAATTTCTACGACTGACGTCTCGCGTACGATAACTGGGGCGAGCCCGCCTGTCGCGATGACCCTGGCCTTGCCTCCCAGCTCACGCTTAATGCGCCGGACAATCCCCTCCACCAGGCCAACATACCCGAAGATGAGCCCGGACTGCATGCTGGCCACAGTATTCTTACCGATGGCATGTTTTGGACGGGTGAGCTCAACCGAGGGCAGCTTGGCAGCATGCTTGAAGAGGGCTTCCAGAGCGACCTCGATGCCAGGAGCGATGGCCCCACCCAGATACTCACCCTCCTCAGATACAACATCAAAAGTCGTAGCGGTTCCAAAATCGATGACTATGGCCGGCCCGCCGTACAGCCGATAGGCGGCCACGGTGTTGCAGATGCGGTCGGCGCCGACCTCGCGCGGGTTATCAGTGCAGATGCGCACTCCTGTCCGGATGCCGACATCCACAACCAGGGCCTTAACCCCCAGGTGCTTCTCAAGCGCTTCCTGAAACGTGGCCACCAGTGGAGGCACGACACTGGCGATGATAGCCTCCTTGATATCCGAGGATGACAGATGCCCCCCGTCAAGCAAGCTCTTGAGAAGAACCGCATACTCATCAGCAGTCCTGTGTACTTCAGTCCTCAAACGCCAGGAGCCGGCGAGATCCTGGCCGCGGAACAAGCCCAATGTCACATTGGTATTGCCGATATCGACGACCAGCAGCACCTAGTCTGCCTCCTCCAGTTCAGTCAAGGAACGCAGCACAGCCTTGCCCATCCCCGCATCTGAATAGGGGGTGGCAGCGCCCTCGAGATGCACTACACGCGTATCATAGTCTTCCCATGTGCGTATCCAATCACGCAGGCGAGTACGCGCCTCTTCACGGGCATCCTGATCCACTTTTCCACCCTCTTTCCAACGGTAATAGTATAGCATTCCTCCGAGATAGTGCCCCAGGGTCTCGGCAATGGAGCGCTCATAATGCAGTGTGTTGATCGCCTGTTCCGCCAAACGTTTGTCCGGGATAAGCGAACGTGTGCCTTCCATGTCCGCTATCATGGCGTCAAGAGTCTCTAGAGCCTGCTCCTTCTCGGCGATCGCTGACGCAAAGTCATCCTCACCTCGCAGTGCGCTGTATAGCTCGCTAATCTGAGGCTCTCCATAAATTACGTCATCACGGAGCCACAAATTATGAGGGGTCCATGGCCCGAACGTTTTGGCCGCGGCTCCGATATAGAAAGACTGGAGCGCTGCCTTTTCGGACTTCATCAGCATGCTGGCTACTGCCGGCGCTGCCTCAGGTCCGAAGCGCAAAGTGGCCCAGTCCCGGGCCAGCGAATCCGGGCTGAGGCCCGGGTCCCAGGCCAGGTGAGATACGGCGTAAGTGTTCGGCTCAATCCAAAGGTCCGAGGCCGGGTACGGTCCGCCCCACCCACCACCCCTGGCCCAGGACCAGATGGCTCTGACACCCTTCTGGTAAACGTAATTCATGCCCCCACGAGGTTCTATCTCAGGCGCCCCGTTGGCGATAATATCGCCCAGGTAGTTCGGGAAAGCGCCTTTCCCCTCATATTCCCGCGCCATCTGAAACTCAACCATCTGCTGCCCGGCCAGTTCACCTATGCTGGGGTTGATGGGGTTATGGCGCCAGAAATCAGTCTGCGTTTGCTTGAAAGATACCATGAGTCCTGGTTTACCCAGCAGGCCCTTCAAGGCGGCACGGGCGACATCTGGACTGGCATGGGTGCCAGTGTTCCAAAGGTCCCAGGCTCTATGGATGTACAGCCGGCCGCTGTCCTCGACAACTTGCTTATAGATTACGCTAATGACCTGGTTGAGCCTATCCGGGTACGACAGGCCACCGCAGGCTCCCTGGGCAGGTGAATTGCCGGCCAGAGGTCCCAAAGGATAGTTTTCACCAGTTCGGGCCATCACGGCATCGATCTGGGGGAATTCCGTCAGCACTTCCTTCAGCCCATAAGCCAGCAGTGACTTGGTCTTGTCCCTGGCGATGCAGAACAGGCCGGGATTGTCGTCGGCGCTGACCTGGTTGCCGTATAGCGTGAGAGCTTGACGGGGAAGGTGAAACACATCCCCCATGGTTACTACCTTGAGATGCAGTGCTTTGGCGACCCCAATCTGCTGACGGGTACGCGCCCGGTTGGTCTCCACCCACTCCCGGTCCTTGGGGTGCGTCTTGGGATCGAAGATAGCCGGATCGAAGCCATCATACAGAGCCAGCCCTGGCCACGGCTCGACCATCACTGCGTTAAACCCCCAGCGCAGAGCGTCTTCCGGGCTCGGATAGCTGGGCAGCACGGGGTTCGAGACCAGGCGCAAAGTCATGGCGGGCTCGGCCGACAGGTTCAGTACGTCGTCCGTCAGGGACGCGGAGTTCAGACGCAGCTTCTCCGCCAGCCGGAACATTCCATAAGCCTGCCCAAGTACCCCGCCTCCAACTACGGCAATAAACGGCACGTCCTTATAGCCGGTCCTCTGAACCAGATAGCCTTCTTCGCCGAGCTGGGGTAGGCTCAGGCCGCTGGACAAGACGAGCCTGCGCACCCACGTACTGTGCTGATCTCCCACAACAATGTTAAGCGGAGCGAGGGCCATCTGCTCGTCGTCACGGCCAGTACGGAGCGGGATTCCGAGACCCGCCAGTGCCTGTCTGACGTCCCCCGCGGCGAGATTCAGCGCTGCGTCATCTCCGTACTGAGAGGGAAGGACGAGGGCAACCTCCGCGGGCAAGGGACGATCATTGCGGGTCAGGTTGCTCGGTAAGGCATTGGGGAGTAATGGGAAAACCAGGCCAAACAAGAGAGCCACTCCCATCAATGGGAAGAGACTTTGCCAGGGACGGCGGGCCTGCACCAATGCAAAATATCATACAGCCATGAAGCTGTCAACGGGGATTTCTGGCCGGAAGGCTATAGATACGACCAGCCTTGGATGGACAGACCTACTGGGTCTGAGGGGTTGTCACAAAAAAGATTGGTGAACAAGGGGCTCTACGGCCTGCGTAACGCTTGCGGCCACATCCTCTACCGGCAGACTGCCATCCACAACCTGAATATTCTCACCTTCTTCGGAGAGAACCTGGATCACCCGCATGTAATTATCCCGCACTCGCCGCAGCTTGGAAACTTCTTCGTATAGCTCCAGGTGGCGTCCCTGGTCAACCATCCGGCGCTGGCACTCTTCAGGCGCCACATCCAGATAGACCGTCAGATCGGGACGACGGCAGCGTGAGTTCACTTGCCGCACCCAGGCCAGGTCGAGGGCGCTGTCCAGAGTTTGATAGGCGAGCGAAGAAAGGTAATATCGATCGGAGATCACGTGAACGCCCTTTTCAAGACTGGGAAGGACTGCGTTGTCGAGGTGGTCCAGGCGATCGGCCGCGAAGAGCAGCGCCAGGACAGCTTCGCCCGGAGGTGAGGCTGCCCCTTCACGCGGCAGGTTGACTACCCGGCGTGCCAGGATTAGCCTCAGCAGGGAGCCGACCGGGCCATCAGTCGGTTCCCAGGTGAGCCTCACGGGATGGCCCTGCTTTTCGAACCAGCGATTCAGGATCCCAGCCTGGGTGGTCGAACCGGCGCCATCCAGGCCCTCGACCACAATGAACCGGCCCTCAGGCATGGCTTTAGATCTCAAGCTGGCGCCAGGAATCTGCCAGGATTCCAACCAGCAACACCGCTGATGCTACGCACCAGGGACAGACAGCTAGAATTACATAGAGCTCAAGGTAGGTGAGATAGATCGAAAAGAGGACACCGACCAGCGCTATGCCGAAGATGACCAATGAGACCATCCACGGTGCGCCCCACCAGCCACGCCAGAGACTTAGAGCCAGAATAGCGAGGTAAGTGACCACACCTACTAGTGATACCGGGATACCGCCAATCAAGGCATATGGACTGGCGTTGACGGTCTCGCAGCCCCCAACGCCGGTGCAGAGAGCCAGGCTCCCGCCCAGGCGCACCCACAGAAGGTAGCCCGAGACCCCGATACCCAGCACACTGAGTACCGGGGTTACCGCCCTGCTCAGTACGTACAGTGCTTGCGATTCTACCGCTGCCGGCTCACTACTCATTACTTAAGTGCGGTGTCGAGCGCCTTCTGGAACTCGGCGTAGGGAAGCGCCCCTTCAACCTTCCGGCCGTTTATGAAGAAGGTGGGGGTGCCGTTCACCCCTCTCTGGTTGCCCTCAACAAGGTCCTTGTTGATCAGGTCGCTATACTTGCCGGAGCCCAAACAGGAGTTGAAGGCTTCAGTGTCAAGGTTCAGGGACTTGGCAAAGCCCTTCAACTTATCGGTGCTGAAGCCCCCCTTGTTTTCACCCTGCTGGCTGGAGAAGAGCTTATCATGATATTGCCAGTACTGACCCTGCTCGCCAGCGCACTCCGCGGCCTGAGCCGCTTGCTTTGACTCCTCACCAATGCGCGCCATGTTGCGGAAAACCCAACGCACCTTCCCTGACTCAATGTATTCTTTGTCAATGCGGGGGAAGGTTCCGAGGGCGAACTGGGCGCAGTACGGGCATTGGAAGTCCGAGAACTCCTCGACGGTAACCTTGGCATCAGGGTTACCCTTGATAGAAGTTGCGCCGACCGTAGGAGTTCTGCCGAAGGCGCCGGCCACGTTGAGACCTATGAGCAGCAGGACAATCAGTACCGAAGCGGCGGCCACTATCGCAACAAGCGACCCACGGGACATGCCGCTCGGTGCGCCGCGTCTCTGCTGCTGCGCTCTCTGACGAGACTGAGGCTGGGACTGCTGTCGAGCTTGAGGACGGCTCTGCTGCCGTCTGTCGCCTGGTTTTTGCTCGCGCTTCTTCTTGTTGGCCATTTCTCCCCCAATAATATACAGGTACCCGACGCCTTTGACACGGGCGTTGAGGGCTACCGGGTCTCTACCACATCATTGTCCACGCCGGGTTGCTGTATTTCATCTGCCTTAATCCCCTGGCCAGCCGGTTCTCTTCCGGAGTAAGGCAACCAGGCCGTAGCTCTATGCCCAGCGCGTCCTGAAAGCCGGTCACCATGGCGCTGGAGGCCTCTTCGAACGAAACCACCCGCCCTACCACCTCGTGCAGCGAGGTTGCACCCGCCAACAACCGGCCCGCCCTAATAGAGTACTCCTTCAGCCGGGGGAATCGCAACACCTGAGAAATACGCTCGCGGTCCACCTCCAGCAGGAGAGAACCATGTTGGAGTACTACCCCGTCCCGACGACATTGGGCGCTGCCTACAACCTTCCGTCCGTCGGCGGTTATCTCATAGGCCGAAGGCGTTTCAAAACAGGCTGCGCTATTCCGCCCCCCAGGTCTCGCCTGCTGACTCACCTCGCATTCCAGTCCGAGACACGCCATGCCGGCAACCAGCCCCCGCGAGATCTTCCGGTACGACTCGACGATGCTGCCTGAGACTGCAGGATGTGTCTCGGGCGCTACCAAACAGTACGTAAGCTCGATATCATGCAGAACAGCGGCGCCGCCGGTGGGCCGGCGTACCAGCTCGATGCCGAGGTGGGAACAGGCCTCAACATCGACGCTTCGGCTTACATGTTGTGAATAGCCGATAGAGAGGCAGGGTGTCGACCATGTATAGAAGCGGAGAGTCGGAGTGGTAGCAGCACCAGACATCAAGGCGTCGTCCAGCGCCATGTTAGTGGCTCCATCAGCCGGACCACTGTTAATCAGACGCCAAATCATCTTGCCTGCCCGGGCGTCCACTGTAGCCGCTTCCTAATGAATCTTCTTTAGGTCAAGCTGCTTGAGCCGCTCCCTGGCAGAATGGAACTCCTTGGCCTTGCGCAGCAACTTGCGCAGAGAGTCCCTTATCTCCGCGGGTACTTCCTCTATCTTGGCGTTACACAGCTCTTCATTATGGTAGAACTCTGCACCCAATGAAGAATGGGGGTTAATTGCAGAGACGAGATCCTTACGAGCCTTGAGGTTAACCTCAGGGTTCGCGAGTGATGCCAGCAGGTTCTCCAGGAACTCTGCGCCCTTGCCCGCACGCACAGCCTCTTCTCCTACCCGCAGGGCCCGCTTCGAACCCCCGCCGGCCGGATTGCGGAGTATCCTCTCGATCTCTTCCTGTGACCGGTGTCTCTCGTTCCACGCCCTGGCGCCCAGGAGAGCAGCGCCGAGCGCCACGCCCATGCCAAGGGCCAGGGGACCTCCCCACTTGAGGACTTGACCAAAGGCTGCGTCACGTACCGCTGGATTCTCGTCTCCGTTGGCCAGCTCAATGAGCTCACATTCCAGGTGATCGACCAGCCTCTTGTCGTTTGAGGACTGTACCATGTTATCGGATTCGCCAACCCCTTCCAGTCGACGTTGGAAATTGGGATGGCGCAGCTTCTCAAGTCTCTTCCACCATGAACCGGATGCCTGCTCTTGTTTTTCGGATTCTCCCATTGCCCCTCCGAAGAGTATTCTTTGGCGCGATGATACCCGTCCGTGGGGCAGCCGTCAAGCCTTGGGTAGGAGCGGGTCGGGGCTCGGCGCGTTCCCGCTCTCATTTCTCGTTTACATCCTTGCCAACACCTTTATGGTATGTTAAACTTACGTCAGAGTCGGGAGGTAAAGCGGAGAGAAATTGGCAGCTACTAATATTGTTTCAATGAAAACCCTCTTAGAGGCGGGGGTCCACTTCGGTCATCAGACTCGGCGATGGGACCCCCGAATGCGGCCATACATATTCACTGAACGCAACGGCATACACATCATTGACCTTCAACAGACAGTGGTGAAGCTCAATGAAGCGTATCAGTTCGTTCGTGACCTGGTAGCCTCAGGCGAGACGGTTCTCTTTGTGGGCACAAAGAAGCAGGCCCAGGAGGCTATCGCCCAAGAGGCTCAGCGTTCCAGCATGTTCTTTATCAACCGCCGCTGGCCCGGAGGCCTTCTAACGAACTTCCAGACGATCCAGGGACGTATCGACTACCTGGTCCGTCTAGAAGACCGGAAGCTGAAGGGTGAATTCGAGCGTCTACCGAAGAAGGAAAGACTTCTTCTGGAAGACAAAATCATGCGCATGAACCGCCTCATGGGCGGTATCAAAGAGATGGTTAAGTTCCCCGGCGCTCTGTTCATCGTAGATCCGAGCAAAGAGCGTATTGCTGTTACTGAAGCACGCCGCGTGGGCATCCCCATCATTGCGCTAACCGACACGAACTGTAACCCCAATGAGATAGATTACCCGATTCCTGCCAACGACGACGCTATCCGAGCGGTAAAGCTCCTGACCAGCAAGATCGCTGACGCAGTAATGGAGGGGCTTGAGTCCCGCCAGTTTGCTGAAGAGGCCGCAGAGGAGATGGAAGAACTCCCGCTGGGCGAAGTGTTTGAGTTTACCGGTGAGGAGGAAGTCGCCGCGGAAGCCAGCACGGCTGAGACTGCCGAAACTTCCAATCCCTAGAGGAGACCCTTGACTGACATTTCTGTAAATAGCATAAAACAACTCCGGGAAGCAACCGGAGCCGGTATCATGGACTGCAAGCGCGCCCTCGGCGAGACCGGCGGCGACATGGCTAAGGCCACCGAGATACTGAGAGCTCAAGGCATCGCACGCGCGGATAAGAAGGCCTCCCGAGTCGCCAGCCAGGGCCTGATCGAGGCCTACATCCACGCGGGCGGGCGCATCGGCGCGCTAATCGAGGTGAACTGCGAGTCAGATTTCGTCACCCGTACCGATGCGTTCAGAGAGCTGGCTCACAACCTGGCAATGCAGGTAGCCGCGATGAATCCCCGCTACGTATCCTCAGATGATATACCGCCAGAGGATAGCGTAAATCCCCGAGAAGTCTGCCTGCTGTCGCAACCCTTCATTAAGAGTCCCGACGTGACTATCCAGGATTTGATCAAGCAGCACATCGGGATCCTCGGGGAGAACGTCGTGGTAAGGCGCTTCTCCCGCTTCGAGCTGGGCGCCTAGGGTCTATCAAAACGGGCATGTCCCAAGCCAAGTACAGGCGGATTATGCTCAAGCTCAGTGGAGAAGCGCTCCAGGGGCAGAAGACATTTGGCATAGATATTGATACCCTCAAGGCCTTCGCGCGCCAAATCAAGCGAGTACAGGAAATGGGGGTCGAGGTTGCCATCGTCGTGGGCGGAGGCAACTTCTGGCGAGGCCTCTCCGCGAGCGCTAACGGCATGGAACGGGCGGCCGCTGACTACGCCGGAATGCTGGCAACAGTCATCAACGCACTGGCCCTCCAGGACGTTATGGAGGGCGATGGGATCTACACCCGGGTGCAGTCCGCTATCGACATCCATAAAGTAGCGGAGCCGTATATCCGGCGCCGTGCCGTGAGGCACCTGGAGAAAGGCCGTGCAGTTATCTTTGCTGCGGGCACCGGCAACCCATACATGACCACGGATACCGCGTCCGCCCTCCGGGCAGTTGAGATTGGCGCCGAGGTCCTGTTTATGGCCAAGAACGGCGTGGACGGTGTTTACAGTGACGACCCTCAAAAGAATCCCGGGGCAACGCGCTTTGAGAAATTGGCGTACCTTGAGGCCCTTAACCTTGGATTGAAGGTTATGGACTCGACTGCGCTGTCCCTCTGCATGGAAAACAAGCTGCCGATCATAGTTTTTGATGTATTGGTGCCCAACAACATCGAGCGAGCCGTGAGAGGCGAGCATATCGGCACTCTCGTGAATAGTGGCTGAGCCCTCTTCTCAGCCCTCCCTTTCGATTTCTCGTAGGGGTTTATGAAGTGAATGAACAGAGCCTAACAGAAGCAGACGACAAGATGAAGAAGGCTGTGGAGGCCCTCCGCCGTGAGCTGATCTCTATACGCACGGGCAGGGCTACCCCAGGACTGGTTGATCATTTGATGGTGGACTACTACGCCACCATGACCCCTCTAAACCAGCTTGCTAATGTCACAACGCCAGAAGCCCGATTGATCATAATTCAACCCTGGGACCGAACTTCACTGCATGCTATTGAGAAGGCAATATTGAAATCCGATCTCGGGCTTAACCCGAGCAATGATGGGCAGTTCATTCGGCTGGTGTTGCCCCAACTCACGGAAGAGCGACGCAAGGACCTGGTCAAGGTAGTGCATAAGAAGGTTGAAGAGGGCCGCGTGTCTGTTCGTAACATCAGACGGGATGCGCTCGAACATCTAAAGAAACAGGAGAAAGATAAGCAGATCTCCACCGATGAGCTTCACCGCTCTCAGGAGAAGCTTCAGAAGCTCACCGATAAGTACATTGTCGAGGTAGAGAGGCTTGGCGAAACTAAAGAAGCGGAGTTGATGGAAGTCTAGCAATGCCCCAGGACCAGATCCAAGCATCGAATCGCCCGAACCATGTCGCCGTTATCATGGATGGTAACGGCCGCTGGGCTCAGCAGCGCGGTTTGCCTCGCCTCGCCGGGCACCGTGCTGGAACCGAGAACGTGCGTCGGACCATTGAGATCTTCTCCGACGAAAACATTCCTTACCTCACACTCTACGCTTTCTCAACGGAGAACTGGGGACGCCCGCAACCTGAGGTGAACGGACTCCTCCAGATCCTGGCTGAGATGATCGATAAGGAAACGGAGAACCTTTGCCGAAAAGGGGTACGCCTCCTTCACCTCGGTAGGATGGAGGGCCTGTCCACTGAGCTTCAGCAGTCCGTTCGCCGTGCGGTAGAGCGAACCCGGGAGAATACCAAGATCAATGTCTGCGTGGCATTCAACTATGGAGGCCGCGCTGAGATTCTGGATGCAGTCCGGGCGATCTTGGAGGAGGGCGCCTCTCCCTCTGATGTAAACGAAGACCTGTTTAGCCGTCATCTCTATACATCCGGCCTCCCCGACCCTGACCTGATCATTCGTACTGGCGGCGAAATGCGCTTAAGCAATTTCCTTATCTGGCAAGCAGCATACGCCGAGTACTATTCAACTCCAGTGTACTGGCCGGCCTTCGGCCTGGAGGACGTCCAGCAAGCGTTGCTCGCCTACGCCCAAAGGCAGCGTCGTTTCGGGGGTCTCTAGCCCCTGACCAGCAACACGCGCCACTAGGGGCCGGCCATGCTTCGCCAGCGTGTCTTGAGCGCCGTCATTCTCTTGCCCGTCTTCCTGGTCACTGCAATCGCCGGCGATCCCTGGTATTCTCTGGCTGCGGCCGCGGTGGTGGCTCTGGCTTACGGTGAGTTCCATGGCATGATGGTGCAGGGGGGGCACACCCCCTTGCGGATCGCAGGGCTCTTCTTCACGATTCTCTTCGTGGTAAACGGCTACCTCCTGGCTCACGGCATGGGCGATTACACCGCCCCGGTCCTCGCCGGCGCCGCCCTGGTCCCTCTGGTGCTCCTCATTGGACGGCCAGTGCAGAGGGGAGCGGCGGAAGCATGGGCGCTCACACTCGGAGGAAGCCTTTACATAGGTTGGCTGTTCAGCCTGTTCGTACTCCTTCGCAATCTTCCACAGGGATTATCCTGGGTCCTGTTCACGGTCCTTTCGACATTCGCTTGTGACACTGCTGCCTACTTCACGGGTAGGGCATTCGGCAGGCACAAGATGGTCCCGCACCTAAGCCCCGGCAAGACGTGGGAAGGCGCCGCAGGTGGCTTTGTGGGAGGAGTAGCCGCGGCTGCCGTGCTCAGTGTAGTCTTCAACGCACTTGCTCCTTTCTTGGGCCTGCCGCTTGGAATAGCCCAGGCACTGCTGCTTGGAGGTATCATCGGCACTACAGCCCAGTTGGGAGACCTGGCCGAGTCCCTCTTGAAGAGGAGCGTCCAGGCGAAGGACGCCAGCGGGCTCATCCCCGGCCACGGGGGCGTGCTTGACCGGCTTGACAGCCTCTTGTTTACCGGAGCCGCGGTGTATTTCTGCAGCCGGCTGCTGGTGCCGTAACATGCCCAGGCGAGAATCACCCCCTTTCACCGGAGGCAAGACTACGGCTGTTGTAACAAAATTGCGGTTGAACCGTCATATGAGGTGTCTGAAACAAGCATGAAGCGACTGGCTATCCTCGGCAGCACCGGTTCGATTGGCACGCAGGCCCTGGATATAGTCCGGGCGTTGCCTGAGCACTTCCGGGTCGTTGCGCTGGCCGGCGGGCAGAATCTTGGGCTCTTGCAACAGCAGGTGGAGGAGTTCTGCCCCGTATTAGCCTACAGTCCAGTGGCGGAGGCGGCCCCTGCGTTGACTTGCGGAGGCACGTCCATTGCTTCCCCGGAGGAAATGGCTGGACATCCCGATATTGACCTGGTGGTTATGGCTATCGCCGGCAGCCCGGCGCTGTCACCAACTCTGGCTGCCCTGCAGGCAGGAAAGACAGTGGCCCTGGCCAGCAAAGAGGCGCTGGTGATGGCAGGTGATGTCGTAACGAAGACAGCGCTGGAGCACGGAGGCCGGCTCTTGCCGGTTGATAGTGAGCACAGTGCAATCTGGCAGTGTTTGCAGGGAGAACACGGACATGACGAAATTGACAGAATTCTACTCACCGCTTCGGGGGGGGCGTTCCGAGACCATTCTGTAGAGCGGCTGGAAAGGGTAACGCCAGCGGAGGCGCTTCACCACCCCACGTGGCGGATGGGCAAGAAGGTGACCGTAGACAGCGCCACTCTCATGAATAAGGGGTTGGAAGTAATCGAAGCTCACTGGCTCTTTCACCTGCCGTTTGATAGAATTAAAGTGATCATGCATAGAGAAAGTATTGTCCACTCCATGGTCGAATTCGTGGACGGATCAGTGAAGGCGCAGTTGGGCATGCCGGATATGCGTATGCCCATACAGTACGCGCTCACGCATCCTGCGAGATTGCCGAACCAGACGCTGCCTCACCTGGATCTGGCACGCCTCGGGACACTAACGTTCGGCGAGGTTGACATGAGACGCTATCCGTGTCTCCTCCTGGCTCTCGAGGCCGCGCGGATCGGGGGCACTACAACCGCCGTCCTGAACGCCGCCGATGAGATAGCCGTGGAGAGGTTCCTGGGTGGAGACATATCCTTCCTGGACATCCAGCGGCTAGTGACCGGCGTTTTGGGCCGCCACCAACCTACACACAACCCGGACCTGGAAGCTATCCTCGAAGCGGACCGATGGGCGCGCGACCAGGCTAGAAAGGCGCTAATGTGACCAATCAAATCTTAAATCTCGTCGCCTTCGTTGCCGTTTTCGGCATCCTAATCTTCGTACATGAGATGGGCCACTTCATCACGGCTAAACGCGCCGGGGTGATGGTGCACGAATTCGGTTTCGGCTTCCCCCCACGTCTCTTTGCCGTGCGTAGAGGCGAGACTGAGTATTCGCTCAACCTCATCCCGCTGGGCGGGTTCGTGAAGATGGAGGGTGAGGAAGATCCTTCGAAGCCGCGAAGCCTTGCCAGCAAGGGTATCTGGACGCGGCTTCTGATATTGTCAGCCGGTGGACTGATGAATGCGTTGCTGGCCTTCGCGCTGTTCATCGTGTCCTTTATGGTGCCGCATACTGCGCTTCTCGGTCAGGTGCAGGTGCTGGAAGTTGCTCCGGGATCACCCGCTGAGATGGCAGGGATTCAGCCAGGCAATGTAATCCTCCGGATCAATGACCGCTTGATCCAGGGCGCCGCCGACCTCTCGTACAATATTCAACTGAATCTGGGGAAAGAAACAACCATCTACGTGCGTGACTCGGCTACATCGGCAGCCCAGAGGGTGATCCACGTGACTCCACGCTGGAACCCACCTGAAGGGCAGGGAGCTACAGGGATAAAGATCGGAATGGCAAACGCATACCCGACTGAGCAGGCTTACTCGATCTGGGATGCCGTGCCCATGGGACTACGAAAAGGGGCTGACATCATCACTCTGGCAAAGAACGACCTTTCGGGTCTGTTTTCTCAGAGGTCGTCGGCCCCTGCGGTAACCGGCCCGATCGGCATCTATCAGATTACGGGCCAGGTCACCCGTTTGGGACTGGGAGCGGTAATTGACTTTGCTGCCATCCTGAGCATTAACCTGGCATTCATTAACCTGCTCCCGTTCCCGATGCTGGACGGCGGGCGTATGGCTTTCGTAGCCCTGGAAGGCATTCGACGGGGGAAACGGGTGCCAGCCGAGAAGGAGAACCTGGTGCACCTGGCAGGTATGGTTGTACTTGTAGGTCTTATTCTCCTGGTCAGCTATTATGACATACAACGCATCCTAACTGGCGGAGGAGGCCTGCCGTGATCCGGCGACGCGCTTCCCGTCCGCTGCAGATAGGCGGAGTTCCTATAGGCGGGGGCGCGCCCGTAGTCGTTCAGTCCATGACCAATACTGACACACGAGACGTGGAAGCTACGCTAGGACAGATACGGAGGCTCCACGAATGTGGTTGCCAGATTGCACGCGTCGCCGTGCCTGATATCAAGGCTGCGCGGGCGCTGCCTTCGATAAAGAACGAATCGCCAATTCCGGTGGTGGCTGATATTCACTTCGACTACCGTCTGGCCCTGGCCGCTATTGAGGGCGGTGTCGATGGGCTGCGCTTGAATCCGGGCAACATCCGCAGGCGAGAACAGGTAGCCGCAGTGGTGAAGGAAGCCCGGGACCGGAGCGTACCGATCCGTATCGGTGTCAATGCCGGCAGTTTGCCACCTGGCAATGAGGACAAGCCCACTCCACAGAGGATGGTAGAGGCCGCTTTAGGGCATATCCGCATACTGGAGGACCTGGACTTTGACCTGATTAAGGTCTCTCTAAAAGCATTCGACGTGCCCACCACAGTCGAAGCCTACCGGCTGATGGCTGAGCGGGTATCATACCCGTTCCACCTGGGCATCACCGAAGCGGGCACACCCCGGACGGGCTCGATACGCAGTGCGGTAGGGCTTGGCATCCTCCTGGCCGAAGGCCTGGGCGACACAATCCGTGTCTCTCTGACAGGTGACCCCTGTGATGAAATCTCAGTTGCGTACGAGATACTCAAGGCGCTGGGCCTCAGAGACAAAGGGCTAACCTTGATCAGTTGTCCGTCGTGCGGGAGGACTGAGATCGACCTGATAGGCCTGGCCCACAGGGTCGAGGAGAAGCTCCTGACGCTTGACCGGCCCATCAAGGTTGCGGTCATGGGATGCGTGGTAAACGGCCCGGGTGAGGCACGGGAGGCGGACATAGGCATTGCCGGCGGTCGAGGTAAGGGTATCCTTTTCCGAAAGGGAGAGGTGATCAGAACGATGCCGGAGGCCGAGCTTCTGAGCGCCCTGCTGACGGAAGTAGATGCCCTGGTGGCTGCGGGCGAACGTCAAGAGGCAGTCACCGGGCTAGGCGAATCCTAGTAGCGATTACCATTCCGCTGGCCGGACGGCCGGGGCAATTACATCTGGCAACAGGGAAGTCCATGGCAACCTCTGGCTGCTACGAGGGCTCATCCTGCGAAGCCCTTTCTAAGGGGGAGGATGGTACAAGATAGGGTAATAGCCCTCTCCACTATGTGGGGAATCGGGCGCTACAACCATTTGGCCCATCTGGTGGAAAAAGCCAGGGACATCGGCTTTACACACATCGAAATCAATTACCAGGTTACAGAAGAGATGCTCGGGCAATTGAAGACTGCTCCAGGGCTGGCAGTCTCGAGCGTCCACAGCCCCTGTCCCGGCTATGCACTCGCGGACGGCCGGTGGACTTACCGCCTTCGCATGACCTCGGAAGACGAGGACGAACACCGGCCTGCACTGGAGGGCGCCCTCCGGACGATCGATACTGCGGTGACGATGGGAGCACCCATAGTAGTCCTTCATGTCGGGTCTGTCCCTCTGGAGGACGGCCTTGAGCCGAAGCTGCGGGACATGTATAAGAATGGCAAACGCGAGACTGACGAATTCCTGGAACTCCGCGATCGGCTCCTGGCTGACAGATGCGCACGGAAAGGCCCATATATCGACAGGGCCATGAGCAACCTGAGGCGGCTGGTGGCCCGCGCCAGTGACTGCGGAGTGAAGATCGGCCTTGAGAGCCGCTACTACTTCCACGAAATGCCTGACCTGCAGGAAATGAAGCTTTTCCTTGACGAGTTCGGTGATGCAGTTGGCTACTGGCACGATGTTGGCCACTCTGAGAACCTTGCCCGCCTGGGTTTCACTCCTCATATGGCCTGGCTGGAGGCGCTTTCATCACGTATTATTGGCACGCACATCCATGACATAGACGTACTCCGGGACCATCACGCGCCTGGCAAGGGTACGCTGGACCTGGCCGGTGTATCCCCTTATCTACCCGCCGGCGCCGCCAGGGTCTGCGAGCTGGCCAGCTCCAACACCGAGGAAGAGCTGAGCGCCGGCCTCCGACTGCTCAAGGACGTCGGCATTATTTGAGGGAATGACTAGCGACTCTGCACGGTTGGCCGTGTGGAGCCGTGGAACGGTGTTATGCGATATTCTAAGCTATTCGGCAAGACCCTACGGCAGGTCTCTGGCGAGACGGAAACGGTCAGCCACCGCCTGATGATCAAGGCCGGCATGATTCATCCGCTTGCGGCTGGCCTCTATACCTACATGCCGCTCGCACAGCGCTCTCTGCACCGGATCGAGCGGATCATTCGAGAAGAGATGGATAGGGTCGGCGGACAGGAAATACAGATGCCGGCCCTACAGCCGCTTGAGCTCTGGCAGGAGACAGGCAGAGACGAGCTGATGGGGGAGACCCTTTTCCGGCTACAAGACCGCCGGGAAAGGACACTTGTGCTGGGCCCCACTCACGAGGAAGTAGTCACCGACCTCGCCCGCCACTTCGTGCGTTCGTACCGTGACCTGCCCGTGCTGGCATACCAGATCCAGATAAAGTTCCGGGACGAGCCGCGCCCCAGGGGAGGGCTCCTGAGGGTACGCGAGTTTGCTATGAAGGACATGTACACCTTCGATGCGGACGATGAGGCTGCCAGCCAAACATACAAAGAGGTGGTCGAAGCCTACAAGCGGATCTACCTTCGCTGTGGCCTGGAGGCTATGGCAGTGGAGGCTGACAGCGGAGCTATAGGAGGCAAGGAGTCCCATGAGTTCATGGTCATAGCTCCGTCCGGCGAGAACGACGTAATCTTCTGCCCCACTTGCGGCTATGCCGCCAACGCCGAGCGCGCTGAAAGCAGAATCGCCCCAGCCGGTCTTGACGAGCCCTCACGGCCTCTCGATAGAAAGAGTACACCAGGCATAAAGGCCATAGCCGACCTGGCCCGTTTTCTAGATCTGCCAGCGAGCCGGACGTGGAAGGCTGTCTTCTATGTGGCTGATACAAAGCTGGTCCTCGCCGCCATCCGCGGAGACCTGGATGTGAACGAGGTTAAGCTGAAGAACCGGCTCAAGTCAGTTAACCTTCGTCCGGCCACGGATGAGGAGATCAGAATGGCAGGCCTGGTGCCGGGGTTCTCCTCGCCTATCGGCGTTGAAGGCATAACGATATTGCTGGACTCTTCCCTTGCCCTGGGTTCCGGCTTTGCCGCGGGGGCTAACGAGGAAGGATATCATTATGTCAACGCCGAGTTCGGTCGTGACCTCACGGGAGAGGTGGTCGACATCGCCCTCGCACAGCCTGGCCAGTCGTGCGTGCGGTGTGGTGCAGAGTTAAAGTCAACGCGGGGGATTGAGGTCGGCCACACCTTCAAGCTAGGCACGGTCTATAGCGCAAAGATGGGCGCTACCTATCTGGATGCCGATGGCAACGAGCGTCCGCTGGTCATGGGATGCTTCGGCATCGGCGTGGGCCGCCTCCTGGCGTCGGCAATTGAGCAACACAACGACGAAAAGGGGATCATCTGGCCCGCAGCCATCGCCCCGTACCAGGTCTATCTGTGTCCGCTGAGCATGGACAACCCGGCTGTTTCCCAGGCGGCAGACACCATGTATGAGCGCCTGGTAGCGGACGCGATCGAGGTGCTCTACGACGATCGGGCTGAATCGCCTGGGGTTAAGATGAATGACGCCGATTTGTTGGGCATGCCGCTGCGAGTAGTTATCAGCCCGCGCAGTTTGCAGTCCGGATCGATCGAAATCAAGCCCCGGCGCGAAAAGCAGCACCGTATGGTCACGCTCGAGGAAGGACCTGGCGTTGTCAAGGCTATGCTGGCTACGTCCGAATAAGCAACAAGTAGTACGTTTTGGCTCCTTGACCACCCATAACGTCAGCTTTATAATTACTTTAGCCCTAACGCTGTATGGAGAGATTTGCTGTGCAACAGTCCCGCTTCACCCCGAAGAATGATGCCGAAACTATTGAGCGTGTCTTGAAATTTGCCGCGGAGCAGCAGGTGCGCTTCGTAAACCTGCAGTTCACTGATATCGTAGGCATGGTCAAAACAGTGACCATACCAATGCACCGGTTTGAGGGCTGCATCCAGCACGGGATGTGGTTCGACGGTTCCTCTATCGAAGGTTTCGCGCGAATCGCTGAGAGCGACATGTATTTGCAGCCAGACCTAAACACGTTCCGGATCATACCCTGGGACCAGGGTCCGGATAACGTTACGGCCCGGGTATTCTGCCAGGTGTACACCCCAAAAGGTGAGCCGTTTGCCGGCGATCCGCGATCTGTTCTCCTTAAAGTGCTGGCCGAAGCGGAAGAGTTGGGGTACATCTACAATACTGGACCCGAGCTGGAGTTCTTCCTCTTCCTCCCTGACGAAGAAGGGCATATCGCACCCCTACCGCATGATCAAGCCGGATATTTTGACTTCTCTTCCGATATAGCATCAGAGGTCCGTAAGGAGATGGTGAACGGACTGGAGGCCCTGGGTATTCGGGTCGAGGCCAGCCACCATGAAGTGGCGGTGGGACAGCACGAGATCGACTTCGAGTACGCTGATGCACTGAGCACAGCCGACAACGCCGTAACGTTCAAATACACGCTGAAGGCGGTGGCGGAGCAACATGATCTCTATGCAACCTTCATGCCAAAGCCCATTTTCGGTATAAATGGCTCAGGCATGCACTGCCATCAGAGCCTGTTCTCAATAGCGACCGGTAAGAACGCCTTCTATGACGCCAACGACGAATACGGTCTCTCCGAGGATGCCAAGTTCTTCCTGGCGGGTCAGCTGGCTCACGCCAAGGGCATGTGCGCTATAATTGCCCCGTTGGTGAACTCGTACAAGCGCCTGGTGCCTGGCTATGAGGCTCCGGTATACATTAGTTGGGCCCGCATCAATCGCTCTGCCCTTATCCGGATCCCCAAGGCAAGTCCCGGCAAGACATCCTCAACGCGCATCGAGCTCCGGTGCCCCGATCCTAGCTGCAACCCTTATCTGGCATTCGCTGTGATGCTGAAGTGCGGACTCGACGGCATCAAGAAGAAAATGCCCCTGCCGGAGCCGGTGGAGGAAAACCTGTACCTGCTGGACGAGTCGCAACTATTGAGGCGCAACGTAGCAATGCTGCCTGGCTCGCTCCACGAGGCACTGGAAGAACTGGAGAAAGACGAAGTCGTCCAGCAAGCGCTAGGCCCTCACGTCTACCAACATTTCCTGGAGGCCAAGACGATTGAGTGGAACGAATTTCGGCAGCAGGTTACTCCCTGGGAATTAAAGAGATACCTCGAGACATACTGAGTCTAGCCAGAGCTGAAACCCGCATGACTCTCAGCGTGCGGTCGGCGGGTTTCGTCCTGGCTCCGATGTAGGAGACATGCCGGCAGAGCAAGACCCCTCCTGGGCCCCCATACGCAGTAATCCCTACTTCGCTGGACTCCTTCCAGATCAGTGGGAGGAGGTGAGAGTGCTTTTCCGCGAAAAGGCGCTGGCTACGGGAGAGTTCATATTGCTGGAGGCAGAGCACAGCCCGGGAATCTTCTTCGTAAAGGCTGGCCGGGCGAAGATATTCAAGACCTCTCCGGAAGGAAGGGAGCAGGTATTGAGGATCATGAACCCTGGGGAATCGTTTAATGACGTGCCTGCCTTTGACGAAGGCCCTAACCCGGCATCCGCACAGGCTATGCAGCCCACAGTGGTCTGTCTCTTGCGAACTGAGGATACCGTGCAGCTCATTCAACGGTACCCTGCGCTGGCCCTGGGCATCATCAGGGTATTCGCCTCTCGGTTGCGCCACCTTGCGACAATGGTCGAGGACCTCTCCTTCCGGCATGTGACTAGCCGGCTGGCAAAGGTCCTCCTGATGCAGGTAGAGGAAGCGGGTAAGGGGCGGAATCTGCACCTGACACAGCAAGAACTGGCCTCTATGGTTGGGACGGCACGGGAAGTTGTGGTGCGTTCCCTACGGACCCTGGAGAGCCAGGGCGTTGTTAAAAGAGAGCGCCACCGGCTGGTTATCCTGGACTTGGAGGCACTCTGGCGCTTGGCGTAAGTACTGCCCCGGCAGCACTTAACCGCCTGGCCAGTCATTCGTAGCTGCCCGTCCTCTACTGCAAAATATATAGAGACAGCCACCCCAAGGAACTTTTGTCCCTGCGATAGCCATGCCGGCCGTCCTACAATGTCTTCAACAGGGTGTGAGGGTGAGAATGATGGCAGTAATACCTGTTGTTGATGAAGAGCTGTGTGACGGATGCGGGGCCTGCGTGGAAGCCTGTCATACCAACGCCGTAGAGATTGTGAACGGGAAGGCCGCTTTTGTCAGGGCGGAAGACTGCGACTACTGCACCGATTGCGAGAGCCTCTGCCCTAAAGGAGCCATTAAATGCCCGCTGGAAATAGTGGTCATGCAACAGCCCCACCGGTAAGAAAGACCTCCGTCACCGAACGATGGATGATTACGGCCAAAAGCCGCCTGCGAGTCGAGCTATCAGGCCTGGCTTTCGCAATCAAACACGGTCACACTCCGGAGGAGTATGCGCAGGAGTTATGGGGACGTGGGGCGAAGGGCTGGATGGGTAAGCCAGATCCCGATCCCCTGGAGTACCTTCAGAAGGAAGCCAGGGCAGTGGCTATATTCTATCCGTGGATCAAGGGCACGCCGCGCCTGGTTGCCCCCGGTAGGGCGGAGATGACGATATGCGAGGGGTGCCTGGCCGGATGGGCAGAAGATCGCTGGGGCCTTTCGAGAAGCTTGGGCTTGAGCCGGGAGGACGTCTGCCGGTATTGTCAGGAGGCCTTTCGCGTGTGGGGAGGCCAAATAGGTCTGGACGTAACCCTCAGCCCACAGAACGACGGCACCTGCGTGCTACGGGCTGAAGTGAAGAAGTGATCTGCGAACAATCGTAGCAAAGCATTAAGTTGGAGGTAAAGACTATGGCACCTGAAAGACCGGAGGCAGTGACATTCGACGTTAGGGCGCTGATCCCGTCATACCGCCACCAGCTAATATTCTCAGTCCTCTCACAAATGGCTGAGCTGGCGCCTCAGACGCCCCTCTGGATCGTGAACGACCATAATCCCCAAGGCCTTGGCTTCGAGCTTGAAATGCGCCCGGAGACCAGAGAGAAGTTCGACTTCGAGAGTGAAGCACAGGCCGACGGCTCTTGGATAGCCAAGATCAAGCGAAGGCAGGATTAGCCCGAATGGAATCCGTGGCATCCCGAAGACCAGAGAGAGCCGGGGAGGCCATCGGACGGCCTCCGCTGCCCCGGGAGCACGGCGCCTGGGCCATGCTTCTGATCCCGCTGGTGGTCGGTCTTGCAGTGGCAGGACGCTGGGGTTTGGAGGGGCCGCTATTCCTCGGAACGTGCCTGGCACTCTACGTCGCAAGACAGCCTATTACCATGCTGGTCAAAGGCTTGAAGGAACCAGACTCTAATCCGGGGAAGCGTCCGGCCGTTTGGCTCACGGTGTATCTTATCCTGGCGCTGGCGTTCGGGGTGCCGCTGCTATACCCCTATGGCCGCTGGCTGCTCCTGCCATGGGCCGCAGTATTCGCGGCGTTTACCGCCTCTCACTTCTATCTGCGCCGGCAACACCTGGACCGGACGCCCGCCGGTGAATTGATCACGATCGCAGGCCTGGCGCTGACTGCTCCAGGGGCCTACTATGTCGCAGCAGGGCTGGATGCGGCCGCTATTTATCTGTGGGTGCTGAGCACACTGTATTCCGGCGCCAGCGTCTTCTTCGTAAGAATGAAAATGAAGCACCGGGCTTTACGTCGGCCAGCAGCAAGCATCGGAGAGAGACTCTCACTCGGCAGAGCTAACATTATCTATCTGAGCTTCCTGGTGTTGGTCGTTGTCCTGCTGACCGTTACGCGGCAGGTCCCGGCGCTCGTGCCCCTCGCCTTCACGCCACTGGTTGTTAAGGCGGCCCTCGGTGTGGCACGCGGCGGGCCCCAGGTAAACATTAAGAGAGTCGGCTGGACGGAAGTCGTCCATTCGATCAGCTTCACCATTCTCCTGATCGCCGCCTTCGTGATCGGACCTCGCCTGTAGACCTCTCCACCCCTGCCTGTGCCGTATACATACAGGAGGTCCACTGCTTGTGACAAAAGTACCTTACATCTGGCTTGCCAACCTCTAAATTAGTAGTAGCACGAGCGCTCTGAAGCTAGAGTGAGACAGGGGACCTCACCGTAGCCAAAACCGGAAGCAAGCTCGTACTAGAAAAAAGGAGGTTCCGGAATGGACGAAGAGAGAAAGCCAGTAGGCGCCCAGATTCTCGACAACCTGATGTTGTGGCTCTTCATGGCCGCAGCCATCGGGTTTCTCTACGCAGTATGGGCCACCATAGAGATCCTCAACCACTATGTCGGGCCGATGATACCGTACTCGCCGGGTGCCGTACCCATGATTATAGGGAGGTAATGTAGAGTGTCTGTTTTAGCCTCCCCCGAATATGGCTGGTGGAAGCCCTTCCCCCGTCATGAGAAGATCTGGCTCTGGATGGCTGTCGCAGCGGCCGTCTTGTTGTCCGTCATTACTATCGGATGGCTGTTCATAGGAAAGCAGAACGTCCCCGTGGCTTCCTACAATGCTACGCCCGAACAGTTCGAGCAGCAGGTGACTGCTTTTACCACAAAGTATCAGATACAGGGGTCTCCTGGCGAGGTACGGGTGCCCCCTGGCCAGGATGCTTACCTGCTAGGTCAAATGTGGAGTTGGGGCCCTGTCCTGCATCTCAAGGTCGGCGAGCCCTACACCATATGGATGTCATCCAAAGACGTGATCCACGGCTTCTCCCTGGCCGGTCAGAACTTTAACCTGACGGCTGCTCCTGGCCATGCTTACGGTGTCCGAATAACACCTGAGCAGCCAGGAACGTACCTCATCTTCTGCAACGAGTACTGCGGTCTCGGTCATCAGGCAATGACCGGCAAGATCATCGTGGAACCATAGGGAGGACATCATGGCTGTAGCAGAAAGAGCTGTAGCAGGAAGAACTGCTCAGAATTATGAAAGTGAGTACCGGAAGGACACCCTTCTCGGGCTGAAGATCCATCTGCCGGCGCAGGCCCTGTTCCTGGCAAACGCAGTTGCTGCTGTCCTGGCCCTCGCTCTGGCCGGCGGGTTTGCCTTCTTCATGGGCTTCACCCGGGTGCCTGCGATCGGCATCTTCAGCCAAAACGCTGATGCCTTTGGGCGGGTCTTCACCGGACACGGTGTATCGGCCCTGATCCTCTGGCCGATATTCTTCGAGGTGGCGGCTCTGATCTTCACCTCTACCATATTGCTTGGAGCCAGGATCTGGAGCAAGAAGGCAGGCTGGCTGTCGTTCGGCCTGATGGTTGCCGGCGCCGTTCTTCTAATGGTTTCCACGTTGAACGGCAGCGCCAATGTAGGCTTTACAGCATATGTGCCGATGATTGCCAGCCCGTTCTTCTATCTCGGGTATGTGCTGTTTGCCACCGGTGCGCTAATCGCGGTTGTCAACTTCGCTCTAACGCTGGCTCAGGCCAGAGCTGATGGATTGCTCAAGGGCACTCTGCCCCTGTTGACATACGGGGCAGCTACGGCAGCCATACTCGCAACGGTTGCAATCGCCTGTGGCCTGGTAGCCCTGGTCCCCACGCTACTTTGGACGGCCGGTGTGTTCCCTTCGGTCGACCCGATCTTCTACCGCACCTGGTTCTGGGGACTCGGCCATACCCTCCAGTATGTCAACGTCACCGCCATGATCGTTGCCTGGTACGCCCTGGGAGCGCTGACCTTCAAAGCCGCTCCGATAAACGAGAAGTATACACGGGTGGCTTTCACGCTGTATATCTTCTTCACCGTGCCGGTACTGGGACACCATTTCCTGGTTGACCCCAGCCTGTCTCCGGCGGTGAAGATCTTCGGCGGGTCGCTGATGGGCTTTGGCCTGGGCATACCGAGCTTGATGCACGGCCTGGCCATACTGGGATCGATCGAGATTGCGGGACGCAAGGCGGGGGCAACCGGCCTGTTCGGCTGGCTCAAGAAGGTACCGTGGAAAGAGCCTGGCATGGCAGCCCTGATGGTATCTATGTCCCTGTTCGCTATCGGTGGCTGGAGCGGCACTGTAGGTACGACCTTGCAGCTTAACATGGTCAGCCACAACAACATGTGGGTCGCATCGCATCTTCACGGCGTGGTGGTAGGCGGAACGACGCTTGCCTTCATGGGACTAAGCTACTACCTCGTTCCCCTGGTAGCCGGCCGCCAGCTATTCAGTCGTAAGATGGCGCAGATTCAGCCCTATCTTTACGGTGTAGGACTGTTTATAATGATGATGACCATGAACTGGGCCGGATTCCTGGGAGTTCCACGCCGTACACCGGACATCAGCTTCGGAGGACTTGCTCCCGACTGGAACCTGCCGATGAACATCATGGGTATCGGTATCGCACTGGCGATCCTGGGGGGCATCTTCTATGTACTCAACATGGTCCTAACCCTCAGACACGGAAAGAAGTTGGCGTAAGGCCTTATCGAGGTATTGCATGAAAGCGTACCTGCACCTATGCAAGCTGCGGGTGGCGGCACTCCTGGTGGCGGTGGCGGTAGTCACAAATGTCGTCTCGTCTCACGGATCGCCGGACCCTGTGAGGCTAGTCCTTCTGGCCCTGGCCGGAGGACTAGCCTGCATAGGCTCGGGTCTGCTCAACCACTATTTCGATCAAGACATAGACCGGCTCATGGAGCGGACCAGCAAGCGCCCCCTCCCTTCCGGGCGAATAACCAACGCAAAGGCGGTCTTCCGAGTTGGGCTGGCGCTGATCGTGATTGGCCTTGCCATCTCAATCCCGTTGGGACCGATGACCACTGCGTTTATCTTCGCCGGCGCACTGGTTTACGTGGTACTTTACACGCTCTGGCTGAAGCGCAGAAGTCCTACGAGCACGATTGTGGGAGGTTTGTCGGGCTCTTTTGCAGCCCTGGCGGGGTGGGCAGCCACTGGAACCTCGCCCGCTGCGGCGCCCTTTCTGGTGGCGTTGGTTGTCTTTCTCTGGACACCTCCCCACTTTTGGAGCTTCGCCCTGGCGAACCGGATCGATTACCGGACCGCGGGAGTGCCGATGGTACCCCGGTCCATGGCAGGGGGATACATCCTGGGGAGCACCGCGTTGCTCGTCATGGCGTCCCTGGCTGCCTTTCTGTCCGGCGCCCCGTTCGGGTGGGTCTATCTTGGCGTGACGGTAGTACTCGGAGCCGCCTTCCTGTTTCTGGCCGGACGGCTCCTGGTAGACTCGTCCAGCCGGGCGGCCTGGCAAGGATTTAAGATGTCAGGCATGTTCTTGGGGTCGCTGCTCATCGCTCTGCTTTTTGAGAGCTTCAGGGCAGCAGGCTAACACACTTATTTAGAATAATAGGAGCGAATGATGGATAACAACGAAACTCCCGGAACCCTGGCAATAATGGCTATCTACCTGGTGTTGTTCACTATTGCCTTCGCGCTAGTGTTCGTAAACCTCGGCACCAAGTGGCCAATCAGCTAGACCCAAGACCGCAAGAGCGAGGCATACGATCATGGACATGAGCAAGATGGTCATAATCTACCTGCTGCTGGATTTGCTGGTAGTGGCAGTGATAGGCGTTCTAAGCTTCCATGCACAGCACGGCGGATGGCAGTTCTTTTTGATCAACGGTGTCCGGCTGGGTGTAATGGCGGGAATCGTGGCCCTCTGGAGGTCCCAAACAGCGGGCAGGTGGGTGGAGCAGGTCCTTCTCGGAAAGCGCCCGTCTCAGGACTAGTGTACCGGCAGGTGCTGCCGGACAGCAAGGAGATAGGGAATGGCAACTGAAACTCAGGGTAAGAGCGGTATCCTGGCAGAGCTGACTGATACCTTGCGGTATGCGGTCAAAGGTATACCAGAGAAGCTTTCGGTCACGGACATACGTATCGGCATATACTACACAGCGGTCAAATTGAATACTGGCCACGCCGGAGTGGCCTATACGCCCACTCACGAGATACCGCAGTCCCGCTGCTGTCCGCTCTCGCAATCACGAATGGGGGGCGCCGGTAAGCTACTGGAGCTTTGCCTTTTCGAGCATGTCGACCTGGCGCATAGCGCGAATCTGCTGGAAAGCGCTGTCGGCGTGGCGACAATCAATGCCGTGTCTTCCCTGCTGCTCGAAGGTAAGCGTCCCGGCTACCGGCTTCTCGGGGATGAGGCCGACACGCTCTCGTTGATGAAGGTCGGAGAAGAGGATACTGTAAGCATTGTTGGGGCCTTTCCTCCGGTGATTAAGTACATGCGCCAGTTCACCAAGAACATATATGTCATTGAGAAGAATCCCAAAGCGCAGGTAGATGCCCAGCTGGAGCCTGAAGACGCCGCCAAGCGGCTGCTGCCCCGCTCTGACATCGCAGTCTTTACCGGCGCAACCATTGTGAATCACAGCTTCCAGACCCTATTATCGCTGTGCAGCTCGGCACGAGAGATAGTCTTCCTCGGTCCCACCTGCAGCATGATCCCAGAGCCCCTCTTTGACCATGGCGTAACGCTTATGGGCGGACTCCGGGTGTACGACGCTGACCGCGTTCTGCAGATTGTGTCCGAGGGCGGCTCCGGCAACCACTTCTACGAGGCGTGCGCTACCAAGACAACGATAGTGCGCAGCGACCGAAACATATAGCTCGACACCAAACCGGCAGGAGTGCCCGTCTGGCCTGTGCGCAAAACAACGGCCACTTAATGCAGCCTGGACAATAGCTTCAGGCTGCATTATTATTTGGCAATCACTATCGGAGGAGGGAAGGTTGTCTGATATTGCTCCTGATAAGGTAACAAAGATACAGCAAATTGAGACGCAGGGTCCATCGGTCGAGATCGGGGCCATGCGTCTAAGGCTGGTGAAGGAGACCATTGGCGCCAGGGTAGACCAACGTGCGGACTATGCGATCTTGACGGGATGCAATGCTCCCTTCCGCTTTTTCCATCTGCAGAGCTTTGTTCAACTACTCGAAAGCCTCAATGTAAGCTACACTCTTCTATCCAAGGAATTTTGCTGCGGTAGCTCGTATTTGCCGAAGAACGACAAAAGCCCGGAACTGGCTGACCTGGAGCCATATGCCAGGGACTACGAGGGACGCAACGTCGCCGCTGCTGAGGGACTTGGCGCAAAGGCGGTGGTAACCTTCTGCCCAAATTGCAACGCGCGGTACCGGAAGCACCTGCCATCAGCCAGCTTACCGGTCCTCTACTGGACCGACCTCGTAGCGCCGCTGGCAAAGGGGCTCAGATTGGACGATATGGTTGATTTCTACGAGGGCTGTCACCGCGACCAGAATGCGGTGCTCCCGGACGCGATCGACCCGGCCGTCAGCAAGGCCATTCTGCAAGACGTAAAAGGACTGTCGTGTAACGAAGTGTCAAGTGAGTTGTGCTGCAAGCAAAAGCCCCAGGATATCTTCGGAGCCATGCAAACAAATACGCTGATCACGCCAACGGCATGCTGCTACGGTCTTCTTTGGAAGGCTCGTCCCCAGGGGGTACAGGTTGCCTTCCTGACTGACCTTCTATTGAAGGCAACGAAGGCATAACGGCGCCGTTCACTCAAAAGGGTCAATCCCGTCTCGATAGACAGCGGTGCCAGGCCTGTACCGGTAATGGAAAACGAAGTGCGGGGGCGAGCCCCCGCACTTCGACAAGTTCATCGTTTGGCGCCAATCTCCGGCAACAAGGCGCTGACCGCTCACTTCGCCGGGACTGTTCCCCGTTCTTTGACAAGCCGCTGACGGCGTGCTAGAGTCAGACAGCGACTGAAGAATGCAATCCATGAACAAGCTCACCAGGGCCTTCCCAAGCGCCTATTTCAGAGCAGCAACCATCGCTACTCTTTGCGCTCTGTTTATGCCCGTTCTGGCGCTTCTCAGCCAGGTGTTAGTCCTGGGCTTTGCAGTATCTCTCAAGGCCCTCTCCTCTACGCTCCTCATTAGAAAAGGCCTTGTTCTGCTCGGCTTCGACCACGTGTACGCATCCGTGTTTAATCGTACCTTGGGCAACATTGAGGCCCAGGGGTTGGCAGTGGCGGGGCCTGTGGGAGACCTCCTGCATCTTCTGGCTCCGGGGGCCTTCGCCCCTGCGTCCCAGGTTATGCCAGGGGCCTGGGTGACCGCCCTGATTGGAGATGGAGTCGCGGTATTGGCTATGGCGGTCGCAGTCACGGCGGCGGATACTATGCTCGTTATCGTGGGCCTGGTGCTATTGTACGCCGGGCTGCGCCGGGGCCGGGTCAGGCAAACATCCTTCGCGCTTCTCTGTTTCCTGGGCCTGCTGCTCCAGGCCCGAGGTGTAGCCGGGCTTCTGCACCACCAGTTCTCGGTCGAAGACCTCGAGGTCATGGGTTTTTCACAGATATTCACCAAGGTATTCCCTCTGGATCCGGGTTCCTACAGAGAGCTAATTGGCGGGCCGTTGCGTAGCCTGGCTCCTTACCTGGTACCTTCGCTCGTGTTTGCCGCTGTCTACGGAGGTCTTTCAACTCTGCTGCTATTCCGGGCAAGGAGAAGATGGCGATGGGGTTTTGGGAAGGCCAAAACGTGTGCAGGCATGCTTCGGCCACTCTGGCTTCCCCGGCTGACTGGCAGGAGATTGGGAAGCGTTATGTTGATCGTCCTGGCGGTGGTGACCGGAGCAATTGTGTCGCCAGGATTCTTTCCTGCCCTTGCCAATTACAACTACGCACTTGACGAGCAAGATTCCTCTGCTCAGATAGCGGAAGCCCTGACCCCGGCCCAAGATGCATCGCAAGAGCCTCTGTCGAATTTGGCGGACGGCCAGCCACGCCCCAGCAAAGTCATCATCAAAGGCAAGGACTATGTATACTCGTACACTGTCAACGGGCAGCCGGAGAAGATCCGGGGAGTGGGGTATAACGCCATGTATTCCAGCCTGTCCCAAGAACAGAGAGCAGCCCGATATGATTGGGACTTTGCTGAGATGAAAGCCGCCGGAATCAACACCATGTTAGGCTGGGGCATGGAGAACTTCGATGAGCTACTACTGAGCAAGGCGCAGGCATACGGCCTGGGCGTAATCATGCCATACACTCTGCCCGGAGGCGCGGATTACGCCGACCCTGCCTACCGGCAGCAGGTATTGAAGGATGTTAAGCAATGGGTCGAAAGATACAGGAGGTTTCCGGCCCTACGGATGTGGGGGATCGGAAACGAGGTCATCCATGAAATACACCCTCTTAACCCCCGGGCAAAGGCCTTTGGTGAGTTCTATATACAGCTAGCCGATGAAGTCCACAAAATGGATCCGGACCATCCCGTGATATACCGGGGTGCTGAGGACATAAACATAGGCCCTATCAGGGAGGCCCTCAAGAGAGACGGTGTCCATCGGCCGTGGTTCGTCTATGGGGGTAACTATTTCACCTACCGAGTCTGTGAGGCCATGCCTGACTGGCGAAACAAGGGCATGGATATTCCGATGCTGGTTTCTGAATTCGCCCCTTCCGGCTTGAGCCCGGAGGACCGCCCCAAGGGTTACTTGCGCATGCTTAAGTGCATCGCTGAACAGCGAACATCCGTCCTGGGGGCCTTCGTCTACGTATGGACAACCGATGGCCCGGAGGCAATAGACCGGGTTATGGGTCTGGTTGACTCCAGAGGCGAGCCAGTGGGACGATCCCTCTGGGCGGTAGGAAGGGCCTTTCGTCACACCGGCCATAGCCCGAGCAAAAACTAGGCCTCTCACAAGACCCCCGCACAGGTAATTGCCGGTATCCTACTCCTCCGTTGAGACTATCCGGCTGGGCTCCCCTCCAACCGAAACGAGTGGGAGGGGACGGGTGTCTTCCTCGGAACAAGCATTGGGCAGAAAGAATCGCTGGGCCACAAACGTTGGGAGAACGGCGCTCAAGGCAATTACAGCGATCAGGATGGAGAACTGGGCCTCGTCTATGATCCCTGCCCGCAGGCCGTAGAACGCTGATATTGCGCCGAAGGTCAGCCCCGTGCTCATAAGTAGCGTCGTAAACCACACATCCGTAGGCACATAGCGCCTTGCGAAGGGTAAGACGCCGGCTATCTTGGTTGCCAGCCTGGTAGTCAGGAACATCGCCACTATACCGAGATTGCTCGAAAGCACGCCCAGAGACACGTTCATGCCAGCCTTAAGGAAGAAGAAAGGTGTGAGCGCCGCAAAAGCCACGACGCGGAAGCGCTGCTGCTCCAGGCGATGTCTTGCAAATGCGCCGGACACTGCGAGCCCCAACAAGAAGGCCGGCAGGATAGCATGGCTTTGTGACATCTCCGCCAAGAACATGAGGATAAACAGGGCGAAGAGCGCTCCCCGTATCTCTGGTTCAATCACCCGGTTGCCGTAGCGGGCAAAGAACCAGGGTTGCAGCTTCGGCACGAGGAATATCATGGCCACCGATCAGGATCTCGACAACGGCAACGGATATCCCCAGTTCCACCGAAAGCATGGAGGCTATCAGAATGAAGAGCCCCATGACGGCGGCGACCTGCAAGTCTGGCATTGACACCCTCCCGTCCTATTGCCAACAAAAAAGCTTCCACTGATCGGTGTCAGTAGAAGCTATCAGCCATAATATGGTGGCGGTCTGGAGGTCAAGCCTCCGGGCGAGCCTCATCGCCCATTGGTATTCGTTCGCAGGCACACTCTATCATAGCACCGGATAAGATGCAAGCTGTTTGGCTTTAGCGGGGTACAATCGCCTTTACAATCCCGACGTTGTATGTAATAATGTCTTGGGAGTAAAATCACGACTGAGGCATGCCTCAGTCTTTTTTGGTATGCCCCCATGGAGGCCTGCAATGCAAAGAAAACCCATATACCTGACTGCGGGAGGCCTGGCGAAGCTGGAGGCTGAGCTGACATACCTTCGCACCGTGCGCCGGGCCGAGATTGCCAGCCAGATACACCAGGCAAAAGAACTGGCTGATACAGTCGATAATGCCGAATACGATGACGCGAAGAATCTCCAGGCGTTTGTCGAAGGGCGAATACTCACCCTGGAGCGCCTGACTAAGAATGCAGTCATCATAGCGGAAGAACACGCCACGGACTCTGTAAGGGTCGGCACTACCGTAACGCTGGTTACCCCGGAAGGCGAAGAGGAGCAATATACTATCGTCGGTAGCTATGAGGCCGATCCGGTCAAGGGACGCATCTCCAACGAGTCGCCGGTTGGCAGGGCACTTCTCGGCAAGAAGGTAGGGGATGAGGTGCAGGTAATGGCGCCCGGGGGTGTACTTCAGCTTACCGTTGTGGAAATTAAGTAATGGACGCACGTCTGGCCAAGCTGGAGCGTATCCGGGCCAGAGGTGAAGACCCCTACCCACCACGATACCAGCGGACACACACGGCTGCCCAAGCCCTGGAGCTTTTCCAAGAGCTGGAGGCAGCCAGACAGCAGGACCCGGAGCTACCATCACCGACAATCTCGGTAGCCGGTAGGCTCGTCAGCAGCCGCTCTATGGGTAAAGCTTCTTTTGCGCATATTCTGGATGGGTCAGGGAAGCTTCAGCTCTACCTGCGGATTGACCGCCTCGGTGAAGACAAGTACCGAAATCTTGATGACTTTGACCTCGGCGACTTCATTGGCGCAACAGGCAAGCTCTTCCGGACGCGGTCCGGCGAGATCACCCTGGAAGTCGATAGTTTCTCGATGCTGGCCAAGGCCCTGCACCCTCTCCCGGAGAAATGGCACGGCCTGGTAGACACAGAGAAGCGATACCGCCAGCGCTATCTAGACCTGATTTCTAACGAGGAAGTCAGGCGGGTTTTCCAGGTCCGCAGCGGGGTGATCTCGAGCATCCGACGCTTCCTGGACCAGCGAGGTTTCATGGAGGTGGAGACTCCGGTGCTCCAGCCTATGTACGGCGGAGCCTTCGCTCGACCCTTTGTAACGCATCACCACTCGCTCGACCAGCGGATGTACCTCCGGATAGCTACCGAGTTGTATCTCAAGCGTCTGGTAATTGGCGGCTTCGAGAGGGTTTATGAGATAGGCAAGGACTTCCGTAACGAAGGACTGTCAATCAAGCATAACCCCGAGTTCACGGTACTCGAGGCGTACCAAGCTTACGGCGACTACCAGGAGATGATGACGCTGACAGAGGACCTGGTAAGCAACGCTGCCCTTGAAGTGCTCGGCACTACCGGCCTGACCTTCCAGGGTCATGAAGTCGATCTCGCGCCGCCCTGGCAGAGGCTGCCTCTGGCGCAGTCGCTTCGAGACTACGCCGATCTCGACCTCACGCGGTATCCGGACGCGGAGTCCCTCGCTGATGTGCTTGTCGCCAGAGGAGTGGCCGCGGATGAGGCACTCGGCTGGGGCAAGCTGGTAGACCTCGCGATCTCAACGTGGGTTGAGCCCAAGCTGATTCAGCCAACTTTCCTCATCGACTATCCACTCGAGCTGTCGCCCCTGGCGAAGCGCAAGCCCGATGATCCGAGCCTGGTCGAGCGGTTCGAACCCTTCATTGCCGGCATGGAAATGGGGAATGCCTTTAGCGAGCTCAATGACCCGCTGGACCAGCGAGCGCGCTTTGAGGAACAGGTCCAGGCGAGGGCAGCAGGCGACGATGAAGCACAGCCGATGGACCTAGACTTCTTGCTGGCGCTGGAGCACGGCATGCCTCCGACCGGGGGCCTCGGCCTGGGCATTGACCGCCTGGTGATGCTGTTGACAGATAAGTCCTCAATACGTGAGGTTATTCTTTTCCCGCAATTAAGAACTATAGAGTAGAAAAGTGCTGAGTCTTCAATTCGTCAGAGAGAACACCGACCTGGTACGGGAAAGCCTGGAAAAGCGTTTCGATGACACGCCCCTCGAGAACGTGCTGGAGCTCGATGATGAGAGACGGCGCCTGCTGCAAGAGGTAGAATTGCTGCGCGCTCGCCGGAATACCGTCAGCAAAGAGATGGCTCGCATGGCCAGCCGTCCCCCTGAGCTGCTCCAGGAGATGCGGGTTGTGGGCGACAGAATCAAGTCCCTGGATGAGCAGGTGACTGAGATCGACTTACGCCTGCGTGATCTGCTGCTGACCCTACCCAACGTTCTGCACCCCAGCGTTCCGGTCGCCCGGGACGATAGCGGCAACGTGGTGGTGAAGACGTGGGGCCAAGCCCGGACCATGCCGCATAGTTTGCCCCATTGGGACATCGGGGAACGATTGGGGCTGGTTGATTTCCAGCGTGGCGTTAAGATCTCGGGCTCCAGGTTCTATGTATTGACTGGACTCGGGGCCAGGCTGGAACGGGCACTCTCCAACTGGATGCTTGATCTGCACACTCAGAAGCACGGGTACAAGGAGGTGGCTGCCCCGTACCTGGTCAACCGGGAGACCATGACCGGAACCGGCCAGTTGCCCAAGTTCGAGGATGACCTGTACCATTGCGAAGTAGATGACCTCTTCTTGATCCCCACGGCTGAGGTACCGGTGACCAATCTGCATCGGGATGAGATCTTGGAGCCGGGCACTCTACCCCTCCGCTATGTTGGCTACACTGCCTGCTTCCGTCGTGAAGCAGGCGCCGCTGGTAGGGATACCAGAGGGGTCATCAGGGTCCATCAATTCAACAAGGTGGAGCTGGTGAAGATTGTCGATCCGGAGACATCGTACGATGAGCTCGAAAAACTGGCCGCCGACGCCGAAGAGGTCTTGACTGAGCTCGGCATCCCTTACCGCAAGAGCCTTATGTCAAGTGGCGAGACCGGCTTCGCTGCTGCCAAGAAGTACGACCTTGAGGCCTGGTCTCCCGGCCAGGAGCGGTATATTGAGATCTCGTCTTGCAGCAACTTCGAGGCGTTCCAGGCGCGCCGCGCGAACATTCGATTCCGCTCTGCTCCCGGCGCCCGGGTCGACTTCCCGCATACGCTAAATGGCAGCGGACTGGCCGTCGGCCGTACCTTCGCTCTGGTCCTCGAGAACTATTACCAGCCTGATGGCACAGTAGCTGTTCCGGAAGTGCTTCGACCATACATGCACGGCAAGCTGGTCATCGACTAGACCGAGTACACGGGCCATCCGCCCAGTTTGGCTACGTACATCAACCTCGCGAGAAACGCCTCGCGATAGAAATGTCCTATACTGTTAAGAACATCAGTCCAGCGGCATTAACCCGCGTTGCGTAGAAGACAAAACAATCAGGAGATCGCCTGCATTGCGCATTCTAACCATCGACGTAGGCACCGGCACTCAGGACATACTTCTCTTCGATAGCAGCCAGACGCTGGAGAACTGCGTCAAGATGATTTTGCCCTCGCCCACGGCAATTGCCGCCCAGCGAATCAGGGAGGCTACGACCCGCCGGAACACGCTGGTCCTGACCGGCTTCAATATGGGCGGAGGCCCTTGTAGCTGGGCACTCGAAGACCATCTTAAGGCCGGGCTAACGGCCTATTCCACGCCACAGGCGGCGCGCACCTTCAATGACGACCTCTCCGAAGTGGAGGCCATGGGGGTCAGGCTCATCTCAGACAGTGAAGCAGCCCGCGTGGACGGCGCAGTCAGGGTCCGCCTTGTCGATCTCGATATTGCGGCCATTAGAACTGCTCTTGACAGCTTCGGGGTCAGCACCAATTTCGACGGCATAGCCGTCGCTGTTCTCGATCACGGGGAGGCGCCGCCTGGAGTGAGCGACCGCATCTTCCGCTTCGAACACATCCGGCGCGTGATTACTGAAAAGCAAAGTCTGCTTGGATTCGCGTACCTTGCCGATGAGTTGCCCGCATATCTTACCCGAATGCGTGACCTGGCCCAGCAGGTCGAAGAACCACTACCTATGCTGCTGCTGGATACTGGGCCTGCAGCAGCACTCGGTGCCATGGAAGACCCGCTTGTATCGCAGCAAGAACAGGTAATCGTCGTGAACACCGGTAACATGCACGCCATGGCCGTTCACATACACGGCGGTGAGCTAGCCGGGATCTTCGAGCACCACACTGGCGCCCTTAGCCCGGAGCAACTTAACGCCTACCTGCGCCAGCTTGCGGACGGCTCCCTGACCCATGAAGACATCTTCAATAGTCACGGGCACGGGTGCGTTATCGTTCGGCAAGTCGCAAGCTCGGCCAGGCCATTCCTGGCAATCACCGGTCCCCGGCGGGGACGCTTCGCCAATATGGAATGGAGGCCTTACTTCGCCGTTCCGCACGGCGACATGATGATTGCTGGATGCTTCGGGCTGCTCCGCGGCTTCGCCGCCCGTCAGCCTGATTGGCGAGAGGAGATTGAAAAGGCTCTCGGTATTGATAATTAGGCGGTTACCGCCGTACAATTAATTGAGGCAAATAGAGAAAGGACGAAGCATAGCGAGCTCTGCATCCGCAGAGCTTACTTGTTGAAAGAATATGTATAACAAAGTGACTCTTCCCAGCGGATTACGAATCGTGACGAGCGAGATGCCCTACACCCGCTCCATCAGCATGGCCATATTTATCGGCACCGGTGCTCGTTACGAGCGAGACGAGGAGGCCGGGCTGTCCCATTTCCTGGAGCACCTGCTCTTCAAAGGCACCGAGCGCCGCCCCACGGCTAAGGACATCAGTGAGGCTGTTGAAGGCGTCGGCGGTATCCTCAACGGAGGCACGGACAAGGAACTGACGGTCTACTCTTGCAAGGTAGCCAAGCCACATTTCCCCCTGGCCCTCGACGTACTGGTCGATATGCTCAGGCATTCTATCATGGAGTCCAAGGAGGTCGAGAAGGAACGCCGCGTAGTGATTGAAGAGCTGCACATGATCCAGGACGACCCGCGAGACTGGGTAGATGTACTTATCGATCAGGTGATGTGGCCCGATAATCCGCTGGGGCGTGATGTGGCCGGCACTGAAGAGACGGTTAACAGTTTTACCCGGGAAGCGGCTCTAGGATACCTCACACGTCAATATGCGCCGCAGAACACGGTAGTCAGCATCGCCGGAGATTTCAAGCACAAGGAGATCGTTGAGCAGGTTGAGGCTGCCCTTGGCGATTGGACGGGAGGACCGCCATCTCCCATGTTCCCGGCCGAAGAGGCCATGTCAAGCCGGCGACTGGAGGTATCCGAGCGACCGACCGAGCAGGCCCACTTCGTCCTGTCCCTCCCGGCGATATCCAGCCGCCATCCTGACCGCTACACTCTTGATCTGCTGAACGTCGTGCTGGGTGAAGGGATGAGCAGCCGGCTCTTCCTGGAGATCCGCGAGAAGCGCGGTCTGGCCTACGACGTCCACAGTCAGGTTACCCACTACGTAGACACGGGAGCCTCAATGGTCTACGCCGGTGTGGACCCAAAACGCGCCGAAGACACAATCAAGGCGGTGATTGAGCAGCTTCTAATCTTCCGCGAGACTGCCGTCCCCGCCGAAGAGCTAACCAAGGCCAAGGAGTTCACCAAAGGCAGGCTCTTCCTCAGAATGGAGGATACCCGCAGCGTAGTCGGCTGGATGGGGGCACAAGAACTATTGTTGGGCAGAATCCTCACGGTGGACGAGGTGATAGACATCATCGAAGCAGTGACTGCCGAGGGCATCCAGCGGGTTGCCCGAAATGTGTTCGTGCCCGAGCGCATGCACCTGGCGGTTGTAGGTCCGTTCAAGGACCGGGAGAAGTTCGCGAAGCTGCTGGCGATTTAACCGCCCGCCCCAAGAGGCGTCGCAGCTAAGCCAGCGCCGGACAACACAGCACAACCTAAGCACGACCAGGCACTACAAAGCACGGGTGGGGTGGGGAGGTGCGGCTACCGCGGCTTGCATATTATCTCCCGCACCCGTAGATCAAAGAAGCGCTGTGTGTTGACCGGCGAGATGACGGCGGCGGTGTCAGCTCCGTGATCGGTGCCGGCGATGGCTATCACCTCCTCGCCGGCCGGGATGAGCCCTGCATCTGCAGCCATCATGCTTATCTCGACGGCGACCTTCATCCCCTGCCCGAACAGGCGCAACACATTAGGGATGATCTCCTCGATACTAAAGGTTGCGTACTTCAGCCGGATGGCTCTACCGAGTCCGCCAAAGGGATGCAGGCAGGTGAGGACCTGTGCGCCCGCATCCACTATCGCCTTCCGGTTCTCGTCTGTTAGCTCCTGATGATTGGGCCGGCGAAAGCCCACCGAGTGAGAGACCACCAAGACTGGAAACCCCATGAAGTAGGCTGCGGCCTTTGCCCCCGTGTCTCCGTCAGTACTGGCGACCAGGATATGCCGAATGCCAAGTGCCTGGGCACGCTCCCGGGCCAGGCTGAACGTCGCCTCGGTAAATGCCGTCCCGGTCCCATCGAAGTACACGGTCTTCGTCTCTTGCATGGCTCCCTCCAGCGGCAAATGACAGTGGGCCTCTTTCGAGGCCCACTGCGATTCTCAAGTTCGCTGTCTTCCAGCCGCTCAAGGAGGCAGGCTGTAGCAGCAACGAGCGATAGCCTAATATCCCATATCGCCCATGCCACCCATACCACCCATGCCACCCATTCCGCCCATGCCACCCGGAGGCATCGCGGGAGACTTCTCCGGAATGTCGGTGATCAGGCTTTCGGTGGTCAGGACCATGCTGGCAATGCTGGCGGCGTTCTGCAGGGCAGAGCGAGTTACCTTGGCCGGGTCTATGATGCCCTTGGCAAACATGTCGCCATATTCGCCTGCCAGTGCGTCGTAACCGATTCCCTGTGGACGCTTCTTGACTTCCTCGACGACCACTGAACCTTCCTGTCCCGCATTGATAGCAATGCGGCGCAGGGGCTCCTCGAGCGCTTGCTTCAGGATGGCAACACCGGTGGCCTCGTCGCCCTTGAGCTCCAGCTTGGCAAGCACCGGCAAGGCATTGATGTAAGCAACACCACCGCCGGCCACGATTCCCTCTTCGACAGCCGCTCTGGTAGCCGAGAGAGCATCCTCAACCCGGTGCTTTTTCTCTTTCAGCTCTACTTCGGTCGCGGCGCCAACCTTGATCACGGCAACGCCACCGGCCAGCTTGGCCAGACGCTCCTGGAGCTTCTCCTTGTCGTAATCGGAGGTCGTCTCTTCGATCTGGGCCTTGATCTGCTTGATACGAGCCTGGATCGACGCATCGTCGCCGTGGCCTTCAATAACCGTGGTCTCGTCCTTGTTGCAGGTTATCCTGCGGGCACGGCCTAGATCAGCAACGGTAACGGAGTCTAGCTTGCGGCCTACTTCCTCAGAGATTACCTTGCCGCCTGTTAGGATGGCTATGTCCTCGAGCATGGCCTTGCGCCGGTCGCCGAATCCGGGCGCCTTGATGGCAACGCAGTTGAGGATTCCGCGAAGCTTGTTGACGACCAGAGTAGCCAAAGCCTCTCCATCGACGTCCTCAGATACAATAATCAGGTTCTTGGTAACCTGAAGTATCTTCTCCAGTGCCGGCAGTATGTCGGCGATGGCAGAGATCTTCTTGTCGGTTATCAGGATATACGGGTCATCGATGACCGTCTCCATGCGATCGGCATTTGTGACAAAGTAGGGGCTAATGTAGCCGCGGTCCCACTGCATGCCTTCGACGTACTCGGTCTCGAACTTGAGGCCCTTGCCCTCTTCGACGGTGATGACCCCGTCCTTGCCGACCCTGTCCATTACCTCGGCGATCAGGTTGCCGATCTCAGGGTCAGCGGCGGAGATAGAGGCCACCTGGCCTACCTGGCCCTTACCCTCGACAGGCCGGGACAGACGCTTGATCTCCTCCACCAGCGCGGCGACGGCCTTCTCCATGCCCTTCTTGATAAGCATGGGATTGGCGCCGGCAGTGACATTCTTGAGCCCCTCAGCGACGATAGCCTGGGCCAGGACCGTGGCCGTAGTGGTGCCGTCGCCAGCGATGTCATTGGTCTTGGTGGCCACTTCCTTGACGAGTTGGGCCCCCATGTTCTCGAACGGATCCTGTACCTCGATCTCCTTGGCGATGGTGACGCCGTCGTTGGTGATGGTCGGCGGGCCAAACTTCTTGTCCAATACTACATTGCGCCCCTTAGGGCCCAGGGTGATCTTTACCGCGTCGGCAAGAGTGTCTACCCCTCTCTTCAGGGAACGCCGGGCGTCCTCGTTGAATTTGAGCTGCTTTGCCATTTAACTTCTCCCGCCCTTAAGTGGTAATCGCCAGAATATCAGTGTCACGGAGAATCAAGTAATCCTGCTCATCCATCTTGACCTCTGTGCCCGCGTACTTGGCGAAGAGGACCTTATCGCCCTCCTTGACCTCCATGGGAAGTCTCTTGCCATCCTCACCCAGCTTGCCGGGGCCAACAGCAACGACCTCTCCCTCTTGAGGCTTCTCTTTTGCCGTATCCGGCAGCACCAGACCGCTCTTAGTCATCTCCTCTTTCTCGATGGGGCGTACAACTACGCGGTCTCCCAGTGGCCTTAGCTTAACAGCCATGACATACCTCCTCCTTCTCTAGTCTTATTTTCTTTGGGGTGCGGGTACGAGTGATTAGCACTCTAACATGCAGAGTGCTAATCTCCTGTTATAATAGCCTAGAGCCCCCAAGCGTTCAAGCAAGTAAGCCCGCGCTTTTCTCTGCATTTCTCGCTATTGGTCTTTCGTTCCCTTGTATATGCGTATTTTCAAACCGCAGCAAGTCCTTGACTTTAGGCCTCTTAACGTGCTGAGATATACACATGAGAAGCGAAACTGCCTCAAAGAAGAAGATCACCTGGGACAGCCGCGGCGTCCGGGCTCTGCGCGAGCACCTAGGAGTGACCCAGCAGGAACTCTCAGAAGAGCTTGGGGTACGCCAGCAGACTGTCAGTGAATGGGAGTCGGGCAAGTACTGCCCCAGGGGGGCATCTGCCAGAATTCTTACCGTAGTTGCCGAACGAGTAGGGTTTTCATACCAGACGACCGCTCCTTCTGACTGATTACCAAACAGCGACCGGCTTCGCCCGGTATCGACGCCAGCCTTGCCCCGCTTGTGGCTCCAGGATACAACGAAATCTTGTGCAGAGGATCGTTGACATGAGCGTCGAGCTATGCTAAACTTCGATAAGTATATCCTTACAAGGCTACTTTTCATTAACATATAGTCATTAACCGCTCGGTAATTACAACCACTCCCTGGGATTTTTCGCATGAAGTGGGTGACCGCATGACTCAACGGGTCGCCATTATCGGCATCGGCCATACTGCCTTCTCTTCCGTCTCTCCAGCTGTGTCCTATCGTGAGATGATATATGAGGCCGCAAGCAAGGCCTATGGCGATGCAGGCATTGACCCGCGGCGAGACGTCGACAGTTTCGTGGCTGTCTCGGAGGACTTTCAAGAGGGCACGAGCATCTTCGACGAATATACTCCCGACCAACTCGGCGCCGCCATGAGACCCGTCCATACCATTGCCGGTGACGCGATTCACGGCCTGATTACGGGATATATGCTTATCCTGTCTGGCGTCGCCAAGGTAGTGGCCGTAGAGGGACATAGCAAAGCTTCAAACGTGCTTACCCCACATCATCTGCTCCATTTTGCTCTCGATCCTATCTTTAGCCGGCCTCTTGAAGTCAACCCCTATTTCGTAGCCGGACTGGAGATGAGCCGGTTCCTCCACGATAGCGGGGCCACGCGAGAGCAGTGCGCAACAGTAGTAGTCAATAACCGAGCTAATGCAATGGTTAATCCATCCTCCGGGTACGCCGCTCGCCTGTCTCCCCAAGATGTCCTGGACTCCCCGCCTGTCGCCTTTCCGTTGTCCAGCCTCGACATCGCTGGCTCGGCTGATGGGGCAATTGTGGCGGTCATGGCCTCGGAGGAAATGTCACGGTCCTTCGGGCGCAAGCCGGTGTGGGTCAGAGGCGTCGGATGGTCATCGGAAACTTCGTGGCTGGAGACGCACCAGTGGGGCGAAGCCCTTTACGCGAGACAAGCCGGCGATATGGCTTACAAGGGAGCCGGCATACGAAGCCCCAGCCGCGAAATTCATGTTGCTGAGGTGGATGATAGCTTCTCTTACAAGCAGCTTCAGCACATGGAGGCGCTGCGCCTCTGCCGTAAGGGCGAGGCCTGCCACCTGGTGATGGAAGGCGCTACCGCGCTGGGGGGCAATCTGCCAGTCAATCTGTCCGGCGGGAGCCTCGGCGTTGGCCACCTCTTTGACGCCTCAGGATTTCAGAAGGTTCTTGAGATAGTGACGCAACTCCGCGGTGAGGCTGGGAAGCGACAGGTCCAGGGCGCCACCACCGGCCTCGCCCAATCATGGCGTGGCATTCCCACCAGTACCGGTGCGGTAATCGTGCTGGGCGTATAGGAGAGCACCATGCGAAGAGTCGCCGTAGTGGGCGCCGGGATGACCAAGTTCGTCCGCCGCGCAGAGGAAACCGGCAAGGAGCTGGCATGGCAGGCATCCAAGATGGCACTGGACTCCTGCGAGATGACCCTGAATGACGTTGCCAGCGTTGCTCTGGGCAGCGCTCCGGATGCCTTCGATGGCGTCCACATGAAAGGGGAATACCTGGTGGACGGAGCCGGTGCTTGGAGAAAGCCCTTCATGCGCTCGATGGTCGGTGGAGGCACCGGTGTCTTTTCCGCCATCCAGGGTTGGTACCACGTAGCTTCCGGCCTCTTCGATACCTGTCTGGTGGTGGCTGAGGAGAAGATGTCCACGTGCCTGCCTCATCCGCAGGCGGCATTCCTCACGATATTTGACCATACTACCGAGCGTCCCATCGGGCCCAACCTCCTCTGGATCTTCTCTCTGGAGATGAACCGTTATATGCAGGTCCATGGCATCACGAAGCGGGAAATCGCTCAAGTAGCGGTGAAGAACAAGAAGAATGCCTTGGACCATCCGTGCGCTCAGATCGCTGAGAAGATTACAGTTGAGGACGTGCTCAACTCAGAGGTTATGGCCTGGCCCGTTCAGCGACTGGATGTCTCGCCTACGTCCGATGGTGCGGCGGCGATAGTCCTGGCCTCGGAGGATGTGGCCAAGCGCATCACGGACAAGCCTGTCTGGATCGAGGGGGTGGGATGGCATCTCGCAAGCAGCTACTGGACTAATCGCGATCTCTACTATCCGAAGTACGTCGAGTACGCTGCTCGTATGGCGTACAACATGGCCGGAATCAAGGAACCTCGCAAGGAGATTCATGTTGTGGAGCCTTATGATCCTTTCGACTATAAAGAGCTCCACCACCTGGAGGGCTTGCTCCTCTGTGGCAAGGGCGAGGCAGCAAAGCTCACGGTCGACGGGGTGACGGCCCGCAACGGCGATCTTCCCGTCTGTCCTTCCGGAGGCTTGCTGGGGGTGGGAAACGCCATAGCCGCTGCCGGCCTCATGAAGGTCTGCGAGATATTCTGGCAACTCAGAGGTGAGGCTGGCAAGAGGCAGGTGCCCGGCAAGCCACATCGAGGACTTGCCCAGGCGTGGGGAGACCTGATGCAGGTCGGAACCGTTATCGTGATGGGAGTCTAGGCAATTGGTGGCGTTGGGAGGCCCCCATGAGCGTTAATATAAGGAAATGGCCAGGCACGGCCTTGTCAGAGCGAGACGTAAGAGAGGGCAAGGTACTTTCGGTGCGCTACCGGCCACGGGCGGAGTACCGCTGGGACTGCGGCGTAGCCATCGGGCGGTACCTCACGGAGCTGAAAGAAGGTCGGCTCATTGCGAGACGCTGTAACCGGTGCCGCCGGATTCTCGTCCCGCCGCGCATGTTTTGCGAGGAGTGCTTCCGGCCAACCGATGCCTGGGTCTACGTTGAGGACACCGGAGTCGTAAATACTTTTTGTATCTCCCACATGCGTTGGGACACTACCCGGCTAGAGAAGCCCCAGGTAGCCGCGGTGATAGACCTTGACGGAGCCAGCAAAGGAATTGGAATTCTACATCTGTTGGGAGATGTAGACCCACAGGAGGTAAAGATCGGCCTGAAGGTCAGGGCCGTGTGGAAGCCTGCTGAAGAGCGGGAAGGCGCCATTACCGATATCCAGTTCTTCAAGCCATATTAGTGAGGCAACCGGCAACTTCGCGCCGTAGCTGTAGTCCGGACATTGTGTCCGCCTAAAGTTGGCGTAAAGCCCACCCCTACAGCGAATTGGGTGCGCCATTTAGTGGGATTACACCTGCGAGGGTTCCACCAAGGAGATACAACATGGGCCTGATCGAGCATATTACGGACCCCAGAGAACTAAGGGGCTGGTACGGGGATATCCCGATAGAAAACCAGTACACGGTGGGGCCGGCAACAGAACGTTTCCTCAGGGAGATAAAGGACCATGGACGTTTCGTCGGCACACGGTGCACGCAGTGCAACCTGCTCTATCTTCCACCCCGTCTATACTGTGAGCGTTGCTTCTCTGAGCTAACTGACTGGCAGCAAGTCCCCAACCGCGGCCATATACATAGTTTCACGGTGGTCCATATTGATATGGAGGGCAAGCCCCTGGCTGAGCCTCAGATCTTAGTAGTAGTACACATGGATGGAACCCACGGTGGCCTGATTCATCGTCTGGCCAAGGTCCGCCCGGAGGGTGTTCAAATCGGCATGACGGTAGAAGCCCTCTTCAAGGAGAAACGTAGACGGGAGGGGTCAATCCTCGACATCGAGTACTTCCGCCCCCCGGACGCCAGCCTCTAAACCCCCAGACTCAGGGCCCGGCGCAACGCCAGCTCGTTAGGGATTCCGCGCATCGCCTCTATGCCGTCTACCACGACCACTGGAATCCAGTCTTTATACAGCTCGTACAGAGCAGGGTCAGTCGTAATGTCGGACTCCTCAAGCTGGAACCTGCTCTCGGAGCTGAGCCGTTTCAGTATCTCCCTGGCCCTGGTACAAAGTGAGCAGCCGGGCTTACCGTAGAGGATTACGCGGGTCACGGAGGCTTCTTACGTCAGCCTGGCAGCGGATACCGGAGGGCGCTAGTGGCGCAGAACTCAACGCATAGAGGCTTTCCGCCACACTGGTCGCAAACCAGTATCCTCGACGCGGTCTCGTTATAGCGGATGGCATCATGAGGACAGGTCTGAACACACACCTCGCACCCCGTGCACTGATCCTGGTCCGCATGGATGACCCCTGAGCTGTCCTGGCTCAAGGCTCCGGTCGGGCAGGCTGCGACACAATTCGGGTCGGTGCAGTTCTGGCATATGTACGGGAGATAGAGTGACTCTTCATAACGGCGCTGGATATAGATCCTGGCCTTGTCAGGATTCACAACCCGTTCGTGGCCCAGAGAGCAAACAATCTCACAGATACGACATCCCGTGCACGCCTCGCGCTCAATGCGGATGGTCTCCCAGGATGAATTCACTCCGAGCCTCTTTCCTGGGAGCTGTCACCACTCCTGGAGTTCAAGTCTTCTTCACGGATTGCCCCTTCGACCCTCTGGACTGGATACCCCGCGTTGGCCACAGCCGCCTCAATATTGTCAGCGGATACCCTGTTTGAATCGAAAGTAATTGTGAGCTTCCTGCGTGACGAGCTGGCCACTATCTTACTAATACCCTCAACCTCGTTGAGCGCATCCACCACCGCACTCACGTGATGGTCGGCATACATGCCAGGTATACTGAAGGTGACGTCTGCCATTGTTATGTCAGCTCCTACCCAAGTCTATCCAGATACGAAGATAATATCATAGTGAGCAACCGGCGAGAAAGCTGGGCCTTCTCGCCTGGTGCCCGCCCAGATTTTCGGCGTACATCTTTCCCGCTCGCTTACTTCCGGCGGGCAAAGGCCAGCCCGACCACGAGGGCCAATGACAGGACTACGGCACTAGCCGCCAGTACTACGTAGAAGGTAATGTTATTCGTTAGAGCTTGCGGCTGCTGAGCCGCTGGCGCCGTCTGCGGTTGCCTAGAGCCAAAGGGCACTATCGTAGGAACTTTCTGAGCCTCCGAAGAAGCCCCCGTCTCAGCACCGGCAGAGGGTGCGGGTTGCGCTCCAATTGCAGCCCGCCAGTTAGCCTCCAGTTGATCCACATTTAGTCCATACACTTTCATCAGCGCTTCATTCGTGCTGGTACCCTGTTTGAACGTTGCCAGCAGCTCGGACATTTTGGTGGACCCGTACGTGTCTATCAGGTACCGTACTATGCTGTGCGCTTCACCGTAGAATAGGTTCACCTGTTCAGGTTTTCCCGGCAAACTGGACATAGCACGCAGATTGAGAAGCGAGTTGTTCCGAATGGCAGCATTCAGGGCGCTCTGGTTGGCGGACCGAAGTTGACCTTCAGCATACATCGACAGGCCTTCGTTCAGCCAGGTTGGAATACGGGAAAAGGCATTATTGGTTAACTGCTCCGTTAACAGGTGAGTCAGCTCGTGAGCCGTGGTGGACACAACAGCCGGGTCAGAGCCGAGAATAAAGACCTCGTTGGCGTCGGGAAAAGCCTGACCCTGGGTGATAATATCCTGGCTGGTCGTCTGACTCTGGAATGGCAGGGCTACGTCCATCTCCTGCTTGTTGCGGTAGACCCAGACCTTCACCGGTTGCTGGAGAGACTGACCTGCCTCGGTCTTCATCTTGGCGAGAGTCGACTGTGAAGTCTGAAAGACCAGTTGAGCAATCTGCTGGGAAGCGTACCAGTACACGGTGAACTGGTCGCCCTGTATCGTCTGCCAGTTGAAGCGCGTATCCAGATAAGTCAGGTCATACTGGCTGGTCTTTAGCTTGTTTCCTCCGCTATCCTCAATCTCGTAGTAGTACTTCATCTCTGACCCTGGTGTCACGTACTTAGCGCCGCTGGTTTGCATAACATGTTCTGCCTGAACCATGCGTCCGGGTGTGAATGTTGGATAGGCGTAGGAGTAACTTGTGTTGGAGCCAACCTGATAATACAGAGTAATCTTGCTGATGTCCTGGTTCCCCTGTACCTGCAAATGAAAGGTAAGGTCCTTGGGGAAGTGGTTGTCATAGCTCTGCGAGACAACCGTGATCTCTCCCTGAGCCAGAGACATGCCGATGGAGGCCAATGCAATCAGCAGTGCCAGGACCATCGCCAGTTTTCTCATACTTTCACCTCCAGATTGGATCGGAGATACTGTTCCATAAAGGCGTCTAGCTCACCCTCCAGCACAGCCGTTGGATTGGTCATTTCGTATCCGGAACGATGGTCCTTTACCAGGGTATACGGTTGCAGGACGTAGCTGCGTATCTGGTTTCCCCAACCTGCAGCCACATGCTGACCCTTGATGCGGGCCTTCTCTTCCTCCCGCTTCTCCAATTGCCTCTCCATGAGCCTGGCTCTCAGGATCTTCAGGGCAGTCTCTTTGTTCTGGAACTGAGAGCGCTCGTTCTGACAGGACACTACCGTACCCGTTGGCATGTGAGTTATGCGCACGGCCGTGCTCGTCTTTTGGACGTTCTGCCCTCCGGCGCCACTGGCACGGAAGACATCTATCTTCAAGTCTTCCGGGTTAATATCAATTTCGACGGCGTCCTCAACCTCCGGCATAACTTCCACCAGCGCAAAGGAGGTATGCCTGCGGTGAGCGGCGTCGTAAGGAGAGATACGGACCAGCCGGTGGACACCCCGTTCGGCCTTCAGATAGCCGTATGCATAGGCCCCGGTCACCTGAGCCACCACGCTCTTTATCCCTGCTTCCTCTCCCGGAGTCATATCCAGAATCTCATGCTGAAAACGGCGGCGTTCCGCCCAGCGCAGGTACATCCTCAAGAGCATCTGCACCCAATCCTGAGACTCTGTGCCTCCGGCGCCGGCATGTATTGCAATAATGGCGTTCTTCTCATCGTATTCTCCCTGCAGGAAGAGCTGGAATTCCACCTTGTCGAGTCTTTCTTTCAGCAACTCGGTCTCGTGCTCAATCTCTTCCAACATGGAGGCATCACCCTCGACGCTCGCCATGTCCAGCAGGCCAAGAAGATCTGCCGCTTGGGCTTCTAAGCCACGCCAGGTCTGAGCCGTCTCCTTAAGGAGCGAAAGGCGGCGCATTGTCTTCTGCGCGGTGTCTGAGTCAGACCAGAAATCCTCGTGCGATGATTCGTCCTCGAGGCGCGCAGCTTCCGATTCCTGCCCTAGCAGGTCAAAGCCGCACCATGTTTTCAGAAATCTGCGTCTGCAGCCCTTCTAGCCGCTCTCTAAGGTCGTCCATAATCACTATCTCCTGTGTTCCATCTTAGTATACCTGAATCGCCAGCCGGTCTGGACGGGCCGGATCAGGATTCGAAAACTCCATACTCAGCCAATAACGGTAGGCCAGATGTCCTCTACGGCACCGGCCGCCGCCCGGTCAGCGAGGCGAGTGGGCTCCGGCAGACGGTAGCCCCTTGTGCATTGCGACACGAGGTTCACAGCCGTCGGAAGGTCTATTTTGTGGCCGACGGATACATAAACCGGCTTGGACCATTGTTTGGTCCGCAGGGCGATAGCCACAACCTGGCCCCGGTCAATTACCTCAGCCTGCGACCCAGCAGATTCAGCCAGGGGCGCCTGCCTGCCAACGAGAAGGGACTTGGCGCACCCGATCGCCGGCAGATCCAGCACTAGACCAAGGTGGCAGGCCAGTCCAAAGCGCCGGGGGTGCGCCACCCCCTGCCCATCAGCCAGCAAAAGGTCAGGCGCCTCCTGTACCTTCTCAAAAGCCGATAGAATAGGTGGGACCTCCCGGAAGGAAAGAAGACCGGGGATATAGGGAAAAGGGATATCCCTCTCGACCATTCTCATCTCAATCAGCTCCAGCTCCGGGAAACTGAGTATAACCACGGCAACACGGGCGCGATTGTTAGCGCGGTTGATCGAGATGTCTGCCCCCGCGACTCGCCTTACACCGCCAAGCTCGTTGCGCGTTGAAACACGGCCGGCGAGTTCCGTCTGAATACGCCGGGCTTCGTCAGGGGATACGTTCCAGGAGTGAAGCGCCTGTGCCTGCATACCTATCCCATTATAGATGTGCGACATGTGTGTTGACAACGAGCACAAGCTGGAGGTTGCATAGTGACGCTTCCTTCCTTACGTGAAATATTGAACCAGGGGAAACTTGACAAGAGAGCGAGAATCACTATAATACCCCTATTCGCACCCTATACCGGTGCTGTGGCATCCTTCCAGTCGCCGCCCTTGGACGGCTGCAAGTTTCGGGCAGACCGGGTGTACCTTAGGCCGGCGAACAGATGCTGGTCCGGATGGGCCATGCCACCCCGTTACAAGGAGACGGAGTCTGTGCAGGGCATGCTAGAGGTCAAGGCCGACGTTCTGGTGATAGGGGGTGGGCTGGCGGGCTGTTGGGCAGCCATCCGCGCCCGGCAAGCGGGGGCCCAGGTTATCCTGGCCGATAAAGGCCCCGCGGGCTGGACAGGCCAGAGCAAGTTCTCCTCCGGTGATATCAAGTGCCTCCTCCCAGATGATGACCTGCAGGCATGGGTGGAGGAGATAGTAATCGGGGGCGACTATCTGAACGACCAGCGCTGGCTCGAGCTGATCCTCACCGAGACCTATCCCCTTGTCGAACAGATGGAGTCGTTTGGCTGCCGTTTCGAGCGCAAGGACGGGAAGCTCCAGAGGGAGTTGGGTCGGGGGCGGATTACCAGACAGGCCGTGCTGAACGCTGGCCAGATGATGAAGGCGATGCGACAGGCCGCCGGGAGCCTCGGCGTTCGCATATTGGACCGGACGTTTGTTACCCGCATCCTGACCGAGGGCGGCCGTGTCACAGGGGTACTCGGGGTCAACACTCAGGATGGCAGTCCGTGCGTCTGCGCCGCTCCAGCCGTTGTTCTCGCGGCAGGAGGCTGCGGTTTTCGGAGCCTCTATTATGGCTACCAATTCAGTACCGGCGATGGTTACGCACTCGCCTACCACGCCGGAGCGCACCTCATGAACTTCGAGTTTGCTGGCTGGAACTCGTGTCACAAGGATTTCCCGACCACCGGCATGAGCCGGCTGGTAGCTTTCGGAGGGGTATTCCGGAACTCGCTGGGCGAAGCATTCATGGACCGCTACGATCCGGTGAGGAAGAGCCGCACACAACTGACGAACCTGGCGATCGGGATGGCCAAGGAGACAAGAGCCGGCAATGGTCCCATCTACTTTGATCTAACTTCTATGTCGCCTGAACACTACGAGTTGTCCAGGAAGCTCATCCCCTGGAACTTCATGCTCCTCGAAAAGGCTGGCCTCGACCCCAGGAGTGAGAAGATGGAATGGGTTCCCGCGTTTCTAGGGCCCGGCGCCACTTCCAGCGGCGTTAAGACCGACTTCAACTTTTCCAGTAACGTGGGAGGCCTCTACGCTTGCGGCGATGCCTGGGCGTCCACGCTTAATGGCGCCGGAATCGGCTTCGGGGGACTCAACCTGGCTCTCTGCGCCGTCTCCGGCTACCGGGCTGGGGAGAATGCCGCCGGTTATGCCGCGCAGCAGGCGTGGACGGGACCGGACCGTGAATCGGTTCACGAGGCGGTTACTTCCAGCATAGCGGCCGCTGAGAGGGAGAAAGGGGTCGATTCAGAGGAACTCCTTCTCCGGCTGCAGAAAGCCATTGTGCCTTATGACGTTTTGATCCTTCGCAGCGAAGATGGCTTGAGGAAAGCGCTGCGGAAGGTTGAAGCAATACAGGATGAGATGCGCAATGTCCGCGCCCCTGACCCACATGAGTTAATCAAGGTGATCGAACTGGAGAACATGCTCCTGGTTGCGGAGATGATACTCCGGTCCGCCCGCAAGCGAACCGAGACCCGCGGCCTCCATTACCGCGAGGACTACCCCCAAAGAGATAACACTAACTGGTTGAAATGGATTGGGCTTAACAAAGAGAACGACCGGATGGGCCTTTGGCTGGAGCCAATTCCCGGCGATGCATTCAAGTTCATTTTGCCCTGATAGGTTGAGCAGCAAGGAAGGTAGCGACGAACGACAATATCTTCCGGGAACTTTTCGGAAAGCCATAGCCCTGCGCTTGCTTTTGGACAACTAGTGTAACGAAATCCTGACACTATTATAAGGAGGACCAGTTGGAAAAAGATGGTATGGGAACGATAGACCGGCGCAAGTTCCTCAAAATGACGGGCATAGCCGCAGCAGGCTTGGGACTCGCAGCTTGTGCCCCGGCCGCGGCCCCTACTGCCACCCCTACCAAGGCAGCATCTACACCCGCAGCATCGGCGGCGGCCACCAGCGCCCCGGCGGCCAAGGCAACCCCCGCTGCCTCCGATGCGGACGTGGCTGCCAAGCTCTACGAGGCCGCCAAGAAGGAAGGCACAGTGATGGCCTATGCCAACGGCACTCAGCAGGAGTTGGACCAGTTTGGCGCTGCGTTCGAGAAGAAGTACCCGGGAGTAAAGTTTACAGGGTATCCCGGCACCAGCGAAGTGCTGCGTGACAAGATCGCCACTGAAGCCCGGGCTGGCAGGCCGGTAGCAGATATTATCGCCCGGGACGCCTTCGAGAATGTTGAGCCCTACCTTACTATGGGCGCCCTGGACAAGTATGCATCTCCAGAGCTGAAGAACTTCGACACGAAATACATCGATCCACAAAACCTTTGGACCATTCAGTCTTATTACGTTTACGTCATTGAGTACAACACCAAGGCAATCTCCAGAGACCAGGCGCCGAAGAGCTATGCGGACATGCTGAAGCCTGAGTACAAGGGAAAGCTCGGGCTTGAGGCTAACGCGGTGCCATGGTTTACTTATATGCTGAAGATCATGGGCCAGGACAAGGGCATGGAGTATATGAAAGCCCTGGCTCAGCAGAAGCCTCGTTTGGTCTCAGGCCATACCAGTCTCCACAAGCTAATTGTCTCAGGTGAGATTCCTATATCCGTCTACATGTATAACTTCCGTCCGATGCCGGATAAAGAGACTGGCGCTCCGGTGGACTGGATCGACCCCGTAGAGACTACACCATCAGCATCCCTCTTTACGTCGGTAATCAAGAATGCACCTCACCCGAACGCTGCCAGGCTGTTGGCCGACTTCATGCTCTCTGAAGACGCTGCCAAGATTATCGCCGGCCAATACTGGATTCCGGTTCGCAAAGGCGTGGACCTTGGCAAACTGGCTGAAGTGGCAAAGGTCGATGCCCTGATCGTCAACGACCCCGCTTTTGCCAAGCAGATACAGGCAAACGAAAGCGTGTTCCGGGAGGTCTTCGGCAAGCCCTAGCTCGAAGGGACTGCCCGGGTAGTGGACGATCCTGAATCTGTGGGGGCATACGGGGGGGCAATTGGATAACGCTACTGAGCAAGGCATAGACCGAGCCATTCAGATGACCGGGGTACCAGGGGCCGGGCCAGCCCGGCCCCTGGCCCTCTGGTGTTGCCGCCCACTGCCGCTAAGGCCAAGGAAGTTAGAGGCGAATGATGGCTATTAACGTTGGTGCACTAAGGCGGACGGTGGCCGCAAAGGTAGATGCACGCCTGCTTATTGTGGGCGTCGTCGTTGCTATTGCGGCTTACCTCGTGCTGGTCCCCATGCTCATGCTGGTGTACAGCGCTTTTACCGGGGCTGCGCCGGGAGCCACAGGAGATTTCACCCTGGACCATTTCGGGGAGGCATTGCTCAATACCTCGATCTGGAAGCTCCTGAGTGTTACCGTGGTCTTCGCCGTCGGATCCGGGGGCTTTGCCTTCGTCATTGGAACAGCGCTGGCATGGTTGTGTGAGCGCACGAACATGCCGTTCAAAGCCATGTTCTTCGCCTTGACCCTGGCCCGGATGATGATACCAGGCGTTATCGGGACCATTGCCTGGATTTTCTTGCTGGGACCCCGCAATGGGATGATTAACCGCTTCTTCATGGACACCTTTGGGCTGGCGGAGGCGCCATTTGATATCTTTACGCTTCCCGGAATGATCTGGGTGGAGGGACTCGCGCTGACCCCTCTGACCTTCCTGTTGATGGGAGCCGCTTTCCGCTCTATGGATCCGTCACTGGAGGAATCGGCCACTATGTCCGGCTCCAGCACCTTCACTACGATGCGTCGTGTTACGTTGAGGCTGGCACTGCCGGCTGCCCTCTCCGTGATCCTGATTATGGCTATCAGAGGCATGGAATCGTTCGAGGTCCCTGCCCTGATTGGCATCCCAGCTGGGATATACACGTTCATATCGGCCATCTACCTGGCCGTGCATGACTATCCTCAGAATTATGGCGTGGCAGGTGCCCTTTCCATGCTGGTTATGGTTATCTCCGTAATCGGCATTGCGGGCTACAGCAAGGCGACCGCCCATGCCGAGCGGTTCAGCACCGTGACGGGCAAGGGCTTCAGGCCACGGGTAATCGACCTGGGACGCTGGAGGTGGGTAGCTGCCGGCCTGAGCTTTCTGTTCTTTGTAGTGAGCCTTGGATTGCCCCTCTTCGTGCTCTTCTGGGCGTCCCTGTTCAAGTTTTACGCTCTGCCGTCCATGGAGGCGCTGTCCCTGATCACTCTTAACAACTATGCGGAGGTGCTCAATTCCTCTGCAGTACAACGGTCTATTGGGAACACTATACAGGTGGCCGTGATAACCACTATCGTAGTTATGGGGATGACATCAGTAATGGCCTGGCTGGTAGTCAAAACCCGCTTCCCCGGAAGAATGGCTATCGATAACCTGGTTACACTGCCGATCATCTTCCCCGGGCTGATAATGGGACTGGCTTTACTCTGGACATACCTGACCATTCCTCTGCCCGTGTACGGCACGATCTGGATCATCGTTATTTCCTTCGTGACCCGGTTCATGCCATACGGCATGAGGTCCTGCAGCACGTCGATGATACAGATCCACCGGGAGATGGAAGAGGCATCTGTAACTAGCGGTGCTACCTGGCTCCAGACCTTCGTTCGTGTCTTCTTGCCTCTGATCCGGCCCGGCCTGCTCGGCGGCGGGATCTTTGTGATCCTTTTGTCCATCCGGGAGTTAAGTAGTGCTGCACTTCTCTGGTCACCTGGCAGTGAGGTATTGTCTATCCAGGTCTGGCAGATGTGGGAGCACGGCAACGATGTTCAACTGTCTGCCCTCGGTATCCTGATGACCATTGCCCTTGGCATCCTGGTGGCCTTGGTGCATAAGATGGGAGGAGGCATACAGGGTCATGCCTGATGTGTGGACGGAGGGACGATGATCAAGTCAATTAATGGTATACTGTGCACCACCTGTGGAGTGTGCGTTGATGTCTGTCCGATGGATGTCTTGCGTCTGGACAATGAGACGCCTGTGATAAGATATCCGGTGGACTGCATGACCTGCTTCAACTGTGAAACGGAGTGTCCTACCGGAGCGATAGATGTGGATGCCACTAGGGCCAGAGAAGCCGTGCTTCCCTGGTGAAGAAATCAGCGTTGGTAAGCCTTAAGTGAGACAAGGAGGCTGGGAGAAACATGGTTAAGGTCGACGGGCTGAGGAAGAAATTTACGGGACAGCACGGGGCTGTCAAAGCGGTAGACGGCATCAGCTTCGAGGTGCCGGAGGGAGGCCTCTTCACGCTCCTGGGGCCAAGCGGATGCGGCAAGAGCACGACCCTTCGTTGCATCGCAGGGCTGGAGAAGCCGGAAGACGGGGAGATCCATGTGGGCGGGCGTCCGGTCTTCTCCAAGAGCCGGCGCATACTGGTGCCTCCTCACAAGAGAGACATGGGGATGGTCTTCCAGTCTTATGCAATCTGGCCGCACATGACCGTGTTCGAGAACGTGGCCTATCCGTTGCGTGTTTCCAAGAAGTTCAACAACAAGGAGATAAAGGAAAAGGTAGAGAAATCCCTTGAACTGGTTAAGCTCAAGGGACTCGAGTCCCGGCCAGCTCCTTACTTGAGTGGTGGACAGCAGCAGAGGCTGGCCCTGGCCCGGGCCCTGGTTAGAGAGCCTAAAGTGCTTCTTCTTGATGAGCCTCTAAGCAACCTGGATGCGAAGCTACGCGAGCATATGCGCCTGGAGCTTCGGGAACTCCAACGGCGCATTAAGGTAACGACCATCTACGTCACACACGACCAGATGGAAGCTCTGGCCCTCTCTAACGTCATAGCAGTTATGCAAGACGGAGCGATCGTACAGATTGGCAGCCCCAGAGAGATGTACGAGAAGCCCAACTGTAAGTTTGTCGCCGACTTCTTCGGCTCGACCAACTTCGTCGATGGCAAAGTGAAGACCCAGAACGGGGAAAAGGCTGTTGTCGAGACCAAGCACGGAAGCCTGGATTGCACCGTGCCGTCCGGCATCATTGGGCAAGATGTGCTCGTGTCAATCCGGCCTGAGAACATAGATGTGCTCCGGACGACGGAGAGCAAGAACAATGTCTTTGAAGCCAAGGTCGTGCAGGCTGCCTTCTTAGGCGAGTTTATGGATTGTCGAATGAGTCTTGGTGAGAACGAGCTGCGGGTACGCGTCCACCCGTCGCTGGGCCTGAGACACGGCGATACGGTCTTCCTTCGCTTCCCACCGGAAAACTGCATGATCGTATCCCAATAGGTAACGCGAGCAAGACGTGGGCGGCGCCATTCAGGCGCCGCCCACCCGATTACCAGTGCGGTAAAGCCGCGACCCTACCTCCCGGCGTCAATAGCCCGGCGTCACGAGCCGGCAACAGCTATGGCACTGCCTATTGCCGACGACGTGACTGCATGAAATAAGTTACCTATGTTCTTCGAGGGGGTGACCGGTGGCTGAGCACATCGCCTATTTTGGCGGTCAATTTGTCCCGGATAGTGAATGTAAGGTCCATGTATCTGACCGGGGCTTCCGGGCCGGCGACGTTGTCTACGACATGGAACGGACCTTCAACGGCAAGATCTTCCGCTTGCGCGAGCATCTGGAGCGACTGTTCCGGTCTTTGAAGTACGTACGTATCGACCCGGGCCTAACCCTCGAAGACTTCGAGACTCTTACCCTCCAACTGTTGGAGAAGAATGAGCCGATGAGGCAACCGGGAAGCGACTTCTTGGTCAGCCAGTTTGTAAGCCGGGGCAACGCGGCCAGAGCTACCGACAAAGCTACCCCCACGGTAGGCATCCGCGTGCAACCCATTAACTTCGGTCAGTACGCCCGCTTTTACAGCACTGGCGCCCACGTAGTTTTCCCCCGAACACGGAGCTACTCTGCTCAGTCCCTCGACCCAAAGGTAAAACACTTCAGCCGCCTGAACTTTGCCCTGGCCGAACTGGAGGCGTCAGAGATCGACCCAGACGCTTATCCGGTGCTGTTGGACCTTGAGGGCAATATCTCAGAGAGCGTCGCCTCGAACTTCTTCATCGTGACCAAGGGAGCCGTGCGGACACCCAACTCCAGCAACATCTTACAGGGCATTTCCCGCGCAACAGTGATGGAGCTTGCCAGCCAGATGGGGATCCCTGCGGCCGGTGAGGACCTTCAGCCCTATGACGCCTACGCAGCCGACGAGGCCTTCCTGGCTACCACGTATTTCTGTATCCTGCCAATTGCCAGAATCGATAACCGTTGCATTGGCTCCGAGGTGCCCGGCCCTATCACCAAGAAGCTCCTGGCAGCCTGGAGCGAGCTTGTGGGGCTAGACATAGTAGGGCAGGCGATCTCCCAGGCTCGCTAGGTCCAGGTCGTGAACCAGCGCGGTTCCATCTCTGAAGTCCGATGGCGGCCGGAGGAGGCCCTTCGCGGTACGATATCTTCGTCTTGGAGCCAGTGTTGACACTCGTATACGGCTGAAGTATTATGTAGATGAAAAGGGGAGCCAGGAAAAGAGGATGGGATGGCCATGAAATCGGCCTGGCGTAATAAAGAGACCAAACCGGCCTGAGAGGGTCGGTTTTTGTTTTTGGGTGCCGCCCGAGTCATGGAAGGGAGGAGGTGATTGAGGATGTCTTGGGTAGGATGGCTTTGCTTCGTAGTCACGGCAATTGGCCTTTGGTTCATCGCCACACCGTGGGTATACGGGTTCACGGGCAATACCGGACTTATGTGGAACAACATCGTTCTGGGTGCTGTCACCGCAATTTTGTCCTTTGTAGCCGGCTGGGAGCTGGTAGCGCGGCCGGCTGGCATGGGCGTTCATCACCCCACTGCTTAGAGCGGCAGTGATGTAATTGTTGGGTATCAATTCACAGGGCGGCACCCACAGAAAGCTGCTCACGGAACGTGGTCCGTGAGCAGCTTTCGTCTTCTCTTGACAGCCCCTTCCGGTATGCGCTATACCGAGAGGAGCCTTGTAACAGGAGTCCACCTTATTGCACCATGATTTCGCATTCCAGATTGAAGCATCCCAGTCCGGCGCCAGGGCCGGCATCCTTCATACGCCACATGGCTTGATCGCAACCCCGGCGTTCCTGCCCGTAGGCACTCAGGCCTCCGTTAAGACCCTTGACCCCGACGAGCTGGACCACCTTGGCGCCTCCATCATACTCGCAAACGCATACCATCTGTATCTAAGGCCAGGCGCCGAGACTGTGCAAAAGCTCGGAGGCCTCCACGCATTTATGTCATGGCGGAAGCCGATTCTTACCGACAGCGGAGGGTTCCAGGTCTTTAGCCTGGCCCACCTGGTGCGTGTGGATGACGAGGGAGCCGTCTTTCGCTCCCATCTGGACGGCAGCCAGCACCTGCTAACTCCGGAGAAGGCGACGGAAGTACAGCACCAGCTCGGTGCGGACATCATGATGACGCTGGACGAATGTGCGCCTTACACTGCGGACAAGGAGCATCACCGGTTGGCCATGGAACGGACTCACCGCTGGGCGGCACGGTGTCTGAAGGCCCATACCGCCCTCGAGAGTGAGGTGCCCGGCCCGAGACAGGCCCTCTTCGGCATCCCCCAGGGAGGGACTTTTGCTGATCTCCGGCGGGAATCGGCGCGCACCCTGGCCTCGATGGATTTCGCTGGCTTCGGTATCGGCGGTCTCAGCCTTGGTGAGCCCAAGGAGGTCACCCAGGAGATGGTCCACGAGATTGTTACGTTCTTACCGCCGGAGAAGCCCCGCCACCTGCTAGGCGTAGGATCCCCCGAGGACCTCCTGGAGGGAATTGCCCGGGGAGCTGATACCTTCGACTCAGTACTCCCTACACGGATCGCCCGTAACGGCGCCCTCCTAACCCCTGACGGACGTATGAATATCCACAACGCCCGCTTCAAGACAGCCTCCGGCCCTATCCAGGCAGATTGCGGCTGTCATACCTGCCAGCGTTTTTCCCTGTCCTATCTTCACCATCTGTTCCGCTGCCAGGAACTGCTCGGTTACCGTCTTGCCACCATCCACAACCTGTGGTTTACGCTCCATCTGATGCGAGATGCCAGAGAGGCGATCGTGGCTGGTACCTTTGAGACGTTCCGAAAGAGCTTTTTGGAGCGCTTCCCGCGTACCGACCCTCAGGTCCAGCAGGAGCAGAAGGCCAAGTGGCTAAACTCTGCACGGCGTAGAGGTTCCAGTATGCCGAACGACATCATCTAGAGAGTCGGACAATAGGCCACCCTATCCCCTGGTCCAGTGAACGACACGCCTGGCCAGGCACACGCTGGGTAAACAGGCCGGCCTTCCATGTCTGACTGCACAAGACAACGTCCGGTTAAGTACTAGAGGCCGCCTGTAGGGAAGGACACGAGTCTACCACCATACGCAGGGTCCGGACCAAGCTCTGCCATCGTCTCCTGGGCAGCCTGGGCGATCGGGGCCCCGGCTGTGACTAACCGCCTGAGAAATGACTCGGTGGCGGAGTCGGCGTAGGCTGCAGAGATCTCGCCATCCCAACCGGCCACGGCCCTGGCGCCTTTTCTGACAAATGCCTGCGCCATGGCTTGCGACCTCAAGCCGCTGCAACCCATTATGATGACCGTAGCGCCGCCGAGCTCCCCTTTCAAGGACAGAATGAATTTGTCCGTTACGGAGAAGAGGTTCTTCGGTGTCTCGTCCCCAACGTACCGCGACTGAACGACCAGGCCTGATGCCCTCTCGGCAACACGGCCCTTCTCAAGGAAGGGCTCGTTAGTAAAGATGGTAACCTCGTCGCTCAATCTCCCATCAGCTTCTTTGAACCGCGCGACATGGGCACGAAGGATGATCACGTCGTACCCGCGAGAGAGGACTTCACGATACAGATCAACGCTAACTTGCTGGGCGGGATAGTAGTCTACGGTGAACCGTCCTTGTTCCAGGACGGAAGTGGCATTCGCGATGAAGGCTGGATTGGCGAACGTCTCACTCAGCTGGTCGACCAGGACAGCCCGGGCGCCTCTGGATTGCGACGTAGATGGACCGGACAGCAACGTAGCGACCCCTGCATTCAAGAGCGCCAGTATCATTACGCCCGCCGCCGTCCATCTTAGAAGACGCCCCCGACGGGCCCGGATGGCCATGACGCCTGGCCGTGCCGAGACCTTTCGGGATTGTCTTCCGGACGGCATAGGTGTGGCCTACTTCCTCCTTCGTAGACCTCGGGCCCCTGTCCCGCCAAGCGCAACGACGGCGAGCACCACCAGTACCACCGAAGAGAAACCAACAGCCCAATCCCAGAAGTGCATTCCCGTTGCGGGTTCCTCTGCCGAGGGGCGCTCGGCAATGCCCCCCACGGCCCGGGCTCCGGCAGATGCCGGGGTTGATGACGCAACGGGAGTCACGCCGGGAGGGGGATCGCCGGTAATTGTCAATGTGCCTGCTGCAAAAGTAATGGCGTAGTTCGACGAGGTCTGCCCGGAGCAGGTGATTGGATACGTTCCGGAGACGCTGGTGGCGGTTGCAGTGGTCGCACACGCCAGGCTGCCTGCCAGCACGCCCGGGCCCTGTCCAAGAACAAACCCGCTGTAAGAAGCATCCAGCGGCGGCAGCGGCGCCCCATAGACCTTGGTCTTGTCGTTGGCTCTGATGACCAGGAGGGTTGGATTCACCCGCAGCAAGACGTCCCTAATTGTAGATTCATAGTTGGCAACGTCGGCAGGAGTGAAGGCGGCATGCAATAGCTGACCGGGACCTGCGTTCAGGACAGTGCCGGCGCCGGGCGTATAGACGAAGGAGCCAGCGACAGAAGCGGTTGCATTGAGCTGGGTGCTGCTGAGAGCCGTGCCGTAAACTATATCGGCGGGATTCGACCAGGTTATGGCGGGAGTGGCCTTAGCGATAACCAGTGTCCCGCTGGCCGTACCCGAATAGTTGGGATCGGTAATCGTGGCGACCACCGCGTAACTGCCGGCGTTGGTAGGCACCGTCCCCGATCCATTGTAAGTCATTGAAACACTCAACCCAGGCGGAGTTGTCGTGGCGGTAACTGCCTTCGGCGTGCCATCGTACGTCTGGCTGAGATTGCCCAGAATGATAGTAGCTCCCCCGCCAAGCACATTGATGCTGACGGAGACGGCGGCGTTATTATAGTTGAGTGAATCGGTTGGGTAGAAATCAGCATGCAGCGTCTGGCCATTGCCAACCGCAAGGATGGTCCCGCTTGGAGGTGCATACGAGAAAGAACCGGGCACGGATGCACTCGCGTTCAGCTGGCTCCCGCCTAGGGCAGTACCGAAAACTATGTCAGCGGGATTGGCCCAGCTGATCGACGGCGTAGCCTTGGCTATGTTCAAAGTACCGCTGGCTCCGCCCACATAATTCGGGTCCGTGATTGACACTATTACGGCATAGCTGCCAGCGTTGATCGGCGCCGTCCCCGAACCGTCATATGTAACGGCAACACTCAGACCCGGCGGTGATGTAGTGACAAGGACTGACTTCGGTGTGCCGTCGTAGGTCTGACTCAGCCCACCAAGGGCTGCCAAGGCGGACGCGGTCTGCACATTGATCGTTACCAGGGCCGACGCGCTATTGTAATTGGCCGAGTCCGCCGGAGTGAAGTCGGCTCTCAAGATCTGTCCAGGGCCAGCGCTGAGCACGGTGCCGGCTGCCGGCGTGTAGGAGAAAGCACCCGGCACAGAAGCGATTGCGTTCAGCTGGGTACCGTCAAGCACGGTACCGTAAACTATGTCGGCGGGATTCGACCAGGTTATGGCGGGGTTGGCCTTAGCGATAACCAGTGTCCCGCTGGCCGTACCCGAGTAGTTGGGATCGGCGATCGTGGCGACCACCGCGTAACTGCCGGCGTTGGTAGGCACCGTCCCCGATCCATTGTAAGTCATTGAAACACTCAACCCAGGCGGAGTTGTCGTGGCAGTAACTGCCTTCGGCGTGCCATCATACGTCTGGCTGAGATTGCCCAGACTGACAGTTGCTACCCCCTCAAGCACATTGATGGTAACGTCTGCCGTTGCGCTGTTGTAGTTAGTAGTGTCAGTGGGAGTGAAATCGGCGTGCAGCGTCTGTCCGGTCCCGCCGCCAAGCACGGTACCGGCCGGCGGCGTGTATACAAACGTGCCGAGCACCGATGCCGTCGCGTTCAGCTGGGCGGCACTGAGTGCAGTACCGTATACGATATCTGCCGGATTGCTCCACGTGATAGTTGGTGTAGTCTTTCCCGCCACTATGTCCAGAAACTGCCTGGCGTTAATCATCGGGTCAGTGACCGCCTCTGCATAGACTTCATGCCGGCCGAGGACCGTTCCAGCGGTGTAAAGGGTACTCGCTTCTCCGCTAGTGTCCGTGGTGCTGATGAGAGCATTAACCGTTCCCCCCGTGGGAGCCCACCGAAGAGTCAGGCCCTGAACTCCCATTCCACCTGAGGTTTGAGCTACGGCCACATACAATTGAACCTGTCCAGGGTTGAGGCGAACCGGGCTGCTAGGCGTTTGGATCTTCAATGACACCCGGTCCGTGAAAGACGTTTGGGCAGTCCTCCCGCTAGTCAGACCCGTGGCGGTTACCGAGTAGCTAACCTCGTACGTCAATGGAAGAAAAAGAACACCGGAGATGGCGCCGGTCCCATCTGCAATTGACTGCCCGGAGACCTCCGAGCCGTTCGTGGACCCCGACGCCAGCACATCTACTATCTCCCCACGTCTGAACCCGTCACCCGAGTAGACAACAGCATCCCCGGGTTCGTACTCGGGGAGTTCTGTAGTGATAGTAGGGGCAAGAAACTTTGGTGGCGCCTGCGCGGCCACGAGACCGGCCCGCATCCACGGAGTCAGCAGAAGCAGGCAGGCCAAAGCACACGCCACAACAAAGACGGATGCACCGCACCATGGTTTCTGTGTCGTCCTGCTGGAGGTGAACGGACGAGTGTTCATATCGGTAACCTCGCTGGTCGTATTACTGCCGCCGCCGCATCCGAGGTCCGTTGGAGAGCCTGTCAACCAGGAGCTTCGATGAGTACTGCATGGAATAGGTCTACTGCAACGGTTTCGTTGCAGCTTGGAGGAGAAGAAAGCGATTTACTGCTTCAAACTAGCCTACTCCATTGAAGCAATTATCGCCTTCGCTCAAGCGCCCACGAAAGGGGCAAAACCCACAAAAGAACGGGGTGCAATCCCTACTCTTGGCAGGGGACAAACCCTACCCACCCAGGCCAGACCCCCGGTTTTCACATTGACGTGGCGGTGCCCGGGCACTATAACCGAAAGGTCGCTATTGGAGCCATGCCTGTGCTCCTCGCAGGCTCCATCCAGCAGATGTTTACTGTTGCCTCATTGGTTCTAAGCGCTATAATGATACCAGACATGCGGGCTCCATCGATCGAAGAATGAAGATTGAAGCTTCCCTGAAGGAGAAGCTATTCACCACAGACTTCCTCCTGGTCTGGGTCGCCAGCTTCTTTGCATTTACCAGCTTCCATTTACTCTTACCAATCCTGCCACTCTATGTCGTGAGAGTTGGAGGCACGGAGTCCCAGGTAGGTCTGGTTCTGGGAATTCTTGCAGTGACCTCAGTGAGCGTGCGCACCTGGATTGGCCGGGAGAGCGACCGCCGGGGCAAGAAGATAATCCTGGTCTGGGGCACACTGGCCCTGGTGATCTCTGCTCTCTCATATACTGTAGCTACTACAGTGATTCTTCTGGTGGTGCTACGCCTTTTCCACGGCGTCGCGTGGGCCGCTACCACAACGCCATCCCCTGCCCTGATAGCCGACATGGCACCGCCCAGGCGACGGGCAGAGGCGATGGGATGGTATGGGACCGGGTCCAGTGTAGCAATGGCCATAGCCCCGCTGCTGGCTGTCTTCCTCAACGCTAACTACGGCTTTAACCTGGCATTCCTGGCAGCAACGGCGATGGCTGCCATCGCCATGGGAACCACGCTGTTCGTCAGAGAGCCCCGGAAGCCAGCGGCCCCAGAAGCCCAGGCAAGCCCACCCGTACCAGCCGGCGGGTCACTATGGCAAACAGTGCTGTACCGACCAGCACTGGTCCCGGCTGTTGCAGCGCTGGTCGTAACGCTGACGTACGGCAGCATGCTCTCATTCTTGCCACTCCTCGCATATAGGCATGACGTAAACCCCGGGGTGTTCTTCAGCGTCTACGCCATCTTTCTGATTGTATCCCGGCCGATCGGGGGCAAAATAGCCGATATCGCCGGACGCTTGGCAGCGGTAATCCCCGGCACGATCGCGATGGCCGCATCGCTGGCATTGCTGGCCTTTGCCACAGACCTCCCACTTTTCCTCGTGAGCGGGGCGCTATACGGAATTGGCTTCTCTTTCGTTCACCCTGCGCTGATGGCCATGATCACTGACCGTGCTGCCCCCGAGGCGCGAGGTGCCGCAATGGGCACCTTCGGCGCAGCCTTCGACCTTGGCATAGGCCTCGGAGCAATTCTTCTGGGCCTGCTCCTGGAGAAGACCAACTTCCAGGTGCTGTTCCTCACCTGCGCAGCCATTGCAATCGGCTCCATGGTTGTCTACCTTGTGGAAAATAGAAGGATGCACAGGCGTCGAGAGCTTCCTGATCAAGGAGGTTAGAGCAATGCACCACCGAATGCGACTCTCCGCACCGCTGGCAATCCTACCCGTCATGTTCGGCCTGTGGGCCCTATTCGGCTGCGCCGCGACGCCAACGTCCCGTCCGACGCCAGTTGCCACCAGCTTCAACGGCTCGCTCCCGGCGGCAACAGCCCTGCCCACCCCCAGCCCCTCGGCGCCGCAAAGCGCCACCGCTGGCGCGACTCCCGCGGCCACGCTGGCTCCCCTCCCGGCAGGCATCACGCCTTCCGGTACGCCCACTCCCACCGGGACGCCAGGCCTCTTGACGGTGGGTCTGGACCGTGACAACACCACCATTCAGGTTCAGAAAGGGCAGCGGTTCGTCTTGACTCTAGGGATAGATTACGACTGGACGGTCACGGTGCACGACACTTCAATCGTTAGCCGGGTCGAGAGCGTCGCTGTTGGACAAGGGTCACAGGGGGTCTATGAGGCCAGACAGACGGGACGGACGACGATCAACGCTATGGGCGATCCCGTCTGCCTGCAGTACCAGCCCCCCTGCCTTGCGCCGTCACGGACATTCAAGCTGGAAGTTGTAGTGCAGTGATAGGTGTCCGGCGGGCCGCCAGGCATGCATAGGGTTAGTGTGGTGGTCTTCCGGGTAATCCGGCAGCAATTCTGCAATCCTTGAACGTAGGAGCAGTTCTAGAACCGCCCCTACAATCGACATGATGGAAGCCGGATTACTTAGGTGTCCGGCTGCTGCCCTTTGCGTTGCTTCAGGAGCCAGTACTCGAGGCTATCGACCAGCGCCAACCATGAGGCCTCGATGACATTGGTAGAGCTGCCCACAGTATTCCAGACGTCTTCGCCCGCCCTGGACTCGATGAGCACCCGTATCAGCGCCTCGGTGCCCGCACCTTCGTTCAAGATACGCACCTTGTAGTCAGTCAGCCTCACCTCGTTGACCGCCGGATAGAACTGAGCGAGCGCCTTACGCAAGGCCTGGTCCAGAGCGTTCACAGGACCGTTCCCCTCAGCGGCGGTGTGGACCTCTTCGCCGGCTACCCTGACCTTGACCATGGCCTCAGCCAGGGCCTCGTCCGATCGCTTCGAGGGCCGCCGGTGCTTCTCCACTACAACCAGGAAGTCCACCAGCTCGAACGGAGGGTGGTAGGTTTCCTGTGAGCGGAACAGCAACAGCTGGAAGGAGGCCTCGGCCCCCTCGAATTGGAATCCCTTACTTTCCAGGTCCTTCACCCGCGCCAGGACTGCCTGGGCACGGGCCTTGGAAAGGGTCTCCAGGCCCAGTTCTTGGGCCTTGTAGACGATGTTCCCGCGACCTGACAACTCGGAGACCAAAACCCGCCGAGTGTTGCCCACCAGGGCCGGGTTGATGTGCTGATAGCTCTCCTCGCACTTCATGGTGGCGGCGACGTGCAGGCCTCCCTTGTGAGCAAAGGCGCTGGCGCCGACGTACGGCAGTTGGTGATTATGGGCGAGATTAGCCAGCTCGCTAACGTAGCGGGATACCTCGGCGAGCCTGGACAACTCACCGCCGGCCAGCGTCGGACGCCCCATCTTTAGCGTCAGGTTTGGAATGATGGAGCAGAGATTAGCATTGCCGCATCGCTCCCCATACCCGTTCATCGTTCCCTGCACCTGGGTGATACCGGCGTCAACGGCGGCCAGCGTGTTCGCGACCGCCAGCTCGCCATCGTTATGGGCGTGAATGCCCAGAGGGGTGGACACCGTCTCGGTTACCCGCCGGCATATCTCGGAAACCTGGGCAGGCAAGGATCCCCCGTTGGTATCGCATAGAATAATGCAGTCGGACCCACCATCAGCGGCGGCCTTCAGGGTGCTCAACGCATAGGACTCGTTGGCCTTGAATCCGTCGAAGAAGTGTTCAGCGTCATAAAAAACGGTCAACCCCTTGGACTTGAGGAAAGCCACTGATTCAAGAATAATACGCAGGTTCTCGGCCAGGGTAGTTTCCAAAACCTGGTTGACGTGCAGGTCCCAGCTCTTCCCCACGATAGTCACGGCGCGTGTCCCCGCTTCCACCAGGGCCAACAAGTTGGCGTCGGACTCCGGACGGCTCTTCGGCCGGCAGGTGCTCCCAAAGGCCGCGAGGGTGGCCTGGGACAGCGACAGTCCGCGGGCCTGGGCGAAGAACTCGGCGTCCTTGGGGTTTGACCCCGGCCAACCGCCCTCGACGTATTGGATACCCAGCTCGTCCAGCTTCCGGACAATCTGGAGTTTGTCTGCGACAGAGAAGGAAACGCCCTCTCCCTGGGTGCCATCACGCAGGGTGGTATCGTATATCGAGATGGATGAAGACATCGACTCAGTCCTCAAAGACCGCGCCGGTGCTCGCAGACGTCACGAGCGACGCATAGCGCTTGAGATAGCCGGAGGTTACTCTCGACTGGAAGGGACGCAGCCCCCGCCTCCTCTGCGCGAGTTCATCTTCGGTCAGGTCCACGTCCAGGCGGCAGCCGGGGATGTCGATAATAATCGTATCGCCATCCTTCAGCAGGGCGATTGGCCCCCCTGCTGCGGCCTCCGGCGAGACATGCCCGATAGAAGCGCCGCGGGTGGCCCCGCTGAACCGTCCATCAGTGAGTAGCGCTACCCTGTCACCCAGGCTCATGCCACTCAAGAGAGATGTCGGCGTGAGCATCTCCCGCATGCCCGGCCCGCCGCGCGGCCCTTCGTAACGGATAACTACAACTTCACCGGCTTTGATAGAGCCACTTCGTATAGCTGACACCGACTCTTCCTCTGAGTCGAAGACGCGTGCCGGGCCGCGGTGTTGAAGCATTGAAGGCGCCACGGCTCCCCTCTTGACGACTGCGCCTTCGGGAGCCAGGTTGCCAAAGAGTATCGCCAGGCCCCCGGTGGCGCTGTGCGCCTCGGATAGATGCCGGATGACCACCCCATCCGCGCCGAGGACACCGGCCAGGTTCTCGCCCAGGGTCCGTCCGGTGACGGTAGGAACATCCAGGTTCAGTAGAGTACCCATCTCCTTCATTACTGCTGGCACCCCTCCGGCCAGGTCGAGGTCCTCGATGCGGTCCTCGCCGGACGGGCTTATCTTGCACAGATGGGGGGTCCTCGCGCTGATCTCGTTCAGGCTGGAGAGCTGCATGGCAACCCCGGCCTCGTGGGCAATAGCCATCAGGTGCAGTACCGAGTTGCTGCTTCCACCCATGGCCATGTCGACGGCCAGTGCATTATGTAAAGACTTGGGAGTCACGATATCCCTCGGCTTCAACTGCAGGCGCAGAAGCTCCATCACCTGGCTCCCGGCCTGCTTCGCCAGACGAATCCGGCGCGACTCGACGGCGGGGATGGTTCCGTTGCCTGCCAGTCCCATACCCAGGGCCTCGGTCAGGCAGTTCATGGTATTGGCGGTAAAGAGACCGGCGCAGCTCCCGCAGGTGCGGCACGCCAGCTGCTCCAGCGTGTCAAGGTCAGCAGCGCTCATCTCTCCCTGGTCGAACTTGCCAACGCCCTCGAATACCGAAGTAAGGTCGATCTTCTCACCCTCGGAGGTACGCCCGGCCAGCATCGGACCACCGCTAATGAATATAGACGGAACATTGATCCGCACGGCAGCCATCAGCATGCCCGGTATGATCTTGTCGCAATTGGGAATGAAGACCAGTGCGTCGAACTGGTGCGCCTCCACGGCGGCCTCTATGGAGTCAGCAATGAGCTCCCGGCTGGCCAGGCTATAGCGCATACCGGAATGCCCCATGGCGATCCCGTCACAGATGGCGATAGTATTGATCTCGAACGGCGTGCCACCGGCCATTCGGACACCGTCCTTCACCGCCCTGGAGATGATCTCCAGGTGCGCGTGACCAGGAACGATTTCCGTAAAGCTGTTGACGATGCCAATAAACGGCTGATCGATCTCTTGCTGCGTACAGCCGAGGGCACGCAATAGCGACCGGTGCGGGGCCCTTTCGGCTCCGCTCTTAACTATTTCGCTTCTCATTCCACCGCCTTTGTCTAATACATGATCGGCGAATCAACCGGCACGGGTCCTAGATAAGAGGGGTTCGGCAGATACCCCCGAACTACAAACTGATAACGTACTGACGAAGGGCCGGCCAGTGTTCAATTCAAAGGTTAACAGAGGGTGAAAGGGCTGTCAAACTAGCGCAACCCAACCACCGATACTCCATCCACCTGCCAACCGGCATGCCGGTAGCTCCAGTCCCTGGTGGAACCGCCCGGTGAATCCCGTTTGACAACGATCCAACGGGGTGCTATAAGGATGCTATCCTGTTAGGTGCTTAACCGGTCCCGTGTAGTAGACCATCGCTGCACCCGGTAATCCGGCGGTGATACTCTCTTGACCGTCTTCGTGCGAATTCGCCCTTCATGATGTTCACTCAGTAAGAGGAGGAAACGGATGTCTATTGAAGGATTCACCCCCTTCCCGGCGGACAAGGCGGCCCTGTACAGGCGCAAGGGCTACTGGCAGGACCTCACGTTGGGCGATGTCCTGGACATCAGCGCACGGGCCGTGCCTGACAAAGAGGCCCTGTGGGACCAGCGGGTGCGCGTCACCTACACCCAGTTGAAGAACTACGCCGACCGCCTGGCGCTCGGACTCCTGGAAATGGGCATCGGCAAGGGGGACCGCATCGTAATTCAGGTCCCCAATTCGGTGGAATTCGTCTACCTCTATTTCGCGATGGCCAAGATAGGGGCTATCGGAGTAATGGCCCTTCCTGCTCACCGGGGCAGGGAGATCGAGCACCTCTGTAAGCTGAGCGATGCGGTGGGTCTGGCCATTCCTGATCGGATGCGCGATTTCAGCTTCACAGACATGGCGCTGGAGATCAAAACGAAGGTGCCCTCCCTCAAGCATGTGATCGTGGCTGGAGACACCGTGCCACAGGGAATGGTGGCCATGAAGGACCTCCTGGACCGGCCCCGTGAGAAGGAATACGCGCCCGATCACCTGGCGCGCTTCCGCCCCCACCCGGATGATGTGGCAACTATTCTGACCACCGGCGGCACTACGGCCATGCCGAAGGGCGTGCCTCGTACGCACAACGACTACGTCAACAACTCCAGGGCGTGTGGCCGGATGGTATCCCGCGATTCCGATAGTGTCATCCTCATCTGCACGCCCATCGCCCACAATGCCGCCCTCATGTTGAGTGTAGGAGTGGGGATAATCAACGGGGCCAGGCTGGTGATCATCCCGCGCCACGACCCTGAGCAGGTCTGCCGCTCCATCCAAGAGGAGAAGGTGGCCACAACTATCCTGATGCCAACCCAGGTTATCGATGTCCTGGGCTTCCCAGGCCTTCAGAAGTACGACCTGTCCTCACTGCGTGACATTGTGTGCGGAGGCTCCCACGTGCCCCCGGAGCTGGTCAGGGAGGCCAGGGAGAAGCTCGGATGCTCCCTGCACAACTTCTTCGGCATGGCGGAAGGTCCATGCACCAGCAGTACCCTCACCGACCCAATCGATGTCACCTGCGAGACGGTCGGACGGCCCTGCTGTGAAGACGACGAGATGAAGATTGTCGATGACGATGGGCGCGAGCTCCCGCAGGGGGAGGTCGGAGAGCTGCTCTTCCGCGGCCCGCACACCTTCTACGGCTATTACAAGGCCGAGGCTGCCAACAAGGAGGCCTTCGATCCGGATGGCTTCCACCACACCGGTGACTACGCCCGCATCGACCACCGCGGGTGCCTGCAGATAGTAGGACGCAAGAAGGACATCATCATCCGAGGCGGAGAGAACATCAGCTCTTTCGAGATCGAAGAGCTTCTGCTGGAACATCCGAAGGTGGAGAATGTCGCGGTTATCGGCATGCCGGACAAGCGGCTGGGAGAGAAGGTCTGCGCCTACATCAAGACCGTGCCCGGCGAGACCATCAACTTCCAGGACATGGTGGGCTTCCTGATGGACAAACAGATTGCCAGGTTCAAGCTGCCGGAGCGTCTCGAGGTTGTGGAGGAGTTCCCGCTCAGCAACATTGGCAAGATCCTGAAGCGTGACCTGGCGGAAGACATCAAGCGCAAGCTGGAGGCCGAGGGCAGCCTCTAAGCCAGGCCTTTGCCATTTTCCGTCAAATACACTATAATTGGTATGTGTCTCCACGAATGGCACAAGCCGTGCCAATCCGATGTCATTTTTCGCCCTGCTTTATTCTGTCGCATTATCCCCGGCTAACTTTGTCCGTGAACTGAACAGCGCGCCACCACAGGAGGAACCATGGTAACAGAGATAGGAAACATCAGGCAAGTCAAGGTAGAAGATGAAGTAAGAAGCTCTTACCTTGATTACGCCATGAGCGTGATTGTATCCAGGGCCCTGCCCGATGTAAGGGACGGGCTCAAGCCGGTACATAGACGCATCCTCTACGCCATGGAAGAGATGGGGCAGCGCCATACGTCCCCCTACCGCAAGAGCGCCAGGGTGGTCGGAGAGGTTCTCGGTAAGTTCCACCCGCATGGTGACGCACCGGTCTATGAAGCGCTCGTCCGCATGGCGCAGGACTTCTCCATGCGCCACCCTCTGATCGACGGACAGGGCAACTTCGGAAGCGTCGATAACGATCCACCCGCGGCCATGCGATACACTGAGGTGCGCATGGCTGCCATCACCAGCGAGATGCTGGCGGACATTGACAAGGATACGGTTAATTTCTCACCCAACTTCGACGACTCGCTGAAAGAGCCTACGGTCCTGCCCAGCCGCCTTCCCAACCTCCTGATCAACGGCGCCTCCGGAATCGCCGTAGGTATGGCGACAAACATTCCTCCGCACAACCTGAACGAGATCGCTGACGGAGTCATCCGTCTGATCAAGGACCCGGATATTACGGTGGACGACCTCGCCGCAATCGTCACAGGCCCTGATTTCCCGACCGGGGGCTTCATCCTTGGCCGGGAGGGCATCAAGAACGCCTATGCCTTTGGGCACGGGCGGGTGGTCCTGCAGGCCCGCGCTACGATCGAGGAGATGGGTAAGAACCGCCACCAGATTATCGTGCGCGAGCTGCCTTACCAGATCAACAAGGCAGCCCTGCTGGAGAAGATAGCCGACCTGGTCAAAGACAAGAAGATCGACGGCATCAGCGACCTGCGTGACGAGTCGGACCGCCAGGGCATGCGCATGGTCATTGAGCTGAAGCGAGAGGCCCAGCCCCGCCAGGTATTGAATGCCCTCTACAAGTACACCGCTATGAGGTCGGCCTTCGCCGTGAATATGGTGGCCCTCGTTGACGGTGAGCCAAGGGTGCTCACGCTCAAGATGGCCCTGGTCCACTTCCTCAACTTCCGCAGAGAGGTGGTTACCCGCCGGACCAAGTATGAGCTGGCCAAGGCCAAGGAACGGGCCCACATCTTGGAAGGGCTGCGTATTGCCCTCGACAATCTGGATGAAGTTATCCGGACTATACGCGAGTCCCAGACCGCGGACGCTGCCAAGACCAACCTCAAGACCAAGTTCGCTCTCTCCGATGCACAGGCGCAGGCTATCCTGGACATGCAGCTACGTCGTCTGGCCGCCCTGGAGCGGAAGAAGATCATGGACGAGTACGCCGAGGTCATCAAGACCATTGCGTACCTTGAGGACCTGCTGGCTAACCCTCGCAAGATCGACTTTGTCATCAAGGAAGAGCTGGAAACCCTCAAGAAGAAGTACGGCCAGGATCGTCGCACCCAGATAGTCGATGTGGAGGCCCAGGACTTCACCGAGGAAGACCTGATCGCTCATCGAGAGATCGCCGTTACCCTGAGCGCCCGCGGCTACGTGAAGCGGGTCCCCTGCGATACCTACCGCCCCCAGAAAAGGGGAGGCAAGGGAATCAAGGGCATGACCACTCGTGAGGCCGACGATGTGAGGCATCTGCTGGTTGCAGATACCCTTGACAGCGTCCTCTTCTTCACCAACAAGGCCCGGGCGTTCCAGCTGAAGGCGCACGAAATCCCCGATGCAACTCGCCAGGCCAAGGGCCTGCCCCTGGTTAACCTGGTGTCCTGCGAGCCCACCGAGAAGGTGACGGCTGTCGTGGCCGTCAGCCGCTTCGATAGCGAACGTTTCATGGTCCTGGCTACTGAGAAGGGAGAGGTGAAGAAGACGCCCCTGGAGAAATTCTCCACCGCTCGCAGTATCGGACTGATTGCTATGGGCCTGGAACCAGGCGACCAGCTCGTGGCCGCCCGGCTGACCGACCCTGACGATGACGTGATCATGGTAACGGAGCAGGGTCAGGCCATCCGCTTCGGCGTGAACACCCTGAGGCCCGCCTCCAGGGCCAGCGGCGGTGTGCGGGGTATCCGCCTGGCCCCGGGAGACCGGGTAGTGGCCATGTGCCTGGTCGAGCCTGATGCGTTCGTGCTCACCGTGACCGAATACGGCTACGGCAAGCTAACCGCGGTCAAGCAGTACCCCCGTCACGGACGCGGTGGCAGCGGGGTAATGACGTTTAAGATCACCAAAAAGACCGGCAATGTCGCAACCGCCCGGATGGTGAAGCTAGACCAGGACCTGCTCTTCCTGTCAACTGATGGAATCGTGATGCGCACCCCCGCAGCCGGCATCTCCAAGCAGGGCCGGGCCACTCAGGGGGTTACATTGATGAATATCGGGATGCAACTGGACGAGAAACAGCGCCTGGTAGCCGTAAGCTCATTGAACGGGTGCGAGTCCTAGGCGCAGCCACCGCCGGCTGCGTGATCAACCCTGCTGCCCAGTAGCGCGTGCAGCCCCCAGCGGGGCCGCCCGCAGCCGGGCGGTTGGGTTGGGCTTCTGCACGGAGCATCGCCCATGGGCGAAATGGCCGGGTCGCAGGTTGGGTTGACGCACGGGGCATCGCCCATGGCAGGATGCGCGCGGACCATTAGTTGGGTGCTGCATGGGGCATCGCCCATAGCGCGATGGGTCAGAATCGATGGTTGGCAGCCGCATGGGGGATCGCCCGGCGCTAAAGCGGCCGGGCTAAAGGCACCAAGCCCACTAAAGGGGCTGCCTTAGGCGATTGAGCGCGCGGTCAGACCACCTTCTTCCGCTTGTTCCGCATGTAGTCAACCAGGACGTATTCTCCCAGTCGATCGGGGGAGGCAAAGAACGCCCGTCCCTTGTTGATCTGGGTCATCTGGTTGACGAAAGAGGTCAAATAGGGGCTGCGCTCCAGCATGAAGATGTTGATCTGGATGTTTTCCCGGGTACAGCGCATGACCTCTTTCAGCGTTTCCTCCATGGTCCGGTACGTGGGCGGATAGGAGAAGAAGACTCGGCCTCCCTCCAGGTGCGCGGTCGGCTCGCCGTCCGTGATCATGATGACCTGGCGATTGCCTCCCTTGTGCTTGGCCAGAAGCTGGCGGGAGAGCATCAGCGCGTGCTGCATGTTGGTCCCGTAGACATAGTCGTCCCACACCAGTTGGGGCAGGGCCTCTGCCTTCAGGACCCGAGCAAAGCCGGTGAAGCCGATTATGTATAGGTTATCCTTGGGGAACTGAGTCCGGATCAGGCTGTTAAGGGCAATAGCGACCTTCTTGGCCGAGAGGACCAGGCCCCGCATCAGCATCGAGCGGCTCATATCGACGAGCAGCGCTGTCGAGCACTGTGTCTGGAACTCGGTCCGATAGACCTCGAAGTCCTCGGCATGGAGGGCGATTGGAGACCCAGCGCCTTCGCGAGTGAGCGAGTTCATCAGGGTTCGCTCCAGGTCCACCAGAAACGGATCGCCGAACTCGTATTGCTTGGTCTCGTCCGACCTCTCACCGCCGACGCCGCGGAACTGCGATTCGTGCTTCCCGATACGGTCGCGCTTGAGCTGCTGGAAGATCTCCCGCAGCGCCTTCTGCCCGATCTTGCGCACGCCCTTGGGGGTTAGCTCCAGGGAATCGCCCTTCCGCTCCACGTAGCCGGCGTCCTCCAGCAGCTTGGCGAGGTTCTGCAACTCCTCCAGCTGCCGCCGGGCATCCTCCCCCATGACGTCACCCATCTTGTCCGGGTCTACGTTGTCCAGGTTGGAGGACCTCTGAGCTGCCTTTAGCTGACGCTCCAGGTCGTCCATGTTCTGGAGCTGGTCCATCAGGCGCATAGCCTCAGACATAGTCAGTGGCTCGTCTCCCTGGAAGGGATACTGGTTGGCATCCATGGGACGCAATTGCTGGAGCAGGGCGCCCATCTGGGCCAGCTCCCACTTCAGGCGGTCGTCCCTCAGAAGGGAGTCCATCGTATCCTGAAGCTGCTTCCGCATCTCCGGGGTCATACTCTGCATGAGTGACTGCATCTGCGCCATGCGGCGCTGCAGGTAATCCATCAGCTCATCCAGGTTATTGATTCCCGGCGGGAAGTACTTACCGTGCTTCTTCATGAAGTTCTGGAAGTCCGGCTCTCCGCCCTTCGCCTTCTCCTGGAGCATCTGGTTCAGGTCTTTGACCATATCCCGGATGCCCTGCAGGTCCTCCGGCGTCATGTTCTGGAGACTCTGCTGCATGCCCTGGAAGTAGTTTTCCATCATCTTCTGCTGCAGCATCTGCATCAGGTCCTGGAACTCCTGGCGGGCCTCTCCATCCATGAAGTCGTAGTTGGATAGCGACTTGATCTGGCCTCCCGGGTCCTGGGGCAGCCCGTCCAGAGTGGCCTTCTTCTTGGCGGCGATGTTCTCCAGCAACTGGTGGTGCCCCTGGGCATCCTCGCCCTTCTCGGTGAGGCTCTCCCGGCTGTCCTTCAGGCGCTTATCGATGCCCTCCCGTTCCGTCCTTACCACCTTCTCCAGCCGTTCCTTGATGTCGTCAAGGATGGAGTCCAGGTTATAACGCTCCAGCTTCTCCTGACGCTGCTTCTGGAGCTTCTGCAGGAGGTCTTGCAGTCCGGCGAAGCGCTCGCCCTGGGGCCGGTTCATACCCCATCGCATGATTCGCTGGAGGACGCTCTTCAGGTCACCCTCTGACAACAGCTCGTCAGAGATGTTCTCCATCAATTCGTCGGCATCCAGGGAATCGATCTCCTGGGTGCCATCCCATAGGGAGTATCGGTAAAGCATGGCTACCTTCTATACCGGGCGCGCCCTGCCAAGCGGTCCTTATTCAACTTGCGGTTGAGGTGCAGTCCTTCCAGTATGAACTCGACGCCGGAGGCCACCGTCGCCGGATTCCCCTGGGCCTGGAGCTTCTCCAGTCCTTCCTTCAGGCCCGGAAGCTCGGCCACCTGGTGCACATAGTCCATCGAAGGCATGTCATCCGATGCATCGACAGCCATTCCGCTATCAAAGGCCATGATCAGCTCGTCAAGGTCCCCGACCCTGAGGTAACGATTGAACACCGAGGAGACGGCCCCCTGAATGAGCTTCTCCATGATCTTGTCCTCCCTGGCCTCTCCGATAGACTCCAGCTCTATCTTGCCGATGGAAGAGGCGACGACAGCGTTGAGGTCGCTGACGCGAGGGCAGACCTGCTTCTCGTTCAGGCGGATGGCCCGCTTGAGGGCGTTGCTGAGCATGTTCTCGTAGTTGCAGATAGAGACCCGCACGCTGACCCCGGAGCGCTGGCTGATGTCGTTGTTCTTCCGGGCCAGGTGGGTTATCTCGGCCACTATCTCGCGCATGTACTGCGGGACAAAGGTTTCCAGCCCCTCGTCCTGGTAGGCGGTCTGCTCCTGGTCCATGATCGCCATCTCGTGAGCAATGCTCCGGGGGTAGTGGGTCCGGACCTGCGAGCCAAACCGGTCTTTCAGGGGCGTGATGATCCGTCCCCGGTTGGTATAGTCCTCCGGGTTGGCGCTGGCCACCACGTAGACGTCCAGGGGCAGGCGCACCTTGTAGCCGCGAATCTGGACATCCCGCTCTTCCATAATATTCAGAAGACCAACCTGTATGCGCTCCGCCAGGTCAGGAAGCTCGTTCAGACAGAAGATGCCCCGGTTAGTGCGAGGCACCAGCCCGTAGTGGATGGTCAGCTCGTCGGAGAGGTAACGCCCCTCGGCCACCTTGATGGGGTCGACCTCCCCGATGAGGTCGGCTATGGTCGTATCGGGAGTGGCGAGCTTCTCTCCATATCTCTGTTCCCGGCTGATCCAGGCTATCGGCGTTTCGTCACCGAGTTTCTCGATGGTATCCAGACAACTCTTGCAGATAGGGGCGAAGGGATCGTCGTTTATCTCACAGCCGGCGATCACCGGGACCTCCTCGTCCAGGAGCTCCACCAGGCTGCGGGCTATCCGCGATTTCGCCTGGCCGCGCTCCCCGAGGAATATCAGGTCGTGCCCGGACAGGATGGCGTTCTCCACCTGCGGGACCACCGTCTCCTGGTATCCTATGATACCGGGAAACATTTCTTCTCCGGATTGAATCTTCTTCAATAAGTTCTTACGCATCTCCTCCTTCACAGGAAGGACGCGATAATTGCTCCGGCGTAATTCTCCTAACGTAGTTGCTTTTTCCATGTGTTACCCCTTCGTATCCACCGGCCTATGCCGGTGTTCAATTCATCATACTACGGTCAGAGTGTTAAAAGTCAAATTACGGCTCTCTGAAAGAAGTTCGAATATAGTAGAGGTCTACCCAGCCCCCGAAGCTTTTGATATTGCCGCAGGTTCACGGCTATTACGGGCCGGATAAGTAGCCTCCTATCCCTGCTCGCATCGGATGCTGGCAGGCCGGCCACGCTACCTGACGGGAAGAAAGTGCAGGTAGATGCCAGACAGGAATACCCCCGCGACACCCCCCTTCTTAAAGTCAGTCTATCCCTTGAACGTCGCATTATCAAGTCAACCGCCCAGCCGGAGCTCGCCCGTGATCGGTGGGGCCGATTCGTTAGCCGGATCGCGGCATAGGACATCGCCGATGGCCGGATTCGGGCGGATCGTTGGTGGTGAGCCGTATGAGGCGTTGGCGATGGTAGGGTAGGGTCAGATCGTTAGTTGGTAGCCGCTGGAGGCGTCGGCGGTGATCGTGGTAGTCGAGCTGCCCGTTGCGTCGCGGCGTGGGGGATCACCCGGCGCCGGATGGGTCCGAATTGTTGGTTGGGTGCTGGATGGCGGATCGCCCTTAGCGGGATGGGTCCGAATCGTTGGTTGGGAGCGGCATGGGGGATCGGCCATGGCCGCATGCGGGTGAGGCGTTGGTTGGCAGCCGCATGGGCATCGCCCCATGGGCGATTGTGTTGAATCGTTCGTTGGCAGCCGCATGGGGCATCGCCCATGATCGAAGTAGCCGAGTTGTTGGCTGAGAGCCGCACGGGGGATCGCCGTGAGCGAAGTAGCCAGATAGCACGTTGGTCACCGCATGGGTGTGCGCCCGGCGCTAAAGCGACCGGGCTAAATAGCCGAAGCCCGCTGAAGGGGCTGAGTTGTGAGTTGATGCCAATTATGACTTTCCCCTGTACCTTGTGTTGTTCCCGCAGGTCTTATGCCGTTCCCATATCTCTCGTGTTGTTCCCGCATGTCTTCTGCCCTGCTCGCCCTCTAAATCCCCGCCCCTCTTTTGTCATTACCGCCCGGCTTTGTCGTTCCCGCATTTCTCCTGTCATCCCCGCCTCTCTTCTGTCATTCCGCTTTCTTCTGTCATCCCAGCCTCTCTTCTGTCATCCCGGCCTCTCTTCGGTCATCCCAGCCTCTCTTCGGTCATCCCAGCCTCTCTTCTGTCATCCCAGCGGAGGCTGGGATCCAGAGGAGCGGGGCGGGGAGCCCCTGGCATCGGCACAGCACGCCCGCCAGGAGCAACCCGGGTGAACCCAGGTCTGGAGAGCGTCACCCCTGTGATTGACAGAGTAGTGAGCCTGGATTTGGCCTTTGGTGGACGCCTAAAGGTCATGTCATAAACGCCTCGGTGAAGCTCGCTGGCATTGCCCGGACCTGTTGCCGGCGTTGCCGCAATATAGCCCCACGTGTCTACATCTGGATATATACGCGCCCTTTACGCAGCATATTGAACCCACGGGGGGTCTGGTGTATACTATCAAACACGTCTTCACAGACAGATTATCCGTTGGAGATTGCATTATGAAGGTGTCCTGTACACAAGAGGCCCTCAGCAAAGCCCTTAACATCGTCGGCCGGGCGGTAGCCACGCGCACGACGCTTCCTATAGTTACCAACGTCCTTATATCAACCGAGGAATCCTCGCTGCGCCTGGCCGCGACCAACCTCGAAATCGGCATCAACTACAAGATGCCGGCCACCGTCGAAGAGGCCGGCTCGATCGCCGTTCCGGCCCGGCTGTTGACGGAGCTGGTCCATTCCCTGCCCAACGAGCGGATCGAGATGGACGTATCGGCGCAGAACTTCTCCATGGCGGTCCGGTGCCTTCGGTACGACGCCCGGATCAAGGGTCTCGATCCCCGGGACTTCCCACCGATCATGATGCCCACCGATGCCATCACCACCATGGTCGCGGCTGAGACCATCAAGGACGCCATCAAGCAGGTCGTCTTCGCGGCGGCCACCGACGACACCCGTCCGGTCCTGACCGGCGTTTATGTCAAGCTGGAAGGCGCCGAGATGACCCTGGCGGCTGCCGATGGCTTCCGGCTGGCGGTCCTGAAGGCCCCTCTGCTGCGGGAGGTAGACGCTCCGCTGGAGGTGATCGTCCCCGGGCGCAGCCTGGTAGAGCTAAGCCGCATCATCGAAGAAGAAGAAAAGCCGGTAGAGATCACCGTGACCCAGGCGAAGGGCCAGATACTCTTCCACACCTCCGGCGTGGACATGTTCTCCCAGCTCATCCAGGGCACCTTCCCCAACTACAGCCAGCTCATACCCACCGCATTCACCAGCCGGGTAGTGGTTCCGACCGACGACTTCCTGAAGGCGACCCGCGTGGCCGCCATCTTCGCCCGTGACGCCAGCGGAATCGTCCGCCTGCAGATGGCGCCCGGCGACGAGATCCTGCCCGCCCGCATGACCATCTCCGCCCGTGCGGAAGAGGTCGGCGAGAACCAGGGCGAGGTCGATGCCGTAGTCGAGGGTGACCCTGGCAAGATAGCCTTCAACGCCAAGTACCTCACGGACGTCCTCAACGTCCTGGGCGCCCGCCAGGTGGCCCTCGAAACGAACAGCCCCTCCAGCCCCGGCGTCCTCCGCCCCATCGGCCAAGACAGCTACGTGCATGTGATCATGCCGATGTTTGTTCAATGGTAGCTAAATTCGTCGGGATAACCCCGAACAGTTTTGCACGCTCGTATCCGGCTATCACCCTGATCTGCAGGGCCTGAAGGGCGAGGCGCTTTTTCTCAAAGTCGAACTGATCAAGCTGGCTGGCGACGTAGGCGCAGAAGGCGCGTACCTGGTCGCTGAGGCCCTTGGTTCGATGAAGCTTGGTCTGTTGGGTACGCAGGAGAGCTAGCTTTTCGTCAAGACCCGCACGGGTCTTCTTAACCTTCTCGACCTCGCTCACGAGGTGATCTTCTGTTACCCGTGCCATCCCGAATAGGCGAATCAGACGCCGCTCCTGGTCGTCCAGCCGCTTGATAAGACCACTCGTCCTCTTTATCTCCTCTTCCAGCACGGCCTGACCACTCTGCTGCGCATTGAACTCCTGGATAATCAGTTCCGGACGCTGAAGCACTTCTCGGATTGCCATCCAGACCTTCTCTTCAATGATGTCGGCCTTTATATACTTCGCGTCGCAAGTCCTTGGGCGTGCAGTGGTAGGCCAAGTTGACCGACACCGATAGTATCGATAGGTTCGGTTCAGAGTTGTCCCTACCACCGGCGCTCCACATTCACATTCGAGATGGCTCGTCAGTAGGTAGTTTCGCGGCTCAGATGTGATCTGGCGTTTGGGTTTTCTCAACGCGTCTTGGGCCATCTCAAAGAGAGTGTCGCTGACTATGGCGGGGGTGGCGTCTGGTATTTCAATCCACTCTTCTGGCTTCCTCTCTTCTATCAGCCGACGCTTACCGTTGACTCGCACACGCCTGGTTCTGCCGAAAATGGTAACTCCCTTGTAGGCAGGGTTCGTCAGGATACGTTTGATAGTCAGCGGGTACCAAAGGCCTCCGCCAAAGGCGCAGATCTGATCCAGGTTAAGCGCGACAGCAATCGCGTGACACGATTCTCCTTTAATACAACCCTCGAATATACGTCTCACCACTTGGGCCTCGAGATCATCAATAACTCGCTTCTTGTGCTCCGGGATATAACGGTAGCCGTACGTACCCTTACCGGTTCCCTGCACCATGAATCCCATCCTGGCACGGCTCCGCTTGCCACGAAGCGTCCTCTCCTTGATACGCTCCCGCTCGATTTGGGCTGCATATCCCTTGACATATCGGATGAGCGCACCTTCAGGGGACGAGTCCAGAGGCTCCTGCACGAAGAGAAGCTCAGCGCCCCGCTTCCCGCATTCTTCGGCGATAATACCAACGTGAATGGGGTCGCGAGCGAGTCTATCGATCGCATAACAGATAACCGCCTGAGCCATGCCCAAGTTGATCAGATCCCGGACACGATCTAACTTCGGACGATCAAGGTCAGCGCCGCTCCAATCTTCGAGAAAGACAAAATCATCCTTGACCAAGTAACCATGCTCGGCGGCCCATTTAGTACAGGCATCACGCTGCGATGCGAGGCTAGTGCCCTCTTCTGCCTGAGCCGAAGTCGATACCCTGCAATATATGGTCGCGAACACTTCTCTCCTCCACGTCACCTTACAGTCCATTCTTGAACGAGGCGACCATATTATACTCCGCCGGGGTAGCCCTGGATTGGCTCTTGCAGGCCCTATGCGTTGTTGTGAGTGTTGGAGTCAGTAGTTGGAGGCCTATCAACATGATTCACGTCGGAGTCTTCGTTATGTTGCCCCAAATCCCGCGCACGGCTTCCTTCCTCGGCATAGCACGGCTCAAGAAGATGCTGCCACAGCTTACGCCAGGCCAACAAGACGTCAATCGGAGACTCGCCCTGGGTTATGTCAACAGTGATGTTTATGTCGTGCTGCAGGCGCTTCAACCGGTTCTTCGGGTCCGGCTTTGTCGTGCAACGCGAAGTCGCGGGAGCACCACGAGAACCAATCCAGCGGCTCTCGGGGCCAAGATCCGGTCCTCGTCTCGTCATAGCCAGCGCGTGTGTACCTTCGGTTTATCCATTCGGCTCAATGCTATGATGCCGCTCCTAGATACACAACTACAAAAATCAGCTTTTCGTGTTTGGGGATCGCTGCTTACGATTGGAATTACTCTTTGATGACACCACCCGCCGGAGGCCCGGCGTCACCGCCTGCAAGGACTTGCTAACATGACGCCAGAATGGATTCGGATGGCGTCACATAGGGGCGTTCTCGATCGAGAAGACAACCTTCTGGAGCAGTTCTGGCACTTTTGTCATTGCAGCAGCATCGTAGTCATCGTACGATCTCACCAGTCAGAACCAAGGGGTTTCAGCAAACCCTGAAAATTGACGCGCATAAGCGCAGGTGAGCAGCCCACTAGTGGAGGTTGGAAATGAGCTTCGGAAGAGTCCTACAGCGAGTTCGGCGAAGGACTGGGGAATCTATGTACAGCGTGGCAGAGTGGTCTGGGATCGACCAGGCATACCTCTGGCGTCTCGAGAAGGGTGACCGCAAGAATCCTAGTCGGGATCTGGTCCTGAGGTTGGCTCTGTCTCTTGTGCAAGGGTCCTCGATGCTGAGCTTGCACGACATCGATGACCTATTGCTTGCAGCCGATTACGCTCCGTTGAGAAATCCATACAGGGCGGCAGCCGTTGCCCCCGAGGAAAAAGAGTAACAGGAATGCTGGGCGGGCTCTTGGCTTAATTCCGGACCTCCGTTCCCGCATTCTTGTCTCCGACGTGCCATTACGGCGATTGCCCCATTTTGGAGCGGGAGACGGGACTCGAACCCCCAACCCACTGCTTAGAAGGCAGGCCGGTCCTTTTTCAAGGGCACAGATATAAAGCTCACGTTGCAACCCAAGGCTGACGCCTCGCGAGGCAGGAGGTCCCTGCTAACCCCTTGCGGCACCATTATCGCGCCGTGAGTCAGAAGCCGCAACAGCGTGATGCGGGTGTGATTCTTTCGATCTGCTGACAACAGCCGGCGAGCTTCGGGCCTGTCAACTGCTGCTGGTGCTGGCGCAACTGCGCAACGTCTCCCGGCAGGGCAGTCGCCCAAGGTGCCGCAGGAACACCAGAAGGACAGTGCGCCCGCTTCCCAACTTTTCGCTCAAAGAGACAGCAAGGCCGTCATCCGCACGCCAAGCGAAGCTGGGGGCAGGCTGGCCTTCGACTGCCAACGCTTCAGCCGTCAGCGATTTCCCTCAGGCCATCAATCTTGAGCACACTAATTTACATTCTGAGCAGCTCTAGGAGGCCACCCGCCTTAAATTGGTTCAGGACTTCTGTCGTTGTCTCTCTGAAATTGCCAGGTATATCTGCAAGGTCCTGAAGAGTTAGCCCGGTAATGGGTTGATCTGACAAAGTCTTGACCACGGCGCACATCGCAACGTCTCTGTCTTGGACTGTCGCTCAAGTAGCTGGTCGTAGCGCACAGACCCGTGTAGCGAGCCGATTGTCCCAAAACGAGAAACGGCGCGCCTCGCTGATGGCAGACAAGGCGCCAAGGCTCGCCCAACAAGGCGGCCTTAGCAAGCTCTTCAGTTTGGGGAGCGCGAAGCCTTCCGGTAACGTAATCCCCTTGGCCGCTGGCGGCGATTAGAGCGCCGGCGGGACCAGCCCAACTGCATCATCATACCGGCCAAGTCTGGATACGTTTGCGCCTCCACTCCACTATTTTGCCGTTCCGGATTCTTAGAAAGTAAGCTCCGCGACCTGCAACTTTCTTACCCGTGGCGGGGATTGTGTTTGCTAATCTAAAGATTCTTCCCTTTAGATGGCAACGTCGAGGCCATGTCCAATAGCGTGTGCCTTGAGAATGCGACAAACCTTCTTAGCCAATTGGCTTGTTCATCCGGCATACAGACGAGACCGTCCGTATGCAGACTTACTCGCAGGTTATTCGAATCGGCCTCTAGGTTTCCCCTTTTTCTCCTGGGATAGTGGTAACGCATATTCGTACTCCACTACGCATTGAACGAGTCTGAACACTAGCTTGCCCGTTTCTGATTGGCCCGGTGTCGTTTGAACTTGAACCAGACACAGGCGCAACGCCGATAGCCATTGGGGGGCTGTCGCTCTCGTCCTGCGCCGCCACGCGCGATCCTGTTCCTAGGTTCATCCGCACAGGTATACTCGTCAATTGAGAATCGCTGCCAAGTCTTCAAGGCACTGAACTGGCGTGCGTTGCTGACCGCCCTGGCCATACAGTCGGTCCAGCAAGTCTGCCCTTTCCCAAACTTCGACGTGTATCGGGGCACTGACCTCCGTGGCCCTCTGGATAACGAGCGCAATATCCTCGAACGTCGTGGGTGTCGCATATATGATCCTTGAACAGTTCAGTGCTTTGCCTAACGTCGCGAAGCGATCTACCTCCCGGCTGCTTAGTTCGCGGCCGGAAGCTTTGCATTCGCCTACCATGACCCTACCCTCTGAGATAGATAGCAGGTCGGTCTCTATGGGTGGAGGACCTCCTCGTTCGCTTGGGCTAAGAAGGAGTCCCGGTAGAAAACCAAACGCGCCCATTTCAATCAACCGCTTTGACGCGATTATATGCGGGAGCGCGCCCTGGTCAATCGCTGTTGCGACTATTTCGTTAAGTCTATAGCGCCACTCAAGATGCCCCGCTGGAACAGGTGAGGGTGATGATACTGTCTGGCATCCCTCGCAACGATGCGATTCACTCAGTGTATCTATCGGGTACCAGCGGCGCAACCCGCAGTTGGGACACTTCACCTCGTATCCACGAAATAGCACCTTCCTGCTGAGTAACGCTTCGACGATCTTCCTGGCAGCCTCGTTCGATATTCCCAGCGCGTCCCGTATTTGCGCGAATGAACGATGCTGCCGGTTGAATTGCCCGCCTCCGATCTGTTCTGACTGGAGGGCTCTCATAACTTCACTCACTTCGCGGGGGCTGGGATCATGTCCTAGGAGCCGCGTTAGCGTCCTCTGGGTTGCTTGCCTCGGGACGATCTCGGCCATGTCCGTGATCATCTGATAAACGAGGCTGCTTGATACTAGGGACAGCCCCATGTGGTCACCCAGCAGGCCGATCACTGCAACTGCAATCTTCCCCTTGTCAGAAACCTGGGCTTTGTACCCTGCCTGACATGCGACGCCCTCAATAATTTCCAAGCCGTTGTTGAGGCCAATAGGCTGGAGTGCTCCTGGGTCACCGTAAATACTCGTGAAACCAGCTATCCCATCCGAGGCGATACGGCTCATAAGCCCTTGCCGACGACAACAGCTCGAAGAAACACGAGGTACAGTGTACTTGTCTACAGCTACAGTCCACCCAGCCGTCTCGAAGGGGAAGAAGTCCGCCAAGTCCCTGTAATCAGGCATCGCAATATTGGCGATGCCATCCTGGAAGCTCGCGGTCGACTCGTTCGTCAGCCCCACTCTGAAACTGGCGGTGAAGAACCGGTCAAATCCTGTAGTGTCGTGGACGGCCGCCTGCAGTGAAAGGCTCTTCGCAACCTCTTGAAGTTTGCTGGCGGAGATCGTGGCACTTACCAAATGCACTTTGGGGGGCTCGGAGTTTGATTCAGCGAGACCTGGCCTCATCCACGTCATAACACGCTCAATTCTCTTTGCAAGCTCCGGGTCAGTAAGCCAGGTCGGGTCTATCCAGACAGGAGAATCGAATTCTCCTATTCGCTGCGCGCGGATATTCCAAGCTAAACAGAGATCATGGACGCTCGATGGTGAACCTACGACAGCTATTCGCCGGAAGTATGCTTCATCGTGCTGAGGCGATTCTGGGTCCGTGCCCGCATATGGGCTATAGGACGGCTCACGGCTCGGCACATTGAATACCGTTGAGTTGGGCAATGTTAGCCACTGACTGATCCTGCTATCTAACACGGTGAGGAACGGTTTGGGTGCCGTGTAGTCAAGAATGAGCTCCACGAGGTTATCACTAGGAAAGAACTTTGGATCGAGCGTTTGCACTCCCATAAACTCGTGGTGCGTTGAGGAGTGGTAAGAATCACTTAGACGGTGCCCCTCAATCATCGGGCGTGGGGCTAGATGTCCAAACCGGAATGCGAGTGGCAATCCCAAGGGATGGTCGTGGAGAGGAGTAAAGTAGAATACTGCCTGCTCTTGCGATGAGCCTCTGAGCCGTTTCCACCGCCGGAGTGCCCCGTACACCAATGCCCCGGTGAGGTCCATGGTGTCAAGAGGGTTTGCCCAGATCGACACGGCTCGGTCCCATCGTTCGCGTTGTTCTTTGAGGAAACTTGAGGAAGCGCCAGCTAGATCGACGATCCAGTCCGGGTCGTATTTGTCCAATACGCGCTCCCACACTTCGCTTGGTTGTGACTCAGGGATGCAAGGTATCAGGAATTGATGCCGGCCCCCTAACTCCAGGCAGGCGGCCTCTATAGCCGCTAAAGCGTTCCTGGGATCAACCGAATCCACAAGGTAGGCAATACGCAGTGGTCGCAAAGTGCTAGACACGCGCCGTGGACCATCGACCCTCTTGCTTCGCAAGAGTAGAAGTTCCGAAGGAGTCATTCCTGCCATTGCTACCCGCCCTTTGTCATTTGGCTCTTGCCGTAAGCCGTCAATTTTGCTGAAGGCTGCGGTAAGTATCCACCCGATCTGCGCTCAAGTACTGCTGATCCGGAGACTATCGCCGAAGTCTCCAAACTCCTCAACAGTCATGATCCGGGTGCAGCAGAGACGCTCAAGTGCTTCCCTGCGAGAGCCATTAATGAAGCCCTTCTTGTCCTCTGTCACGAATATATCGCGGTTCTCGCGACGGTGCGCAAGTAATATCAAGGCGTCCCTTAGCTGATGCTCGCGGCCCCTAGAAAGCTTGTTGCGCGATCCACGCTTGGGGAATGACCTGTCACTGATAACGGAGAGTAATGAATCAAGAATGCTCCCATGTTCATCGGATCCTAATACGGCAGCTCCCAGTTCTGACTCTCCCAAGACCATGGTATCAAGAACAAGTTTTGCAGGGAGTTCGAAAGGAGTGCCTCTCGCCTCACGATGAGTGACATATACCGTGGCGAACTCTATGGGCAGACCGCGAGCAGATTCAATGATTGCTGCCATTCTAGTTCTTGGCAGAACGCTAGTGTCTAAGGTGACCTTAATGACCTTCACAGACCAGGGCTCAAATGTTGTAGCTCGCTCTTTTTTCGAATAATGACATTTCGGGACGTTTGTCTGCTAGAATGCTCCCTTGGACAGCGAGTTCATTATGCTCCAAAAGTATTATTATCGCGGTCTACGACGTG
>ORJL010078189.1_pt1 | contig 124090 bp, 123 predicted proteins | sample 1779941 | NCBI WGS metagenome assembly ORJL01 (sample SAMEA104232317, study PRJEB22302) | groundwater metagenome | biome: forest; feature: aquifer; material: groundwater | place: USA | collected 2011-08-07 | depth 5.8 m | reverse complement strand
TGCGCGCTTCGGGCGACCGTCACAAAGGCGATGAGCCAATGAAGCTCATTATCCGCCGGCATTCTTCCGGGTTATCATGAGATATGGCCCTCGAGCACTCCGGAAAACCCTCCCGATTTGAGATACAGCCGACGATCGAACAGAAGCCGTTCGAGAGTGCGGCAACGCGATCGTTTTTTTCAAAGTGGTGTGAGATCAATGATTCGATCGTTCCGGAATTCATCACCAGAGAGGAATGGGAACAGAAGAGAATTCAGGGTATTTTTGAAAAAAGATCCGACGGCAAGTATGCTTTGTTTATTCCTCCGGATCTGCAGTTATGGGAAATGGTCGGAGTCATGGAGACAGTCGACCATGACACCTTTGCGGCCAAGCCCGAACGGCAAGGTAAGAAAAAAGAAGAACTCCTCGCACTGGGGAACATGTTCCAGCATGCGGGGGCGTACATGGCGCAAAGGCTGGATGCGATCGAAGAGGGAAAAGAGATCGCTCGCGCCCTCGCCCTTGAATTGCACGACTACGGTCGCGCGTTGACGTCCGGTGAGAAACCGGAGGACAGCGGGGAGATCGAAGCTATCGCGCGATCGGTACTTTCGCCGGAAGAAACAGAGGCCGTCGATCGCTTCCTCGCCGGAACCGCTCTGTACGCATCGCGGCACGCGCGGGCTGAAGAAGCTGTTCGGCATGGGTCGAAAAAAGGTGCTCCGACAGATCCGGCCCGGCGTGATGCAGCATATGAACAAGAGCGGCGGCAGACCCTCCGGCAATTCTTCAAGACATCAGAACGGGCGTTCGAATTGAGGGGCAAGACCGAACGCGGAGAATTGCGATCCGGCACGAACGATTTGAAACCGTGGCAGAGCGATACGCCGATCCACGATGCTTTTCTTGCCAGAGTCGAAAAAGCCTTTGCTCGGGAGGCCGAGACGCCCAAGAGGGAACTAGAAGCCGCTATATCCCGCCGGGGCCTTGCGAAACTCGCGGAAGAAATAAAAGGACCGGATTGGAAACGCGCGAGGAGTTCTTTTTTCGGGAGTTTGGGTGTTGATTTAGACGCTGCTCAGAAAAGATTGGCGGATATCATCGATATAAAACGGCTGAAGACAGAACTTGAAGATGTCAGACGGTCAGGCGATGTCGATAAGATCAGCGCCAAGGAGACCGAGATCGCAGATGCGATCTTTCCTAAGGTAGCCAGATATCAGTACGTCCTGAACGCTCACAATCCGTCAGAAATGGTCGCGACCGCAGAGTTGAATTGCGTCGGAGCCTCGACTCTCGGCGGAGCGCTTTTGGAAGAAGCAGGCGTACGGTATCTGGTCGGGGAGGTGCCAGAGCACTCCGTTCTTTTTTTGGTGACCAGCAATGGCAATGTCGAATGGAGAGATGCGACGCCGGGAATGAACCCGTTCAAACCAAGACGAGAATTGATCACTGACTATATGGCCGACGGTGCATCATCCGCTACTATCAAGGACATCGTCGCTCTATCAAGAAATCCGACCTCTCATGGAGTATCATTGAAGATCTTTAGCGAGAAATGGCGGGAAGCCGGCCCGCCGCCGCCGTGGGTAGCGGGGGATGGGTCTCGATACTGTAAAGTGTACGCGCCGGAATACGGGCACAGGCTCCAGTTGCTACATAACGCGGGATGTGCCCTTTACAATATCGGCGGGGCCGAAGGGTTCCGTCAGGCCGCCGAAGCATTCAAGCAGGTCGTTGATATCGATCCAGAGAACTTTCTTGCATATCAATACTTAGGGAAATCGTATTATGAACTCGGCCGCAAGGAAGAGGCGGCCGGGATATTTCGTCGGATTATCAGAATTGACCCGAAGGACTATGAATCGTATTACTTGCTCGGCCGCGCTCTGTCTGATCTCGGCCGCAAAAAGGAAGCACTCGAGACACTCCGCGCATGTTTGGAGTTGGCACGCGATCAACGCAACGATAGAGTGGCCGATGACGCAAAACGGGAGATTTCCAAATTAGAAAAAGGACGGACGTCGTAACGTGATGCACCCTCAAGTCGTTCTACGAGGGTCCGGGTGTGTACCTTCAGGTGATCCGACAGACTTTGCATAAAAATCCTGATAGGTTAAAATGAAACATGGGTTTCAAGATACGAGCTGAAGGATTTACCTTCGACGATGTCCTCATCCGCCCCGCCGCGAGCGCCATGGAGCCGGGCGAGGCATCGCTCAAGACGAATATCGCCGGGATAACGCTCTCGCTCCCGTTCCTCTCCGCCGCGATGGATCGCGTGACGGAAGCCCGCATGGCCATCGCGCTGGGCAAACTCGGAGGCCTCGGCGTCATACACCGCAACTGCTCCGTCGACGCGCAGGTGAAGATGGTGCGCACCGCGAAGAAGGCGGGCGTCCTCGTGGGCGCCGCATGCGGGCCGTTCCACGTCGAGCGCGCGAAGGCGCTCGATGCGGCCAAATGCGATTTCATCGTCATCGATTGCGCGCACGGGCACAATCTGAACGTTGTTGCGAGCGCGCGGCGCATCAAGAAAGGCCTCAAGCACGCGAAGATGATCTACGGCAACATCGCGACGGCCGAAGCCGCGCGCGACGTCTGCGATTTCGCAGACGCCGTCAAAGTCGGCGTCGGCCCCGGCTCCATCTGCACGACGCGCCTCATCTCGGGCGTGGGTGTGCCCCAGCTCTCCGCGGTCATGGATGTCGCATCGGTCGCGTCGAAGAAGAAAGTGCCGGTCATCGCCGACGGCGGCATCCGCACCTCGGGCGACATCGCGAAAGCGCTCGCGGCGGGTGCTTCTGCCGTGATGCTCGGGAACTTGCTCGCGGGCACCGACGAATCGCCGGGCCGCATCGTCCACAAGGGCGGGCGGCGCTTCAAGGAATATCGCGGCATGGGCTCGGAAGCCGTCATCAAGAGCGCCGCAGGCGCAGAACGCTACTTCACCCACGGTCGCAAGGCGGTGCCGGAGGGTGTCGAGGCCTTGGTGCCGTGCCGCGGCCCCGTCGCCGACGTCGCGGCCGGGCTCGCATCAGGAGTGCAGGTCGGCATGGGATATGTCGGCGCCAAGAATCTCTCCGAATTCAAGCGCAAAGCCGAATTCGTCCGCATCACCTCCGCTTCCATCACCGAAGGCAAGCCTCACTCGCTCGCGCACATTTTCGTCGCTTCCTGATCCTCGGCCCGCGTTGTGGCGGGGAAGACAGGGGGTACAATGAATGCATTACAGGCAATGCATAATTTCTTGCTATGGCTCTAGAGAACATCGACGGTAAGAAAAAGAAACCTGAAGCTGAGCCGAACGGAACGGACACGCCGGAAAAGTCGGAGAGCCCGGCCGAACTCATGGCAAGGGTGTACAGCACGGATCGCAAGATAATCGATGAGCCAGAGACGGTCAGTCTTCACGATTTGCGTCAGATGGGCATTCCCATACCCGAAGAGGAGAGACAGCGCCGTCGCGCCGAGGAACGGCCAGAAGAACGAGGGGAATAGGAACATACACCTGATATTGCGAGCCATGCTGAATGCGCTTCATCTCACCGTCGTTTCAGTGCTCGCGTTTTTTGCGGCTTTGTTCCCGTCGTTGGTGCTCGCTCCCGTGGCCGCACCTGCGCCGCCCACACCCTCGCAAATTCACGCGGTCATCATCTTCGGCGGCGACATGATGTTCGACCGCACGGTGCGCGCGGCCATGGAGAAGAACGGCGGAGATTTCATTTTTTCGTGCATCGATCCGGTCCTCGCGGGGGCCGACGCGGTCGTTGCGAATCTGGAAGGCCCTATCACGTCGCACGCCTCGGTGAGCGCGACGTCCACGCCTGAAGACGATTACAACTACACGTTCACGTTCCCGACCTCGACTGCCTCGCTCTTGCGCCGCCACCACATCGGCCTGGTGAACATCGGCAACAACCATATGCTGAATTTCAGTCGCGGGGGCCTCGTGGAAACTAAGAAGTGGCTCGATGCGGCGGGTGTCGGCTATTTCGGCGACCCGGACGCGGTGGAAGCCGGCAGGGTCGCGCGCATAACGATCGGCGGCGTGCCGTTCTCGTTCGTGAACTGGAGCGATTGGACGAGCGACAAGACCGACCACACCGTGGCGCAAGTGAGGAGCGAGGCGCAGGAGGGGAGAGTCGCGGTCGTCTACGCGCACTGGGGCGATGAATACGTGCCGCCGCCGGAGCGGGTGAAGCGGCTCGCGCACTCGTTCGTCGACGCAGGTGCGGCAATCGTCATCGGTTCGCACCCGCATATCGTGCAGGAGCATGAAGTGTACGCGGGAAAGGATATCTACTATTCGCTCGGTAATTTCATCTTCGATCAATACTGGAACGACGAAGTGCGCCGGGGGCTTCTCCTGCGGGTCGCGTTCGGCCCGACCGGTGTAGAGAGCGTGAAAGAGATCCCCGTAGAATTCGGGTACGACCGCCGTCCATGCGTGGTACCATAGGCGTATGGAAAGGAATATCGGGCGCTTCCGCCTCCTTGCCGCGCTCTCGGTCGCGGGGCTTCTCTTCGCGGGCTATTTGAGCTCCATACGATTCTTCTCCGATGTCTGCGCGTTCAACGAGCCGTGCCCGTATTTCCTCGGGTATCCGGCCTGCTACTACGGCTTCGTGATGTACTTCATCATGACCGCGGCGATGTTCGCATACTTCGCCTTGGGCGCCGCGAGCGAGCGGGTCTTGCGCATCATGCTCGCGGTGTCCGGCTTCGGTATCCTCTTCGCCGGCTACTTCACGCTCGGCGAACTGCCGCGCTTGTTCGCCGGAGGCATCTCATCGTACCTCCTCGGTCTCCCGACCTGCGCCTACGGCCTCATCGTCTACATCGCCATCTTCGCCATCGCGCTTGCGGCGTGGCGAGCGCGTAGCGCAAACGGTTGAACAAGGGTCGTTTTTAAAGTATTCTCTACGGGCTAGAAGCCGCGTGCTTCAGGCTATTTTGCGGGATCGTCTAATGGTAGGACTACTGCCTCTGGAGCAGTGTATCTTGGTTCGAATCCAAGTCCCGCAGCAACTGAGCGTGAGCGAAGGCGTACTGAGGCCACCAGGCCGAATGTAAAACCGCCGGATTTTTCAGCTTAGGAGGCCTCGCTACACAAAGATCAGATTTTTGGGTTGGAGCGGCGAAGGTCCGGGATACCGAAGGTATGACAGGGTATTTTCGAGAAGTGTTCCGTCGAAGACGACTACTGCACTGCATCAGCGAATATTACCAGCCGTTGGCTGTAGCTTTGCCGGGCCGGATTCCACGTCCCTTCGCACGTAATGAGATTAAGATGAGCGCCGCCGTCTTTAGACGTGAAGACATCGGTAGCATCCGCCGCCGGATCATAGCTGCGGCTCTCGCGGACTATGAACGTGGTCGTTCCTCCTTTGTCGTTTAGAACATACAGCGTATCTCCCGCGCTCAATTCACTCAGATTGCTGAACACGCCCGGCTTCGTCATCACTCCTCCGCGTATTTGAGCGACATGCCCGGTGATAATGGCGGTGCCTTTTTCCCCGGGGCGTACACTGCCCGTAAACCATCCGACGTCAACGATATTGCTCGGTATCTCCATCGTTCCACCGGGCTTGAGTCCAGCATACTGAAAACCGGCATCGATATTGAGCTTGGGTATCTTGAGACGCACCGGGGAACCGTTTTTACTGTTCACGGTCGGCGCACTTGCCGCTGTTGTCGTTGCAACTGCGGTAGCCGTTGTCCCGACCGTGCTTTGTGCCTGGGTTGTCTTCCCCGGTATTTGTCGGGCAGCCACGCTGATTTTCCCTCTCGAAACGGGGCCGAAAAAACCGGCGGCAGGATAAATGCCTGACTGTGCCTGCCACGCGCGGAGCGCGTCTCTGGTGAGGAAACCGAAGTAATTGGTCGGAGTGGGGGTCTTGAGAAAGCCGTTGGTAATTAAGAATTGTTGCAGGGCGTACACGTCGTTCCCGCGGATTCCGAGAGTAAGGTCGCGCGTGAACGCAAAACCCGCGTTGGGCGTCGTGGGTGCGAGAATCTCTGCATCCGCCCTACTACCGACCGCAGAAACACACAACAACAATGTGATGAGCCATACTTTACTTGATACTTTCATTGCAACGTCATTATGTCATGGATTAGAGGGGTTTTCACAAAGTCCGGATTTGTGGGAGTATTCGGATATGGCGAGCATCGAGGAATTCCAGAAACGGGTAGCCGCATTCCGCGATGCGCGGGATTGGAAGCAGTTCCACAATCCGAAGGACATGGCACTCTCGCTCGTCCTCGAGGCGGCGGAGGTGATGGAACATTTCCAGTGGAAATCACCGGAAGAGATGCGGGATTATCTCAAAACGCACAAGGGGGAAGTGGCGGAAGAGCTTGCCGACGTGTTGTATTGGGTCGTCTTGATGAGCAAGGACCTGAACATTGACCTCGGCGAGGTCTTCGAGGCGAAAATGAAAAAGAATGAAAAGAAATACCCCGTCAAGAAATCCAAAGGTAAGCACACGAAGTACAACAAGCTCTAGTATGGTCAAGGTTGATACATTTCCGTTTCAGAAAGAAAAGTTCGAGCATCTGAAGAAGTACCACTATGGATTAAATTGGCCTGTCGTTTACATCTTGCAAGGAGAGTCGGAGATATATATTGGAGAGACTACGAATTTATATAGTCGCAGTAAACAGCACTCGGAGAACCAGGACCGCATGCGTTTAGGGATGATGCATGTCCTTACAGACGAACAGTTTAATCGATCGGCCGCTAACCACATCGAGTCTCTTCTAATACAATACGTAGCCGCTGATAATCGCTATAAACTACAAAATAGAAACGGCGGCCAGATATATCACGACTACTATCAACGAGAGATGTATAAAGCCAAGCTCGAAAGTCTCTGGCCTGACTTACAAGCGTTAAAGATTCTTGAGCAGGAGCAAGATGTATTAACAAATAGTGATTTTTTCAAATATTCTCCCTATAAGGCTCTTACGGAGGAACAAGCGGCTGTAATTAATAAGTTGCTGCGGAATATATTAACGGCAAAAGGGACATATATAGTTAACGGTGGACCCGGTACAGGTAAATCAATTGTGGCGCTTAATTTACTAAAACGATTGCGCGAAGACGAAAAAACAGCGCATCTAAAAGTGGCCCTTGTCGTTCCTATGGAGGGTCTAAGGAAGACTTATCAAAAAGTGGTAAAACGCATTCCCAAACTCGGTCCGCAAAGCGTCATTGGGCCAAATGAGGCAGCAAAACAACATTACGACATATTGATTGTTGACGAAGCTCATCGTCTACGAAGGAGAGTAAACTTGGGACTCGCGTTTGGGGCATACGATAAAACAACTGCCGCTCTAGATCTCCCTAAAGAGACGGCGACACAACTTGATTGGATTCGTGCTTCTTCGACACAGCAAGTCCTTTTCTATGACAAGCAGCAAAGTGTTGGGCCAGGTGACATTCGACCCGAAGAGATTGAGCGACCACAGGCGAAACACTATGAGCTGGTGAGTCAAATGCGAGTTGAAGGGGGAGAAGATTATCTAAAATATGTAGATGATCTGCTTGCTTTAAAACCAGTGGGCGAATGGAGTTTTCCAAACTACGAACTTAAATTTTTTAGCCATATCGGAGAAATGGTTGGTGAGATTAAGAAAAAGAATACGAAACATTCTCTTGCACGGATGGTGGCCGGGTATGCATGGCCTTGGAATACAAAGAAAGGTAAGGCAGATCATGATATGGAAATTGATGGTGTTAAATTAACTTGGAATAGCACAAACATCGACTGGATCTACTCACCCAACTCCATTAATGAGGTCGGATGCATTCATACCGTACAAGGATACGATCTTAATTATGCGGGGATAATTATTGGTCCCGAACTTTCTTACGACGAAGAGAACGACTCACTTGTAATAAACGAGGATAAATACGAAGACGCAAACGGCAAGCGATCAATTTCACATCCTGACGAACTCAAATACTACGTTATTAATATCTACAAAACACTACTCACTCGAGGGATAAAGGGAACATATGTGTATGTATTTGATGAAAAATTAAGAAATAAATTCCGAGAACTGACAGAGGCTTCATCTGAAAAAGAGCAGACTACCTACACAAAACCCATACTCTCGCCAATCACTATAGAAATGATTCGCGTGCCACTCGTTGGGTCAGCTCCGTGTGGAAAGCCCTTGGTGGGGGAGGAGAACATTGAGGAACATATTCAAGTAAAAAAATCAAAGATAAAACCGGGCTACAAATATTTCATTCTCCGTGCGGAGGGGGACTCAATGAATCTCGCGGGCATAAATGATGGAGACCTTGTTCTGTGTCGGCAACAAGAAAAGGCAGATACAGGCGATAGGGTCGTCGCTCTACTCGGAGGTGAAAACGTAACCATAAAAATGTACGACAAAAAGGATGGACGTAGAATTTTATTGCCTAAGAGTAAGAACAAAGTTCACAAGCCGATAACTCCAGAGGAAGGTGATAGTGTACAAGGCGTAGTCCAGGAAGTTCTTAAACCGGACAATGAATAAAAGCCGTTTGATATACTTGTTTGCATGAACCCCCCAGACACCGCAGCGGAATATCAGAAACTGCATACGCACGATACGTCGGGCGGGAAGTTGAATTGGCTCCGGGCGGCCGTGCTCGGAGCGAATGACGGCATCGTTTCCATCGCGGCGTTGGTCGTGGGTGTTGCGGGGGCATCGAATTCCGCGGCTGTCATCCTCACCGCCGGCGTCGCCGGCGTCCTCGCCGGCGCGTTGTCCATGGCGGTGGGGGAATACGTGTCGGTGAGCACCCAGCGCGATACCGAGGAAGCGTTGATAGAAAAAGAGCGCTTTGAACTCGCGACTGCGCCCGAGCAGGAATTGGAGGAACTCGTCGTGCTCTACGAGAAGAAAGGACTCTCGCGCGCGACCGCGAAGACGGTCGCGCAGGAACTCACGGCGCGCGACCCTATCGCGGCGCACGTCGATGCGGAACTGAACATAGACCCGGACGAGTTGACGAACCCCCTGCAGGCCGCGCTCGCGTCCGGCGCGGCATTCCTCGCAGGAGCCGCCATCCCGCTCATCGCGATAACGGTGCCCCCGGCGACACTGCGCATCCCCGCCACATTCGCGGCGGTGTTGGTGGCGCTCTTCATCACCGGGATGTTGAGCGCGCACGTGGGCGGGGCGAGGAAAGTGCGCGCCACGATACGGGTGGTCTTCGGCGGCGTGCTCGCGATGGCGATAACCTTCGGCATCGGGAAACTCTTCGGCGGCGTGGGAATATAAATATGAAAAGGGCGGCCATTACGGTCGCCCTTGCCCCTCCTTCTTCTGGTTTAGTCCTGCTTGGACAGGAGTTCAACCGACAGCGTGACAAACGCTGCGGCCTCAGGACTGATCGTCACCTGGCGACGATTCGTCGCCTCGGTCGAGCTCTGTTCGGGCACTGTGTCCGGTTCGGAGTAGCCGAGCTTCCTGGCCTTGTCTTTGTGCTGGTCTCTGTTCATTTTCCCGTGTTCCCTCTAAAGATCAAAAAAGAGCTTGCGCTCGCCATTTCAAACAAAAAGAGAGCGGCTCATAAAGAGGGCCGTTCCCTTTATCTGTTAAAAATCAGTATAGCACATATTTCGCGTCGTTTCAACATCATGAAATGATGAGATAATAGAGACATGCCGGCATACGAGTGGTACCAGCAATTAATAAAACCATCGTGGGCACCGCCCTCGTGGCTCTTCGCTCCGGTGTGGACGGTGCTGTACGTGCTCATTGCCGCGTCGTACGGCGCGGTGTTCTATAAAGTGGCGACGAAACAGCTGCCGCTCATCGTCGCCCTGCCGTTCGCGCTCAACCTCGTCTTCAATCTCGCCTTCACGCCCATTCAATTCGGGCTCCAGAATAATTACCTCGCCGCGCTTGATATCATCCTCGTGCTCGGCACGCTCGTCTGGGCAATAGTCGCGATCTACCCGCACGCTCGGTGGATTTCCTACATCCAGACCCCGTACCTCGCGTGGGTGTCGTTCGCGACTGTCTTGCAATTGACCATCACGTTCCTGAACCGATAAATGCATTTATGAACGCGACACTTCATACCAGCGCGGGGGACATCACGATCGAATTTTTCGACGCCGATGCGCCGAATACGGTCGCTAATTTCGCGAAGCTCGCGAAGAGCGGATTCTATGACGGGACGAAATTCCACCGCGTCATACAAGGGTTCATGATACAGGGCGGGGACCCCTTGACCCGCGACGATGCGCAGAAGGCGCGATGGGGGACGGGCGGCCCCGGCTATGCGTTCGCGGACGAAATACACGCCAACAATCGCAACGACACGGGAACGATAGCGATGGCGAACGCCGGGCCGAACACGAACGGAAGCCAGTTCTTCATCAATGCCGCGGACAATAATTTCCTCGACGGCAAGCACACGGTGTTCGGGCGCGTCACGGCGGGCATGGACGTCGTCGCGCGCATCGAGCGCACCCCGGTTGATTCATCGGACAGACCGATTACGCCGATGATAATCCAGTCCGTCACGATCCAGTGATTTGTTCGCGCGTGATATCATTCACTCATTACCAAGTCAGACACATTTCATATGGGAAAAGGAGACCACTCTCGCAGGAAGGAGATCAAGAAGCCGAAGAAAGACAAGAAGAAATAACGAAACAGGCGCCGCGAAGCGGCGCCTGTTTTTCATAGCTTAAAAACTGCGGAGCCGAGCTCTTGCGAGCGCGGCTCCCGAGGCTTGCTGGCCTCATCAATCCTCCTTGTCATAGCCGAGCCGGTGCATGAACAGCCACCGCACTCCAAAGCCAACCGCGCCGACCACGAACATGGCTGCGCTCGCGATCGTCCACGTGAGGAAAGACCCTTTCCCCATAATGGGGGTATCCCCGGCAGTGAGGAAGAACCCCACGATGCACGCCGCCAAAACGGCGCAAATCGACTTCACTTTCATGTCCTTCTCCCGACATTGGTCAGCCTCGAAAGTACCATTTTCGAGGTGGATAGCAAAGGGCCAGGGATTTGCGGGTGATACAATGTTTGCATGGAAAGGATAAGCATCAATCAGCATGGCTCGGTCGGCTTGCTGTGGGTCGTGGGGTGGCTCTTCACTATCGGGTTCCTCAAACTCGCGTTCTGGAAAGGCGTGCTCGCGCTCGTTCTGTGGCCGTATTACATGGGCGTATTCGCAAGCGCCTTGGGGTAATAGGAACCCCGCGTGCGGGCTTTTGGGAAAGTGCTATGCTCTAGAGAGCCATTCATTATTCACGCATTATCAAATAAACAATGTCGTATGAATAGAACACTCCTGTATGTGATTATCATCGTGATCATCGCGCTCGCGGCGTGGGTCTACTTTCGCTCGCCCAAGCCCGCCGAAGCGCCCGTAGGGACGAATGCGATAGGCGCCGCGGCGGGAACTGCGGACACCGTCAAAGCGACGATGCCCGCCGCCGTCGACAGCGCGAACCCGTTCACGGCGGACGTGAACCCGACGAGCGGTTATAAGAATCCGTTCGGACAATAAAGAAACGCATATGACCAACACACGATACATACTCGCATCGTCGTTCGCGGCGCTCACGCTCATCGGTGCTTCGGCCGCCGTGAGCTTCGCGCAGACGGCTCCGACCGATGCCGCCATCGACGCCGCGCAGATAACATACCCGATCGCGGACTTGGGCTCGTGCACGGACAGGAACGATTGCAAGAAATATTGCGACAAGCCGGCGAACATGGTCGCCTGCATCGCCTACGCCGAGAAGCAGGGGATACTCAAGGGCGATGACCTGCGCGTCTCGAAGATCGTCGCGCAAAAAATAGCCGACAAGCAGACACCTGGCGGTTGTACGACGAAGGACCAATGCGAATCGTACTGCAACGGGAACGTGGCGCATCTCAACGAATGCCTCTCGTTCGGCGAAGAACTCGGTGTGATATCGAAAACCGACCTCGCAGAGGCGAAAAAGATAGCGAGCGCGCTCGAGAAAGGCGCAAAGATGCCCGGCAGCTGCACGACGAAGGGCGAATGCGAGGACTATTGCGCCGCGGGATCGCACATCGACGAATGTCTCTCGTTCGCCGAGGCGGCGGGGATACTCGCGCCGGAAGAGCTCGATGAAGCGCGTAAAGTCGCTCCCTTCCTCAAGTCGGGGGAGACGCCCGGCAAGTGCCAATCGAAAGACGAATGTGAGAACTACTGCAAAGACAGCGCGCACTTCGAGGAGTGTCTGAATTTCGCCGAGAAAGCAGGCTTCGTTTCCGCCGAGGATGCGGCAATGGCGCGCAAGACGGGGGGCAAGGGCCCGGGCGGCTGTCAGGGGAAAGACGAATGCGAAGCGTACTGCAACGACGAAGCGAATGCCGCATCGTGCGTCGCGTTCGCGAAAGAGAAAGGCCTCTTGAGTAAGGAGGAAGAGGAGCTGGTGGACAACGGTATCGACCGGATGAACGCGGGGCTTGCGCAGCTGCCGGATGAAGCGCGCGGAGAAGTGATGAGCTGCCTCGAAGGGCAGATCGGCAAGGACAAGTTCGCGCGCATCATGGCGAAGCAGGACATGCCGACCAAAGATATCGGCGACAAGATACAGAAGTGCTTCGGGAACGTCGAAGAGATTATGAAGAAGGTGATGACGGAAAAATACCAGCGCGGCGGCGAGGGCGGCGCGCCGGGTGTGCAAGGTGGAGAAGGAGCGCGGGGCGCGCCAAGTCCGGAGGACATCATGAAGAGTATCCCCGCGAATGTGCCTGCCGAAATGCGCGGGAGGATAGAGCAGGAGATACAGAGCAGGATGCAGGGCGCGGGAACTTCGCAGGAAGGCGAACGGGATGGCGAAGGGGACGACGATACGCGGATGGGCCCGCCTGCGGGCGCTCCGACAGGCGGCCCGGTGCCCGCGCCTTCGCCGAGCGACATGATGCAAAAAGCCGGCGGCGCTTCGTGCGACGCATTCAAGATAGCGCCGTCGTGCGACTACGTGCCCGAGGGGCAGGCGCGTGATTTGTGCAAGCAATGCAAGGGTCAGTAGAGAGACACACTCTAGAGACAAGGGACATAGAATCCGAAAACCAACGACTATGAATCGCGGAAAGATCATCACATACGCCATCGCGCACGCTGTGGGTGCCGCTGCATATGTGGCATTTGTAGCGTTCTTCATGACGAACGCAGGCGCACTTCTCGGCCCCGTGCGCGGCATCTGGAACGCGATAATGTTCCTGCTCGTGTTCGTGATATCCGCCGCGGTGATGGGCATGCTCGTCTTCGGCCGCCCGGTCTTGTGGTACCTCGATAGCATGAAGCGGGAAGCGGTCGCACTTGCGCTCTATACGGTCGGCTTTCTTGCGATTATCGCAGTGCTCGTGTTCGGGTTCCTTGTCATTTCAGACAATCGGATCTCCGTCGGCGAAGGCGTCGTCTGTACGATGGAAGCGAAGCAATGTCCGGACGGCAGTTTCGTGGGGCGCACGGGCCCGAAGTGCGAATTCGCGGCATGCCCGACTGGCGCATCTTCCGCTGGTCCGCGTTCGGTAGAGGCGGGCATCAACGAGACGGTGAACGCTCTCGATGTCTCCATCACGCCGCTTCAAGTACTCGAAGACAGTCGCTGCGCCGTCGACGTGCAATGCGTATGGGCGGGTACAGTGCGCGTGCGCGTGCGGCTCGTGAGCGGCCTGGGGACGAGCGAGATGGTATTCTCTCCCGATACGCCTGTGACTACGGAAGCGGAATCAATACTCCTCACCGAAGTCTCGCCCGCGCCGCACTCGAAGCAGAAAATCGCCCCCGCCGATTATCGCTTCACCTTCGAAGTATCGAAGCGCTGATCCATGAGCGCCATCACCGACCAGGTCCTGCCGCTCATCCGCGAGACGCGGGCGATGCTTCTGCCGCATTGGGGAAACGCGGGCGTGGAGGTGAGGAAGAGCCAATCGCCCGCCGACGTGGTGACGAAACTCGACATGGAGGTCGAGCGATTTCTCGCCGATCGGCTGAAGAAAATCGATCCGGGAGCGGAGTTCGTCGGCGAGGAGTTCGGCGGGAGCCGGGATGCCGAACGGCTCTGGCTCTGCGACCCCATCGACGGGACGGCACACTTCGTGCGCGGCCTCCCGTTCTGCACGACCATGCTCGCGCACATCGAGAACGGCGCCGTCACGTTCAGTGTCATATACGACTTTTTGAACGACATCCTCTATCATGCGGAGCGCGGACAGGGCGCATTTCGGAATAATGAGCGCATCACGGTAAGCACGCGCCCTCAAACCGACGCATATCTTTCTTGGGATACGCATACCGACCGGAACGGAAACATGGAGATCTTCCTCAAGCTTCGTGAAAAAGCGGTGCTCTTCAAATCGGTAGCCTCCGGATACGAGTTCGCCATGGTCGCGTCGGGGAAGCTCGAAGGCCGCGTGTGCTTCGATCCGTGGGGACATGATTGGGATTTTGCACCCGGGGCACTCTTGATCTCGGAAGCGGGAGGGGTCGTGGCCAATCTCGGCAAGCGCACGTACGATTATCGCAACACCGATTTAATCGCGGCCAACAAAGAAATGTTCAAGACGCTGACGGAAGGACCGGGGGCGATTTTTCCGATTGCCTGACCTACCGCCCCTCAAAATAGTGCTAAAATAAGAGGCGAGACATGCGTCTCGCCGTCATGAAAATCGTATTTTTCGAAGCACCCGAAGAAGACCAGAAGATCCTCGCCGGCATGCTCTCCGGGTTCGACGTCACTTTTTTCAAAGAGAAACTCTCGATGCAGAATATCGAACTTGCCCGCGGAGCGGAGGTCATCTCGGTCTTCATCAATTCGCAGGTGAACCAGGACATCATCGACGCCCTGCCCGGCCTCAAGCTCATCACGACCGCCTCGGCGGGGACAGACCATATCGACATCTCCTACGCGCGCTCGAAGGACATCGCCGCCGCGGCAGTGCCGGCCTACGGTTCGCACACGGTGGCCGAGTTCGCCTTCGCGCTCATTCTCGCCTTGTCGCGCAAGATATTCCCGGCATACCACTACCTGCGCGAGGACAATAATTTCGACCTCGCCAATCTCATGGGCTTCGACCTCTGCGGCAAGACCCTGGGCATCATCGGGACGGGGCGCATCGGCAAGAATTCCGCGAAGATCGCGAAGGGCTTCGAGATGAACATCGTCGCGTACGACCTCCACCCCGACGAGAAGTTCGCCGCCGAAACGGGCGTCGAGTACGTCGACCTGCCGACCTTGCTCGCCCGCTCGGACGTCGTGACCATCCACACGCCCTATACGAAAGAGACGCACCACCTCATCAACCGGGAGAACATCGCGGGCATCAAGCGGGGAGCGTTGCTCATCAACACCGCGCGCGGCGAGATCGTCGAGGCCGGGGCGCTTTTGTGGGCGCTGAACGAGGGATTGATCGCGGGCGCGGGACTCGACGTGTTCGAAGGCGAGCGGTACATGAAAGACGAAATAACGTCTCTCACGGACAGCCGCGAGGAAGTGTTCGAGACGAAAGAGGGATTCCGGACGCTCCTCGAGAACAATTCGCTCATCCACGACCGTCGCGTCATCGCGACGCCTCACATGGCGTTCTTCTCGCGCGAGGCCAAGTCGAACATCCTCGAGACGACGGCCGGGAACATCAAGAATTTCATCGCGGGCACCCCGAGCAACGTCGTCTCATGAGAGCGTGGATAACGAATAAGGGAGATATCGCGACGACGCCTCTGCGCAAGGACGCACTCGACATCGCCGAGGCCGCGTACGACGCGATAGACACGGAAAAGGTCCTGCGCAAGCTGATCACGATCGAGGGCGACATGGTGCGCATCGACGGCGAGAGCTACGACATGCGGCAGTACGACCACATCAGGATACTCGGCTTTGGAAAAGCGTCGTGCAAGGCGGTTGAAGCACTCGAAGGGATCTTGGGGAAGCGGGTTTCCGGCGGCGCCGCCATCGACGTGCGCGCGGGGACCTGCGACATCGTCGACACCTACGTCGGCACGCACCCGCGCTCATCCGAGGGCAATGTCGCGGCGAGCGCCGAGATCGCGCGCATCGCGCGCGAGAGCACCGAGCGCGACCTCGTTCTCGTCGTCGTCTCCGGCGGCGGCTCGGCGCTTCTGTGCTGGCCCGAGGCCGAGTGCGAGGCGAGCAATCGCCTCTACGACGAGTTCCTGCGCGTGGGCGCGCCCATCCAGGAACTGAACACTGTGCGCAAGCACATCTCGGGCCTCAAAGGAGGCGGCCTCGCGAAACTGCTCTATCCGGCGACCGTCGTCGGACTCGTGTTCTGCGACGTGCCGGGGGGCGAGTATGAAGCGGTCGCCTCCGGGCCGACGTTCCGCGATACATCCACTGTGGCCGACGCGCGTGCCGTCCTGAAGAAATACGGCATTCTGGAGAATCTCGAGCTCTTGGAGACGCCGAAAGAAGCGATGTTCTTCGAGAAAGTGAAGAACATCGCCGTCGTCTCGAACCAGGACGCGCTGCGTGCGATGCGCGAGAAAGCGCAGGCGCTCGGATATGCGGTCGCCGACGCCGGGTCCGAAATATACGACGAGACGAAAGACGCCGTGCAAAAAATGCTCGCGGCCGCAGGCCCGAAGACCGCAGTCGTAGGCGGCGGCGAGCCGCGCCTCGTCGTCTCGCGCAAAGGAGGGAGCGGCGGGCGATGCCAGTACATGGGGCTTCACGCCCTGCGCCTCATCGGCGAGAGCGATCTGTTCCTCGCATTCGCCTCCGACGGCATCGACAACTGCCCCGTGGCGGGCGCCATCGTCGACAAGGAGACGATCAGAAAAGCGGCGGCGTTGAAGCTCGACATCGGCGCGCATCTGGAGAGTTTCGACGCGTACGGCTTCTTCGAAAAGACGGGCGACACCGTCATGACCGGCCACACCGATGCCAATGTCTCCGACCTCATGCTTTTATTACGGCAATGATATGGCACGCATAACGCACATCGACGCAGAAGAGATACGGGATTCGCGGGGGAATCCGACGCTCAAGGTGACCGTGCATGCCGAAGCTGTGCGGGGAATATTCTCGGTGCCGTCGGGAGCATCGACCGGTTCGCACGAGGCGAAAGAATTGCGTGATGCGGACGGCGGGATGGACCGCGCGATCGCGGGTATCAAAGACATGCTCGCCCCCACGCTCACCGGCCTCAACGTGGACGACCAGCGGGCGATCGACGGGAAGCTGCTCATGCAGGACGGCACGACGCAGAAGACGCGCTACGGCGGCAATGCCATCCTCGGGATAAGCGCCGCCTGCGCACGCGCGGCCGCGGCCGCGTGCGGCCTCGAGCTGTACGCATACCTGCGTACGCTCGCGGACATCGCTCCTTCGCAGGCGGTGCCGCGCCTTTTCATGAACTACATCAACGGCGGCAAGCACGCGAAAAGCGGCCTCGCGTTCCAGGAGCACATGATCGTGCCCTTGACGGAGCACGTCGGCGAGGCGCTCGACATGGCGCGCAGGTTCCAAGCCGCGTTAGAAGACATTCTCACGTCCATGTATGGAGAACACACCGCGTCGAGCATGGGGGACGAGGGAGGGTTCGTGCTCGACGAGACCGACCCGGAGAAACCGTTCGCGCTCATGAGCGAAGCGGCGGACAAAGCGCAGCTCGCGGGGAAGGTCGCGTTCGCCATCGACGCCGCCGCGAGCTCATTCTATAGGAATGGCGCATACCGCGTGGGAGAGAAAGCGCTCTCGACCGATGACCTCCTCGCGCTCTATGCGAAGCTCGCGGGCGAATACCCGATCATCTCCATCGAAGACCCGTTCCACGAGGAGGATTTCGACGCGTTCGCGCGCCTGCGCGCCCGCAAGAACGCGCGCGTCGTGGGGGACGACCTCACGGTGACCAATGTGCACCGGCTCGAACAGGCGATTGAACGCGGGAGCATCGATGCTATGATCATTAAACCGAATCAGATAGGCACGCTGTCTGAAACGCTCGAAACCATGAAGCATGCGCGGGACAACGGGATAGACTGCATCGTGAGCCACCGGAGCGGCGAGACCGATGACGACTTCATCGCGGACCTCGCGTTCGCGTTCGGCGCCTACGGCCTCAAGGCCGGGGCCCTGCGCAGGCCCGAGCGCGCCGTCAAATACGTGCGCTTGCAGGCGATCGCGGGCGCATAACGGTATGGCTTCACGAGCACAGATCATCGCGACGATAGGCCCCGCAAGCGGCACGGCCGACATCATCGCGCAGATGGTGGAGAACGGCATGGACGCGGCGCGCCTCAATTTCTCGCATGGCACCTACGAAGAGCACGCGAACTACATCCGCGCGATACAGAGCGTCGGCGAGGCTCTCGGGCGCGTCATCCCCATCATCCAGGACCTCTCCGGGCCGCGCATGAAGACGGGAGAGGGGCACCAATTCGACCAGAGCAAAGAGATGCTCACCGAGAAAGACGTGGCCGACCTCGCGTTCGGGCTTGAGCACGGGATCACGCATGTCGCGCAGTCGTACGTCGGCACTGCCGACGACATCGGGCTCCTACGCTCGCACATCGAAAAGAGCGGAAAGCGCGTGCCCGTCATCGCGAAGATCGAGCGGGAAGAGGCCGTCGTCAATTTCGATGAGATACTCGCCGCGGCCGACGCCGTCATGATCGCGCGCGGCGACCTCGGGCTCGCGGAGCCGATCGAAGAGATTCCGTTCATCCAGCGCGATCTGACCGCGCGCGCGAACCGCGCGCAGAAACCCGTCATCACGGCGACCCAGATGCTCCTTAGCATGACCGAGAATCCGATGCCGACCCGCGCGGAGGTGACCGACGTCGTCTTCGCCATCCTTGCGGGTTCCGACGCGCTCATGCTCTCCGAAGAGACAGCGCGCGGAAAGCACCCTCTCGAAGCGATCATGGTGATGGAGCGCGTGATGGCGCGCGCCGAAAAGAACGATCCCTCCGGCGCGCGCAACGTGCTGTCGTGAACAAAATGAAAACGCCCCGGAAGGGGCGTTTTCATGAGAGACGAAGGAACTATTTCGTCCCGTCGACGATCTTCTTGATGTCCGCGCGAGCGGCTTCCAGATACGACTGCGCCGATTGGAGGCGCGGAAGCGTCCGCTGGAGGACTGGATTGTTCGCGGCTCCTCTCGCCGGATTGAGGGCCTTCAGATCTTTCGACGCGTTCACGACGATCGATGCCGCAGTCCCCATCTGCGTGCCCATGTCGTTAAACGCAGCTTGGGCCGCGTCGACCGATTTTCCGGCCTTCTTCGCGTCGGTAATGACGGTCTGAAGCGGCGCCATGATGCTTGTCATGAGGCTACCTGCCGCTCCGAGGCGCGAGGTGACCGCGGTTTCTCCGGAGAGGGAAAGGGTCTTCCCGAGAGTTGCTAAATCCTGCGTGTTGGCCTGCAGGTAGGTGTCGACGACCGCCGTATTTTGCGCGATCGCGTCAGCAGGAGCCACGGCGTTCGCCGCCGCCGCCGACTGCTGGCCCTGCGCGGCCGAGCCGCCGAACCACCCTGCTTGCCACATCGCCCACACGGCGATGGCGATGACTATCACTGCTACTACCCATTTTGTCGTTGAAGACATGTTCGTAAAAATTACTAAAGGACCCCTAATAAATGAATACCCATCAGTGTACACCGCAAGGAACGGCTTCGGCAGAGGAGTGGGGATAGCGCCGGCGCAGGGGATGCGTTGGTATAATCGTGTGCTACACTATTTACATGGGCTATTGGAACGGCTACGGCATGCATGAGTGGGGTTCGGGATTCCCTTTCTGGGCAGGGATTCTGCCGTTCTTTACGGTGTTCGTGCTCTGGGCGCTTTTTTGGAAAGGGCTCGCCTTGTGGCATTCCGCGAGGCGCGGCGAAAAGTGGTGGTTCATCGCGCTCCTCCTCATTAACACCCTCGGGCTCCTCGAGATCGCCTATTTGTTCCTCATCGCGAAGTTGAGGTTCGATCAGCTCTTCAGTTCGGAGCCCCGCAAATAGAGCATGTAAGCCGCCGCAGTTCACTCGGACGCGGGCGGCATTTCGTATGAAAAATGCGTACAACAGGGTCGTCGTGAAAATCGGGACATCCGTCATCTCGCGAGAGGACGGGAAGCTCGACGGTAGCGTGCTCGCACGCCTTGTCGGGCAGATCGCGCGCCTCCGGAAAGAGGGTAAAGAAGTTATCGTCGTGACATCCGGCGCGGTCGGGACCGGTCGCGGGCAGATCACGCTCACGAACAGCGCGGACAACGTGGTGAAGAAACAGATCTACGCCGCCGTGGGCCAGGTGAAGCTCATGGGAATGTACGCGGCTGCGTTCGCGAAACGGGGCGTCACCTGCGCGCAGGTCCTCGCGACGAAAGAGGATTTCCGCGATCGCGAGCACTACCTCCACATGGGCAATTGCATCGAGGGACTTCTCAAACACGGCGTCGTGCCGGTGGTGAACGAGAACGACGTCGTCGCCGTTTCCGAACTCGTCTTCACCGACAACGACGAATTGGCGGGGCTCATCGCATCGCAGGCGCGCGCCGACGCGGTCATCATGCTGACCTCCGTCGACGGCGTGTATGAGGGAGATCCGAAGCATCGGCGTTCCCGCGTGATCCCGGAGATACGCTTCGCGGACAGAGCTTCATTCAAGAAGCATGTGACCGGCGACACGTCGTCGTTCGGCAGAGGCGGCATGCGCACGAAGTTCACAATAGCGGAAAAGCTCGCGGAGCAGGGGATCACGACTTTCGTTGGGAACGGGCGGCGTCACGACGTCATTCCCGGGCTGCTCGCGGGCACGGTTGTCGGGACGAAGTTTCTGCCGCGCGCGAGACGCCCCGTCTCCTCGATGCGGACCATCCAACGGATCTTCAAGCTGGCCGTGCTGGCATCGCTTTTCCTCATACCGCTCCCTGCGGCAGCGGCCACGTCCAAATCGTTCGAAGTATCGGGCTGGATACCGTACTGGCGCACGGCGACGGGGACCGCCGACGCGCTCCAGCACCTGGACGTGTTCACGGAGATAAATCCGTTCGTCTACACCCTCAAATCCGACGGCACGCTTGTCGATAACGGAAAGTTGGGCGCCGAGCCGTGGGCCTCGTTCATCGCCGAAGCGAAGCGCAGGGGCGTGCGCGTCATACCCTCGGTCATGAACAGCAACGGAGAGTTCATCGCCGGGATCTTGAAAAACAGTTCAAAACGGCAAGCGCTCGAAGACAGGATCGCGGCGCTTGTCTTTGACAACAATTTTGATGGCATCGATATCGATTTTGAAGCTAAGGGAGCGTCTACCAACGGATATTTCTCGCTGTTCCTCAAGGGACTGCAAATGCGGCTCGGGTCTAAGAAGTGGCTCATGTGCACTATCGAAGCGCGCACGCCGCCTCAAGACGCGTACGCGAAACCGCCGAAGAAGCTCGAGTATGCGAATGACTTCGCGGCGATAAATAAGTACTGCGACCGCGTGCGGTTCATGACGTACGACCAGCAAACGGCCGACCTCACGCTCAACAAGAAGAACAAGGCGATCGTCTACACTCCGATAGCCGATACCGCGTGGGTCGAGAAAGCCATAACTCTCGCTGCGAAGCAAATAAGCAAAAAGAAGATCGTCATCGGCATCGCGACGTACGGGTACGAATACCGTGTCGGCGGAGCAGTCGGCGACTACACGTATTCGATTCTCTGGTCGTTCAATCCGCGCTATGCGGACCAGATAGCCGCGGCTTACGGCGTCACCCCCGCGAGAAGCGCCTGGGGAGAGATGGGGCTCGCATACGTGCCGACCTCGACGCAGATGATGATCGGAGCGGATGTGATGTCCGCGGCACCCGTCCCCGGAGAGATCGCTTCAGCCGCGGACCCGCCGGACGCGACATCGACGTCGCGCCTGCAGACGGCATTCCAGTATCTCGTGTGGAGCGACGCAAAGGCGGTTGCGGACAAGGTCGCGCTCGCGAAGAAGCTCGGCGTGCGCGGCGTCGCCATCTTCAAGATCGACGGCGGGCAGGACCCCGCGATTTGGGATGTTTTGAGATAAAGAAGTAGCAATCCCTGGTTACACCACGGCGGCGTTGATATCAACATCTCGTTGCTTCTTGTCCGGGAGATGCTAGCATTTTTGAGTATGGAAGAAGGACCCCATAATTCCAGGAGGAAATTCCTTAAAGGCCTTGCCGCGGTAGCAAGCACAGCCGCTTTCGGAGCACTTGGTGTTGATAGAAAAGCAGGTGCAACAGAAAATCTCGAAAGGCTAAGGAAAACGAGAGAACAGCTTGAAGAAGAAAACCGGATTATCGAACTTGAAACGACCATTCTTAAGGGATTTAGCGGAGATGATATCAATCGCATCGTGAACGGAGCGGATGTGCGTCAGGTGGTGTCTCATTCTTCGGAGAGGCAGTTTCTTAAAGCAGGGGCAGAAGGAGTGGCTGCTCTTTTTGTGCCGCCATTTGTCGGTGGCGCAGTCGGAGCGGTAGTCGGCGGGACGTTGGATGAATTTCAAAAGAGTAAGCCTACAAAAGATCAGGGGACGAAAAAAAGTCGTCTTGAGATTGGAACAAAATTGGGAATTCTGGCCGGAACGGTCGCTGGAGCAGCACTTGGAGGACTTGAACTTCAGCGAGCAAGGAAATATCTAGAGTCCGCCAGTCGACGCGTGGAAGAATGGTTGGAAGAAACGCGAACAAACGGGCTGCTTACTTCCGAGGAATCAACTAGACAGGTGATCTCAGGTAAAATTAGGATTTTAGGACAGGAACATGAAAAGAATAAGACGAAGTTGACGGACGCAGGTTGAGTGAAAAAGTAGCTTTAGGAGCAGGTTGTTTTTCCGGAAAAGTGAGGTATAGTTAGGCAAATCTCCCGCGTGGAGTTTTTCTTTTGCATATGGAAATAAGAAATATAGCTATCATCGCCCACGTCGACCACGGGAAGACGACCTTGACGGACGCGCTCCTGCGGCAGGCGGGTGTGGCAAAAGAGGGCGTCTCGATGGACAGCAACGCATTGGAGCTTGAGCGCGGCATCACCATTTATTCCAAGAACGCCTCGGTGCCGTACAAGGGCACGAAGATAAACATCGTCGACACGCCGGGGCACGCCGATTTCGGCAGCGAAGTAGAGCGCGTCCTGCGCTCCATCGATTCGGTGCTCCTCGTCGTCGACGCGCAGGAAGGCCCCATGCCGCAGACGCGCTTCGTCCTCAAAAAGTCGCTCGAGCTCGGGCTCAAGCCCATCGTCGTCATCAATAAGATAGACAAACCTGCTGCCGACCCGGCGCGCACCGAGGAGCAGGTGCTCGAACTTTTCATGGAGCTCGGCGCATCCGACGAGCAGTCGAATTTCCCGGTCATCTACACGATCGGGCGCCAGGGCATCGCGAAGCGCAAGCTCGCGGACGAGTCGAGCGACCTTACGCCGCTCTTCGAGCTTATCCTCGAGCACGTGCCGTCTTTTTCCTCCGAGGCGACGGCGCACAAGCCGGTGCGTCTTCAGCCGTTCAATCTCGGGTACGACAATTTCCTCGGGCGCCTCGCGGTCGCGCGCGTCTACGAAGGAACGCTCAAAGCGGGTGAGAGTGTCTATGTGAAGAAGCCCGATGGCACGACGCGCACGGGCAAGATAACGAAAATATTCACGTTCAACGGATTGCAGAGGGTGGAGACGGAAGAGGTCGGCGCGGGCGATATCGTTCTCGTCGCCGGGCTTCCCGACATCTACATCGGCGAGACGATAACGACCGACGAAGGCGCCGAGCCCCTGCCTGCCATCGCCATCGACGAGCCGACGATAACGCTGAACTTCCTCGTCAATAATTCGCCGTTCGCGGGCCGAGAAGGGAAGTTTGTCACGTCGCGCCAAATACGCGATCGCCTGGAGCGCGAACTCGAAGTGAACGTCGGATTGCGCGTTGATTTTGCCCCGGAGAGAGATGCCAATGCCAACGGACCGGAAGGATTCAAGGTTTCCGGCCGCGGCGAACTCCACGTCGCCATCCTCCTCGAACAGATGCGCCGCGAGGGCTACGAACTGCAGGTCTCCCAGCCGCAAGTCATTTTCCATGAAGAGAATGGCTCAAAACACGAGCCGTTCGAGGAGACCATCGTCGACACGCCCCAGGAATACCAGGGCGCCATCATCGAGCGCCTCGGCACGCGCAAATTCGTCATGAAAGACATGCGCGTGCATGAGAATCAGGTGCGCCTCACGTTCGAAGGCCCGACGCGCGGCCTCTTGGGCTATCGAAATCAGTTCGTGCTCGATACGAAAGGGGAGGGCATCCTCTCGTCGCGCGTCATCGGCTTCCGGCCGTACGCGGGAGAGATCAAGAAGCGCGCGGTCGGCTCCATGATATCCATGGCGTCCGGCAAGGCCTTGGGCTACTCGCTCTGGAACTTGCAGGAGCGCGGCATCCTCTACATCAATCCCGCGACCGAAGTATATGAGGGCATGGTCATCGGCAACACGTCGAAGGGCGAGGAGATGATGGTCAACCCGACGAAAAACAAGAACCTCACCAACGTGCGCTCGTCGTCGTCCGACGAGGCAATCACGCTCATTCCGCCGTATCTCCTCACCATCGAGCGCGGGCTCGAAGTGATGGCCGAGGACGAATATCTGGAGATTACGCCCGAGAGTGTCCGCCTGCGCAAGCAATACCTGACCGAGATCGAGCGCTCCCGCGCGCGACGCAAAGAATAGCGGGTGTTCCATGGACATTTTTTCTCACGGACTCTGGGCCGGCGCCGTCGCGAAAGGTCTCAACAAAAAGTGCGACCTGCCTGCGCAGGCAGGGCCGAAACTCGACGTCCGATGGGCGGCGTTCTGGGGAGTATTTCCCGATCTCTTCGCGTTCACTCCGGCATTCATCGCCCTGTTCTGGCTCATGGCCACGGGGCAGATGAGTTTCTCGGCATGGCCGGGCAGACATGGCATGGGGGAGCCCGCGACGGGCAATGCGATGCCCGCGCTTCAGCTCGCGGGTCATTTATATAATTTCAGCCATAGCGCCATCGTGTTCGTGCTCATGTTCGCGCTTGCATGGTTCCTTATGCGCAGACCGGTATGGGAAATGGGCGGCTGGCTTCTGCACATCATCATGGACATCCCGACGCATTCGTACGCGTTCTTCCCGACGCCAGTCCTTTGGCCGCTCTTCGGATGGAAATTCAACGGCTTCTCCTGGGCGACGCCCTGGTTCCTGATACTCGATTACGGCCTCCTAATTCTTGTGTATTGGTTGTTGCGGGAGAAGAAGACGGTCTTTCAAAACATAAAAAACAGCTAGCCGGTCTCCCCTCATGAGGGAGACCGGCCGTTGCACTACAAGGGGTGCTTCTCGAGGATTCCGCGACGCACGGTGGTTATCGCGATCCTCGAATCCACGGGCTTCCCGCACTTTTCGGTGACTTGGAAGTTCGCGGCCTGACCTTCCGGACAGGCGTCTCTCATCGGGCAATTCTTGCAGATGGGGTCACCTGCACTTTTCACCTCGATGTACACCAAGGCCGCGTGGACGCCATCGGCGATTCCGAAGTTGATGATGGGCCCGCCCCACCATCCGCGGACTTTCATCCAGCACGCGTGTGCCGGTGTGCCGCGTGGGAACTTCCGGAATACGTCCGATCCGTTGGGGGTTATTCCCCCTTCGTTCTGCTCCAGCATTTCTCTGCCCCCTTCACTTCAACAACTTTTAAAATTGGCCGCCGAAACGACCCCCTCCCGTCAAAGATCTTCGGTTTCCTTGACGGTCTTACGGCTCCGATGAGATTTCCAAGCCGCCAAACCGTCAAAGAAAGCGCTGATTAAAATTATACCAGAGCTTCGAGTATTGACAAGAGGGCATTATTGACGCATTATTGCGTGCGTCGTATGAACACTCCTCACACAGAGACCTCCACGCACAAAAAACCGCCTAAGCGCGTGTTTTTTGCCGCAGTCGTAGTGATTTTCTTCCTAACGCTCGCGGCTGCGGACTCCGTCGGCTTCGTGCCGAGCTATATCGATGGCTCGATTTCCGAAGTCGCGCTCAAGGATTTGCCCCAGCTCGGCCTGCCTGCGCAGGCAGGCGAGAGTACCGGGATATTGCCCGAGCGTATCGTGATTCCTTCGATCGCTCTCGATCTGCCCATCCAGAATCCCGCCACAAAGGACGTCGAACTGCTCGATGCCGCGCTCCAGAAAGGCCCTGTGCGCTACATGGATTCGGCACAGCTCGGCGAGAAGGGGAACATGCTCGTTTTCGCGCACAGCTCGCACCTGCCCATCGTGCACAATCAGATGTACCGCGCGTTCAACAACATTTCCGACTTGAAAGCGGGCGACGCTATCGTCGTTTCGGGCGGCGGGAAAGAATATACCTACCGCGTGACGAGCGTGCGCCACGCCGATGCGACAGAAGAGATGATAGACCTCTCGAAAACAAAAGGCACACGCCTCACGCTCTCGACCTGCGACACGTTCGGCAAAAAGACGGCTCGCTGGGTCGTCGAAGCAGAACTCGTTGGAGCGCCTCTAGTAAAGGCCTGAAATACGTCTTATTTCAAGGATTTTTTCCGTCCTTGGGCCCGCTATCGCGCAGGGTTGACAAGCGGGTTCCAGGTGATATAATGTAAAAGTATCGGTGAGGGAAGGCTCTCACCAACGATCAGCGCGAAAGCGTCGATTCCAGATCCTTAAACGCCCCCTCGGGGGCAACAAAAATGGAGGCAGTCATGAAGAAGTTGCTCGCAGTGGTCGCGCTCATCGGCGCGATACTTGCCCCGACGCTCGCGTCGGCGCAAGCGGTGTATGTTCACCCGCAGCGGCCGTCGGCGTGGGTCCAGGCCCGCGACGCGGCCACGACGACGCTTGCCGTCGTCGGGACAGTGGCATTGATCTGCAAGCTCGTCGACGGGTGCGGACGCGGTATCCCGTACGGCGCGCCGATGTACGTCGGGCAGCGGATGGTGCGGACGCCCTGCGGGACGTATCCCGCAGGACTCGAACACCTCTGCAATCCAACGTCCCCAGCAGTCACCGTCATCATCATCGACAACCGGCGGTGAGTGCCTCCGGATCGTGGAGAGTCTCGCTTCGGCGAACTCTCCACGATCCACCCATTCTTTCTTGTGTTAATCCGATGTGATTCGAGAAATCGAATCACGCCGGGTCATCGCAAGACGACCAAAGATCTTTCTGTTTCCAAAGCGCCGCCCGGTCGCCACCGGGCACAACTGAATGGAGGCCATCATGGCCACACCCGCAGCACGCAGGTCTGTCGTCCGCACACCCTACACGGTGTGGGCAATTCTTGGCATCGTCGTTGTGTTGTTGTTTGTGCTGGCGTGGAACCAGCACACGACAATCAACATCCAACCCCCAGCACCGACGCCGACGCCGCGACTGGACATCAACGTCCACCGCGACCCGGCACCGGCACCGCCGAGGCAGGCCAGACAGGTGGCACCGGCGCAATCGAGCGGCGTTACGCCCAAAGGCGTCTGCGATGACGGCTTTCAGGAGTACTCGGAGGGAGTTCGCTGCCGCAAGATGTACGCGGAAGCGAAGCCCCCGGTGAAAGCCGAGCCGTGCAAACCCGGGACGAAGCGGGAAGTCGCGGATCCGGCGCGCCCCGGATTCACGCTGTTTCAGGAGTGCGGTGCAATGCCGAAATCCTGACGGCACTTCAAGCCGCGACATTGCCGCGCATGGTCTGGGAAGGCGGTGAAAAAACACCACCTTCCCAGCCATCAATTTCTTGTGTTTGCTTGAAATGATTGGAAAGGGTCTAATACTTTCAAGTCAGCGCAATATCGTTCTTGCTGACACATTGTTCGTTCCATTGCCCGGAAGGGCTAACTATATCGAGGAGATTTGCCGTGAGAGCGATTCTTGCACTAGCCGCGCTTGTCGCGGTCGCATTACCGTCCGTCGTGCTCGCGAAGCAGCAATGCGACGACTGCGATGTCTTCCAGAAAGGCGTGCAGCGCGTCATCATTCCTGCAGACGATCTGGTCTGTATCTACTTCGTGCAGCCTCATCGGGACAAGGTGTTGTTGCGTCTCGATCTGAAGAGCGGTAAGAAGCGCCTCTACACGAAGGAGAATGCCGGCCCCGGCGATAAGATCTGCGTCGGCAGACACTGGGTGCGAGATTCGGTGAGCATGTATCTATGCGACACTGACAATCACGCAGCCTACGACGCAATCGACACAGACGTCGTCGCGAAGAAGGCGAAGCATTCGCGCGAGGCAGAAGCATGCCTCTTCGGAAAGGAAAAGTGCAAAGAAATGGGCTACAAGACCCAGTGAGGCACACTTTTCGAGCCAAATCTCTTCGTGAGCGGTGCCGGGGACAGAATAACCTCGGCATCGTCACGCTCTTGACAGAGAGATAATTTAAAGTATAATTGCGCTACAATAAAGATTAAAAGATTTTACTCACATTCGTTATGAACATCGTCGCACAGAGCAATACAGTACGCATTTTGCGGAATGTCGCGTTGGCATTCGTGCTCATTGTAGGCACTGGAGGCGCATTTCCGATTCCCGCACATGCGCAATTTTCAGGCGATGGCGGCTGCTGTGGTGACACCGGCTGGTCTACATATGGAGAAGGATACTCGCCATCGGTTGTGTCTTCGGACACGGGTTGGTCTACGTACGGCGATGGTTATACACCGATGCCTGCGTCAACAGACACTGGCTGGTACACGTATGGTGAAGGGTATAACCCAACTACATCGGATACTGGCTGGTACACATATGGCGAGGGATATAATCCGACCTACGCAACTGACATGTATTCCACGCCAGGGTACTCGACAGTCTACAACTCTCCGTCCTACGGATACGGCGGCTACTATGATTATGGCTACTCGGTGCCGAGCTACGGCGTCGGCTACTCTCTCGGATATTCGTACACGGCTCCGTATACGGTGCATTCATACAATCCGGGTCCGACTGTCGTGACCACGCCGCCTTCGAACTCGCTTACTCTCACATACAGCCCCTACACCATTACGGATAGCGGCAACACGACTATCACGGATAGTGGAAATACCACGAACAGCGGGAATTCGACAAACACGAGCACGTACACGAGCACCTACACGAGTACGACGAACATCGACAGCCACAACGACAGCCACAACGTCGTGAACGTCGACAGCCACAACGTGACGACGGTCTCGCAGGCGACACCGCAATACGTCGCGCAGGCGTATCTGCCGAGCTACCCTAGCTACTACCCGTACTACAACTACACATACTCCTACCCGTACACATACGCCGCGACGCCTTCGTGCACTATCAGCGCGAGACAGGGTGCGAACGGACAGACCGTGCTCACGTGGTACTCGACGAACGCGACGAGTGCATACATCAGCCCTGCAGTTGGTTCGGTCGCGCTCTCGGGCTCGACGACTATCTACCCGTACGGCAACTCGCTCTATACGCTCACGGTCTCCGGCTCGGGCGGTACCGCGACATGCCAGACATCAGTTACGCCTGCAACAGTGGCTTATACAGCACCCGCGACGACCGCGCCCTACGTCGCGCTGACGCAGATCCCGTACACGGGCTTCGATTACGGACCGGTCGGCAACGCGATCTACTGGCTCGGACTCCTGAGCTTCGCCGTCGCGGGAGCGTACCTGGTGGTCTACTACAGGGGCGGCGCGGTCGCGTTCGCAACGACGATGATTCGCAGGGAAAGGACGCCGCGCGCCGTGAAAAGGGCTTCGACGATCGCCGATGTCATCGCGCCCGTGGCTCATGCCGAACACTCGAATGATGCGAAGCCCGCTCATCAGGAAATCGCGGCGTACGTCGGAGTACGCGACGTCATGACGCTGGTGCCTTCGAAGAATGGCATCGCACCGCGCATCGTCATCTCTCGTTGCTAATTGCCGCCGCTCTAAAGAGAGCCCTGCCTGCCGGCAGGCAGGTCCAAAGTGAAAGCCACGCGCCGCCCCGAATGGGGCGGCGCGTGTTTTTGCACCTTCCCGACTTACTTATCCGCGCGCGTCCGCGTCTCTTCCGCGATGCGCTCGATTACATCTGCCACGGCAAGCGCCCCTATCTTTCCCGCGCGGCCTTCGAGCGTCACCGTCTTCGCGTTCACTTCCTCGTCGCCCACGACCGCGAGGTAGGGGATCTTTTCCATCTTGCCGCTCCGGATGCGCTTGCCGAGCGTGTCGGCGGAATCGTCAAGAAGAACGCGGATACCCGCATTGTTCAGCATTTCGAACACGCCGCGCGCATAGTCCGCGTGTTTCTCCGATACGGGGAGGATCTTCGCCTGCACCGGCGAGAGCCAGACGGGCAGAGCACCGTTCAAGTGTTCGAGGATGACCGACAAGAATCTTTCGATGGAGCCCATGACCGCGTAATGCACCATCGCGATGCGCTCCTTCTCGCCCTTCTCGTTCACGCAGGTGAGGTCGAAGCGCTCCGGCATGTTCATGTCGAGCTGGATGGTCGCAACTTGCCACTGCCGCCCCAGAGAGTCGTTCGCCATGAAATCGAGCTTGGGGCCGTAGAATGCCGCTTCGCCGATCCCCGGAAGCGTCTCGACGCCTTTTTCCTCTGCGATGGCGCGCAGGGTGTCCTCTGCGAACTTCCAGCGTTTTTTGTCCCCGAGATATTTCTCCGGGTGTTCCGGGTCATGGAACGAAAGCCGCACCTGGAGCGCGAAACCGAAAGTTTTGTAGAAATCACTGATGATCGCCCAGACCGCCGAGAATTCCGCCTTTATCTGCGACTCGCGGCAGAAGACGTGCGCGTCGTCGATCGTGATGGCGCGCACGCGCGAGAGGCCGTTCAGTTCGCCGCTTTGCTCGTCGCGGTACATCATCGTCGTCTCGCAGTAGCGTTGCGGCATCTCGCGGTACGAGTGCGGCCGCCGCGCGAAGATCTGGATGTGGTGCGGGCAGTTCATCGGCTTGAGCGCGAACTCGTGGCCCTCGCGCGTCGTGATGTGGAAGAGATCGTCCTTGAATTTGTCCCAGTGTCCGCTCGTCTCGTAGAGTTCCTTTTTCGTAATATGAGGAATGCCCACTTTGTGGTAGCCGCGTTTCTTGCGCAGTTCCCAGACATACTCGTCGAGCAGATTACGGACGAGGGTGCCGCGCGGAGTCCAGAGGGGGAGTCCGCTCCCAACGAGGTCGGAGAAGACGAACAGGTCGAGTTCGCGGCCGAGTTGCTTGTGATCGGGGAGCTTGGATTCCTGTTCGGCCATGCGCGCAATCATAACAACTTTCGCGCGCCGCGCAAAATTGGCACGCTCTATAACGCCTTCGCTCGTTCGATGACGAAGCTCGGTTCGCCGTTGCGGTCGGAGAATTTTCCTTTCGCCATGAGACACGCGCCGGGAGCGAAGAGCGCCTCGTTCTCCTTGAGCGTGCGCGGAAAGACGACGACCTCGATGCCGTCGGAGTAATCGGAGAGGCGCGCGAAGAGCATCTTCTCGCCGTTTTTCGTGAGGACGGCCCGCGAACTCTCGAGGAATCCGGCGATGACCGTCTCCACGCCGCGCGGGAATTTCTCCTTCGCGTCCTTAATGGTCATCTTCTGCCGTGCGAGCTTCTCTTTGTGCTTATCGAGCGGATGTCCCGAAAGGTAGAGCCCGAGGAGTTCTTTTTCCCACGCGAGGCGCTCCTCAAGAGCCGCGGGAGAGGACTCGGGGAGCTTGAGGGATGCGGGCGCCGAGCTCGCGGAAGCGAACAGCGACCCCTGATCCGTAGGCACATTGCCGTGCTCGCGGTGGAAGGCGAGAAGCATGTCGATATTCGCGAGGAGATTGCCGCGCTCGCCGAGTTCATCCAAAGCGCCGCATTTAATGAGCGATTCGATGGATTTCTTATTGAGATTCTTATCGGGAATGCGCCGGAGGAAATCAGCGATGTCGGAAAACGGCCCGCCCGATTCGCGGGCTGTGATGATGGAATCTCCGACGCCGCTGCCGAAGTTTTTTATCGAGTACAAACCGAATCGAATGGACGCGTCGCCGACGACGGTGAAATTGCCCTCACTCTCATTGACCGATGGCGGGAGGATGGAGATCTTCATCCGCGCACATTCGGCGACGACCTCGGCGATCTTTTCGACGTCGCCTGCGTCCGCGGTGAGGACGGCGGCCATGTAATCGATGGGGAAGTTCGCCTTCATGTAGGCGGTCTTGTAGGCGAGGTTGCCGTAGCTCGCGGCGTGCGCCTTGTTGAAGCCGTAGGCCGCGAAGGTCTCGATCTGCTCCCACAATTTCTGCGCGACGTCCTTCTTCATGCCGCGCTCGACGCAGCCGCGGAGAAACCGGTCTTTCTGCGCCTTCATCTCCGCCGGGATCTTCTTGCCCATCGCTTTGCGGAGCTTGTCGGCCTCGCCCCATGAGTACCCGGCGAGCTCGACCGCGATCATCATGACGTCGTCCTGGTAAATGAGGACGCCGTACGTCGGTTTCAGAATTTTCTCGAGGCGCGGGTCGAGGTAGCGCACGCGCGCCGGGTTGCGCTTGCGTTCGATGTACTCGGGGATGAATGCCATCGGGCCCGGGCGATAGAGCGCCACCATCGCGTTCAAATCGTGAATGACGGTAGGGCGAAGGTCTTTGAGGTAGCTCGTCATGCCGCCGCCCGCCATCTGGAAGACGCCGAGCGTCTCCCCTCGCGCGAGCATCTCGTAGGTGCGCGTGTCGTCCAAGGGCAGACGCTCAAGATCGATCTCGACATTGAGGCGCACGCGCACGCGCGCGACGGAATCCGCGAGCACGGAGAGGTTCTTAAGGCCGAGGAAATCGAATTTGAGGAGCCCGATGCCGCCATATTCGTCGGCGATGGAATACATGTCGTACTGCGTGATGGTCTTGCCGCCCTTCGGGTCGAGCTGGATGGGCGCGTAGTCGGTCACTGGGCCGGGAGCCATGACGACGCCCGCCGCGTGAACGCCGACGTGCCGCGCGTTGCCTTCGACTTTGCGCGCGAGGTCGAGAACCTCGCGCGTATCCGGATCACTCTTGTACGCTTGCGCGAGCTCGGGCACCTCCTTGAGAGAGCTTTCTATAGAGACGGGAAATCCCTGCTTGCCGAAGGGGATCATCTTCGCGATGGTGTCGCCGACGCCGTAAGGATGGCCCAAGGCGCGCGCGACATCGCGCACGGCGGCGCGCGCGAGCATCGTGCCGAACGTGCCGATCTGCATCACGCGGTCGTCGCCGTACTTCGCGCGCGCGTACTCGATGAGCTCGTCGCGGCGGTTATCGGCGATGTCCATGTCGATATCGGGTGCCGAAGGGCGCTCGGGATTCAAGAACCGCTCGAAGGGCATCTGGAACTTTATCGGATCGACGGTCGTGATGCCGCACAAATACGAGACGAGAGAACCCGCCGCGCTTCCGCGCGTGTTCGTGAGGATACCTGCTTCGCGCGCGTGGCGCAGGAGGTCGGCGACGATGAGGAAGTACGACGCGTACCCTTTCTGCGCGATGATGCCGAGCTCGTAGTCCATGCGCTCGCGCAATTCCGCCGTGTCGAGGAGCTCGCGGTCGCGGATGCCGCGTTCGGCGAGCTTCCGGAGTTCCGCATCGTCGTTCGAGCCGGGGGGAACGGGGAACGAAGGGAAGATGGCTTTTCCCAGCGTGAGCTTGAGGTTGCATGCGTCGGCGATCTTCACCGAATTCTCGAGCGCTTCGGGGATATCGCGAAAAAGCTCCTGCGCCTCGGCGCGCGAGGTGAACGAGAAGTTGTGCGCGCCTCCTTCGAAATCGCGGTTCAGGGTCGCGCCCGTGCGGATCTTGTTCACGAGTTCGCGTGCGAGCGCGTCGTCTTTCTTCATGTAGTACACGTCGTGAGCGGCGACGAGCGGGATCCCGGCCTTGTGCGCGAGCGCTTGAATAGCCCGCATCCGTTCTTCGTGCCCTTCGACTTCCGGGTGCCGCGTGAGCTCCGCGTAGCAATCGTCCCCGTACAGGCGCTTGTACCAATCCAGTATCTCCGCCGCTTTTTTCTCGTCATGGTCGCGCACGGCGCGTGCATGTTCGCCGCCGAACGAGGGCAGGATAGCGACGAGCCCTTCGCGATGCATCTCCATGAGTTCGCGGTCGATGCGCGGCCGATAGTAGAAGCCCTCCAGGTGCGACTTCGAGACGAGCTGGAGCAAGTTGTGGTAGCCGCGCTCGTCTTTCGCGAGAAGCACGAGGCGGGCGGAACGGTCGTCCACGCGGTGCTCTTTGTCGTGGCGCGTGCGGGGAGCGACGAAGAAGTCGACGCCCAAGACGGGCTTCAATCCCTGCTTCTTGCATTCTTTGTAGAACTCGACGGCGCCGTACATGTTGCCGTTGTCGGTGAGCGCGAGCGTCTGCTGTCCGTCGAGAGCGGCCGCTGCCACGAGTTCGGGTATCTTCGGCAGGGCCTCCAGCAGGGAATAGTGCGAATGCGTGTGCAGATGCACGAAATCTCCCTCCGGTGCGCGCGACATGGGGTGATTATAGCAGAGGGGTATAATGCAGCGCGTGAGAGGAGAATCGTACATCATCGGCATCGATGAAGTGGGCCGGGGACCGCTCGCGGGGCCCATCTGCGTCGGCGCGGTCATCATGCCGAGCGCTCTTTCGCGAAGAGATTTCCGCGGGCTCAAGGATTCGAAGCAGTTAAGCGCGAAGCAGCGCGAAGAGTGGGCGGCGCGCGTCCGCGAGGACGCGCGCCTCCGGTTCGCCACCGCGATGGTGGAAGCGCACAGCATCGACGAGATAGGCATCGTGCGCGCGGGAAATCTCGCCGTCACCCGCGCACTCGCGCGCCTCGAGCGTCTTTTCGGCGACGTTCCGCTCGAACGCCTCGAAATCCGCCTCGACGCGGGCCTTCGCGCGCCCCTGCGCTTCGCGCGCCAACGGAGCATCGTGCGCGGCGACGAAACGGAAGTCTCGATCGCGCTCGCGTCCATCGTCGCGAAGGTGAAGCGCGACGCGTGCATGAAGCGTCTCGCCGCGCGTTACCCCGAGTACGGATTCGAGCTTCACAAAGGGTATGGCACGGCGCTCCACCGCGAGGCGATACGCAGTTTCGGCTTGTGCGAACTTCACCGCGAGAGTTTCTGCAGACGCATCGCCGGCGGGTTGCGCGCTCCCGAAAAATCCCTATAATCGAGCCATGGTAGTACGAATGCGGGCGAACCGCTCCAAGACCGGTATGCGCCGCAGCCACGCGGCCATTTCCGCTGCGCGCGTTTCGAAGTGCGAGTGCGGGGCTTTGCGCCGCGCGCACCGCGCCTGCCCCGGCTGCGGGAAGTACAACGGCCGCATCGCCGTCGACGTCGTCGCGCGCACGAAACGGCAGCAGCGCCGCGAGAAGAAGCACACGACGGAGATGAGGGAATCCGGGAAAGATACGGGACAAGCTAAAGAAAAGGAAACACCCGCGAAAACCTAAACGCGACCTCCTGTTCTTTACCCTGATCTTTCGCGAACCATGGCAAACAGACACCTCGCACGGTCGGTCGTTCTTCAGATTCTCTTCGAGCGGGACTCCTCGGGAGGAACGATGACGAACGACGATATCCAATCGCGCCTCACGGATTACGCGAAAGAATTCGGTGCGCGCGAGAGCGACATGCCGTTCATGAAAAATCTCCTCCAGACGGCGATCGCGAAGCAGAAAGAGATCGACGGGGTCATCGAGGCCGCGGCTCCGGAATGGCCACTCGATAAAATAGCCGCCGTCGACCGCAACATCCTCCGCTTGGGGCTCGCGGAGCTTCTCTATGCCGACCGCTCGCAGGTGCCGGAAAAGGTCGCCATCAACGAGGCGATAGAGCTCGCGAAGACGTTCGGGAGCGCGTCGTCGAGCAGATTCGTGAACGGCGTCCTCGGCGCCGTCTACGTGGAATTGGGCGAGCCGGGGAAGCACGACGGTGCGGCGCGGAAGAAGAACGGCAATCCGGGCAAGATGCCGGTCGAGGAGTTGGTCGGGGCGGTCGTCTATGCGCGCGACAAGGGTCAGGTGTATCTCGCGCTCGTGCACGACATCTTCGGACACTGGACGCTCTCGAAGGGCAAGCTCCAGCCAGGCGAATCGCACGGGGATTGCGTGAAGCGCAAGGTGAAAGAGGAGATTGGGCTCGAAGCGGAGGTGGGGGAACAGCTCGGCGAGAACGAATACGTCGCGAACGATTCGACGAACGGCGGGAACGGCAAGAAGCGCCGGCACGCGACATACTTCCTCGCGCGCGCGGCGTTTTCCGATCTGAATACGAAGAAAGACGGCGGGCTCGACGACGCACAATGGTTTCCGCTCGCATCGGTGGGCGATCTCAATTTCTACGATGACGTCCTGCCCGTGGTGACGCGCGCCATCAACATCCTCGCCCAGAGAGATCACGAGTAGTATGGAATTCGGGGCATTCGAAGAAAGGATCGGGTATGTATTCCGGGACAAGCGCCTCCTTGAGCAGGCATTCACGCACCGCTCGTACCTGAATGAGAATCGCGCGCCGGGGCGCGAGCACAACGAGCGGCTTGAATTCCTCGGCGACGCGGTTCTCGAACTCGTTGTGACGGAATTTCTTTACGCCAAATATCCCGACAGGCCGGAAGGCGACCTCACATCGTACCGCGCGGCCCTCGTGAACACCGTGAGCATATCGGACGCGGCGACGAAACTCGGCATGAACGAATATCTGCTCCTCTCGCGCGGCGAAGCGCGCGACACGGGCCGTGCCCGCGCGATAATCCTCGCAAACGCATTCGAAGCGGTTATCGGCGCGCTCTATCTCGACCAGGGCTACGAGGCGGCAAAGAATTTCATCGCAGCGCAGCTCTTCCACAAGACCGACGAGGTGGTAGAGAAGCGCTTGTGGCAGGACGCGAAGAGCCGTCTGCAGGAGATCGCGCAGGATAAAGAGGGACTCACGCCTTCGTACGACGTCGTGAGCCAATCGGGTCCCGACCACGACAAGCGGTTCATCGTCGGCGTCTACATCGGCTCGGAGCGCATCGCGACGGGAGAGGGGCGTTCGAAACAGGAGGCGGAACAGCACGCGGCGGAGAAGGCGCTCGCGGCGAAGGGATGGTAGGGCGCTCGGAAACCCGGCGGTTTTTAACGGAAGATGAACCCGCACCGTCAAAAATCGCCGGGTTTCCTCGCTTACATTTGATAGAATAAGGAACAATGATGTACCTAAAATCCATTGAACTCGTTGGGTTCAAATCGTTCGCCAAGAAGACCGAACTCGTGTTCGGGTCACGCATCGCGGGCATCGTCGGCCCCAATGGGAGCGGCAAATCAAACGTCGCGGAGGCATTCCGTTTCGTCTTGGGCGAGCAGTCGATGAAATCTCTGCGCAGCCGGAAAGGGGAAGACCTCATCTGGGGCGGCTCGCCGGCGCTCGCCCGCTCGAATCGCGCGGGAGTCAAAGTGGTGTTCGACAACTCGAAGCGCCTCCTCGATCTCGATTTCAAAGAAGTGGTCGTCGAGCGCATCGTCTACCGCGACGGGCAGAACGAGTACCTCCTGAACGGCACGCAGGTGCGCCTCAAGGATGTTATCCGGCTCCTCGCCGGGGCGAACATCGGCGGCTCGGGCTACCAGATCATTTCGCAGGGTGAGGCGGACAGGATATTGAACGCAAGCCCTCGCGAGCGCCGCGAGATGGTGGAAGACGCGCTCGGCCTCAAGCTCTATCAGCACAAAAAGGCGGAGAGCGAGCGGAAGCTCGAAGAAACGGCGGTGAATATCGAAAAGACCAGGTCGCTGCGGCGCGAGATCGCGCCGCATCTGAATTTCCTGCGGGTGCAGGTTGAGAAAATAGAGCAGGCGCGCGAGATGAAAGATGAACTCGCGGCGAAATTGAAAGACTATCTCGCGCGCGAGCATGCGTGGATAGCGGCGGAGGACGCGCGGCTCAAGGGGAACGAACGGGAGTTCGAAACGGATCTGAAGCGCCTCGCCGCGCGCCTCGAAGAAGCGCACGGAAAGCGCACGGGGGGGAACGATGCGGCGTTCGAAGGGCTCCGCAGCGCGATCCGCGAGCGCGAAGCGAAGCTCGCCGAGGTGCGGCGCGAAGGGGAGAAACTTGCGCGCGAATTGGGACGCGCCGAGGGTGCCTTGGAAGCCAACACCGTGACCGTCGAGCAGATCGTGGCGGTGCCGCATGTGCGGCAATTCGCGCGCGAGATGAGCGAGGCCGTCGCCGAAGCCGAGCGGGAAGCGGACCTTACGGCGGTGCGCCGGCTCCTCGGCAGTATCCGCGAGCGTATCCGCGCGTTCGTCGAAGGCCTCGCGGGCTCCGCTCCCATCACGAACGAAGAGGCGCGGCAGGAAGTCGTCTCGCTTACGAACGCTTTGGAGCGCACGCAGAAAGAAGAAACCGCGCTCGCGGCGGAGGTAGAGACCCTGCGCACATCGGTCGCGCGGGCGCGCGAGGCCGGTTTTGCCGCCGAGAAAGAGACGGTGGAACTCGAAGCGTCCGTGCGCGAGATACGGGGGAAACTCGGGAGCGCGCAGAATGCGCGCGGCAACGTGGCGCTCCTGCGGCAGCGATTCGATGAAGAAGTGCGCGAAGGGGTCGCACTCGTGGGCGCGGCCATCCAGGGCTGGGAGCGCGGGGAGACGCCCGCGGGCGCCTTGTCGGAAGACCGCGCGGCGCAGGACAAGCGCCGGCGCGACATCGAGCGGCTCAAGATCAAGATAGAGGAATCGGGCATCGGCAATGGCGACGCGGTCGTGCGCGAGTTCAACCAGACGAAAGACCGCGATGTCTTTTTGGGGCGCGAACTGGAGGACTTGGAGCGCTCCGCGGCGTCGCTCAAAACAATCATCGCGGAATTGGAGAAGACGATCGACGAGCACTTCACGGAAGGCCTGAAGCACATCAACGAAGCGCTCGGGAATTTCTTCGTGAAGCTCTTTGGCGGCGGCGAGGCGAAGCTCACGATAGAGGAACCGCGGAAGAAAGCGCGCGATGATGAGGAAGACGAAGACGAAGTCCCCGAAGAGGAAGAATTGTACGCGGGGCTCTCGATATCGGTCCAGCTTCCGCGCAAGAAGGTGCGCGGGCTCGAAGTACTCTCCGGCGGCGAGCGCGCGCTCACTTCCATCGCGCTCATTTTCTCGATGTCGCAGGTGAATCCGCCGCCGTTTTTGATCCTCGACGAGACCGACGCCGCGCTCGACGAGGCCAACAGCAAGCGCTATGCCGACATGATCCGCGAGCTTGGGCAGAAGAGCCAGCTCATCGTCATCACGCACAATCGCGCGACGATGGCCGCGGCGGGCGAGCTCTACGGGGTCACGATGGGCTCCGACGGCATCTCGAAGCTCTTATCGGTCAAGTTGGAAGAGGCCGCTAAAGTGGCCAAGTGAAAAAGGACGTGAATCATTGACCGTACTCTTCGGAACTGGTAGAGTGTCGCAACTATGCTGAAAATCAGGATGCAGAGGATAGGCCGGAAGAACATGCCGGCGTTTCGCATTATCGTCGCCGAGCACACCCGCGGCCCCAAGACGGGCAATATCGTGGAGAAAGTCGGCACCTATAACCCGAAGACCAAGGAGCGCGCGCTCAACGCCGAGCGCATCAAATACTGGCTTTCCGTGGGAGCGCAGGCGTCCGGGACGGTCCACAACATGCTCATCACCGATGGCGTCATTTCAGGCAAGAAAGTGAACGTGCTCCCGAAGAAGACCGTGCCGAAGAAAGAGGAGGCAGCCGGGGAAGCCGCGCCCGCCGCAGAGCCTGTAGTTGAAGAGAAGAAAGAGGTCGTTGCAGAAACCGCAGCCGCCTAATCCCGTCCTCATTCTTCCTAGTTTCAGCGAGAAATCCTGGTGGTTTTTAACGGTGCGGGTTCATCTTCCGTTAAAAACCACCAGGCTTTTGAGCGCCCTATTGACAAAGCAGGCGATACCTGCTATTTTTAACGAGTCAACTCTTCTCGTCGGTTTTTGTCTTGGGAGATACCGAGACCGGGATGTCGAAAAATCCTTGAAACTCTCTCGAGACGCGTTGCAATTAGATACTAAGGAGGGCTCCACGGCCCCCCGTTAAAAATGGATTTCATACATCCGCATTCGTGAATATGTACCAACACAGAGAACAAGGCAGGAGCCGCACAGGTTCGCATCGAGGCCGCCCCGCTTCAGGGCGGGGATTTTCAGGCGGCCGGCCTTCATACGGCGGAAGCCGCCCTCGCTACGGTGGATCGTCGAGCAGAGGCGCGTCGCGCTCGCGCGGCCCTTCTGGCGCGGCCATCGACATTTCCCGCTTTATCAACAAATCCGTCATCACGGAAGAGGTCGAACACTTCGTGCCTGAGCACATGTTCGCTGATTTCGCGATCCAGGAGCATCTGAAGAAGAACATCGCGGCGAAAGGATACGCCGCGCCGACACCGATCCAGGATCGCGCCATCCCGCACGTCCTGCACGGCGAGGACATCGTGGGCATCGCGAACACCGGGACCGGGAAGACCGGCGCATTCCTCATCCCACTCATCGACAAAGTGCTCCGCAACAAGAACGAGCGCGTCCTCATCATGGTGCCGACACGCGAGCTCGCCATCCAGATCGAGGAAGAATTCTGGGGTTTCGCGAACCACCTGCGCATCGGCGCAGTGACCTGCGTCGGAGGCGCCAACATCAATCCGCAGATCGCGACTCTGCGCCGCAAGCCGAATTTCGTCATCGGCACCCCGGGGCGTCTCAAGGACGTGATGGAACGCCGCGCACTCGACCTCTCGGGATTCCGCACCGTCGTCCTCGACGAGGCCGACCGCATGCTCGACATGGGTTTCATCGCCGACATGAAATTCATCCTTTCGCACATGTCCGCGAAGGATCGCCACACGCTCTTCTTCTCGGCGACGCTCTCGCGCGACATCGAAAAACTCATCGGTGACTTCCTGAAAGACCCCGTGCGCATCTCGGTGAAGACGCGCGATACCGCCACGGCGGTGGATCAGGACATCGTGCGAATACCGGGAGGGAAGACCAAGCTCGATGTCTTGCACGACCTCCTCATCCAGCCGGAGTTCAACAAGGTGCTCATCTTCGGGCGCACGAAGCACGGCGTGGAGAAACTCTCGAAGATGCTCGGGCAGAAGGGCTTCAAGGCGGCTTCCATCCACGGCAACAAGACGCAGAGCAACCGGCAAAAGGCGCTCGCGCTTTTCAAGGACAACCGCATCCAGATCTTGGTCGCCACCGACGTCGCCGCACGAGGGCTCGATATCCCCAAGGTGTCGCACGTCATCAACTTCGACATTCCGAACACGTACGACGACTACGTGCACCGCATTGGCCGCACCGGCCGCGCCGGAGAGAAGGGGAAGGCACTCACGTTCATCGAGGGTCGGTAGCATCTCGCTCGCCGGGCATTGCACTTTTGCCGTCGCTGTCTGTGCGTGCTCGCACAGCGCTGACTCTCGCGCCGTCGCGCTGCGAGACACGGCAAAAGTGCAATGCCCGAGCTCGCTTAAATCGGAGAAGGAACCGCCTTAGCGGATTCTTGTGATGAATGTGAGCGCGGGAGTATACTGGTTTTTAATGAAGAAGAAACACAGCCGAGACATTGAATTTTTGTTCGAGATAGGGTCGCTCCGCAATGTCCCGCGCTCGTGGCGCCAGCACCTGGGCGTCGACTGTGCGAGCTCCATTGAGCACAGTTTCCGCGTCGCGTTCCTCGCGCTCCTTATCGCTCGCGGCGAGAAAGTGAAGAACGACGAGAAGATATTGAAGATGGCGCTCGTGCATGATATCGCCGAGTCGCGCACTGGCGACATCGGCTACGTGCAAAAGGTCTACGTAAAAACAGATGAAGAAAAGGCCGTGCGCGACATGTTCGCGCGAACCTCGTTCGGCGATCTCGAAGAGGTTCTTCACGAATATGAACACCGGAAATCGAAAGAGGCGAAGATCGTGAAAGACGCCGACAATCTGGATATCGACGTGGAATTGAAAGAACTCGAAGAGCGCGGACACCGGCTTCCGGCAAAACTGCAGGTGCATCGCAAGCTCGTCCGGGCGAAGAAATTCTATACGAAGACCGCGAGAAAATTGTGGGACGAATTGCAGAAAAAGAACGTCGCGCAGTGGCATCTGGATGCCAATAAGTGGCACAAAATGCCGGATGCAGGGCGATAGGGAGTAGTGTATACTTTTGCCATGTTGAGCGCGCCGTTCTACGATCCGGCAAAGAGTTACGAAGAGAATTACGATATGGGACCGTTCGGCGCTTTCGCCGATGGCAAAGCATATGCACAGCAGGGCGAACCGAAGATCGATTTCTATGGGCACAAGGTGTACGCGCCGTTTGGCATCCCGGCAGGGCCTCTTTTGAATAGCGAGTTCTGCAAAGGAGCGTTCGAAAAGGGTTTCGACATTTGCGTGTACAAGACCGTTCGCAGCGGTGTCTTTCCGTGCCATCCGTTCCCGAATGTCCTCGCGATCCACCCCGACGGCGATCTCACGTTCGAGAAACTCGAAAAGCCCATCATCGCTGATACGTCGTACGTCGAGCCGCTCTCGATAACCAACTCGTTCGGCGTGCCGTCGAAGGACCCGGCTGTCTGGCAGGAAGATGCGCGCAAAGCGGTCGCGGCCGCCGGTAAGGGGCAGGTGCTCGTCTTGAGTTTCATGGGGACGGTGCGGCAAGGGCAGACCGAACAGGAATTCGTCGACGATTACGTGCTCGCGGCGCGGCTCGCACATGAGGTCGAGGCGCCGGTTCTTGAAACGAACCTCTCGTGCCCCAACATCGGCAACGAGGGATTGGTCTGCTACAACCTCGACGTGACGAAGAAAGTCGCGAAGGGGATCCGCTCGGTCATCGGCAACACGCCGCTCGTCCTCAAGGTCGGCTACTACCCGCCTGCGCGGGCAGGCAAGAACGACGCGGACATCGAGCGGCTCGCCGAGATCGCGAACGAGTACGCGGACGGCATCTCGGGTATCAACACGCTCCAGGGCGAGATCAGGGATAGGGAGGGAAATCAGGCCCTGCCCGGCTCTCCGGCGCGCCTGCGCTCCGGCGTATGCGGCACGGGCATACAGTGGGCGGGGCTCGATTTCGTGCGCCGCCTCAACGCGATTCGGAAAAAGCGCGGCTTCACGTTCGCGATCGAAGGGGTAGGCGGCGTACTCACGCCCGAAGATTACCGCGCGTATCGCGACGCCGGCGCCGATTCGGTGATGTCCGCGACCGGCGCCATGTGGAATCCCTACCTCGCCAAAGAGATAAAAGAGGCATACCCGGACGCATGATAAAGGCCCGTGCCCTCGGCGCATGACGGAAGATTTCAACAGAAGTTATCGGCGACTTGCGGAAGCGGCTCAAGAAGTTGCCACCGAGAAAAATCGCAGAAAAAGGAGCGGCTTTGCCGATTCCAAGTATGTGGAAAAAATCGGCAGGAACCCTCGTATCTTGCTACAGGGGACGAGCAGTGAGCTTAGAAAGGAGTTTCAGGACGATATAGCTATCAAAGCGCTCCCGTCCTTCATAAAAACTCTTGCCGGGAGCACGGATGCCGATGCGCGACACGTATTAAACATTGGGAATTTCTTGCATGCTCATCGCACAGAACTTAAAAACAAGGATGGGATACCCAACCAGCCTCTCTCTGCGGAGGATCGTCCTCTCATGGATCTTGCCTGCGCGATTATCGAAAACTCATTTTATCGCGGAGACTTTCTGGGATTATCAACAGAACAATCAGCATCACTCGCGTTTACCGTAAGTGTCGTTGCGAAGATTTTTGAATACCCAGAGAGTAGCAAGGGATTGAAGGGTTTTGATACTGAAAAGCTCAGAAAATTCATTACTGCTGTGCATACGTTTGAGCATCAATCGCTTTTTCCAACTACCATGGCCAATGCCTTCCGTGCATCAGAGATCAATGGGAAAAGAAAAAGTCTTTATGCCGCAAATCCGGATGTTCCGATGCCTATTGAAAAGACTAGAGACTTGAGACGGACAGAGGGGTATTTTGTTGAGGGAGAGGAGAGGATTATGCGATTGATGGGAAATCAAAATATCCTGCCGTACATCTTTAAGGATGTACTGATTGTTCGCAATCGAATTGAGGCTGGCAAGAACGGAAAAAAGCAGGCAGAGATCGAGAGAGATCTAGCAATGAGGCGTTTTCCTCCTGACTGGGAGGAAAGTATAAAAGAAAATAGAGCAAGAGGTATACGCAATCTCGGTGCGCATCTTATGCTTCCTTCGAATCAGAAAACTGACACCGAAGCCAGCGATATAAACAGGTATGCCAATCTTCATTTCTTTCCTGACAGCATTCCTTTCGCCGTGTGGGCGCTCCGGTACCTGCGTTCGCAGGCGAAAATGAAAAATAGTCCGACAGAATAGGATAGTAGGGCAAGTTTTCGGGAAAAAGGGTAAACGTGATAGAGTGGCTTAATGTGCGGTATTTTCGCATACACGGGCAAGAAAGACGCCGCGAAGGTCCTCCTGAACGGCCTTGTTTCGCTTGAATACAGAGGGTATGACTCGGCCGGTATCTACCTTCCGGAATCCGGGAGCATCAAATCCGCAGGGGCGGTGGACAAGCTGAAGAAGCGTATTCCGAAGAAAGGATTCACCGGGAAAAGCGGCGTTGCGCACCTGCGCTGGGCGACGCACGGCGAGCCCACGGAATTGAACGCGCACCCGCACGCCGATTGCGACGGCGACATCTGGGTCGTGCACAACGGCATCATCGAGAATTTCAGGGAGCTCAAAGAGAAGCTTGAAAAGCTCGGCCACACGTTCAAATCCGACACCGACACGGAAGTTCTCGCGCACCTCATCGAGGAGCACATGAAGAACGAGAAGACGTTCGAAGAAGCGACGCTCGCGGCCTTGAACGAAATTCGCGGCACGTACGGCGCCGCGATCCAATACCGCCAGGATCCCGAGCGCATCATCGCAGCGCGCATGGGTTCTCCAGTGGTCCTCGGCGTGGGCCGTGGCGAGCGCTTCATCGCGTCCGACCCGTCGCCCATCGTTCCGCATACGAAGAAGGTCGTCTTCCTCGAGGATGGCGAAGTCGCGGTCATCACGCCGGATACCCACACCATCTACAAGCTCGACTCGACGCAGGTGAACCGCGACGAATTCGAGATCGATTGGAGCGCCGAGGAGGCGCAGAAAGGCGGCTACGAGCATTTCATGCTGAAGGAGATCATGGAAGGGCCAGAAGTCATTCGGAACACTCTGCGCGGACGGCTCATTCCGGAGAAAGGGCTCGCGAAATTGGGCGGGCTCGAGAGCGTGGCGAAACAGCTGGCGAAGATCGACCGCATCATCATCGTCGCGTGCGGAACGGCCTCGTATGCGGCGCAGGTCGGCGAGCACATGCTCGAAGAGTATGCGGAGATCCCCGTCGAAGTCGAACTCGGCTCGGAATTCCGCTATCGGAAGCCCGTCATAAACGAGCACACGGCGGTTCTCGGGATCTCGCAGTCGGGCGAAACGCTCGACACGCTGGAGGCCATCCGTGAGGGAAAGCGACGCGGAGCTTTGACGCTCGGCATCGTGAATACCGTCGGCTCCACCATCGCGCGCGAGACGGACGCCGGCGTCTACAATCACGCCGGCCCGGAGGTGAGCGTCGCCTCCACGAAAGCGTTCCTCTCTCAGCTCACGGCCTTGGCGCTCCTCACGATCTTTCTGGGGCGAGAGCGCACTATGTCGGCGAAAACGGGAAAGGAACTCGCGCGCGAGCTCCTGGCGCTTCCGGAAAAGATCCAGCAGGTTCTCGATAACAGCGCGGCGATCGAGCGGCTCGCGAAGAAATATGCGAAGGCCCAGGACTTCCTCTTTATCGGGCGCAAATACAATTTCCCGATCGCATTCGAAGGTGCCCTCAAACTCAAAGAGCTCTCGTACATCCACGCCGAGGGGTGCGGCGCCGGCGAGATGAAGCACGGACCGATCGCGATGATCGATGAGAATTTCCCCACACTGGCGCTCGCGACGCAGGACAGCGTATACGAGAAGACGCTCTCGAACATCCAGGAGATCAAAGCACGCAAGGGGCCCGTTATCGCGGTAGCCACGGAAGGCGACACGAAGATCGCGAAGCTCGCCGACGACGTTGTGTATGTGCCAAAGACATTGGAGATGCTCTCACCGATCCTGAACGCCGTTCCACTGCACCTTTTCGCGTACCACCTCGCCAAGGAAAGAGGCCTCAACGTTGACCGCCCTAGAAATCTTGCAAAATCAGTAACAGTGGAGTGATTACGGGCAAGCCCCCGCAATCTCGCGAAGTCGGTCACGGTCGAATAGCTAAGCGATCGACGAGAATCGCAACCTCACCCATCGTATCGGCGTAGGCGTCGGCTCCGGTTTGCTCGTAACCGGGGACGAGATTACCCCGAAAGCCGATGACGTAGGCACCTGCGGCTTTCGCCGACGCGATGCCCGGATTCGAATCTTCGAGAACAAAGGAATTTCTCGTGTCTGCATCAAGGGCCTTCAAAGCTTCCAGGTAGCCATCCGGACTCGGTTTACTTTTTAAATCGAGATGTTCGTCGAGCGAGATGACAATGCGGATATCGTTCTTGAAAGGAAGCCGTTCAATGATTCCGTCAATCCATCGATGCGGTGATTGTGTGACGAATCCGATCTCGAAATGAAGCGCGACCAGTTTCTTCGCAAGATCGTCAATGCCTTCTGTGATTTCTGCGTGCGAATAGACGTACACGGCACACTCATCATACCCACGCACGAGTTCCTCTCGCGTAGCGTGTGAACTCATGGAACGAGCTTTCTCATACACGCCGCTGATCCCGAGCCCTGTCAGATCTCCCATCGAACTCGCGATATTTTTGCCGAGGACCCGCTCAAGCATCAGAATCTCGACGGGTTTCCACACGTTCTCGCTGTCGACGACGACGCCGTCGATATCGAAGAGGAATGCTTTGTTCATTGAGAGCAGTGTAGCAGAACTCTACAATTTGATGATCTTCTCCCATGAGCGTCCTTCGACGCCGAAGTGGCCGTAGGCGGCCGTTTCGCGGAAGATGGGACGACGCAGTTCGAGGCGCTCAATGATGGCGCGCGGCCGGAAATCGAAATGCTTGTTGACAATACTCGTCAGGTTCTTCCCACGCTCGTTGAACGCCTCCACCATGACGGGCTCGACGCGGCCGATCGCGTAGGCGACGGTCACAAGCACCCGCTTGCCATAGCCGTTCGCGACCAAATTCTTGGCGACAAAACGGCACATGTAGGCCGCCGAGCGATCGACTTTCGTGGAGTCCTTTCCGGAAAACGCGCCGCCGCCGTGCGGAATGAGGCCACCGTAGGTATCCACCATGATCTTGCGGCCGGTGAGACCGGCGTCGGCGGCGAAGCCGCCGACTTCGAATTTGCCGGTCGGATTCACGAGGATTTCCACGTGCTTGAGCGAGCCGAGCACGGGCTTAAAAAGATTCTTGACGAGGTCCTTGCGGATCTGCTCTTGCGAGATGTTCTTTGCGTGCTGGGTGGAGGTGAGCGCCGTGAGGACTTTTCCTTTGCTGATGGTGACCTGCGTCTTGCCGTCGGGCCGCAGCCAGGGAAGGGTAGTATCGCGGCGCAATTTCTCGAGGCGGCGTGCCAGAGCGTGAGAGAGGACAACGCCGAGGGGAAGCATCTCTTTCGTCTCGTCGGTCGCGTAGCCGTACATGATGCCCTGGTCTCCCGCGCCGCCGGTGTCCACTCCCATCGCGATGTTGCCCGATTGCTGCGCCACTTTCACGAGGATGTCGAGCTTCTCTTTGTATCCGATCGAGCGGTAGACGTCCGCAGCGATCTTCGCGTAATCGATCTTTGCGTTCGTCGTCACTTCACCGCCTATCATGAGGGTCCCGTGGCTGCCGAAGGTCTCGACAGCGACGCGGCTCTTCGGGTCCTGCTCGAGGCAAGCGTCGAGGATCGCATCCGATATCTGGTCGCACACTTTGTCGGGGTGCCCCGAGGTCACTGACTCCGTCGTATACCTGTCTAAGAGGTGGAACATAGTATCTATAGAACCGAATAATCTCCCCGACGGGAGATTATTGATAAAAGTATCTTCCCATACGGGCTGGATGGGGCACCTTGTCTTTTGAGGATAGGTTGCCGACGGGTTGGAGCCAGTTCTCCTTTGCCTCGCCGAAGCTTTCGGCGGAGGCGGGTTCCCGCACTCTTGATACGATATTCAGTTGTGTATGCATGGTAGCAGTCCCGGGGCCGCTGTGCAATACTGCCGCATGCGAAAGATAATCCTTGCGTCCTTGTCCCCCCGCAGGAGAGAAATCCTCAAGAAGCTGCGGCTCCCGTTCACGACGGAAGGGAGCGGGCACGAGGAAGATCTGAAATTAAAATTGAATCCGCACGATCTTGCGAAGCATCTCGCGTTGCGGAAAGCCGAGGCGGTCGCGAAGCGCCACAAGAACGCCATCATCATCGGAGCAGACACCATCGTCGTCTTGAAGGGGAGGGTGTTGGGGAAACCGGAGAGCGCGGCAGATGCGAGAAAGATGCTCGGTCGACTCTCGGGGAAGGCCCACACGGTCATCACCGGATTCGCCATCATAGACACGAAAACAGGAGAGAAAGTATCGAAAGCATGCGAGACGCGCGTGCATTTCAGGAAACTCACGGCGCGCGAGATCGCCGAGTACGTCCGGACGAGGGAGCCGCTGGATATGGCCGGCAGCTATGCGATCCAAGGAATGGGCGGTGCATTCATCAAAAGGATAGAAGGCGACTACTACACTGTCGTCGGTTTGCCGCTCTCCATACTAGCGGACGAATTGCGGAAATTTGGGCTGCAATGAGTTATACACAGCTTGCTTCTTGAACCCGCTTTTGTGTTGTGCGCAGGAGTACAATGTCGGATGACGTAGGGAGGATCCTGCGGTCCTTGTTTTTCTGCAAGCACCAGGATCAAGAAACATCCCGACGAACGCATAGTGTTTGTCATTAACAGTTTTAATAGAAAACAGCGAGTAATGCATAATTATGAAAGGTATCTCAATCTTTAAGAGCCAAGGCCTTATACCGGTGACCATCGCGGTCGTAGTGTCGGTCTTCATGGTGGTCGCGACCGTTCAAGCTACGACGACTATCAGCACGGACATCACGACGGGGGGATCACTGACCGTTTCTTCCGGCGATACATCACTACAGCATGCTTCGACGACACAGCTCTCGAACTCGGGCGTCGCGTGGTTTACCGGCGACACAACGCTCGGACACGCCTCAACGACCCAGATCTCAGTCTCGGGTGCGTCATGGCACACCGGTGATGCGAGTTTCGGGCACGCCTCAACGACGATGTTCTCAAATATACAAACATCAAACACAGCGACGACCACCGCATATCTCGGTTGTGTACAGACGTATGCCACGACCACTTCACAGCCCATTAAACTTGTCTTCTACGCTTCCACCTCGGTCGCTTCAGTAGGAAACCTGAATTTGATAGGGACATCGGCAGGAAATACAGCGGGAGCAGCGGGATATGTGCTCTTCGCGTTCGGATATTGTCCATGATCGTGAGCTAGTATTCGCTACCACGTAGCTGTTATCAGCTCATAGCGGGATTACCCATGAAAAAATTATTACTCTCGGGTTCGATTGCGGCCTTGCTCTTGCCCGGCCTCGCGCTTGCCGCGTACAACGATGTAAGCTTGAACGTGGGTACGGTTCTCACGGTCGGCAGTGCAACCTTGAATGTACAAACCACGAGCGCAAACTTAGCGTCGATTGCCGTCGGCGCTTCGAGCTTCACGGTGACTCTTCAGCCGAACTCCTCAATTGAGATCCAGTCCGCTGCTCACCTGACTCTTGCCACCGATGCGGAACCGGCCTACATCAGCACGAATACGTGCAGTAGTACGGAATCGGTACTGAAGCTCGTTTCCTCGATGGGTACTGCCACCATCACCATTACTCCCGGAAGCGCGTGCACCGGCTCGACGGCGACAGGATCCTCAAGCACCACTTCAACAAGCAGCGGTAGTGGTAGCAACGGCGCACCGGTCGCAAGCGGCGGTGGCGGCGGCGGCGGCGGGGGAGGCGGCGTAACAGCGATAACGCCGGAGACGCCGGCTACCGCTGCGGGAGCGCCGGCTGCCAAGACAACGGACAAGCAGGCGCTCGCCGCCCAACTCACGGCACAGGTGAACGCTTTGAATGCTCAGCTGAAAGGCATGGGCGGCGCCTCGGCTGCAGCAAGTTTCAAGCGTGATCTCCAAATCGGAGCATCCGGTTCTGACGCGAAAGCGCTCCAGGTCTACTTGAATGCCCACGGCTTTACCGTTTCTTCTAGCGGCGCCGGCGCTCCGGGGAAGGAGACCACGAAGTTCGGCACTGCGACGAAAGCGGCGCTCATCAAGTTCCAGAAGGCGAAGGGCATCACGCCTGCCGCCGGCTACTTCGGAGCGAAGACCAGAGCCTACATTGCAGCGCATCCATAGAGAGATCGCTGAAGATCCCTCTTCATCACGGGATAAAAGCGCGGCCGCCTTTCAGGCGGCCGCGCTCGTTTGCCGGGAACCCGGTTCCTGGATCTAGGCCTTGATCTTCAAGATGCGCGCGATGATCTTCGCAAGGTGAGCTGAATCGTGGCGCACGAGGGAACTTTCCGTGCTCGCCGTCCCTATCTTCGTGATGAGACTCGGACGCTTCGAAAGGAGATCGGCACCGATGAGTTCCCGGTCTTTCGGGAGCGCTTTCCATGAGGTGAGCGCGTCGCCCTCGCGCGCATATTTACTAAGGACGGTTTTCGGAGGCACTTTGTTGTTGTAAATGATCACGTCGACGGGACCGCCGAGATATTTTTCTATCATCGCGGTGTAATCGGCGACGCTGTAGTCCTTCGTATGTTCCTTCTTCGTCATGAGGTTGCAGATGAATATCTTCTTCGCGCGGCTCTTCCGTATCGCCTCGGGGATCTTGCCGACGAGCAGGTTCGGAACGAGACTCGCGTAGAAATTGCCTGGCCCGATGACGATGGCGTCGGCCGCCTTGATCGCCGCGAGCGCCTTAGGATTCGCGCGGCCGGCGGGCTCTAACCAAAGGCGTTTCAGCGTGCCGTTCATTTTCGTCTTCTGGATCGTCTCTTCGCCGTGGATGGTTCGCGTGCCGACTTGCGCCATGAGGTGCACTTTGTCGAGCGTGACAGGGATGACCGTGCCGTTGATGCGGAGTATCTCGCTCGCGGTCTCGACGGCGCTGTCGAACGAGCCGGTGATCTTTTCGAGCGCGGAGAGGAGAAGATTCCCGAACTTGTGGCCCTTGAGCTTGCCGCTGTCGAAGCGGTAGTCCATGAGGGTGCGCATGAGCCGTGTCGACGAGGAGAGCGCCGCGAGGCATCGCATGACGTCTCCCGGAGGGAGCACTCCCAGCTCATCGCGCAGGATTCCCGTCGAGCCGCCGCTGTCGGACATCGCGACGACTGCCGTCAGATCAGCGGGGTATTTCTTCAGCCCTCGGAGGACCGTGAAAGTCCCCGTTCCGCCGCCGATAACGACCACTTTTGGAGGCCTATTTTTAGCCATATCTCTATGTCGGCACATACTAGCAGAAATACGCTCCTCATGCACTTGCGCGACGTGTTCCGCGCTCCGCTCGCTCCTGTTGCGATTGCACGGCGGATTGGGCGCGCTATAGTTACTCCGTGGAATTACTCGGCATAGGACGGCAAGGAAATGAGCGCGGACAGGTGCTTCCGGCATTCGTCCTCGCACTCGGGCTCGTCGCGAGCGCCGTCATCGGCTCGTACACGTTCTACCAGGTCCGCTCGCTCGACAACACGCTCTCGGTCACCGGCTCGGCGACGGAAGACGTGAAAGCCGACGCGGCGAAGTGGAGCGTCTCGGTCACGCGTTCTGCCGTGGAATCGACGATACCAGCCGTTCAGATGCGCGTCGCGAACGATACTAAGCAGATCATCGATTTTTTCACTGCTGCGGGCATCCCTGCGGACAAGGTCCTCGTCAGCCCCGTGTCGGTTGATCAGGATTACAGCTCGGACAAGAGCGCGCCGCGCACATATCAGGTCCGGGAGCAGATCACCGTGCAGTCCGACGATCCCCAGATCATCGACAAACTCTCGAAAGACATCGGCACGCTTGCGCAGAAAGGCATCATCTTATCCGCGTACCAGCCCGAATATTATGTCTCGACCCTGCCGAAGATCCGCGTCGCGCTCATCGGGAAGGCGGTCTCGGATGCGCGGGCGCGCGCGGTCGAGATCGCGAGTTCGACAGGTCAAAGCGTAGGCGCGCTCAAATCCGCTTCGAGCGGCGTCGTGCAGGTCATGGCGCCGAACTCCATCGAGGTTTCCGATTACGGCATGTACGACACCTCGACGATCGACAAGCGGGTGATGGTGACGGCACGGGCGACATTCTTTTTGAAGTAAAACGATGACTGGAACTGCAATTGCAGAACGAACGAAGCGTGCCCGTAGGATCGTCGCGTACCTGAAAAAGGCCTACCCGAAACCCAAGAGCGAACTCAAACACCGGACGCCGTTCCAATTTCTCGTCGCGGTCATGCTTTCCGCGCAGTGCACTGACAAGGTGGTGAATCGGGTGACCGAGAAGCTCTTCAGGAAATATAAGATGCCGCGCGATTTCGCGCGCGCCAGACCAGCGGTCTTCCAGAAAGAGATCTCATCGATCCCATTCTTCCGCAACAAGGCAAAACATATTATCGCCGCCGCACAGAAGGTATGCGACACGTATGCAGGCAGAGTGCCTCGCACCGAGCACGACCTGGTGACGCTTCCCGGCGTGGGCTATAAGACGGCGCACGTTGTCCTCGGGGAACTCTTCGACCTATGGGAGGGGATACCGACCGACACGCACGTGAAGCGCTTCGCGAAGCGTTTCGATCTTTCTCATCATTCCGATCTGAAAAAGATATCGAAAGATCTCGAATCGCTCATCCCGAAAAAGGATTGGAAATACGTGAACAACGGCCTCGTGCTCTACGGTCGCTACGTCTGCCCGGCGCGACCGCACGAGTGCGCGGAGCATCCGCTGACGAAGCTTTGGCCCGAGGCGGCGCACCGCTGGCCGCGCGCGAAATAGCTAATATCCTTTATTTTTGATCAGTCTTTCAAGCAGATCGCGCGGATACACAGGCGGCTGCTCGGCCAGTCCCTGGTGGAAGAGAACAGTCGAAGGAGTGAGACCCGGGAGCGTATTCACCTCGATGATGAGAAGATCACCGGTCGCGATGTTCACGAACGCGTCGATGCGAGAATAGCCCGTGATGCCGAGCGCTTCCGCCGCCGCTTCGATCCGCTCCTTGATCTTCTTCACGATACCGGGCGCGATGATCGATGGCGGCGGGGGAGTGAGGTTGACGCCGGTGCCGCCTTGGAATTTCTCTTCGACACTAAGCACCTCGCCCTCCGAGATCGTGATCGAAGGATTGAGCGCATGCAGATGCCCGTTCGTCTCGACGACACCGATGGTGATCTCGACAAAGCCGCTCTTGCGCGTGTGCTTCAGGACATTGTGCTTGACCCGGAGTGCATCGATCTCCACGAAGCGCTCGAAGATGAGATGTGACGGATTCCCCGGCATCTCGATGATATCGGCTTGACGCTTGAATGTGGCTTTAGGCGCGTACGGCGCGCGTGTCCGGATAAGATCGAGGTATGCGGAGAGATCGTCGGCGCCGTAGAGATGCACGACGCCGGTCGAGCATCCGTCGCCGCGTGGCTTGACGATGAGCGACCGGCTGCGGAGTTCCTTGCGGGTTCTATTCCAGAAAGACCTGATCGCGTTTCCACGGATTTTGAGAAGAACGTTTGTTTCGACGATCGTTCCTGCGATCGCCCCGACGCCTTCCATCCGCAATGTTCGGATCCGCTCCGCGGTCGCCCATTTATCCATGCAAAGCTTGGACGCGCGCTCGTCGGGGCCGTTGAAAAGGACATCATGTCGCCGGAAGAGCGCCTGGAACGTCCCATCTTCACCGGCGCCTCCATGAAGCGCGTCGAATATGAAGCGCGACTCCTTGATGAGCGCGCCGAGCGACACCGGCTCCGGATCGAAGAAATCCATGCCATTTTTCTCCGCCGTGAGGCCGAGGTGGAGCCGCGCGCGCTCTTCAAACATGGCGAGCCGTTTCTTCGCCTGCGAATATGTCCTGCAATTCTCGCTGATCTCCTCGACGGTGTGGTTGAGCGTGAGGTGATACGGGACGCGCCAGACGGTGCCGTCGGTGTCGAGGAGGAACGGATGCGGTTCATACGCTTCGGAATTCCGGAGCTTGAGCCACGCGTTAGTCCCGCTCATGAGCGATACCTGCCGCTCCGACGTTGGGCCGCCGAAAAGAACTGACACCGGTTTGCGTGAATGCTGGGTGGCGCGAGCCTCGTTCGGGAATCCGATGCCGTATCGCATGCATGCATGCTTCAGGATATAGCGCAGTATCTCTCCGTGTGTCATCCCGATGCGTGCCGCCTGCTGGAACAAAAAGCTGTTTTGCTCCATCCCGGAGACAGTGTTGAGATCGCAGAACCATATCTCGCCGGACGGAAGTATCCATCCGTCGAAGCGCGCGAAGTCGCGCATTCCGAAGAGCGCGAAGAGATGCTCGCCTAAGGCCTGGATACGCTCAATCGCCATATCGTCGAAACGGGGAGGGCTGTGGTAGGCGACTTGCCGCGTCGGAAGATACTTCTTTCGGAAACTGAATATCTGATGGCTCGCGTAATCCGTCTCTATCTCGGTCGGGGGCAGGGCGACGGGGATCCCGAATGCATTTTCGATGATGATGGCGGTAAATTCTTTTCCTTCGGCGAACGGCTCGATAACGACGCGCGTATCCATCCGCTTCGCGAACAGGAACCGCGCCTTCTCGAGGGCCTCCTTCGGGGTCGAAACGGAAAAGACGCCGATCGATGAGCCGCCGGACGCAGGTTTCACCACGGCGCGCTTCACAGCATGCTTCTCGAAGAAATCTCTGATGATCGACGCATGGTTCTTGCCGTAGATCTTGAGGACTGCCGACGGAAGCGTGAAGAAGCCGTTGTTCCGCATGTATTCATTCGCGTCGAACTTGTCGAACGCTTTCTTGCATGCCGCCGCGCTTGAACCGACGAAGGGGATCGAATGCCGCTCGAGGAACCGTTGAATGCCGCCATCCTCGCCGTAGGCGCCGTGCATGACGGGGAATACAATGTCGGTTTCCCGAAGCTCGCGGATGAACTCTTTTTCGCTCAGCGGTTTCGCCGTCTGCCGAAGCTTGAAATCGAAATCGGACGGCGTGTTGCTGTACAACTGAGCGGTCGAGATGCGGTACGCATTTTTCTTTGCATCGAGGTAGAAGGGGACAATGCTGATCGTGGATGAAGAGAGATGGTCCAGCACGGAGCGCGCAGAATTGAGAGAAATTCCGCGCTCAAGGGACGGTCCGCCGCATATAATCGCGACCTTTAAGTTTTGCTGAAGTTTCATGATGTTTCTGTGCTTGATTTGAGCCACGAAGAGACGGTCACCCTTCGCTACATGTATAAATGTAGCATTTCTTGCAAGAAAACAGAATCAACAGCAGCACATTCACTCGCATAGAGACGCAGCAGAAGCTCGTAACGACCTGCCTCGCACGGGGGCCGCGGATTGTGTACGATGGATGCAATGACAGAACGGGAACAGAAAAATCCACCGGTGCCGCGGAAAGTGGCGGTGTTCGACGTGGACGGGACGATCTTCCGCTCGAGCTTGCTGATACAGCTCGTCGAGGGGCTCATAGAAAAGGAGGTGTTTCCGGAGAAGGCACGCGGAGAATTCGAGCGCGAGCGCTTGAAGTGGCTCGACCGCGAAGGAGATTATGAGGAGTACATCGATGCCGTCGTACGGGCTTTTCGCAGGCACTTGCGCGGCGTGCACTACGGGACATTCGCCGATGCCGCAGAAGAGATGGTCGGGCGACAGTGGAAGCATACGTACCGCTACACGCGCGATCTTCTCAAAGATCTCAAGGCACGCGGCTATTTTCTTTTGGCAGTGTCGCACTCGCCGAAGACCGTGCTCGACAAGTTCTGCCCGCGGCTCGGCTTCGACAAAGTCTATGGCTCGGTCTACGAGATCGGCCCGCAGGACTGCTTCACGGGCGAAGTCCTCGACCAGCACCTCATTCTGAATAAGGCGAACATCGTGAAGCGCGCGGTCGAGAAGGAGAACCTCACGCTCCAGCATTCGGTCGGTGTGGGCGATACCGAATCCGACATCCCGTTCCTCGAGATGGTCGCGAAGCCCATTTGTTTTAATCCGAATCAAAAGCTCTATCGGTACGCAAAGCGCATGAAATGGAAAGTGGTGGTGGAGCGGAAGGATGTGGTGTATGAGCTATGAACCGTACGGCGGGTGCCCGGCCGTACTTCCTTTGCAGAAATTCCGCTCTGAGGTGTGGAAGTTTTGGGAGAAGAAAGGGAGGCACCATTTGCCGTGGAGGAAAACAAAGAACCCGTACCGCATTTTGGTTTCAGAGATGATGCTTCAGCAGACGCAGGTGCCGCGGGTGATCGAGAAGTATCGGGAATTTTTGAAAACATTTCCAACGGTACGTTCACTTGCGGAAGCACCGCTCGCGGATGTTTTGAAAGCGTGGAGCGGGCTCGGGTACAACCGCCGGGCGAAATATCTGCGGGAGGCGGCGAAAACAATCGTTGCGGAACACGGCGGCCGCATGCCGCGCGACTACGCGGCGCTGCGCACGCTCCCCGGGGTAGGCGACTACACCGCGCGCGCCGTCCGCGTCTTTGCATGTAATGAATCGGATGTGCTCATCGAGACGAATACCCGCGCGGCGTTTATCCATCACTTTTTCCCTGACCGGAAGACAGTACGCGATGATGAGATCATGCCGATCGCACAGAAGGCAGCGGAAGGCCAAGATCCGAGGAAATGGCACGGAGCGCTTATGGATTACGGCACGCATATCAAAAGACTGCATGGAAATCCCGCGCGCAAGAGCGCGTCGTACACACGGCAATCAAAGTTCGAGGGTTCGCTTCGGCAAGTCCGCGGCGCCGTCTTGCGCGCCCTGCATTCAGGCGTGCGCATAGAGAAGCTCCCGTTCCCAAAGGTGCGCATCCGAAGCGCGCTCGCAGGGCTCGCGCGCGACGGGCTCATCGCGAAGAGAAAGGAGAAGTGGGCAATTGCTTAGATGCTCACGATGACTGGAATCACGATCGGCCTCTTGAGAGTTCGCTGCATGAGGAAACGCGATACGGATTCGGCGAGGTCTTCGCGCGCGGCATCGAGATCGGCCGCGCGCGGATTTCGCATGGAGCCCTCGACGCTCTTCCGGATGATGAGGCGCGTCTGATCCATCAGGTCTTTGTTGTCGCGCAGGTACACGAATCCGCGCGAGATGATGTCGGGCGATTTGTGCAGTTTCCCGGTGCGTCGGTCGACGGTCGCGACGACGACGCAAAATCCTTCCTGGCCCAAGGCTTTCCGGTCGCGCATCAGGACGTCGGAGAGTTCCGAGACGGTGTGGCCCTCGACGACGCGCAGTTCCGCCGGCGCTTTCATGCTGAGCTTGGATATCTTCTCGCCGTTCCGGATGTCTATGATGGAGCTGTTGTCGGGGATGACGATGTTCTCGGGAGCGACGCCCATCTCAACGGCGAGGTCGGCATGGACGCGCAGCATGTAGTGGTAGCCGTGCACCGGCACGAAGAACTTCGGCTTGATCTGGCGGTGTATCCACGCGGCTTCCTCGCGGTTGCCGTGGCCCGAGGCATGCACATCGCTCGCGTGATACGTGATGATGTGCGCGCCCTGGCGCGAAAGATTGTCTTTGAGCTTTTGCACGGCGCGCTCGTTCCCCGGAATGACCGATGACGAGAGCACGATGGTATCGGTGGGCTGGAGGCGGATGTACTTATGCGTCTTGTTGCCGATGCGCGCGAGCGAAGCGAACTCGTCTCCCTGCGCGCCGGTCGCGAGGATGACCAGCTTTTCGGCGGGGTAGCGCTCCATGTCCTCCACGCCGACGACGGTGTCGTCCTTATACTTCACGAGCCCGAGGTCGCGCGCGATCTCGACGTTCGTGCGCATCGAGCGTCCGTCGATGACGACTTTCTTCCCCGCTTCTTCGGCGAAGTGAATGACGCGGATGAGGCGTTCAAGGTGCGAAGCGAACATCGCGACGATGAGCCGGCCCTTGGCCTCCTTCACGATCTTTTCGAGCGTGCGGTAGACGTTCACTTCAGGGATCGACCAGCCGGGCTGCCAGACGTTAGTCGAATCCATAAGGAGCGCCAGGACGTTGCGATGCTTGAAGATGCCGAATTCCTGGTGTTCCTCTTCCGACGGCTCGCCATCCTCGTGATTCAGCTTGATGTCGCCCGTGAACACGACGTCGCCCCACGGCGTTTCGATGATGATGCCCATGGAATCAGGCACCGTGTGGGTGACGCCGAAGAACCGGATCGTCGCCTTGCCGAGTTTTATCACCTCATCTTTCTCGACTTCGCGGATCTGCACCGGCACCGTCTGCGCGAATTCCTCCTGGCGCTTCTGGATCATCTTGCCGGTGAGGCGCCTTGTGTAGATCGTCGGATTGCCGATGCGATCCATGATGTAGGGAATACCGCCTATGTGGTCGAGGTGTCCGTGCGAGATGAGGAGTCCGCGGATCTTGTCGCGCCGTTCTTCGAGGTAACCGGTATTCGGCAGGATGTAGTCGATGCCCGGCGTGTCTTCCTCGGAGAACGCGAAGCCCGCGTCGAGGATGAAGATATCATCGTTGAATTCGACCGCCGTCATGTTGCGACCGATCTCTTCGACGCCGCCCAAGGGGATGATGCGCACGGTGTCTTTCGAAGGTTCGGGGATGGGAGCGCCCGCGGGGCGCGCGCGCACGCTTTGATCCTGATGCTGGACGCGCGTGCGGCCGCGCGGAGGGCGCATCATCCGGGGCGAGCCGAAGCGCGGCCGCGTGCCGCGGGGTCTCTGGCCTCCACCCTGATCGGGGCGAGTGGTTCCCGGGCGCGCGGGATGCGACCGGGAAGGACCTGGCCGCGGCGGCCGCGCCGTGAATGCGGGATTCGGTTGCATGCTTTTCGGACGGAACGGCCGTCCGCGTCCGTGCGGCGAGGTCGGCTGCTGTGATTGGTCCATAAGTAAGTAGTATCGTTATTCGTCTGACGCATTGGTAAAGAAGTTCCACACGCGCTCCGTTTCGACGTACCACTGGTACACGTTCAGGAACCGTTCGGACGGCGTCGTGAGCGCTCCGAGGTCGACGCCGCGGAGGGTCTTCGGCACGACGTAGATGAAATCGGGCGCATACAAGAAGATAGCGGGTTCGTCTTTCGCGATGATGCCGGCGAACGAGTTATAGAGCTTCTCGCGCTCTTTGCGGTCCGTCGTTGCGCGTGCCTGCGCGAGCAAGGTGTCCGCTTTCGTGTTCGCATACATTGCGAGATTGAGGCCTGGGTCGTTGCGCTGGCTCGAATGCCAGAACGCGAAGAGGTCGAGCGAGCGCCCCACGACCTCTCCGAAGAGGATCGCATCGTACGCGCGCGGCCGGATGATATTCGTGTTGAATTCCGAAAGCGGATACACGCGGACGCTCACCGTGACGCCGGCCGCGCGCCATGCATCCGCGACCGCGTTGGCGCTCGCGGCGAGTTCCGGCGTATCCGCCGTCGCGAGCGCGAACGAGAGCACCTGTTTCTTTTTCTTCCACACGCCCGCTTTCTCGTCGAAGGTCCAGCCGCCTTTCGAGAGGATGTCGCGCGCTTTCGCGGCGTACGTCTCAGCGGATGCGCGCGCGGCGCTCGCTTTGAGCGCGGCGGGAGCGTTCTCGAGGACGCCCGGAGGGATCGGGCCCTTGAGCGGCGCGCCATAGCCTTTCAGCACGGTGTCGATGAGCGCTTGCTTATCGATGGCCGCGTCGAGCGCCATGCGCACGCTCGCATCGGCAAGTATCGGAGCGTGGCCCTGGTTGAAGAAGATGCCGAAGACGCGGGGAAGCGGAACGTGCATGACGGTGGAATCGGCGCGGGTGAGGGAAGAGAGCCCCGACGGCGAAACGCTCGCGATGCTGTCCACCTCGCGGGAATTGAACGCCCGGATCAGGGCGTCCTCGTTGGAGTAGAAGAAGAACGTGATCTTGTTGAGGTTCGGGCTCCGGAGCGCGAACCGCTTGAACGCAGAAAGCGTGTACTCGGTCGCCGCGCCGGTGCTATCGGTCTGCACCGAGGATACCCGGTACGGGCCGCTCCCCACCGGGTGCGTGTTGAGCGTGCTGAACGGGAACTCCTCTTCAGGGACGGCGCTCCAAAGGTGTTTCGGCAGGATCCCGAGCGTCGTGTTCTCGAGGAACGGCGCATAGGCGCGCTGGAGCTTGAAGACGACCGTGTGCTCATCCGGGCTCGACACCGCGACGCCTTCCCAGTCGGCGCGGTGCGGGCTCTTGATGCTCGGATTCTGCGCGGCCTGGACGGTGAAGACGACGTCGGACGCCAGAACCTTCGTCCCGTCGTGGAATGTCGCATCGTCGCGGAGCGTGAATGTGTAAACCGTGCCGTTCGCGGATATGTCGTAGTGGTCGGCGAGATCGGGGACGATGGAGCCATCGGGAAGCGCGCGGGTGAGGCCCGAGTAGACAAGCTGCGTCAGGTCACCATCCGCTTGTGAGATGGCAAGGAGGGGATTGATGAAGCGGGGCGGCCCGACGATACCCTCGGCGAGCGACCCTCCCGGGGCGGGGACGACGACTGAGACCCCGGAGTTGATGCCGGTGATGAGGCCGAGTGCGCCGATCGCGAGCAGGAACGTGAAGACGTACAGGAGGAGGCGTTCGCCGGGGCGGAACGTGCACAGGAGGTCTTCCAGCATGCCGAGAAAGCGCGCGCTCCGCGAACGTTTCAATTTCTCCCTCGTTTCTTCGGAGAGCCGTATGGTTCGAAGGTCCATAGTATTCATGCGTATGTAAGGGTAGAACGGAAAATGTCAGGCAGAGCCCGGGCGCGGTATGCCGCCGTTGTGCAGGAGAGGGAAAACGCGGTGCGGGTGCCTGCGGATGGCGGGATGTTGGTTAGCTGATGAGTAAATTCACGAGCGCCGAAAGCGCGAAAAGGATACCGAGGATCATCGTAGCCCAAAACAGCGTCTTTTCCAATCCCCGGCGCGCGTGGAATCCGGAGCTGAAGTTGTCGGCCCCGAAAGCGCCGCCGAGCGACGCTCCCGTCTGCTGCAAAAGAATGGCGACGATGAGGAGCGCCGAGAGCGTTATCTGCACATACGGCAGAACCTGCTGGAGAAATGCCATGTGTGAGAAGGATATCACGGATGCTTTCCTAAATCAAATATCATGCAGAATCCTCCTCATCGAAAATTGACAGCGTAGTCCGCAAATGGTACAAGTCCGCCCAGCCGCTCCTTTACATAGTTCTACATTGGGGCGGTCCGACAAACTAACCAAGCGGAGGTCACATCGTGAATAATGAGGTACGAACGGTTTTTCCCGCCAGACAGTTGAATTTGCCTGGCACCACCGAAGAAGTCATCGTCGGCGGCCGCGACAAGTTCCCCCTCCTGGGGGCGGCTTTCGGCACCACGAAAGTCATTGGCGTCATCGGGTGGGGCTCGCAAGGCCCAGCCCAGGCACCGAACCTGGATGAATCTCTCGAGGGGGCCGACATCAAGGTGATGGTCGGGCTCCAAGAAGGAAGCTCGTCGTTCGAGAAGGCAGCTGAAGCCGGCTTCACTCGCTTCAGCGGCAGTGCCGGCGAGATGTACGACGTCATCGGGAAATCCGACGTTGTCGTCCTGCTCATCAAGGACGCCGCACAGGCCGAGAACTTCGAGAAGATCGAGGCCGCGATGAAGCCCGGTGCAACGCTGGGGCTCTCTCACGGGTTTCTCATCGGGTACATGAAGAATGTCGGCGCGCAGTTTCGCAAAGACATCAACGTCATCGGTGTGTGCCCGAAGGGGATGGGGCCGTCAGTCCGACGGCTCTACGAACAAGGCCGGAACATCAACGGCGCCGGCATCAACAGCTCCTACGCGGTGCTTCAGGACGCCACGGGGAACGCTCGCAATATCGCCCTCGGATGGGCGGTCGCGATAGGTTCACCCTACGTCTTCGAAACCACGCTCGAGATGGAATATCGCAGCGACATCTTCGGCGAGCGCGGGGTGCTCCTCGGCGGTGTCTGGGGTGCGCTGGAAGCCCTGTACTCCTACTTCGTCTTCGAGGGGGTCGAGCGGAAGGAAGCATTCATCGAGAGCGCCATCAGTCTCACGGGTCCCATCAGTCAGGCGATTTCCAGGGGCGGCCTCGTCGGGGTCGTGAATTCGATGCTCCGCGTCGATCGGGACCTGTTCTTCAAGGTCCTCGACGCGACGTATCTGCCGGCGAAGGCGCTGCTGGCGGAGATTTACGCCGAAGTGTCAAGCGGGCGGGAAATCGCGAGCGTCGTCGACGCAACGGCACGCTTGAAGAAATATCCGTTCAGCAAGGTGGACGGGACCCCCATGTGGCGGGTGGGTGAGACTGTGCGCGCAAGCAAGTTCGGTGCGAAAGGCATCAACCCCATCACCGCCGGTGTCTACGTCGGCATCATGATGGCGCAGATCGACGTTCTGCTCGAAAACGGTCACGGGTGGAGCGAGATCTGCAACGAAACCATCATCGAAGCGATCGACTCGCTCAATCCGTACATGGCGGCGCACGGAGTCGACTACATGGTCGACAACTGCTCGACAACTGCTCGGCTCGGCACCCGCAAGTGGGGGCCGCGGTTCGCGCAGATGGTGAGCGGCGACGTGTTGGAGAAGGTCGGCGAAGAAGCGACCGCACCGGACAAGGATTGGTTCTGGCGCCACCCCGTGCACGAAGCTCTCGCGGCCTGCATGAAGATGCGCCCCCCGGTCAACATCTCGGTGAGCTGACGCCACCGGACGCGGACCGGATCAAACACACCAGCTAGTCGCCACTAAGAGCGGCGCTGGTGTGTTCTTTTTTAAGATTCGGAAAGTTTGACATCGGGTTCTCGCCTTATATAATGCCCCGGCGTTGCGGCTCCGCCGCACCCCGCCTGTCTGCAGTAAGTACACGCACAGGCAGATTATAAGGTAAGGAATACACACAATGCCTTATGAAGAAACAGGCCAAACATTCTACTAGTAGCAAGACGAGCAAAATCCAACCGCTCTTCGACCGCGTCCTGGTGAAGCCCGAAGAGAGCGTCGACGAGAAGTCGCCCTCCGGCATCATCATTCCGGACACGGCGCGCAAGGAGAAGCCCGAGCGCGGCGTCGTCGTCGCGGTGGGAGAAGGGAAGCGCAACGAGAAGGGCGACATCCTTCCGCTTAATGTGAAAGTGGGCGACAGAATCGTTTTTTCCAAATACGGCTACGACGAGGTGAAGATAGACGACGAGGAATACTACATCGTCGCGGAATCGAACATCCTCGCTGTCATTAAATAATTTAAGATTTACAACTCTATGGCAAAACAAGTCATCTTTGATTCGGAAGTGCGCAACGCCTTGAAGCGCGGCGTCGACGTCGTCGCGGGCGCGGTCAAGGTGACGCTTGGGCCCCGAGGCCGCAACGTCGCGCTCGACCGTTCATGGGGCGGCCCCCTCATCACCAACGACGGCGTTTCCATCGCCAAGGAAATCACGCTCCCGGACAAGTTCGAGAACATGGGCGCGGCCATCGTAAAAGAAGTCGCGCAGAAAACGAACGACAAGGCCGGCGACGGCACGACGACCGCGGTCGTCCTCCTCCAGGCACTCGTCCATGAAGGATTGAAGCGCACGGCGATGGGCGCCAACGCCATGATGGTGCGCCGCGGCATCGAAGCGGCGGCGAAGGACGCCGTCGAAGCACTCAAGGGAATGGCGCGCCCCGTCGCGGGAAAGAATGACATCCGCCAGGTGGCGACTATATCCGCCGAATCGGAAGAGCTCGGAAAGAAGATCGCGGAAGTCGTCGAGAAGGTGGGCAAGGATGGCGTCGTCACCGTCGAGGAATCGCAGACGACAGACATCGAATCGGAGTACGTCGAGGGCATGGAATTCGACAAAGGATACGTCTCCGCATACATGATTACGAACCCGGAGCGGATGGAAGCCGAATCGAAAGATGCGGCCATCCTCGTGACCGACAAGAAGATCTCTACGATTAAAGACATCCTTCCGCTTCTCGAAAGAATCGCCCAGAGCGGGAAGAAAGATCTCGTCATCATCGCCGACGACGTGGACGGCGAGGCCTTGGCGACGTTCGTCGTCAACAAGCTCCGCGGCGTGTTCAACGTGCTCGCGGTCAAGGCACCGGGCTACGGCGACCGGAAGAAAGAGATGCTCGCGGATATCGCCATCACCTTGGGCGCGCAGGTCGTCTCCGAGGATCTCGGCATCAAGCTCGAGAACGTAGAATTGAACATGCTCGGCCGCGCGAATCGCGTCGTCGCGACGAAAGATTCGACGGTCATCGTCGGCGGGAAAGGGAAGAAGGCCGACATCGAGGCGCGCGTCGCGCAACTCCGGAAGCAGTTGGAGAACACCGATTCGAAGTTCGACAAGGAGAAGCTCGAAGAGCGCATCGCGAAGCTCTCCGGCGGCGTCGCGGTCATCCGCGTGGGCGCCGCGACGGAAACCGAGATGAAATACTTGAAGGACAAGATCGAAGACGCGGTGAACGCGACGAAGGCCGCTATCGCCGAAGGCATCGTCCCCGGCGGCGGCTCGGCGCTCGCGAAAGTGGGCGCGAAGCTCGCGAAGAAAGTCGACGCGAAGGCGCACGACGAGTACACGATCGGCTATCGCATCCTCCTCTCCGCGCTTTCCGCTCCGCTCCTGCAGATCGTGAAGAATGCCGGACGCGAAGACGGCGCGGTCATCCTGCAGGACGTCGTAAAGAAAGCCGGCAACATGGGATTCAACGCGGCAATCGAAGCGGAATCGGAAGAAAGCAATATCGTAGACATGTTCGAGGCAGGCATCATCGATCCGGTCAAAGTGACGCGGAGCTGCGTGGAGAACGCGGCCTCAGCCGCGGCGGTCTTGCTTACAACCGAGGCGGCCGTCGCCGACATTCCCGAAGAGAAGAAACCAGGCACCCAAGGTGGCATGCCGGGTGGGATGGGAGACCTCGACTAGGCGCTTACATTCGGCCTGCTGGCCTCAGTACTTCCTCGCTCGACGCCCGATCGCGCGTTCCAGACCCCCCTCATAGCATGATGCCCCCTCGCTTACGGATTGAAGGGGAGATTGAAGGTGCTATAATTAGGGGTATATGAGCATTCCTTACATCATTCTTTTAATCGCAGTCGTCATTCTCTTGTGGGCGGTGTTCGCCTACAACCGCTTCGTCGCGCTCACGAATCGCGTGCAGGAGGCGTGGTCTGACATCGACGTGCAGTTGAAGCGCCGGTACGACCTCATCCCGAATCTCGTCGAGGCGGTGAAAGGGTACGTGAGCCACGAGCGCGGGACGCTCGAAAGCGTCACCGAGGCCCGCACGCGCGCGATGAACGCGCAGACGGTGGCCGAGCACGCGCAGGCGGAGAACATGCTCGCGGGCGCCTTGAAATCGCTCTTCGCGGTCGCGGAAAGTTATCCCGACCTGAAGGCGAATAGCAACTTCGTCGAACTCCAGCGCGAACTCTCCGACACCGAGAACAAGATCCAGGCCGCGCGCCGCTTCTACAATTCCGTGGTGCAGGAACTTCAGAACGCGCTCGAGATGTTTCCATCGAATCTCGTCGGCAGCATGTTCGGTTTCAAGACGAGGGAATTCTTCGAACTCAGCGCGGATGAACAAGCGGCGAAAGAGCCGGTGAAAGTTAAATTCTAATATTGCTGCGGTAGCATGCCGCACACGAATATGGCCTCACTCTATACTCAACAAGGGAGAAATGTATTTCGCACATGGGTACTCATGAGCGTCTTCCTCGTCCTCATCGTCGCCGTCGGGTACATCGCCGCGTGGTATTTGAATAATCCCGGCATCTTGTACGTCGCGGTCGCGTTCTCGCTCCTGATGAACGTCACCGCGTATTGGTTCTCCGACAAGGTCGCGCTCGCGTCCGCGCGGGCGCATCCGGCCGACGAGCGCGAGTACCTGGAACTGCACCGCATACTGGAGAATCTCGCCATCACCGCCGGGCTCCCCAAGCCGCGGCTCTACGTGATCGATGATCCGGCGCCGAATGCGTTCGCGGCCGGGAGAGACCCGAAGCACGCGGTCGTCGCCGTGACGACGGGACTCCTCGGGCGACTTGACCGCGCCGAGCTTGAGGGTGTCATCGCGCATGAACTCTCGCACGTGGGCAACCGCGACATCCTCGTGATGACGGTCGCGGTCGTCCTCGCGGGATCGATCGCAATACTCGCCGACCTGTTCCTGCGCATGAGTTTCTTCGGCGGGGGCGATCGAGACCACAAGAATCCCGTCATGATGATCCTGGGGCTCATCGCTATCATTATCGCGCCTATCGCGGCCCAGCTCATCCAGATGGCCGTCTCGCGCCGCCGCGAATTCCTGGCGGACGCGTCGGGCGCATTGCTCACGCGCTATCCCGAGGGCCTCGCGTCTGCGCTCCAGAAGATACATTCATACGGGGCGCCGATGCGCGGCGCGAACCACGCGACGGCGCACCTCTTCATCTCGAATCCTTTCGGCGCGCACGAAGCGGGCCGTTTCATCGCGAAGATATTCTCGACGCATCCGCCGGTGGAGGAACGCATCGCGGCATTGCATGGGATGGATATTTAGTGAGATATGCGTCTCACACGCGACGGAAGGTTCGAGCGCAGCGACATTTGGCGGGAAGGCAAGTGGCTCGACCTCTGGAGCGTCGTCCATCTTCTCTCGGGCGTTTCCGCCGGATTCGCGCTCATTCCTCTTGATCTGGGAATGGAGGCCTCATTCATAATCGCATTTCTCATTTTCGTACTCTACGAGACATGGGAAGCGATGGTGAAGATCCGGGAAACTCCGCAAAATCGGTCCATGGACGTCGTGGTCGGAATGGCGAGCTTCGTGCCGACCTTTCTTTTTTCGCAAGGATTGCCGACGACGCTTTTCATTCTTGTATTCGGATTCGTACTGACGGCGAACATCACAATGGCCACATTCGGCTGGACTGCATCTCGCAAGGCCGAGGAGTTCGAACATCGGCTGCGCCTAAGGCTCGCAGAACGGCGCAAGCGCATCATGGAGCGCCGCCTCCGCCGCATGCGGCGCATGCAAAGCCGAAGTGATGTCTGATATCGCATCGGAGCGACTTTTCTGTATACTGGCGCATACGGAGGCGTCGCATAGTGGTCTAGTGCACCGTCTTGGAAAGGCGGCATGCCGCAAGGCATCGAGAGTTCGAATCTCTCCGCCTCCGCCCAGAGTATTTTTTATCGGATTACCCCGGATTCTTCTAAGTGGCGGAGAGTCCCTGTTTTAAAATTCTTGATATTTATTGAATCTACTGTTGTAAGATCTGAGATTCGGTAGCTGGGGGTTGTTGAACCACTCCAAAGATATTTTCCAGTTCGGAATCTAGAGTCAGATATTTATCAGAAAACTTCACTAATCCTTTTTGAATACCTTGAGTACTATCTAGTGCCGTCAAGTAGACATTTCCTCCGAGATTTTGCACAGCCTCAAAAAGAGGTATGTAATCTCTGTCGTTGACGAGGAAAACTATATTGGATGCTCGGCCGCTTGAGACAAGCGAGAGAACGTCACACGCCAATTTTATATCCAGACCTTTTTCAGATCTTGCAAAATGATCCCTATACTCTGCAGATAGTTTTTGCAGCTCTTCTTCAGGAATAGCTTGGATACTTTGCCCGCATTCCTTAATTTGCCAATGATCTTTCTGCCCCGGTGCGTCTTCTTGCGGGAGCTCAAGCATTATTCGAATACGTTCATCATTCTGCTTAAAATAATAGACGACCCTGATGATGCTACCGATGTATAAAGACCACTGTCTTTTTAGGGCTTCAGTTAAAATTGCCAGATCTAATTTCTTGCCACTAAATCCTGCCCTAGTCCTTCTTATCTCGTGAATACTGGAGAATAAGTGCGAACCGTCAATGATGAAGTATCCTCTATTGTCCATATTCATCTCTCACCACAGAGAGGGTTATATTTACTCCTAATCAATTTTTCCAACAACAGGCGAAAGTTTTCATCAGGACTTATATAAACATACAGTCCAGTCTCCACACACCCATTCTGAATCCAACAGGTTTTTCTCTCATGATTGATGATTCGTGAATTTATACTAGCCGTCTGGCCTACATCTACGACTTGATTTAGAGCGTTCAGTAGAATATAGACGCAGCCGAAATCTTGGTTGAACGTCTTTGTGTGATAGAAAGGACCAGCAAAACTATAACCCTCAATCGTGATTGTCATTATGAGATTTTACCACTTTTGTCTGGGTAAGGTAGAATACAGAGTATATGCTAGAAGCAAATTTTAATCCGGGTGGTGTGCGCGATACGCCGGATGAACGTGACTACCAGTGGAATAACGAAGAATTTGGAGGTACTCTCCCGCCATTCGATTGGACAAAAGGATATGATGTAGAGAAAGAACTGCAGACCGTTCTTGGAGACATCAACTTCGTGCTTAAACCGAATAAGCAGGGAAATTCACAGTCTTGCGGCGGCCAAGCATGGTCAAAGTATGCGGCGATTCTCAACGCGGTTATTGAGAAAAAGTTTACGGAAAATAGCGCCAAATTTATTTACGCACAGACGTTTATACCTGGCGGAAGTTCGGCAGGGCGACCTAATTGTGAGGTATTGCTCAAACAAGGATGTGCGGATGAAACTCTGTGCCCCTCCTACGACAATGGACAGCCGCCAGATGAGCACTTTATGGAGCAACCGCAAGATATAACTGATGCGGCAAAGGTGAATGCGAAATTTGATCAAACCCTATCATACACAGCAGTCCCCAAGACTATTGAAGACTTCGCTCATGCACTGGCAAACAACCACGGTATGGCTATCGGTGTGCGTGGCACATGGGTTAGTGATTTATCTTGGAATACAACATATCCCAAGCCACCTATAGGAGCATCCTCAGATTGGGGGCATTGGATCTATGCCGGAAAAGCAAAACTTATTGAAGGAAGAAAGATGATAGGACTTTTAAACAGTTGGGGTGAGGCGTTTGGTGATCGCGGATGGCAATGGATAGGAGAAGATTACTTCTCTGAAGATGGGAAATATATCATGGGTGGTTGGACTCATGTTTTGGGTCAAAAGCAGAAGACTCCCGCGGGATTCAAACACAACTTCCTTATCGACCTGACATATGGCTCAAAAAGTGATGAGGTAGTGGCTCTTCAAAAAGCCTTGCAAATCGATGGAGATCTTCCGCTTACAGTTCAGACAACCGGATTTTATGGCCCCGCAACTCGTCAGGCCGTGTTGGTGTTTCAAATTAAAAATACAGTGGACTCTCCCGACGAATTGCTAAAGCTGGGTGGTAATCGAGTAGGATCTCGTACAAGAGAAAAGTTGAACAAACTATTCAATTAGGCCTTGAAAGAGACCCAATCTGCGGTATGGTGCTACCAGGACGTTCTGCGTGTTGCAGTAACGCCACAGCAAAAGGAGAACGCCATGTTGCCCGACTGCTTTGGGGCGGAACTCTGGATCCCGGAAGTGAGACGTTTCCGGACAAGAGCATTTCTCGCCCTGCTGATCGTGATGGTCAGCCTCGTCGTCGCGGTCTCCATGGGATGGATCTAAGCCCACCATCCCGAGGCGCGACGGAAGCGATTGTCTCAGACGGCGATCGCTTCTTCATTTTGAGTTAGAATGGATATATCGAAATCCCTATGCCCGACGATCGCAAGACAAAAGTACTCCTGCTCGATGACGAGAAGTTATTGCTCGACATCTATAAGATTAAATTCGAGAAAAGCGGGTATGAGGTATCCATGTACTGCGATGCAGACGATGCGTTGCGAGCGCTTCAGAGCGGATACAAGCCCGATGTCATTCTGTTCGACATTACGATGCCCGACGGCAGAAGCGGATATGAATTCATAGAAACAGTGAAAAAAGAGAAATTGGCCAAACACTGTCTGAAAATCGCTCTCACGAACGAAGGGCAGGAGGGAGAAAAAGCGCGAACGGCAGAACTGGGGACGGACGCTCATTTGCTCAAATGCAATTTTACCCCTTCGGAACTCGTTGCCGCCGTCACCGAAATGTTGAATGCGAGAAAGCGATAGCATCGCCCTTCGACCGCGATACGAGCTGTTATGATGAATGTATGGGTCCGATACTAAAGAAGCCCAGCGCGTGGATCCCGATAGCGATGTCGCTCGCCATGCTGGCGTTCATCCTTACGTATCTTGCGATATTCGGTGTTTCCGCCCCTAATCCGGATGCGGATGAGGGAACACCCGCGCACCTCTTTCAGCTCTGGCTAGTCCTGGAAGTGCTGATGGTGTCATTTTTCGCCGTTAAGTGGTTGCCGCAAAAGCCAAAACAGGCGCTCTTTGTCCTGGCGATCCAAATCATCGCCGTGGTTGCGGCGTGCGCCCCTATTTTCTATTTAGAGCTGTAGTCGGTATCCCATACGGCTCGAAATGCAAAGGAGGAAAGGCCCTATATCGCATTTGCACAGAAAGCGCTATGATAGGGGGCATTAATGGGTAATTACAAAATTCATGGCAACTAATTCTGCATTTATGAAGCCGATGACAGTCAGTTCAGACCTGGCCGCCGTCGTGGGAGCGGGCCCGATGCCGCGCTCGGAGGTCGTTAAGAAGCTCTGGGTCTACATCAAGAAGCACAACCTTCAGGATGCGGCCAACAAGCGCAACATCAATGCCGATGCGGCTCTGAAGAAAGTGTTCGACGGCAAGGCGGTCGTGAACATGTTCGAGATGACGAAGCTCGTCTCCAAGCACCTCTCATAAGAAATCCTGGAAGTATGGAAGATCCTGATCGCAGAAAGGACCCGTTGAGGAGGGGTCCGGAGCGCATCAGCAACGTAAAGGTGACAGAAATGTCAGTGAAAGAAGCAGAAGCACTTCTCTTGAAGCATAAACCTGACTTAACTCCCGATATACGAGAGCAAAAGAATCAAGCCGCGTGGAGTTCTTCAGATTGGGCGGCACGTTCCGGCGCTGATTTCAGAAAAAGATCCAAGAGAGCATTCTTGTTGGAGTGGGAAGGCGGAAGTAGTCCAGATGGTGCAGTTGTAGGAAAAGATACGATTACGAGCATACAAGGTGGCAGAGTATCGTTTGCCAACCATTCAAATACGGCCGCTATCTACGAGCGCATAGCCAGGGGTGGTGGTGAGAGACATGAGATACAAAAGATAATTGTCTTTCTGTATTGATACGTCTTGTTCCAAGAATCAGAACCGTCGGGATATCGCAGATGAGCTATACTGTCCGCATGTCTTTCGTAGCGGCTGTCGTACCGATACTTCTTGCGGGAGTCGTTTCAGCGGTCATCGGATTCGCGTGGTATCACCCGCGCGTGTTCGGCGGCGTGTGGATGCGTCTGTCGGGCGTGACGCCCGAAACCGTCGAGCGCGGAAAGAAAAAAATGCACGTCTACGCATCGCTCGCGCTCCTCGCGAGCATCGTCGCGGCGTACGTTTTGCACTGGCTCATCGTCGCGACAGACGCGCGCGGCATTCTCGGAGCGGTGAAGCTCGCGGTGCTCGCGTGGTTCGGGTTCGTAGCGCCCGCGATGTCGGGCATCGTCCTCTGGGAGCAGAAGCCGGTCGCGCTCTACCTCGTCAATACGCTCTACTGGCTCGTCTCATTCGTCGTTATGTCGGTCGTGCTCGTGTTCTGACCCTTTATGAAAGGGAACGAGTGGTGGATCAAGTACGCGGGTCTCGAACTATTAGGCGTCGCAACGATTTCTTTAGCCGGTTTCGCGATGTCGCCGGTATCGTTTCGTAGTGAAACTGTTCAAGTTCAACCGCTTTCTCAACAAGCAGAGCAAAATACTCGCTTCAGAACCATCCACATCGGCGGAAGAGACGTACAAGCGATGATCGCCGACACCCCTGCGCTCCGCGAGAAGGGTTTGAGCGGCCGCGCGGGACTCGCGCCGGATGAGGGAATACTTTTCGTGTTCCCGGCGGACGGGCAATATGGCTTTTGGATGAAAGATATGCGTTTCCCGATTGACATTCTCTGGCTTTCCGGTCGTGGTGAGATTCTCGACATGCGGAAGAGCGTTTCGCCTTCCACGTACCCGGCCGTTTTTACGCCCGCGGCATCCGCACGCTACGTTTTAGAGCTTCCGGCGGGGTTTTCCGAAGCGTATACTGTGAAGATCGGGGACGAGGTGAAATTGTAAAGTTGTCCACAGGCCCCGACGAGAAATTTGTCGGAGGCACGGGCGTACAATGAATGTCCTTTAGCCTTTATCAACCGATTCATTATGCGCATGACGAATCAAACAGCCGGTGTGAGGCGTACGAGAGGTGCAGGCCGCGTCGCGGCTTCCGCGAAGCCGTTCGGAGACGGTTCCGCATTCCGCGTGTACAAGAAATATCTTCCGAACGTCCAGAAACGCGACGGCCGGATCGTCCCATTCGAGTTCGAGAAGGTCGTGAACGCCATCCACAAGGCGATGCTCGCGACGAACGAAGGTTCGGAGGATGAAGCGGTGGTCGTCGCGCACAAAGTGGCGGGCGAAATGATGCGCATCGCGAAGACCTACAAGAATTTTCTTCCCACCGTCGAGGGCTGCCAGGACGAAGTCGAGCGTCAGCTCATTCTTGCCGACTACGCCGCCGCCGCGAAGGCCTACATCCTCTACCGCGCGGAGCGCGCGAAGATCCGCAAGGAGCAGGGCGCGGTGCCGGAGCATGTGCGCAAGCTCGCGGAGGAGAGCAAGAAATATTTCAAGAACAATCCGCTCGGCGAGTTCGTCTACCTGCGCACCTACGCGCGCTGGATAGAAAGCGAACAGCGCCGCGAGACGTGGATCGAGACCGTCGACCGCTATGTCGGATTCATGAAAGAGAATCTCGGCGACAAACTGACGAAGCGCGAGTACGCCGACATCCGCGAAGCGATACTGAAGCAGGAGATCATGCCCTCGATGCGCGCGATGCAGTTCGCGGGAGCGCCCGCGCGCAAGTGCAACACGTGTTTCTATAATTGTTCGTTCACCGCCCCGGTGAAGCTCGAGGACTTCGCCGAGATCATGTATCTCTCGATGCAGGGATGCGGCGTCGGATACGCGGTGGAGAGCCAGAACGTGCAGCAGCTCCCGCAGATCGAGAAGCAGACGGGAGAGAAATTACCGACGCACGTCGTTTCCGACACGAAAGAAGGATGGTGCGATGCGCTCACTCTCGGACTGCGCACGTGGTACGCGGGCAAGGACATCGAATTCGATTTCTCTCTCGTCCGTCCGGCAGGCGCGCGTCTGCAGACGATGGGAGGCAAGGCATCGGGCCCGGAGCCGCTCCGTTCGCTCCTCGCGTTCGCGCGCGAGCGGATATTGAGACGGCAGGGGAGGCGCCTGCGCAACATCGACGCACACGATATCATCTGCAAGATAGGCGAGTGCGTGGTCGCCGGCGGCGTGCGCCGCACGGCAATGATCTCGCTCTCCGACCTCGACGACGTGGAGATACGCGACGCGAAGAAGGGCCAGTTCTTCCTCACCGACCCGTATCGATCCGTCGCCAACAACTCGGCCGTCTACGAAATGAAGCCGACGAACGCCGAATTGATGGACGAATGGGTGGCACTCATGAAAAGCGGCACGGGCGAGCGCGGCATCTTCAATCGCGGGTCGCTCGAAAAAACGATGCCGGAGCGCCGTTTGAAGTACCTCAAGAAGAAGTACGGAAAGAAAGGCAATTTCATCGGCCAGGTGGGGACGAATCCCTGCGGCGAGATCATCCTGCAGTCAAAGCAGTTCTGCAACCTCTCGGAGGTCATCGCGCGTGCGGACGATACGGAGAAGTCGCTCCTGCGCAAGGCGAAGCTCGCCACCATCCTGGGCACGTATCAATCAACGCTCACGAAGTTCAACTACATTTCGAAAGATTGGCAGGACAACTGCGAGGCCGAGCGTCTGCTCGGGGTCTCGATCACCGGCCAGTGGGATTCTGCGGCGGTGCGCGATCCGAAAATGATGCGCAAGATGCGCGCGATCTCCGTCGCGACGAACCAGAATTATGCGAAGCGCTTCGGCATCCCCGCGTCGAATTCCATCACCTGCGTGAAGCCGTCGGGAACCGTCTCGCAAACGTTCAACTGCTCCTCCGGCATCCACCCGCGCCACTCGCAGTATTACATCCGCCGCATCCGCATTTCGGCGACCGACTCGCTCTACAAGATGATGCGCGACCAGGGAGTGCCCGCGCATCCGGAAGTGGGGCAGAACGTGAACGAGGCGACGACGTTCGTCTTCGAATTCCCGGTCAAGGCGCCGGCCGGCTCCGTCTTCAAGAACGACCTTTCCGCCATTGAACAACTCGAGTACTGGAAGATGGTCAAGCTGAATTTCACCGAGCACAATCCATCGGCGACGATTTCGGTGGGCGAGGAGGAATGGGTCGCGGTCGTCGCGTGGATATCGGACAACTGGGACATCGTCGGCGGCCTCTCGTTCCTGCCGCGCGAAAGTCACGTCTACCGACTCGCTCCGTACGAGGCCATCGACAAGAAGACGTACGAGGCGCTCGCGGCGAAGTTCCCGCAGATCGACTACTCGAAGCTCATCATCTACGAACGCACCGACGAGACGGAGCAGGCGAAGGAGTTGGCGTGCGCGGGCGGGACGTGCGAGATCGTGTGATTCATGATGCGGGTGAACGCGCGCCCGAACACGGACTGCGCGGATAGTCGTTTCTGCACCACCCTGCTGTATGACGCGGATGCATGAACATTTGCTGCGCGATGTTCTCCGCGCGTTCACCCGCCTCACTCACTTTCGCTGGGAAAAGGGATAAAAGAGAAGAGGCCCGGTGAAGAGCCTCTGCTCTTTCACCGGGCCTCCAGGCCAGTTTCCGCTTTCAGGCGAACCAGGCTCCATCGGGGCGACCGATCACCTTCCGCAACTTGACTTCTTCCGTCACGGTTGCGCGCAAGATATCGCCCATGGCGTATGAAGGGTAGTTCCGTCCATCGGCCGAGACCTCGTAGCCACTTGCACCCCTGATCGCGGCGATACGTTCGATGGAAAGCAGGAAAATCTGCGGCAGGGGGGTGCCATGTGCGACTTCGAAGTTGTAAGCCGGATTTCCCTCGTGGTCGGTAATGACGACAGGGATCATAGCCATCGGTTGCCTCCTTTCAAGGCGGGTTGTCAGCGCCCACTATAAATCATTACAGGTACTTGTCAAGGCTTTTGATGTGGGGCATAATAGGGCCCTGCGTTAGGCAGTCGCTGTGCGCCGCAAGGCACACAGAGGAAAGTCCGGACACGCGCCAATTTTGTCTGCCGTAGGCAGCTTCAAAATTGAGCGCCCTGCATAGCTTTATGCGAAGCAGGGCATTTGTCCTCCTACGCCAAGGCTTCGGAGGATGCTCGATTCTGTAGCCACCTTCGGTGGACAGAATCGGCAGCACGGTAGCGGGTAACGCCCGCCGGGGTAATCCCAGGGATGCGAACAGAGACGCCGAACCCGAGAGGGAACGGGATCCGCAAGGATCAGCTCGCGCGGAAACGCGCGAGGTGCAACGGCAAAATTCCTACCTGCGTGCAAGGCCGTGTTCGTGGGGAACCAATTGGACCTCACGAAAGAGTCGCTTGAGGTGAATGGCAACATTCATCCCAGATACATGGCTGCCCTCGACAGAATCCGGCTTACAAACGCAGTGAACCGAGTGGAGAGGGAGAGTTCACTCTCCCTCTCCCGAGGAAACAAGTTTGAATGAACGAAGTGAATATCGATGCAGTGCAGGCGAGCAAAGCAAACGAGCTTTGCTCGTTTGCTTTTGAGCCAAACAAATCATATGAGCGTAGCGATTAAGGTGCAGAAGAGAAAAGAGGGCCCCAAAAGGGCTCTCTTTTCTCGTACGGGGTTGTGGTACACTTACGCTCATATAAGTTCATAGGAAAACGATCCCTTATGATAAGACTTCGTACCGTCCTTGATGCGACCTCCCGCTTGAGCATGCTCGCGGCGTTCGCACTCCTCCCGTTTTTCGTCGTCCCTGTCCCGTGGATGACGACGGCACAGAGCAAGATGGCGCTCATGGCGGTCCTCCTCTCGACTGCGGTCGTGGAGTGGGTCATCGCGCGGCTTCTCGAACGGACAGTGCGCGTACCCGCGCTCTTTATCCTCGGGGTGGGGGTACTGCTCCCGCTCGCATACCTCATCTCGACGCTCGCTACCGGCATGACGTCGCTGTCGCTCTTCGGCTCCGGCGTCGAGCAGGACACGCTCGTCGCCGCGACGATCTGGTACGCGGCGCTCGCGCTCTCCGCGCTCGCGTTCTCGAAGAATCCGCTGCAGAGCATCGACGCGCTGCGCGCCCTCTTCCTCGGCGGCGGCATCCTCGCCGTTTTGCAGATCGTCTACCAATTCTTCCCGGCGGCGCTCTCATTCGGCGGCGCGGTCTCGCTCCAGAACGGGAATTTCTTGGGGAGCTGGCATGATCTCGGCATCCTCTCGGGACTCTTCGTGTTCCTCGGCGTGGCGCTCATGCAGGGTCCCTCGGGAGAAGGGAAGTGGAAGTATCTCTTCGCGGCGCTTGCCGCGGTATCGTTCGCGCTCCTCATCGCTCTCAACTTCTTCGACGTGTGGTTCGCGGTCTGCATCGCGTCGCTCCTCTTGCTCCTCGGCCGCGTCGTCTCGGACTACTCATTGCGCGGAACCCAGGCGTTCTCGCTCCGACCGCATGCGGCGTGGATCGTACTCATCATCCTCTCGGCGCTTTTCGTGGTCTACGGGAACTCGGTGAGCGCCAAACTCCCGTCGGCCGTCCGCATCACGAGCATCGAAGTGCGGCCGTCGTGGCAGGGGACGCTCCAGATCGGCCAGCAGGTGCTCTCCCAATCCGCGACGCTCCTCTTCGGGGCCGGACCGAATACGTTCACGAACGAGTGGGGCCTTCACAAGCCCGCGGGCGTGAATGCGACCCAGTTCTGGAACACAGATTTCAATACCGGCATCGGCTCGATACCGACGTCCTTCATCACGGTGGGAGCCGCGGGGATCGTCGCGTGGGCGGCGTTCCTTCTGGCGCTCTTGTGGCTCGCGTGGATCATCCTCTTCCGCCGCGCTTCGTTAATTTCGCCGTCCGCATCCGTCTTCCGGCATGTCGCCGAACCGCTCGCCGTCTCGGCGCTCTTCCTCTTCAGCTTCTTCGTGTTCTACGTGCCCGGACCGGCGCTCTCGGTCGTCTCGTTCCTCGTCTTCGGCCTCCTCGCGGGACTCGCCGGCGTCCTCGGATTCGTCTCCATGCGGACATGGAGCATCGGCATCGCGGTGTGGAAGGAGACGGCGCGCGCGGCTGCGGTCGTTATCTTCGGCCTGATCGTCTTGTACGCGGGAGTAGGATTGGGACGAGTGCTCCTGTCGGATATGACGCTCAATCGCGGCATCGTCCTCTACAATGATTCGGGAGACATCACGGGAGCATCTGCTCTCGTCTCGACCGCCATCAAGATCCTTCCGGAAAGCGATCGCGCGCAGCGCGCCGCCATCGAACTCGGACTCCTCCAGCTGCAGAAGCTGATAGCGTCCGCCGACCCGAAAGACGAACAGTCGCGCACGCTGCTCCAGACGACGCTCTCGCAGACGATCCAGCACGGCCTGGATGCCGTCTCCATCGACAGCGGGAGCTATCAGAACTGGCTTGCACTCGCGTCGCTCTACGGCCAGCTCGCGGGCGTCAACATCGAAGGCGCTCACGACAGGGCGCGCGCGGCGTACTCGCGCGCGCGCGAGGCGAACCCGACGAACCCGCTCCCGCTCCTCCAGCTAGCTCAGCTCGAACTCTTGCAGAACAACCTTGACGCCGCTCTCCAGGATCTTGCGGACGCGGTGCAGCTCAAGAACGATTTTGCGCCCGCGTACTACCTGGCATCGCAGGTGTTCGCGTCGAAGAATGATTTCAAGAACGCAATACCGGCGGCGGCGCAGGCCGTGCAGTATGCGCCGAGCGACCCCTTGGGCTGGTACAACCTGGGGATCATCGCGTATGGCGGCGAAGATTACACCGATGCGGCGGGCGCGCTTGAACAGGTACTCACGCTCGAGCCGCAGTATGCGAACGCGATGTACGTGCTCGGCCTCACGTACTACAAGCAGGGCCGGACGCAAGACGCGATACGGGTATTCACGGACCTGAACAAGCTGGACCCGACGGCGCAGACGGTCGCCCAGATCCTCGAGAATCTCAAGGCCGGGAAACCGCCGCTCCCCGAAGCGCCAGCATCTAAGACGTCCGCTTCGCAGACGTCGCCGCGCACGTAGTCTCCTATGATGAATCGTGCGCTTCGGTTCCTTTCCTCCGAGGTGCGAGGACTCCAAACGGCGGTCTACGTGCTTGCGCTTTGCGCTCTGCTCTCGTCTCTGCTCGCGCTCCTGCGCGACAGGCTCTTCGCGCATGCTTTCGGCGCGGGCGTGCAGCTCGATCTCTACTACGCGGCATTCCGCATCCCCGATTTCCTGTTCGTGTGCCTCGGAGCCTTGGTATCCGTCTACATGCTCATCCCCGAGTTGACGCGCCGCGACGCAGAGGGTGAGCGGGATTACATCGACACGGTGCTCGTCGGATTCTCTCTGCTCGCTATTTTCGCGGGCGCCGTCGCGGCGCTCCTCGCTCCCGGCATCTTGGAGCGGCTCTTCCCGCAATTCGCGGAGCAAGGACGTCTTCCCGAACTCGTCGCGCTCACGCGCGTGATGCTGCTGCAGCCGGTACTTCTCGGGTTCTCGAACATCTTCGCGGCGATCACGCAGACGCGGCATCGCTACACGCTCTATGCGATCTCCCCCTTGCTCTACAATCTCGGCATCATCATCGGCATCGTGGCGCTCTATCCTCTGTTCGGCCTGCCGGGCCTTGCGTGGGGCGTCGTGCTCGGCGCGCTGTTCCACGCGGGCATCCAGATACCGTCCATCGTCCACGACGGGTTCCTCCGTCGGCTGCCGCGGCTCGTGCTCCCGCGCGAACTCGTGAAGACCATCACGATGTCGGTGCCCCGCGCGCTCGCGCTCTCGATGAATCAGATCGCGTTCATCGGCCTCACGGCGCTCGCGGCCACGCTCGCCACGGGTTCGATCGCGATCTTCATGTTCGCCTACAACCTCCAAGCGGTGCCGCTCGCGATCATCGGCGCGTCGTACTCCGTCGCGGCGTTCCCGACGCTCGCTTCGGCGCTCTCGAACGGAGAGAGGTCCGAGTTCATCCGCCATATCGCGATAGCCGCCCGCCACGTGCTCTTCTGGTCTCTGCCCGCGACCGCGCTCATCGTCGTTTTGCGCGCGCATATCGTACGTACGATCCTCGGAAGCGGCGCCTTCGATTGGACGGACACGCGCCTCACGGCCGCCGCGTTCGCCGTTCTCTCGCTCTCACTCGCGTGCCAGGGGCTCATGCTGCTCTTGGTGCGCGGCTACTATGCGGCTGGCCGCACGTTCGTGCCGTTCCTCGTGTCGACCGGCATCGCGCTCGGGACGATCGGTCTTGGCGAGATCCTCATCCGCGCGTTCGGGCTCCCCACGGTCCTCGCATCCGTACAATCGCTCCTTCGTCTCCAGGATATCCCGGGAAGCACCGTGCTCGCGCTCGCGTTCGCCTATGCGATCGCGACGATCCTCGGGACGGTCGTCCTCGCGTTCCATTTCGAGCGGCGATTTCGCGGCTTCTTCGCGCAGATCAAGCGCTCGCTCGCGCAAAGCATCACCGCGGCCTTTGCGGCGGGCATCGCCGCCTACGCGATGCTCGCACTCATGGATCCGCTCACGTTCGCGTCCACCTTGTTTTCAGTTTTCTCGCGCGGGTTTGCGGCCGGCACTTTCGGGCTTATAGTGGCGGGGCTCGTGTACGCGCTCCTCAAGAACTCCGAGTACCTCGAGACGACGGAAGCAGTGCGGCAGCGGCTGCGGCGCAAGCCGCAGGAAGAAGTGGCGGAGGTTGCCGTAATGGCATCCGCAGAAGAAGACACCGAGCTCTAAAACATGCCCTCAACATGTTTTAAGTGAATTTTTATGTCAGACACCATTAGGAACTTTTCTATCATTGCGCACATCGACCATGGAAAGTCGACGTTGGCTGATCGCATGCTCGAACTCACGAACACAATTCCCGCGCGGGACATGCAGGAGCAGGTGCTCGACCGCATGGAGCTCGAGCGCGAACGTGGCATCACCATCAAGATGCAGCCGGTCCGGATGCGCTGGCGGCACAGGGCGAAGAAAACGGAGCACGTACTCAATCTCATCGATACCCCCGGGCACGTAGACTTCTCATACGAAGTGTCGCGCGCACTTTCTGCCGTCGAGGGCGTGCTCCTTCTCGTAGATTCTACGCAGGGAGTTGAAGCGCAAACGCTTTCGGTGCTTTCGGTCGCGAGAGGTCTTGGGCTCACGATCATCCCGGTCGTCTCGAAGATCGATGCGCCGCACGCGCGGGTCGCGGATATAACGAGCGAACTCGCGCTTCTCCTCGGATGTTCCGAATCGGACGTCCTGCCTGCCTCTGGAAAGACGGGGGAGGGAGTGGCGGCGGTCCTCGATGCGATCGTCGACCGCATCCCGCCGCCGCGCTCCTCGGGCGAGCGCGTGCAGGCCCTGGTCTTCGATTTCGGATACTCGGATCACCGCGGCGTCATCGTCTATGCGCGCGTCTTCGGAGGGGAAGTGAAGAAAGGCGACGCGCTGCGCTTTTGCGGCGCAGGCGCCGATTTCGTTGCGCTCGAAGTCGGGTGGCTTACGCCGCGTGAGGCCCCGTGCGAGACGCTGAAAGAAGGCGAGATCGGTTACATCGTGACCGGCATCAAAAAGCCGGGCGTCGCTTCCGTCGGCGACACGGTCGCGTCCCTGCGCAATCCGGCACCGGCGCTCCCGGGCTTCTTCAAGCCGACGCCCGTGATATGGGCGAGCGTCTATCCCGAAAGCCAGGACGACCTGGTCCTTTTGCGTCAATCGCTCGAGCGATTGCGCCTTTCCGATTCCTCGCTCTCATATGAAGAAGAGTCTTCCGGCATCATGGGTAAAGGTTTCCGATGCGGCTTTCTCGGGATGCTCCACCTCGAGATCATCATCGAGCGCCTGCGGCGCGAATTCGCCCTCAATCTCGTCGTCACGATGCCGACCACCGTCTATGAGGTCACGCACCAGAACGGCACGCGTGAGGAAGTGTATTCTCCGGCACGATTTCCTGACGATGGGACCGCGAAGCAGGTGCGCGAATTGTGGGCAAGAGTCTCCGTCATCGCACCGCCTGAATATTTGGGCGGCATCGCACCCTTGTTCTACGAGTACGAAGCGAACGTTGGGGAGACAGAGACTCTGCCCGACGGGAAGATGCAGATAACGGCGGAGATGCCCCTGCGCGAACTCATGCGCGGATTCTTCGACAAGCTGAAAAGCATCTCTTCAGGTTTCGCGTCGCTCTCCTATGAGCTTATCGGTCTGCGCAGTGCGGACGTAGTGCGCCTCGATATCCTCGTGGCGGAGGAGCCGGTGCCCGCGTTCGCGCGCATCGTGAGCCGCCGGCGCGTCCAGCACGAGGCGGAGGCGATGGTGGAAAAGCTGGAGAAGCTCCTGCCGCGCCAGATGTTCGTCTTGAAGATCCAGGCAAAATCGATGGGCCGCATCATCGCGTCGCGGCGCGTCTCGGCGTTGCGCAAGGACGTGACCGGCTACCTCTACGGCGGCGACATCACCCGCAAAATGAAGCTCCTCGAGAAGCAGAAGCGCGGCAAGAAAAAGATGCTCGCGCGCGGCAAGGTGGACATCCCGCATGACGTCTTCCTTACCGTCGTGAAGGAAAGTTAAAGGGGCGCTCGAAGGCCCGGTGGTTTTCAACGGAGGAATGGCTCAAACCGTTGAAAACCACCGGGCCTTTTCGCTTAAGCTGGGAAAAGACCCCATTAGGTGCTTTATCAACGTCCCTTGATTTTCATATCGAATCATGCTATAATATAAAAGTTGCGAAGCAGGAAAGCCTTCCTGTTTGGCAACGTGTTCTTTAAGGAGAACGGAAATGAAGCTCACTGCACTACTTGTCATCATGGGGTTGGTACTACCTTTGGTGGCAGGGTTGTCTGTATTACCACAGACGTATGCAGAGTTCGCGTTTGTGGTTTTCTGGATCTACTTCCTGTCTGGCGCAATCGGATGGTGCGGCCACAAATTGTGGCTACGTGCCAAAACCAGGCGTGGAAGAAAAGCCCGGAAGAACAAGCAGTAGCAATCTGATTTTTGAAGCTTAGCTTCACTTGAAGATCGGTCGGATTCAATTCAGCGGATCCCTCTAGGACGTTCCGATTTGCGCGAACATGCGCGAAAAAGAACCGACCTCCCGATTTTCATCTTCTTCCAGTCATGTGATTGGAAAATTAGGTTCTCATCTCTAAAATCCAGATTTTAGAAATGAGAATTAACCGGCAATGCAGACACATTGCCGGTTTTCTCTTTAGTAATTCCCGGAAAGCAGGGAAACAAGCCCAGGCGCGAAAAAGATGACCATGCTCAAAATGACGAGTACGGCTATCACGCCCCACAAATATTTCATGACCTTTTTGGTGTTGCGGTGGAAAAGGAAAGACATATGTGATGTGATGTTAAGATTATAACGTATGCGGACATTTGAGCAACGGCGCGATCCTCTGCGGCTATTCGGCCGACGGCTTCTCCTCGCGACTCTTTTCGTTCTGGTAATCCTTGCCGCGTCCGGAGTCTGGGGAGTGTACCGCAAGGAGCATGAATCGAGAATACTGCGGACCCAAGCCGAAGCGCAATTGGCGGATCTTTCGGAAAGACGCGCCCAACTTGAGGCGGACATCGCCAAACTGAAAACGCCGCGCGGGATGGAAGAGACCCTGCGGGAACAGTACCAATTGGCGAAAAGCGGGGAAGGGCTCGTTATCATCGTGGATTCGCCGACGCCCGCGCCGACACAAGCGACATCCTCCGTCATGGAGTGGTTCAATAGGGCGCTCTCCTGGTGGTAAAAGGGCGCTCGCTAGGATGGGAAAAATGGTGCGGGTACGGAGAATCGAACTCCGATCTAATGCTTGGGAAGCATTCGTTCTGCCACTAAACTATACCCGCTGTGCTTGCATATGATATACTAAATTTCCATTATTTAATAAAGCGCATGATGTTTATGTCTACGCAAGCACAGGTAACTATATACAGCACGCCGACGTGTCATTTTTGCCACGCGGCCAAGGATTTCTTTACCGCGAATAAAGTCGCTTTCACTGATTACAACGTCGCGACCGACCTCGCGAAGCGCCAGGAAATGATCCAGAAGAGCGGCCAGATGGGAGTTCCGGTCATCTACGTCGGCGACAAGATGGTGGTCGGCTTTGACGAGGAGCAGCTCCGCAGTCTCCTCGGACTCTAGTTTCTCGGTTTTTTCGGCAGTTGGGCGCGTATGCTACAGTGCATACGCGCCCCTCGTAAGCCAGCTTGAGGGTCGTCGCTCGGAGAACACGAAAGCGAGCTTTCGTGTCGCTCTTCGCTAGCCCCCGTAGCTCAATGGATAGAGCAATCCCGTCCTAAGGGAGAGATATGGGTTCGATTCCTGTCGGGGGCACTAGGGGATAGAATATACATATGCACTGGCAAGACATCGTCATCTCGGTGGGGCAGTACATCTTCGCGCTGGCGCTCCTGCCTTCTATATTCAGTGCGGATAAGCCGGCACTCTCTTCAAGTGTATTGACGGCCGTCGTCATCATCGTGTTCGGTGCTACCTACGTGACGCTCGGAATGTGGAGTTCGGCAATCGCTTCCGCCGTTCTCGCCTTAGGATGGTCTGTGCTCGCGTTCCAGAAATACACACAGAAGCGGAAAAGCATCGCGAGGGAGTGATAGAATGGGTCTGTGACAGAAGATCACGAGCGGGCACTGGAAGAGACTTTCCGCCTCACGAAGGAGAATAACGCCATGCTCCACAGCATGCGGCGCAATGCATTCCTCGGCGGCATCGTTAAGTTCATTTTCTACATATTCATCCTTGTCGTTGCGCCGCTCTGGATCTACTCGAACTATCTCGCTCCAGTCATGCAGGAGGCCATGAAGACGATAAATGAAGTACAGGGGACAGGTGCCAAAGCGCAGGGACAGCTCAACGATTTCACGCGGATGCTCGGCGAGCTTCAGTCGAAACTGCCCTCCACATTCACTCCGCAACAGCAGTGAAAAAATGCGCGCAGTATGCTAAAGTTGCGCGGACGCCTGGGTAGCTCAGTTGGTAGAGCATTCGCCTGAAGAGCGAAGGGTCCCCAGTTCGATCCTGGGCCCAGGCACAGTCAGAATCCCAATGTGTAGGTCATGGCGCTCCCGTTTTTGCCGCCCGCGAGCCATGTCGAGGTGTCGAGCTTTACTTCGCGTACTTTTCCGAGTTCGCGGTATTTGACGCTCCCGTGTTCGAGCGCGTATTCGAAGATACCCTTCGTAATTTCGACATCTTTCATGCAGTAGGCGCGTACTTTCTCGACTTCGCCCGCGCGCCACCACGCGACCGATTGCGCGCCGTCGCCGCTCTTTTTCTCGCCCAACGTCGCTTCGGCGATGGCATCGAGCCGCAGGCGGCGGCCCACTTTCGCCTGAACCTCTTTCATAAGGTCCAAGCTCCTGATGCGCGTGAGGTCGCCGGGATAGTATTTATTGAGGAGCGGGATGTCGAAGTGGTCGGAATTGTATCCGACGAGCAGGTCGGTCTCCTCGAGCACTTTCCACAACCGAGGCAATTCCGGCTCGAGGAAGCTGTCGTACGCGTCGGTTCCCGAATCGTGGATGCACACGAGCGCGATGTCGAGGGCTGCTGGATCGGATGAGCCGGTGTCCGACATCCAGTTGGCAGTCTCAATGTCAAAAACGACGATGCGCATATGGAAAGTGGGAAACCGGGAAATCAGCCGAGGGCGGAGAACAGGTGTTCGGCGATGCGATCGGCGGGGAGCGTTATCTCGGAGCCGGTCGAGAGATTCTTGATGGTGTAGCGTCCCGATTCGCGTTCCTGCGTCCCGACGGCGATGACGAACGGCACTTTCATCTTGTCCGCCTGACGGATCTGGTCGCCCACGCGCTTATCGGAGAAGTTCACCGCGACGGCCACATCCTGGCGCCGGAGTTCCTGCGCGAGGCGCAGCGCGTGGGGGAGCGCGCTTTTCTCCACGATGCAGAGCATGAGTTCCGTCACGGGGACGTACGCGGGAATGAGGTTGTGCGTCTCGAGGAAATCGCGCGTCGTGACGTCTCCCATTCCGAAGCCGACGGCGGGGATCGATTCTCCGCCGAAAAGGCCGAGCAGGTTGTCGTAGCGGCCGCCGCCGAATATCGAGCGGCGGTTGCTCTCGTCGGTGTCGAAGACCTCGAAGACCATCCCGGTGTAGTAGTCGAATCCGCGCGTTATCTTCGTATCCACCACCATGTTGCGCACGCCCATCAGTTCAAGCTGAGTGCGCAGTTCTTCGAGGTAGGCGGTGCTCGTCGTGTGCTCCAGTTGCTCGAGCAGTTTCTCCGTCTTGCCGCTGTCGCCGAGGAGCGCGGCAAGCTGTTCCTCGAAATCACCGATCTTTGCCCGGCGATCGAGCAGGCGGGTTGCTGCGGCGCGCATGTCCGCAGCGATCCCCACCGTGTCATAGATGGCGTCGATGATGCGCCGATCGGAGACGCGGATCTCGAAATCCCGTTCTTCGGCGCCGAGGCTGCGCAGGATGCTGTGCGCGACCGCGATGACCTCGGCGTCTGCCTCGATGCCGGAGGCGCCGAGGAGGTCGGCGTTCAACTGCCAGTGCTCGCGCAGGCGCCCGCGCTGGGGGCGCTCATAGCGGAAGATGTTCGAGATGGAATACCAGCGGGCGGGCAGAGGTATCTCGCGTACGCGCGCGGCCACCATGCGCGCGAGCGTAGGCGTCATCTCCGGACGGAGCGTCACTTCGCGGTCGCCGCGGTCGGTGAAGGTGTATGTCTGCTCGTTCACGATCTCCTCGGATGTTTTCCCGCGGTAGAGCTCGGCCGGCTCGAGGACGGACGCGCCGTATTCCTCGTAGCCGAAAAGCTCGCAGACGCGCTCCATGTGCTCGAAGATGTGGCGCAGGAGGAACTGGTCTTCGGGATAGAAATCACGGACCCCCTTGTACGGTTCTGTCGAAAGTCTCACCCGTCGGGCATTGTCCGAAGGATTTGCGACCGAGGATTTCTCGCGCTTGGCCATTGCGGACATTATGCATCAAAAATGCCGTCCTCAAAGCTGAAAGAGCCGCAGAGCTGTGGTATACTCGTCCACCTGTATATCGATATGAGGACACGGATACTTCATGCGCGTTTCGCTATCAGGAAATCGCAGCCGGGCATGGGCTACGGGCTCTTCGCGACAACGCCCATCAAGAAAGGCGACTTTATCCTCGAGTACACCGGCAAGCGCATCCCGACGCCGCAGGCGGACGCGATGTCCACACGCTACCTCTTCGAGATCGACGGAGAGTGGACGATCGACGGCTCGACGCGCTCCAATACCGCGCGCTACATCAATCATTCATGTGAGCCGAACTGCGAGGGGGATATCCGCGACGGCCGTATCCTCATCCATGCCGCACGCGACGTCGAGAAGGGCGAAGAGCTCACCATTGATTACGGAGATGAATATTTCGACGAATTCATCAAGCCGGTCGGCTGCAAATGCGCGAGGTGCGCGGGCACCAGCGTATTTTGGAAAGCAGGGAAGAGTGCGTCCAAGATGCGTTCTATCGCATAGCGGTGCGCAGGGAGTTGAGGATGACCGCTACGTCGATGACCTCCTGCGTGAGTGCTCCCGCCACCGGCGGGATGAAGCCGAACGCCGCAAAGAGCATCCCGATGGATGAAAGCGCGACGCCGCCCCAGATGCTCTGTCCCGCTATGCGCATCGAGCGGCTGGAGGTGTCGAAGAGATATTCGATGAGCATGACGTCGCGCCCGAGAATGACGGCATTCGCCGCCTCGATCGCGGCGCTGTTCTCGGTGCCCGAGAAGACGATGCCGACGTGCGCATGCGCGAGCGCGGGGGCGTCGTTCAGCCCGTCGCCCACCATGACGACCGTCGCCCCGTCCTTTTTCGCCGCCTCGATCGCCGCATACTTTGACTCCGGCGTGCACTCGGCGAGTATCGTGATGCCGAATTTCCCGAAGAGACGCTCGGCGTTCGCGCGCTTGTCGCCCGTAAGGATCCGTATGGAGATGCCGCGTTTCGCGAGCGCCCGGAAGAGCTCGGCGACGTTCTCTTTCACCTCGTCTTCGAAATGGAACCGCGCGATCTCCCGCTCGCCTTCAATGAGCGAGAGCGTGATGCCGTCGTGTGAACCCTCTGCTTTGGTAATGGTGTAGCGCCGACCTTTCACGTCGCCGGCGATGCCGTGCCCGATGGTTTCTACGACGTTCGTCGCTTCGAGCGCAGGCCCTTTGCGCAGAGAATATGCGGCTTGTATCGCTCGCGCGAGCGGGTGGATCGAATGGAATTCGATCGCTGACGCGATTGAGAGGAGCGTCGTCTCGTCGCGGCCCGGGGCGAGAACTTCGATCTTCATGAGCTTGATCTCGCCCAGGGTGAGCGTGCCCGTCTTGTCAAAGAACACGACGCTTGCGCGGGAGAGTTCTTCGAGCGTCGCGGGACGCTTCACGATGATATTGCGGCGCGCGGCGCGGGAAAGTCCGCCGATGAATGCGACCGGCGCCGCGATGATGAGCGGGCACGGTGTGGCGATGACGAGGACGGCGAGCGCGCGCGCCAGCTCATGCGAGAGCGCGTATGCGCCCGCGGCGAGCACGAGCGTTATCGCCGTGAAGGGGAAGTTGACCCTCTCCGCGAGCCGCACGACGTGCGCCTGGTGCTTCTTCGCTTCGTCGACGAGGTGCACGATGCGCATGTAGGTCGAGGTCTCGAAGCCACCCTCGACCGAGAGTTCCAATATCGCACCCGCGTTGACGCTCCCGCTTTTTATGAATTCCCCGCGGAAGAACGACACCGGAGCGGCTTCGCCGGTGAGGTTCGCTTCGTCCAAGAGCGCCTCTTGCGAGAGGAGCGTACCATCGAGCGGGATCAGTTCGCCCTGCTTCACGATGATCGTTTCGCCGCTCCCGACATCCTGGATCGGCTTTTCGGCGATAGAGCCATCGGCCGCGCGTACGGTGCAGAATTTCGGGATCCGTTCGGCAAGACCGCGCAAGGCGCTCTCGGCGCGCGCCGAAGCGTACTCGTCGAGCGATTCGCCACCCGTGATCATGAGCGCGACGACGGCGCCGGCGAGGTACTGGTCGGCGAACAAGGATACGACCATCGCGAGGAGCGCGATGTAATCGAGCGAGTAGCTTCTTTCGGCGATTCTTTTGATGGAGTCCCACGTGATCTTCACGATGCCGACGACGATCGCGATGATCCAGAAGGGGAGTGCGGGGGCCGCCGCTCCCAAGACGAGGAGGGTTAAAACGGCGAGCGGCGGCCGGAATTCCTTGCGGAATATGTTTTTCACCAGGACATTGTATCAGTCTGGCGCGGACAGTGGTATAATTTCGAGTATGAAGAAAGGGACGCTTATCTTCTGGCTCGTCCTGCTCACGCTCGTCGTGATCGGCGTCGGCGTGTCCGTCTACGTGAATCGTCAACCGGGCAAGCTCGACAACTTCGCGCAGTGCCTGAAAGACAAGGGAGCGATTTTCTATGGGGCGTTCTGGTGTCCGCATTGCCAGGCGACCAAGCGGATGTTCGGCAAGTCGGCAGCGCTCCTGCCGTATGTGGAGTGCTCGACGCCGGATGGCCAGGGCCAACTGCAAATATGCAAAGACAAGGGGATCGCCGGGTACCCGACGTGGGTGTTCCCGAGCGGCACCGTCCTTACTGGAGAACGAACGCTGCAGGAACTATCCACGGCGAGCGGTTGTCTGTTGCCGAATAGCGATGCCGTGCCTGATTCCTCGGACACCTCTACGCCCGGCGCTTGAGGCGCATCGAAGCGGTTTCTGGCATAGTGACGGGATATGTATCCGGTTGAAACGATAAATTACGCGCTTTCGCTCATCGTTCTTGTGGTCGAGATCGCGGGCGCGGCGCTCCTCGCGCTGTTTTTCCTGCGCAAGAAGTTTCCCGACCTTGAAGGTATCGCGGCGTTTGCAGGGAAGTGGGGATTGTGGGTCGGTTTCCTGCTCACGGCGAGCGGTACGGCGCTCTCGCTCTTCTATTCCGAAGTGCTCGGCTTCGCGCCATGCGGCTTATGCTGGTTCCAGCGGATCTTCCTCTACCCGCAAGTCCTCCTCTTCGTACTCGCTATCTGGAAGAAAGACCGTGGCGTCGCTCTCTATAGCATCGCACTTTCTATCGCGGGCGGCATCGTGGCGCTCTATCAACACTATTTGCAAATGGGAGGAACGTCGGTCGTCCCATGCCCGGTAGTCGCGACACAGGCGTCGGATTGCGCCCAGCGGTTCCTCTTCGAGTTCGGCTACATGACGTTCCCGTTTATGACCTTCACGCTCTTCGCGTTCCTCATCGTCGTGATGCTCTTCGTACGCGACCGAGCGGGAACGAGGGAGTACTGAGCTTAGCAAAGCGAATGTACGATCGTAAAGAAGTGTGATTGACTGAACTCTCGAAACGTCGTAAAGTCTCGGGAGCTCTTTGAAATGCGGCAGAACGCCACAGCAGAAAGGAGCTTGGAAACAGGCCGTTTTCTGCTGTGGCGAAATCCCGTAGGAATTTAGCTGAACAGCGCAACAAGCTACCCGCAAGGAGTAGCGCTTGATAGGGGAACCCTATGAGCAGGCAAAGTGAAGGAACCTTTCCTCAGGCAAGACACGTACTGCTACTGATCGATCAACACGAGTTGTCCGTCGAGGAGATCGACACGATGTGCGACGGCTATTTGTCCGATCTCGCAGAAGCCGTCAAGCGAGGCGTCATTCCTCCACGCGACGATGTGCGGAGATTCTTCGGTCTCCCGACCATCGAACTCATCACTGAGATCGACTTTTCACAGGCCTTGCCGGAGATGATCGCCGCGGCGAGGAACGATCGCGTGGACGAAAACATCACCACTGAAAACTTCCCTGTGGTCGGTAACGGCGTGAAGCGTTTTCGCAACAAGTTGTTCGCTTTCAAGAGCAGCGTCTCGCCAGAAGACGTGATTACGGCCATGCAGAAGGAGAACTTCAAGGCAGCGGACCACGTACATGGTTTCGCTTTCTCAGCGAAGTTCCCCAACATCCAACGGCAGAAAAAGAGACTGTACGCCTGTCTCGGGTCGTTCGCGATGGTGCATAATCACGGAGTCGTAGTGTGCTTCGACGGGAACGAGAAGATTAGAGGCAGTCGAGTTGCTTGTCTCCTGCCTCTGAAAGGTCTTTGGCCCGCCGGCTGGCGCTTCCTCGGTGTTCAGGAAATCTCTGGCTGAATCTTCGGCCACCGGCTCCGCCTCGCGCGGAGCTGCGTCTTTTATATTCCCCAACCTCAGCGAAAAGCCCTGGTAGTTTTTAACGGTGCGGGTCATTCTTCCGTTAAAAACTACCAGGGCTTTGAGCGTCCCCCTATTTAAACTTCGCCACGTGCGCTTCGAAAGCCGTGAGAAACTTCTTGACGTGCTCTTTCGTCGACTCGTCGGCGAGCTTACCCTCCGCGTCGAATTTGTCTGAAGCGTTGAGGTAGAACTCCGGCTGGCCCATCACATGGGTATTGAGGTAGTTCATGATCTGCTTCAGATGATATTGCGCGAGCGCGGCGCCGATGGCGCCTACCGAGGTGCCAAGGATTCCCACGGGTTTCCCATCCCACGCGGAATCGCCGTAGGGACGCGACGTCCAATCGATCATATTCTTGAGGACTCCTGGGACGGAGCGGTTGTATTCGGGAGTGACGAGGATGATGCCATCGGCAGCCCTTATCTTTTCCTTGAATCCTTTTGCAGACGCCGGGAAGTCGGCCTCCAAGTCCTGGTTGTAGAAGGGGAGCGATTCGACACCAATGACCTCGGTTTTCATGGTGTCCGGGGCAAGTTCTGAAAATGCATGAGCGAGCGCTTTGTTGGAGGATTGTTTCCGCAAACTGCCGTAGACGATGAGGATGTTCTGCGTATTCATAGACATGGCGATGACATTGATAAGGAACGTGAGTATACCACAGACGCGCGGCGAGGAACTGTGGATTTCCGCGTCCTACGTCTTGATCATGCTTTTCTCGATATCCGCTATGGTTCCGCCCACTTTCTTGCCGGGATTGAGGATATTGAGGGGATCGAAAATGCGTTTCACCTCGGCGAAAAGCTCGCATATTTCCTCGCCGAACATTATCGACAGGTAGGGCGTGCGGATAATGCCGTCGTTGTGCTCTCCGTCTATGGAGCCGTGGTATTGCGCGACCAACTTGAATACTTTCGGCTGAAGTTCGAGGATGGCGCGACGGCTTTCGGGTCTTTTCAGGTCCATGAGCGGGATGATGTGGAAATTGCCGTCGCCCGCGTGGCCTGCGATCGTGTACAGGAGCTTGTACTGGCCCAGGAGCGCGTTCAGTTCGGGGAGGAATTGCGGATAATCCGCCGGATGTACGACAATATCGTCTATGAAAGGCGCGGTATGAAGGCCGTGCAGATGTTTGCGCAAGAGCGAGAAGCTTTCGCGGCGTATCGTCCAGTACTTCGCCATCTGGGTTTCGTTCGGAGCGATGTTCGTCTTGAGCGAAAGGTCGGCAAGCGCGTCCTGCGCGGCGCGTGCTTTGCCGTGAGCTTCTCCGGCGGTGTCTTCCGCGAATTCTGCCATGAGGATGAGCTTGGGCACGCCGCCGGTTACGGTCATCCACAGTTCCGGAATGAACGCGAGGCCGAGCGATATCATCTTCAAGAATCCGAGTTGCCCGATGATCTGCGGGATGAAACGCACCGCGAGCTTGAATGTCTGGTCATCGTACGATTCGAACGATTCCGGCGAGAATTTCAGGACGCGGTTCACGATATCGGGGAGAATGCGCAGGTCGTTGACGAACATGACGAGCATCGCGCGATGCTCTTTCGTGCGCACGAGCCCGAGCTTTGCTTTTGTCACGAGGGCGAGCGTGCCCTGCGAGCCGACGATAAGTTGGGTGAGGTCGAACGTGCCGCGCTGCCGGTCCATCACGTTCCATAGGGCGTATCCGGCGGAATTTTTCGTGACCGTCGGGCGCGCCGCTTCGATTGCGGCGGCATTCTTCTCAACGAGCGCATGGACATCGCGGTAGAGCTTACCTTCGAAGGTGTTCTCGGATTCCTTCGCGGCGAGTTCGTTCATCGATAGGGGACGCAGGGTCGCTCGGGAGCCATCGGAGAGAACGACGTCGAGTTCGCGCACGTAGCGGTTCGTCTTCCCGTACCGGAGCGTCAATTCACCGCCGGAATTGTTGGATACCATGCCGCCGAGCGCGCAGAGTTCGCGCGAGGCGGGGTAGGAGGGGAGGATGAACCCGCCGTGCGCGAGCGTCGCCTTTTCGAAGTCGCGATAGTACACACCGGGTTCGGCAACAGCCGAATCGCCGCTTATATTGCCAATAGCGTTCATGTACTTCGTGAAGACGAGCGCGATCGAATCGGTCAAAGGTCCGCCTGACATGTCGGTTCCCGCCGAACGGCCGGTCACGGATACCTTCTCGCCGCGCGCTCTCGCTTCATGGACGTATCGCACGACCGCCGCGACGTCATCGGCGTCTTTCGGATGCACGACCAAGGACGGTGTGCGCTCGAAGATGCTCGTATCATGGCTGAACTCTGCGAGCGACGGCGCGTCATCAAGGGCATCTCCCTTGATGAGCGCGGCGATGTCCTTCCGGAGATTCACCACCCGATTATATCAGTCAAACAGGACCGAGTTGTCCCCGCCACGAGCCTGAAAATGCGCTACAATACTTTCCATGAAGCGCTCGCACCACGCGAACCATCATGTCGCTTTAAGCTACCCGGTTTCGCTTCACGAGCGGCTGTACGCCATCATCCTCGGGCCGCTCGCCGTAGTTCTCCTCATGTACCTTGTGTTCGCGTTCTATCCCGTGCTCGCGGCGCCTGCAGGCGCCGCTCTGCCGCTCTCGACCATCGTCCTTGCGGCGCTCTCCACCTGCGCCCGGCTTGCGATCGCGTATGTGCTCGCAGTCGCGGTCGCCGTTCCGCTCGCCATCCTCGTGACGGAGAACGCCGCGCTCGAAGCATTCTTCCTGCCGGTCTTCGACATCCTCGAGTCGGTGCCCATCCTCGCGCTCTTTCCCGTCGTCATCATACTCTTCATCCAATTCAATTTCTTGAACGGCGCCGCAATATTCATCCTCTTCTTAAGCATGCTCTGGAACATCGTCTTCACCCTCGTCGGCGGCCTCAAGATGATACCGAAGGATATCGCGTACGCCGCGCGAGTGTTCGGCGTGCGCGGCTTTTCCTACGTGCGCCGCATCATCCTGTCCGCGATCGTGCCCCAGCTCGTCACGGGCTCCATCCTCGCGGTGGCGCAGGGCTGGAACCTCATCATCGTGGCGGAAGTGCTCCACACGTACATCCCCGGCGGCACGAGTGCGCAGGATCTCTTCGGTGTCGGGAGCACCCTCGTGTCGGCGGCCGCGAACGCGCAAACGCCCGTTTTTCTCGCCGCGGTCTTCGTGATGGTGGTCGTGATCGCACTCCTCAATTTCTTCGTGTGGCAGAAGCTCCTGCACTACGCCCAGCGATTCCGCTTCGAGTGATATGGCGAGCATCATCGAATTCGACAGGGTGGGAAAAACCTATGAGGGTGAGCGGGTGCCCGCCATCCACGACGTTTCATTTTCGGTCGAAGAGAACGAGTTCGTGTGCATCATCGGCCCGTCGGGCTGCGGCAAAACGACAGTACTCCGGCTGATCGCGGGACTTACGCGAGAAACAGAAGGCATTGTCGCGAAGCCCTCCGCGGTCGCGATGACGTTCCAATCGGGGGCGCTCCTCCCATGGCGGACGGCGTTCCAGAATGCGGCGCTCGGGCTCGAGCAGAAAGGCGTCCGCGGCGAGAAACTTGTCCGCGTCGTGAATGCTCAGCTCGAGATGCTCGGCATGCTTCCGTTCAAGGATAAGTATCCCGTCGATCTCTCCGGCGGGCAGCGCCAGCGCGTCGGCATCGCCCGCGCGCTCGCCGTAGAGCCGAAAGTACTCCTCCTCGATGAACCGTTCTCCGCGCTCGACGCGAAGACGACCGCCGAACTCCACGACGATATCCTGAAGATCTGGCGGCAAACGCGCACGACGATCGTGATGATCTCGCACGTCATCGAAGAAGCGGTCTCGCTCGCAGACCGCGTCATCCTCATGAAGGAAAGCGGAATCGATTCCGTGTTCCCGATAATGCTCCCGTACCCGCGCCGCGAGCAGGGTGAAGCGTTCCACCGCGAAGTCATGAAGATCCGCCGGGAGTTCTTCAAGTGAACATGGGATCCGTCCTTCCGCGTCAATAGGGGCGGGGTTCAGAGAATAGCGCGCGCACTATTTTATAGACAATGTAGAGTACGAAAAGCAGGGCGATGTAAAAGAGCATTTGTACATTGAAGACGAACAGGAGAGCAACGAGGATCGAATGCCACAAAGAGGCAAGGACTCCAGAGTTCTCGGCGGGCGCGCGCGGTGCCAGCGCGTCCGTGCGGCCGGGACGTTTCGCACTCGAGCTCGCGGATGTTGTCGCGCCCGCAGAGAGAGCTTTGGAAAGAAAATTGCTGCCCGCGCGCCGCAGTCCTTCCGTTGCGCCAAAGACAGTCTGGGTGATGTTCTGAACCGCAGGACTCGATGAGGAGATGATGTTCGATACGATGTTTGCATACTGTGCAACGGACGAAACGGGCGCCGCTGCTACCTGAACGCTCACCGAATTCGTCGTGCTATTGGAGATCGTGTCGTTGACACCGGAGATATTTTTGATAGAAGCTCCGAACGTATGCGTGCCGGCCAATGCCGTCCAGCTTGAAGAAAGCACCTGTGTTTCCCCGGCCGCAAGTTTGAAATGCTTGGCATCGCTCTCCTTTGTATCGACATAGAAGACAACGTCGCCCTCGATGGCTGAATCGCTACTGTCGTAGACGACTGTGTAGATTTTTACGGTCTCGCCTGCGGTCGCGGAAGTCTTCGATAGCCACAGCGAGCCGGGTGCAAATCCGGCGGTCACGTCTGTTTGCAATGCGAACGAAAGATTCGGCAGGATGACCGCGAGACACACGAGCGCAACAAAAAAGCGGCTCATACGATACGTCATTATACCCCCGAGCCATGGCAGTCCTCCGTCATCGCCCGCGTAACCTCGCGTGCTCTTTACATGCCGCACTGACATTCGTGGAAAACTATCCCACGGTCGCGCACGCTTTGAGGATCTCCTCGATAACGTTTTCCGTCTCGTGCGGGCCGGCCACTTGGATGGTCTCGACGCCGGTGGGGATGACGACCACGTCGTTGCCGCCCGGATAAAGTGCGTCGCCCACGAAGAGCATGTCAGGAGGCTCGACGCCGAGATGCTTCGCGAGCCAGGTGACGCCGTACGATTTATTCACCCCTTTGCACATGATGTCTATCGAGGTCGTGCCGCCGATGTAGACGTCGAGGTCGGGTATCTTCTTCTGCAGGGATTCACGAAGCTGGCGGCGTTTTGAGCCGTCCGGGTCCCACGCGGTCTTCTCTTCACGTGGCGCATCGAGACCGAGGGCCGTGAACGCGATATACCCGTCGTAATCCACTACCTGCTTCCCGTACACGGGGCCGCTTGCGGCGACCCCCGTCTCCGCCACGCTTTCTTTGAGGGCGGCGAGGATCCTCGTGCGTTCCTCGGGAGTGAATTCGAAATGGTATTGCGGCCGCCATGCTCCGTCTTCCCACGCATAGCACCCCGCGCCGTTCACGGGGAAGAGGTAGAGGCGGCTCTTTTCGGCGGATGCGGAGAAGCCGGGCAGGAGATGCTTCTCCATGCGCTCGAAACTTGCGGCCGACATGATTGCGACCGGGATGCGCTGCAGGATATTTTCAAGGCCCTGGGACATTTCAGGTGCCGGCGCTTCGAAACTGCGCGCGAGCGTGTTGTCGAGGTCGAATATGGCCGCGCGCGGACACTTCATACGCCTGCCTCATCGCCCTTTTCTATGCCCAGTTTACGCCACTCGGTGAAGAGCGGGATGATCGTGACGATGATGATGCCGAGGATGATCGGCGTAAGGTAGCGATCGATCGCCGGGACTTTCTCTCCGAGGAAATATCCCGCGAACGTGACCCCGGCCCCCCATAAGATGCCGCCGATTACGTTATAGGTCAGGAATTTCCGGTAATGCATCGAAGCGATGCCCGCAATGATAGGCGCGAACGTGCGCACGATGGGGACGAAGCGCGCGAGCACCACGGCGCGCACACCGTGCCGTTCATAGAACACATGGGCGCGCCGCAGGTACTCTTTCTTGAAGAAGCGGCTGTCTTCGCGGTCGAAGAGCGCATGGCCGACTTTCGAGCCGAACCAATAGCCCGCGTTGTCGCCGAGGATCGCGGCGAGCGTGATGAGGGGAAGGAGGATCCACACGTTGAAGAGGCCATGCGAGGCGAGGAGTCCGGCAGTGAAGAGCATGCTCGAACCAGGTAGGAAGAACCCGAAGAAGACGCCGGTCTCGGCGAACACCACGGCGAAAAGACCGGGATATCCGATGAGTTTGACCAGCTGCATCAGTTCGCCGTGCGGGATGTATGCCATTATCTGCGACATTATACCCCGCAACGCGGAGTCGTGGAACTCTTTCGACGAGTCTCGCTATATGTGGGTTTCCGGAATGGGGAACTTAGCGCACATTTCTCTGATCTCTTCGCGTATCGCCGCTTGCACGCTGGGCTCGCCGCGCTTCTGCATCGCCACCACCATGAGCTCGGCGACGCGCGCACTCTCCTTCTCGCCGAACTTGCGCGTCGTGATAGCGGGCGTCCCGAAGCGGATGCCGGACGGATCCATCGGTCCGCGCGTGTCATCGGCTATCGAGTTCTTATTGAGCGTGATACCGACCGCATCGAGGAGCGTTTCTGCCTCTTTGCCGGTGATCTGGAGAGAGCCGAAGACGTCGGCGAGGATGAGGTGGTTGTCCGTTCCGCCCGTGAGGAGGCGGATGTCGTGCGCTTTGAACACTTCAGCCATCGCCTTGGCGTTCTTGAGGATCTGCACGGCGTAGGTACGAAACGCGGGCTGAAGCGCTTCGCCGAATGCGACGGCCTTGGCCGCGATGTTATTCATGTGGGGGCCGCCCTGGAGGCCGGGGAAGACCATTTTGTCGATCTTCTTGGCGATCTCTTCGTTCTCACGCGTCATGATGAGGCCGCCGCGCGGACCGCGGAGCGTCTTGTGCGTGGTCGTGGTGAGCACGTCGAATCCGGCATCGAACGGGTTCTTCACCGCCTTGCCTGCGATCAAGCCCGCGATGTGCGCGACGTCCATGACGGCGTAGGCGCCCACTTCGCGCGCGATCTCGACGAACTTGGCATAATTGAGTTCGCGCGGATATGCGGAGAACCCGGCGAGCACGATCTTCGGTTTGGCTTCGATCGCCGTCCGGCGCATTTCGTCGTAGTCGATCTCGCCCGTGTCTGGGTCCTTCATCTTGTAGCGGACGAAGTTGAATATCTTGGTGAGGTAGGTGACGGGGTGGCCGTGCGTGAGGTGTCCGCCGTGCGAGAGATCCATGCCGAGCACGGTATCGCCGGGATTCAAGAGCGCGAAATACATCGCGATGTTGGCATTTGCGCCGCCCAGGGTCTGGACGTTCGCATACTTGGCATTGAAAAGTTTCTTGGCGCGCTCGATGGCGAGCGTCTCCACCATGTCGGTATAGGTCTGGCCGCCGTAGTAGCGCTTGCCGGGGTAGCCTTCGGAATATTTGTTCGTGAGGATGGAGCTGTTCGCTTCGCGGACGGCCTTCGAGACGTAGTTCTCCGACGGGATGAGCTCGAGCCCCTCCGCCTCGCGCTTCTCCTCGCCTTCGATGGCGGCGAAGACCTCCGGATCCTGCTTCTTGATATGTAGATAGTCGCTCATGGTGCTGAATGCTTAATGATTAATTTTGTCTCCACGATAGCACACTTAATTGGGTTTGCCTGCCATATGTCCCGCCTCGAAGCCGCCAATCGTCGCGATGTCGGCCTTGAGAGAAGGATGCGATTGATAGTTTTCAAGCGTGATATCACTTGCCGTGAAGCTGTCGATGTCCTTGATGGCAGGATTGAGCCGAACGGTCGGGAACGGAAACGGTTCTCGCGTGATCTGCTCCTTCACCTGGCCGAAATGGTTCGAGTAGAGGTGCACGTCGCCCAGTGTGTGGACGAACTCGCCCGGCGGGATATCAGTGACCTGCGAAACGAGGAGGAGCAGGAGCGCATAGCTCGCGATATTGAACGGCACGCCGAGGAAGAGGTCGCCCGAGCGTTGGTAGAGCCCGAGGTTGAGCTTGCCGTTGGCCACCTGGAACTGGAACATCGTATGGCAAAACGGGGGAACGTGCGACTTCTGCCCTTCGGATGCCATCTCGTATATGAAATCTGGATTCCATGCGCTGACCACATACGATTTACGGTCCGGTTTTGTCTTGAGACCCTTGATGACCCATGCGAGCTGGTCGATTCCGCGGCCATCCTTGGCGGGCCAACGGCGCCACATTCTGCCGTAAATCGTGATGAGATCGCCCCACTTCACGACGAACGGATCGCTCGCGGGGAGCTCAGTAAGGCGCTGGATAAACTCTTCTTGCGTCGCGAACTCTTTTTTGCCTGACCACATCAAGTAGTGCTTCCAGGCCCATTCATCCCAAATATGATTGTTTTGTTCGAGGAGCGGTTTGATGTTGGAACTGCCGGACAGGAACCAGAGCAATTCCGTAACAATTCCACGCCAGAAGGTTTTTTTGGTGGTAAGGAGCGGAAAATCCTTGCCGAGGTCGAAGCGCATCTGGCGCCCGAAGATCGAGCGGATGAAGGGCGGCTCCTCGCCCTTCTTTTTGTACTCTTCGAGAACGACGTCGTTGAAAAAGAGCCGCTTGTCGGCGCCGTTGTCGAGAATATCTTTGCAGAGGTCTAAGTATTGGTATTCGGGATGGCGTGCGCTCATATGCGTATTCTACCGTGCCTTTCTCTTCGAGGTTTTCTTCTTGGCAGTTGATTTCGCAGGCACGAAATGCTTCCAATTGTCTTTCGCGAACCGGCCGACGCGCCGGTAGCTTTGCTCGGGAGGTGAGGAGAGCATTGAAAACGTGATCTGCGCTATAGCCATGCCGGGGCGCAGGATGATGGGGATGTTGCTTTGATTGGTGATCTCGAACGTGATGTGCAGGAAGTGGCCGGGGTTGATGATGCCTGCCGTGTTGTGGATCATGAGGCCGATGCGGGCGAGCGACGATTTGCCGCCGACCTGGACGAGGTAATGATCCGAGCCGAAGAATTCTTTCGAGAGGCCGAGGACGGAGACGCCGGGATGCAGTATGAATTCCTCGCCGTCTTTCACCGTCTTCTCGATAGTCTTTGCGTATATCTTGCGGGCGGGGTCGATGAAGTGCGTCGCGCTCGCGTCGTTCTCGATGAATTTGTTGCCGAGATGGATGTCGTAACTCGCCGGCTGGAGACGCGCCGCGTCGAACGGCTTCAGCGTGATGTCGCCTTTCTTGACCGCCTTTTTTATGTCGACATCGGACAGGAACATAGGTTTTTACTCTATCACGAAAATCTTGTCCGTCCCGTAGTACTCCGGCCAATGGGAATTGTAGAACGCGAACATCCGCGCGAGACGATCCTGGGGTAATTCCGCGACACCGAGGGCTTCCATGAGCGCCCGAACATCTCTCTGTGCCTCATCCACTTTCGTCGGATCGTCCACGACGCGCTCGAACTCCGCGAGCCAGCCGTAGCCGGCATTCTTGTCGAGCGTCACGTTGATGCCTTTGCACACATACTCCTCGCGTTCCCGCGACCACTTCGCTTGGTACGTGAATCCGGCGGAAAGGACGAGCGCATCAAGCTCCGCGAGCGTCATCGGCACATTCTCTTCGAATTCCATTCGGGCGATGCCGTTCTCGCTCGTATCGTCTCCCACGGATACTTTTACAACGAGGAACACGACCCCGTCCTTTTCGCGCGTGCGCACGGAGAAACTGCTGGCGCGTTTCGCGAGGTCACGCAGCCGCCCCGAAATTTCCAGCGGAAATTTCGGGGCGGCAACCTCGACGAGCTTCGAGATATCGCCGCCTTCGAAATAATGATTCAGTTGTTTGTTCCTCGAATGCAATGTACACGTTGGATCGGCTTCCTTGAGAGCATTACGCACTTCTTCCGCGCGTTCGGCGCTCCCGAGGAGCGCCTTCACCTCGACTTCGTAGGATTGCATGGAACGCAGTATAACGTGGGCACATGGGCCGCAGGGATTGCCCGGAATGGGGAAATGGGGTGTGCTATATTCTTCTCAATGGGAGCGAAAGTAAGCGCTGTTGCAGCCATAGGCAAGAATCGCGTCCTCGGGAAGGGGAACCGGCTCTTGTGGCACATTCCCGACGATCTCCAGCGATTCAAGCGGCTGACCGAGGGGCACCCCGTCATCATGGGTCGTAAGACCTTCGAATCTATCGTGGGCTATCTCGGCGGGCCTCTGCCAAAACGCACGAACATCGTCGTCACCCGGGACCCAGCGTGGGGCTATGAGGGCGTCGTCGTGGCCGCCTCTATCGAAGAGGCCGTTGCCAAGGCGAAAGCGCTCGATCCAGAAGAAGTATTCATCGGAGGCGGCGCGCAGATATACGAAGCTGCGCTTCCGCACACGGACAAGCTGTACCTCACGCTCATCGACGACGAAAAAGAAGGGGATACATTTTTCCCGGTATATGAAAACATCTTCACGAAGAAAGTGTTTGAAGAAGAGCATGAATGGAAGGGCGTCCGCTACCGGTGGGTCGATCTTGAGCGGTGATTTCCCCATCTTGCACAGACAGCAATAATCTTCATAATGCCCCAATGGCGCAGAGGATAACGGTGAAAGAGAAGGTATCCGATGCGCGCGCAAGGGGGTACCTTAAAACATTACAGACAATTTTTCCACGCTCCGGTCTCCGGAGCGTCGCTGTTTCTCTCGCGTACACGATAGATGCGAAGCTCGGCGCAAGTGAAGCGAAACGCGTTGCCGAGCGCCTCGCCAATCCCGTGACAGAAGCATGTTCCATCGGTGCTGTTCTCGCGCCGCGCTCGTACGCGTATGTGATAGAGGTCGGCTTCCATCCGGGCGTCACCGACAACGTAGGAAGGACCGCACAACAGACGGCGGAAGATTGCCTCGGACGAAAGTTCAAGGAGGGCGAAGGAGTATATTCTTCGGTGTTTATTTTTCTCATCGGGAAAATCACCACGCCGGAGGCAGAAGGAATGGCGCGCGAACTGCACAACCCGCTCATCGAGCGTGTGCGTGTCATGTCTGCGAAGGAGGCAAAAAAGGGGATTCCCATCGTCGCGCCGAAGGTGCATCTGCATGAACACATCGCGACGGACGAGATCGATTTGAACGTGGACGATGCCGAGCTCGCGCGCATCGGCAAAGAGGGGATCGCGAATGCCGACGGAACCCGGCGCGGCCCGCTCGCGCTCTCGTTTTCCGCGATGAAGCTCATTCGCGACCATTTCAAGAAGCTCGGCAGGAACCCGACCGACATCGAGCTCGAATCGCTCGCGCAGACGTGGTCGGAGCACTGCAAGCACACCATCTTCGCCGATCCTTTGGACGAAGTGAGCGAGGGCATCTATCGCCGCTACATCAAAGGCGCCACGCGCGCCATCCGCGAGAAGAAAGGCAAAAAGGATTTCTGCGTCTCCGTTTTCACCGATAATTCCGGCGGCATCGCGTTCGACGAGAAATATCTCGTTACGCACAAAGTCGAGACGCACAACTCTCCCTCCGCGCTCGATCCGTTCGGCGGCGCCATCACGGGTATCGTCGGCGTGAATCGCGATACGCTCGGATTCGGCATGGGAGCGAAGCCCATCGCGAACGTATACGGATTCTGCGTGGCGGATCCGACCGACGAGACCGAACTCTTTCGCGACCGCGCGAAAGAGCAGCCGCTTCTCCCCGCACGCCGCATTCTCGAAGGGGTCGTGCGCGGCGTGAACGCCGGGGGCAACCAGAGCGGCATCCCGACGCCTCTCGGATTCGTCGCCGTCGACCCGCGATATCGCGGCAAGCCCCTCGTCTTCGCAGGCACGGTCGGACTCATTCCCCGCACGAATAAGGGCAAGAAATTATACGAGAAGCATGCGCGGCCGGGCGATTATATCGTGATGATCGGAGGGCGCGTCGGGCTCGACGGCATACACGGCGCCACATTCTCATCGGAAGCGCTCGCATCGGGGAGCCCCGCGACGGCCGTGCAGATCGGCGACCCCATCACGCAGAAGAAACTCTCGGACGCGCTCATCCGCGAGGCGCGCGATCGCGCGCTCTACACGAGCATCACCGACAACGGCGCGGGCGGGCTTTCGTGCTCGGTCGCCGAGATGGCGAAAGAGTGTGGCGGGTGCGTCGTCGACTTGGAGAAGGTCCCGCTCAAGTATCCTGGCCTCGCACCGTGGCAGATATGGATATCGGAATCGCAGGAGCGCATGACGCTTGCCGTGCCGAAAAAGAATTGGCTTGCGCTGAAGAAACTCTTCGAGCGATACGATGTCGAGGCGACGCGCATCGGCGAGTTCACCGGCATCGACTCCTGCATCGTGCGGTACAAGGGCAAAAGAATCATGGACATGAACATGGCGTTCCTCCACGACGGGCGTCCCATCGAAGCGCAGAAAGGCACATGCGTTTTCTGCACGCACCAAGAGCCGGCAGAGGAGGCGCGCGGCAGCATCGCGCGCGCGTTCGAAGATATCGTCGCGCGTCCGAACGTCGGCGGTATTTCCGCGATATCGCAGCAATACGACCACGAAGTGCAGGCGGCGTCCGTCACGAAGCCCCTGCAGGGGCGCGGACGGGTGAACGCCGATGCGGGAGTGTTGCGGCCTGTTCGGAGTTCACCCCGCGGCATCGTCCTCTCGCAAGGGTATTGCCCGTGGTACTCCGACATCGACACGTACGCGATGGCCGCCGCGGCCATCGACACCGCAGTTCGCAATGCGATCTGCGCCGGCGCGTCGCGTGAGTATCTCGCCATCCTCGACAATTTTTGCTGGTCGAGCTCGAACACGCCGGAGCGTCTCTATGAACTGAAGCGCGCGGCGCGCGCGTGCTTCGATGTCGCGACGGCATACGGCACGCCGTTCATCTCGGGAAAAGATTCGATGTTCAATGATTTTCGCGGCTTCACGGCGCACGGCGAGCCCATCCACATTGCCGCGCCTCCCACGCTCCTCATCTCCGCCATCGGTGTTATCCCGGATGTCTCGCGCGCCGTCACGCTCGACTTGAAATTTCCCGGCGACATTCTCTACCTCCTCGGTGAAACGAACGACGAGCTCGGCGCCTCGGAATATTTCGCGTGGCTCTCCGAGAAAGAGGGGAAAGCGCTTGTCGGGAATGCGGTGCCGAAAGTGGATGTACGCAAGAACGCCGCCCTCTACGACGCGCTTTCGAGGGCGATTAAGCGCGGGCTCATTGCCTCTGCGATAGGGGTCGGACGCGGCGGGCTGGCCGTGGCGCTCGCGAAGACCACCGTGGCGGGTCAGCTTGGCGCCGATATTTCCCTCAAAAATATTTCCGGCACGGCGAAACGCGCCGACAGCATTCTCTTTTCGGAATCGCAGGGGCGCGTACTCGTCTCGGTGCGCCCGGAGGCGCAGAAAGGATTCGAGAGCATCATGCGAAAAATCCCGCACGTTCGTATCGGCAAGGCGGTCAAGAAGCCCACCCTCGACGTCAAACTTCCCGGCGCTTCCGTAAAGATGCCGCTTTTGAAACTGACGGCCGCGTACCGCCGCACATTCAAGGACCTATGAGAAAACCGCACGCCATCATTTTCTCCGGATACGGCCTCAACTGCGAGGATGAGACCGCGTTCGCGTTCGAGAAAGCAGGGGCCACCGCCGACATCATCCATATCAACGACCTGATTAAGAGTCCCGCGCTTTTGAAACAGGCGCAAATAGCCGCATTTCCGGGCGGCTTCTCATACGGCGACGACACGGGCTCCGGTAAGGCATACGCGAATCGCGTAAAAGAGCATCTCGGGAAACAACTTCAGGATTTTCTCTCGCGCGACACGCTCATGATAGGGATTTGCAACGGCTTCCAAATCATAACTGCCGCGGGAATCTTGCCCGGAGCGCTCATTGCGAACGATTCGGCCCGCTACATCTGCCGATGGGTCGATGTGGAGGTGAAGAACGACAGTCCGTGGCTCGCCGGCATCAAATCGCTCTCGCTCCCGATAGCGCACGGGGAAGGAAAGTACTATGCGCCGGAAAAGACGCTCGCAAAATTGAAGAAGGATGGCGCAATGGCGCTCCGGTACGTCGCAGGCGAGACGGCGAAACATTTCAACCTGCCCGCGAACCCGAACGGTTCGCTTGAGAACATCGCGGGCGTCACCGGCTACGAGGGCCGCGTCTTGGGACTCATGCCGCATCCCGAACGCGCGGTCTCATTCACGCACCTGCCGCATTGGACGTATCTCAAAGAACGTTTCATCCGGGAAAAAAGGAAACTTCCTTCGGAAGGCCCGGGGCTGCAGATATTCAAGAATGCTGTGCGGTACTTTACATCATCATGATCAAACTCGTCGTCTTCGATTGGAACGGTGTCCTCATTGCGGATGCCCAGGCATGCACGGAGATAGTGAGTCTCGTTCTCCAGAAATATGGGCGACCTGCGATAGACCTGAAGACATATCAGAATGTCTACGAAGTACCGATCAAGAACATGTACCGCAAACTCGGCTTCACCGGAGCGGAGATCGCACGCGAAGGCATGCACATACAGGATATATTTCACGAACACTACGAGCCGCGGATCGCGCACGTGCGGACGCGTACTGGTGCGCGCCGACTTTTGAAATGGCTGTCCGAGGAGAACATCGAGTGCGTCATATTCAGCAATCACACCATCGACGGCGTGCGACACCAGCTCGAACGCCTGAAGATCGGCTCGTATTTTTCGCACGTTCTCGCGAATGACAAGTATCAAGCGATGAACGGGCAAACCAAGGGCGACAGGTTGAAGAACTTCTTGGCGGATCGGCCGTTGAAGAAAGAAGAGGCACTCATCATCGGCGATTCGGCGGAAGAAGTGGTGATAGGGAAGCGTCTGGGCCTGGCTACCGTCGCAATCACGGGAGGGTATTCATCAGCGGCGCGTTTGAAGGAAGCGAAACCGGACTATCTGATACACAATCTCATCGACATGATAGATATTATTAAAGAGGTATAATAGTTATATGAAACCGCAGGTCGGCATCATCATGGGTTCGGATTCGGACCTGCCGGTCATGCAGGAGGCGCTTAAGGTCCTTGAAGAATTCGGGATTGGGTACGAAGTGCACGTCATGTCGGCGCACCGCACGCCTGAAGCAGTCGTCGAGTATGTGAAGAAGAGCGAAGCAAGCGGATACAAAATATTCATCTGCAGCGCCGGAATGTCGGCACACCTTGCGGGAGTCGTTGCGGCGCACACCGCGCTCCCGGTCATCGGCGTGCCTATGGGCAAATCTGCGGCGGGCGTTGATGCCCTTTTCTCGACGGTGCAGATGCCGCCGGGGATTCCCGTCGCGACCGTCGCCATCAACGGGGCGAAAAATGCCGGGATTCTCGCGGCCCAGATCATCGGGGCAGGGGATGCGGGCGCGCAGAGAGCAGTACGCGCCTTCAAAGAAAAGTTGGCCGCAGATGTTTCTGCGAAAAATGCGAAACTGCAGGAAAAAGGCTTCAAGAAATATTTGGAGGAAAGCGGACTGATATGACGGAGAAAAGCGCGTACGCAAGAGCGGGCGTCGATTACTCCCTCATGGAGCCCTTCAAGCGGGCGATGATAGAAACGGGCAGGAAGACCCTCAAGTTCCCGAACCGTCGCGACGTGTATATCGCAGAAGACGTCACGCACTCGCACGGTGCGGTCTTCGAATACCGCGGCGCGAAGGAGCACATGTGGGCGCAGACGCAGGAAGGCCTCGGCAACAAGAACTGGATCGCCGAGTGGATGTATCAGAACAGCGGCACGGGGAAAACCTACTACGATGCGATCGGCATCGACGCCGCGCTCATGATCGTGAACGACCTCATCGCGCAGGGCGCCATGCCCGCCGTCTTCACCGACCACATCGACGTGGGCGAAAGTTCCTGGTTCAACGACGAGAAACGCAGTCGCGATCTCGCGCGCGGATTCCTCCAGATCTGCGAAGAAGTCGGCATGGCGCTCCCTGCAGGCGAGACCGCGACCTTGAAATACCTCGTCCGCTCGGAACAGCCGGTCCTTGTTGCGCCAGCTCTTTCCGGGTCGGTGACCGGCATTATCGCGCCCAAGAGCCGCCTCGTGACCGGGATAAAGCTCGCGCCCGGCGACGCGATCATCGGCGTCGCGTCTTCGGGGCTCCACGCCAACGGCGTCTCGCTCATCATCAAGCGCGCGCTCGCGCTTCCCGAACAATTCAATACAAGGCTCCCCAACGGGAAGATGCTTGGTGAGGAAGCTCTCATCCCTACCCGTTCGTACGTCGCGCTCGTCGAGGCCCTGCTCGACGCCGAGATCGATATCCACGCGCTCCTGCCGGGGACCGGCGATGGCGTGGGCAAGGTCGCGTTCGACTCGCGCAAGGCGACGTACCGCATCACCGACTGGCCGGAGGTCCCGGAGATCTTTCGGTTCATGCGCGAAGGCGGTCTTGACCTCAAGGATTGTCTCAAGACCTTCAACTGGGGTGTCGGGTACTATGTCTTCGTTCCTAAATCGGAAGTGGAGCGCACGCTCGCGGTGGGGAAAAAGGCGGGCTACGAAGTGCTCCAAGTGGGTGTTGTCGAGGAGGGCGAGCGGCAAGTCATCTTCGAACCGGAGAACATTATCCTTCCGCCGCCCGGTGCATGAGTATGGAGACCGACATCTTACGCGCGACGGATTTCCCTTGGCTCGGGAAGAAGTACACCGGCAAGGTGCGCGACGTGTATGACCTGCCTGCGCAGGCAGGGCAGAAAGACCGGCTCATTCTTATCTCGACCGACCGCCATTCGTCTTTCGACCGCATCATCGCGCACATCCCGTGGAAGGGGCAGGTGCTGAATCAGGTGAGCGCGTGGTGGTTCGATAAGACGAAAGACATCATTCCGAATCACGTACTCGCCGTGCCCGATCCGAATGTGACGGTCGCGAAAAAATGCACGGCGGTGCCGGTGGAAGCGGTTATGCGCGGATACCTGACAGGCGTGACCGGCACCTCGATTTGGACCAGGTATTCGGCCGGCGAGCGGACGTTCGGCGATCTCACGCTTCCGGACGGCATGAAGAAAAATCAGAAATTGCCGCATCCGATCTTCGACCCGACGACCAAAGAAGAGAAGCATGACCGCACGCTCACGTCCGCCGAGATGGTCGCCGAAGGATTCATCACGCAGGAGCGTTTCGACGAAGTGAAAGCGGCCGCGCTCGCGCTTTTCGCCCGCGGCCAGGAGATTGCGGCCCGCAACGGGCTCATCCTCGTCGATACGAAGTATGAATTCGGGACGGACGAGAATGGACAGCTTCTGCTTATCGACGAGATACATACGCCGGATTCCTCCCGTTGGTGGATGAAAGATTCGTATGCGGCGCGATCCGCCGCAGGACAAGAACCGGAATACTTCGACAAAGAATTTTTGCGCCTGTGGTTCAGAGAACACTGCGATCCCTATAAGGATGCTACACTTCCCGAAGCGCCCGCCGAGATGGTCGAGGAAATGTCGCGCCGCTACATAAAAATGTACGAACAGATCACCGGTATGAAATTCGAGCGAGGTGAGACACCCGTCCTCCCGCGCATCGAACGCAATCTGAAACAATATGCCCTTTGAACCATTGACCGCAGTAAGTTCCGTTGATGGGCGCTACCATGACACGGCCGCGGCATTGTCGGAATATTTTAGCGAATACGGCCTCATCCATAAGCGGCTCATCGTTGAATGCGAGTATCTGATAGCGCTTTCCGAAACACCCGGCGTCGGCATGCGGGAATTGTCCAACGAAGAAAAGAAATTCCTTCATGAACTGCCGAACATCACCATCGAGGATGCGCAGACGGTAAAGAAAATCGAAAAAGAGGGCCTGCCTGCGCAGGCAGGATATGAAGGCATTCCCGCGACGAATCATGACGTAAAAGCCGTCGAATATTTCCTGAAGAAGAAGCTCACGGGCACGTCGCTCAAGGACGTTTCCGAATGGGTGCATTTCGGGCTTACGTCCGAGGATGTGAATAGTATCGCGCACGGATTCGCTCTGCGTGCTTCATTGCAGGAGGTTATGGTGCCAGCGCTCGAAGAGATACTAAAAGGATTAGAAGAGATTGCGAAGAATCATGCATCGACGTCAATGCTCGCGCGCACGCACGGACAGCCCGCTTCTCCCACGACGTTCGGCAAAGAGATGCGCGTGTTCGAGGTACGGCTCGCGCGCCAACTCGAACAGTTGCAGGCGCGTACGATTCTTGTGAAATTCGGCGGCGCGACGGGAAATTTCAACGCGCATGTCGCCGCCGCGCCGGATATGGACTGGCCGGCATTCGCCAAGAAATTCGTCGAAAGATTGAATGAGGGTTACGTCATCAAGCTCGAACTCAATCCGACCACGACGCAGATAGAGCCGCACGACACCTACGCGGAACTTTTTGATAACTTGCGGCGCGCGAACACCATCCTCATCGATTTCGCGCAGGACATGTGGCGTTACATCAGCGACGGCTGGGTCGCGCAGAAGCCGAAAGCAGGGGAGGTGGGTTCTTCGGCGATGCCGCACAAGGTGAACCCCATCGATTTCGAGAACGCGGAAGGGAATTTCGGCGTGGCCAATGCCTTGTTCGAGCACTTCTCGCGCAAGCTCCCCATCTCGCGCCTTCAGCGCGACCTCTCGGATTCCACCGTGGAGCGCGCATTCGGCACGGCGTTCGCGCACGCACTCATCGGCTACAAGGCGCTCGTGCGCGGCTTAGGGAAAGTGAGCGTGAACGAACAGGCGATGCTCGCAGACCTTCAAGCGCATCCCGAAGTGCTCGCGGAGGCATTCCAAACGGTACTCCGCCGGGAGGGTGTTGAGGTGCCCTACGAAAAACTGAAAGAACTCACGCGCGGCAAGCAGGTCACGCTCGCGGATTTCGCCGTGTTCATCGACGGACTCTCCGTAAGCGACGAAGTGAAGAAACGCCTCAAGGCGCTCCGGCCGGAGAATTATATCGGATTGGCAGCTGAGGTTTCGAAATAAGAATGTGTAGAACCTAACCCGCCCTTAAGGGTTTTCTGGTCTGGTCTCCTCTCTCTTGCTGAGATATAGCTCGATGGTGGCAATGTCAGAGGGGAATATTGGGAGGTTGAACCTACGTCGATCTTCAATTTTACAAACCTCTTCAGCAAGCCGCTTCAAACTAAACGTCGACTTTCTCCCCTTCACCCGCTCCACCTCCTTTCGAGCCACTTGATCCAACGACCTCCCAAACTTGTCGAACAGCCTGAGAGCGATCCCATCAACTCGTCGTTGCATCTCTAGTTCGGCAACTTCAGCCGGCATTCGTGTGATCTTGCTCTGCGGAAATAGTATTACCTTTCCTTTTTCGTTGCCCTCCTTCATACGAACGATTATAGCAGGTGCCTACTGCCGCAAGCCGAGGCCCGTGCGGATGAAGTATAAGTTTATAGCAATAAGTACAGCAATGAGTGCGGCGAGCACGCCGACGCTCACCGCGAGCGAGATGTCAGAAAATCCCATGAATCCTGCGCGAAAGCCGTTGATGAGATAGAAAATCGGGTCCGCGAACGTGAGCTTTTGCCAGAGGGAGGGGAGCGCTTGCGCGGAATAAAAGACGCCGCCGAGATACACGAGCGGGGTCAGGACGAACGTCGGCACTATCGTTATGCCGTCGAAACTCTTGGCATAGATGCCGTTCACGAGCCCGGCGAGTGAGAAGAGGAGCGAGGAAAGGATGAGGAAGAGGAGGATGATGAACGGATGCGTGAAGGGAAGCGGCGAGAAGAATGCGGCAACAACGATGACGAGGAGCCCGATGGTTATTCCCCGCACCATGCCTCCGGCGACGTATCCGGCGATGAAAACCCACGGCGGCGTCGGCGATACGAGGATCTCGTCGATGTTGCGCGCGAAGAATTTCGCCTGGAAGAACGTGGTCGCCACATTGGAGAAAGAATTCGTGACGACGGCGAGCATGACAAGACCTGGCACGACGAAGGTGATATACGGGTGCCCGCCGATATCTCCTATCCGTGCGCCCAAGACCTTCCCGAACACCAGAAAGTAGAGAACGGAAGTGATGATCGAAGGCAAGAATGTCTGCGGCCAGATACGGAAGATACGCACGACGTCTTTGCGCACGATAGTGTAGAACGATGTCCACATCTGGAAAGGGGTCATACGTTGCTATTTTCGCTCGTAAGTTTAAGAAACACTTCTTCGAGCCGTCCGCCGCGGTAGCCGTCCGCCGGTCTTGTGTCGTCGTGGAGCGCGAGAACTTCTTCCATCGTGCCTGATGCGGCAATCTCGCCTTTATTGATGATGGCGACGTGTTTGCAGAGCTGCTCGGCTTCCTCCAGATAATGCGTTGTCAGAAGTATCGTGAGGCCTCTCTCCGTAAGCGTTTTCAGATAATCCCACATGCTGCGGCGCAGTTCGACGTCTACTCCCGCCGTCGGCTCGTCAAGGATGAGAAAGCGCGGTTTGTGTATCAAAGCGCGTGCGATCAAAAGCCGGCGCTTCATCCCGCCTGAAAGGGTCCACCCGGTCATGTCTCTTTTTTCCTGAAGACCCAGGTCTTTTAACAGCTGGTCTGCATAGGGGATCGCTTCTTTACGGGGTATCCCGTAATAACCGGCTTGGTTGACGACGACATCGATACATTTCTCGAAAGGATTGAAATTAATTTCCTGGGGCACGACGCCTATATACGTACGGGCAATTTCCGATTCTTTTTCTATATCATGGCCAAATACTTTCACTGAACCGGCAGTCTTGTTAACGAGTCCGGTAACGACACCGATGATGGTCGTTTTCCCGGCCCCGTTGGGTCCCAGAAGCGCGAAAAAATCGCCTTCAGGGACTTCGAGCGACACGCCTTTGAGCGCCTGAACTCCGTTGGAGTAGGTTTTCTTCAGGTCGCGTATGGAGAGCGCGTGTATTTTCACAGGAGGACAGTTTATCACATCACGCGCTGATGAAGGCGAGCAGCTCGTCGCGCGAGCGTTCCATCGTTGACTGGTCGCGTGATTCCACGATGAGGCGGATCAAGGGTTCGGTGTTGGAGAGCCGGATGTTGAACCAATAGTCGGGGTACTCGACGCTCAATCCGTCGATGGTACTCTGCGCGCCGTCGGCGTACTTCTTTTTGATATCCTCCAGCTTGGCAAGCCCCCGCTCGCGGTTTTCGAGGCGCGTATTTATCTCTCCGGAATTGAAATATTTCTTGTGCGGCGCGACGAGCTGTGACAGCGGCGCGTTCTGCTCCGAGAGGAACGCGAGGAATTTATACACGAGAATGACCGGCGCCTCGAAACTGCCGTAGGGGAGTTTGTAAAAGTAATGTCCCGACGATTCTCCGCCGAATATCGCATCCTCCGCTATCATCTTTTCCTTGATGAGCGAGTGGCCCACGGGGGCGAGAATTGCACGGCCGCCTGCTTCCTCAATGAGGTCTTTCGTGATCCTGCCCGGACGTACGTCATAGACGATTTTCGCATTCGGGTGCGCCCGTAGTTCTATTTGCGCCATGATGCCGCGCAGTATTTCCTGCGCGACGGCCTCACCGCGTTCGTCGAAGAAGAAATAACGGTCGCCGTCGCCGTCGGGTGCAATGCCGAGATCGCAACGCTCGTCTGCGATTTTCTTGCGCACGTCAGCGGTGTTCTCTGGAATCATGGGATCGGCGGGATGCGCGGGGAACGTACCGTCGGGGATTTCATTCATCCATATGACCTCGCATGGAAGATGCCCGAAAAGTTCTTTTAAGTCGAACGCTCCCATGCCGTTTGCGGTATCAATGGCGATCTTGAACGGCTTGATCGCACCTTCGGCGGCCCCGGCTTCTTTTAGCTGGTCTTCGACCGCCGTTTTCGCCATATCCGAACGGTCCGCAAGAACCCCCCGAGGGCCGATAGGCAGGAACGCGTCACGTTCGACGATATCGCGAATTTCATGCATGCCGCTGTCGCGGCTTACGGGAATCGCGTTCGCACGCACCAATTTGAACCCGTTCCACTCCTTCGGGTTATGCGACGCGGACACCATCATGCCGCCGTCGTAGCGGAAGCGCGCGACCGCGAAGTAGAATGTCGGCGTCGAGACGAGCCCGATGTCATCCACGTCGACGCCGCTATCGAGAATGCCCTCGATAAGGCGCGCCTTGAGTTCCGGGCTCGAGAGACGCGCATCGCTTCCGACTGCGACGCGGAGTTCCTTTCCCCCCGTTTCACTCAGCCGCAGCGTCGCGTATGCGCGGCCTATCGCGTAGGCGCCGTCGGCGTTCAATTGATCCGGGTAAATGCCGCGGATATCGTACGCTTTGAATATCGAAGGTTCGATGCGCATCAGAGGTCTTTGAGCGGCTGGGGGCCGATATAGTCTTCTTTGCCGATCGGAACGCCGTTCTTGCGGAGTATTGAATACGCGGTCACGACGTGGAAGTAAAAATTTGGCATAAGATAGCCGGTCGCGTAGTCGAATGCGCGGATGTATTTGCCGGGGAAGTAGCGCTGTTCTATTGTGCGTTCTTCCTGTCCTGCGACCTGTTCAGGCGAGATCGTTTCAAGGAATTCGATCGCCTTCTCGATGCGCGCTTTGAGTTCCGCGATCGTTTTTTCCGTATCTTCGAATTTCGGCGGCTCGATGCCCGCGAGCCGCGCCGCACCGCCTTTTGCATTGTCGGTCGCTATCTGGACTTGCTGGACGAGAGGGAACTGGTCGAAGATGATGCGGTCCGAGAGGAGCGCTTCCTCGAAATTCCGGCGCGGCGTCCTCTTCGATTCCGCGTACCACGCCGCCTTATCAAGTATCGCAGAGAGTGCCGTGAGCGCCTTCATCATGGGCGGTATGGTGATGGTGTAAAGATTCGTCTCCTGCATACACTTTCGTACATTACTTCGTGATCTGTTTTTCCCAATATCGCGCCGAGGCGTCCACGTACTGCGCGACGCGGCGTTCCGCCGCCGCCGCGAACCGCAGTTTCATCTGCTCGCACTCGCTCTCGGGGCACCCGCGCGAGAACCAGGATTCAAGTTCTCGCACTTGCTCCGAATTTGAGAGCGTCAGCCGCCGGCCTTTGGCCGCCGCGCGCAGGATCGTGGGGCCTCCGATATCCGTCTTTTCAATGACATCCGCGGGCGTGGCGTTCGGATCCGCGATCGTATCCTCAAGCGGGTAGAGCGTCACATAGACGAGGTCGATACGCAGGATCCGCAGGCGCTCGAGTTCTTTGAAATCATCGTCCGTCGCAGCGAGAAGGCCCGCATGTATCTCGCGCGACAAGGTGACGACGCGATGCCCGAGGATCGGAGGCCCGACGATGCCGGCGACGTCGGTGCAGGGAATGCCGTGCTCTTTGAAATACGAAGTCGTTCCGGCGGAGCCGAGGAGCGTCCAGCCGGCTCCGACAAGCAGCTTCCCGAGCCGCAGGAGCGGTTCGTCTTTCGCATACGACGACACAAGCGCGGTTTTCACAGTCGCATTCTATCATGCGCTCCGCAGCCGAGAAATTCCTCGGGCTACAGGTCTAATCCTTTGATGAAATCTCTGAAGTCGCCGTTCAGGTCTTTGTGCTTCAGGCCGAACTCGACGACGGTCTTCAGGTAGTCGAGCTTGTTGCCGGTGTCGTAGTACTTGCCGTTCTTGATCTCGACCGCGTGCACGTCCTGTTCGCGGGCGAGTGCGGAGATGGCATCCACGAGCCAGAGCTCGCCGTTCTTGCCGACGGGCGTCTCCGCGAGAATGTCGAACAGGCGCGGCGGCATGATATACGCGCCGTGCGCGGCGAGGTTGGAGGGTGCCTCGCCCGGCTTCGGTTTCTCTACGATACGATTGATCTTGAATACGCCGGGGCTTACGTCGGACACGTCGGCGATGCCGTACTTGCCGACCGATTCTTCGGGTACGCGCACAGCCGAGATGTTCGGGATACCTGTCCTTTCCCACACGTCGATCATCTGCTTCAGGCGCGGCGGTTCCGAATGGATAAACTCATCACCCCACAGGATGGCGAACGGCTCGTCGCCGACGACGCTCCGGGCGTTTAAGACCGGCGTGCCGTTCCCGTAGGGGCCTTTCTGCCGCAGGTAGACGAAATTCGCCATGTCGGCGATATGCGCCACTTCCGCGGCTTGTTCGGTCTTCCCGGCCTCGAGCAACCGCTTCTCGAGCTCGTACGGATAGTCGAAGTGGTCCTCGATGCTGCGCTTGTTCCAGCCGGTGACGATGATGATCTCTTCGATGCCGGACGCGACTGCTTCCTCCACGACGTACTGGATGATGGGCTTGTCAACGATGGGGAGCATCTCCTTGGGCATCGCTTTCGTCGCCGGCAAGAATCGAGTGCCCAGCCCGGCTGCAGGGATCACGGCTTTCCTCACTTTTTTCGACATTGTCCGCATAGTATCAGGCGGCGGATAAAATGACGAGGACGTTCTGTGCAGAGGCGGGAAGTGGATATCTCACTGGCGCGCCGGAAGGAGGGGCTTCATACTTATGCAACTAGGTGGTCGAGTTACCAGCCAACACTTCTTCCCATATGAAATTACACGGCGTCGCATTCGTTCTCCTTGCCGTCGGTGGATTGAATTGGGGTCTCGTCGGTCTCGGGGATTTCTTCGGCGGCAACTGGAATGTCGTCAACATGATCCTCGGTTCGTGGCCGGTGGTCGAGGCGCTCGTATACGTCCTCGTCGGCCTCTCGGCGGTCTATGAGATCGCCACGCACAAGGCAAATTGCCGCGCGTGCGGTTCAGGAGCGTCAATGTAGTTCGACTGCATTTTTGAGGCACGCCGCTCTTTTCGGAGCGGCGTGCCTGTTTTCGCATCTGGCTTTAGCTGAAGGCCAAATTGTAGATGAGCCAAAGATTCAAAGCGGTAATGATCACGGCCAGGAAGAAGGCGACGACCTTGAGCCATGTCGGATTCACGAAGTCTCCCATCCGCTTCCGGCTGCTCGTGAACATGACGAGCGGGATGACGGCGAAGGGCAATTGGATGCTCAAGACCACCTGGCTCAAGATGAGAAGCTTGCCCACGCCGAAGTCCTTGAAAAAGATGATGACCGCGAGCGCGGGGATGATCGCGAGTCCTCGCGTCATGAGCCGCTGGATCCACGGCGCCATCCTCAGATTAAGGAATCCTTCCATGATGATCTGCCCGGTCAAGGTACCGGTGAGGGTGGAGTTTTGGCCGGAGGCGAGGAGCGCAAGCGCGAATACGATGCTCGCGAGCCCGGTCCCCAGAAGCGGCGAGAGGAGAAGGTACGCCTGGTCGATGTCGTTCACGTCCGTGTGGCCGGAGAAGTGGAAGACCGACGCGGACACGATGAGGATGGCCGAGTTCACGAAGAATGCGCCCATGAGCGCTATCACCGTATCGATGGTCGCGAATTTGACCGCCTCTTTCTTTCCTGCCGCGTCGCGCTCGTAGCGGCGGGTCTGGACGATAGACGAGTGGAGGAACAGATTGTGCGGCATGACGGTGGCGCCCATGATGCCGAGCGCGATGTAGAGCATCTCCTTGTCGGTGAAGATGGCGGCGGTGGGGATGAATCCGGCGAGGACGGCCGCGATCTCCGGTCTCGAGAGCAGTATCTCGAGTCCGAAGGCGAGCACGATCGTCCCGATCAAGGCGACGATGAGCGCCTCGAGATAGCGGAACCCTTTCTTCTGCAGCATCAAAATGAGGAGCACGTCAGCTGCCGTGATGACGACGCCGATGGCGAGCGGGATGTGGAAGAGCAGGTTAAGCGCGATCGCCGAGCCGATGACTTCCGCGAGGTCGCACGCGATGATCATGATCTGCGCCATGACCCAGAGCGCGATGCGCACGGGTTTGCGATAGCTGTCGCGGCAGGCCTGCGCCAGGTCCCTGCCGGTCGCGATGCCGAGCTTGAGCGCCAGGTGCTGAAGCAATATCGCCATTGCGTTCGAGATGAGGATGACGAAGAGAAGCGCGTAGCCGAAGCGCGCCCCGCCTGCGAGGTCGGTCGCCCAGTTGCCCGGGTCCATGTAGCCGACGGCGACGAGGTACCCCGGGCCCGAGAACGCGAGAAGTTTCCGGAAAAATGACGCACCGGCAGGCACGTGCACGGTGCTGTGTACTTCCGAAAGGCTCTTCCGTTCGTCGTCTATATATGCGCCTGCATTCATACTGTCAGTTCGAGTTGGGGATGGGCATGCCGTGTGGGTCCCTGCGGGGGTTCCCAAGGAAACGCGCGAGTTTCTTTGCCGCCTCGTCGCTCAATGCATGTTCGAGCGCGTGCGCTTCATCGTGGACTTTCGATTTCGGCATTTTGAGAATGGAGTGGAGGAACACTTCGATGATGCGATGCTTGCGGGTGACCGAACGTGCGGCTTTTCGTCCGCGCGGCGTGAGGCGTATCGAGGAATACGTGCTGTCGACGACAAAGCCGTCATGCATGAGCTCTTTCAAGCGCTCCGAGACGGTCGATTTGCTCAAGCGCAGATAACGGGCGATTTTCGTGGTGCCCACGCGTCCGGCCTCTTCTTCGAGGCGCAGAATGGCGCGGAGGTAGTCCTCGCGCCGGGGGCTGATAGAGGAGTGGTGCATACAAATGTTCGTACGCACGAACATTATCAGATACTACACAGGGTGTCAATCGAGGTGGGGAAGTGAAATATGAGAAAAAGAAAGGCCGCCGCGATACGCCGCGACGGCCCTGCACGAGGAACGGGTCTCATGCGACCCTGGTCACTTCGGCGGTGCGATGTCGATGACGAGATGAACGGTCGTCCCCTCGGCTTGTACGCTGCAGGTCGGCTTCTGCGCGAGGACTAGCTCGATCTCCTCTTCACTGCACGACATTTCCAACTGCCCACCCGTCTTGTGCCAGCGAATGCCGGTGCTGACCAGCACGAACCCCTCAGCGAGTCGCCGCCTGATCGCAGCAGCCACAGCTTCCCGGCTCGGCGTTTGTTGTTGCGCAATCGTGATGCTGTTCATCTCCCGCTCCTCAACGATCAATGCCAACGAAAAAGCCCCCTGGTTGGGGCCTTTATCGCTAGCGGTTTCTGAAACTTATCCGCGCGCGCAGGCCCCCCTCTTATCGAGGACGACGACTACGAGCTGGATAAGCGTTTGTGAAGCTTTTCGCTCCATCTATTAACCCTAACAAACCCCCGGAAACCGTCAAGCCGCTCCGGGTGAGGGGACTTGCGCGAGAAGAGGAATTGTTGTATCATTTAAGAGTTAAGTTCGTGCTTCGGTCAATTAATGTCGATTTTTAGCCATATTCTAACGCATTCGTATTTATGAACCGAGTCAGACTGGTGTCCGTACTCATAGCCGCCACGATTTTCTCCGCTCAAGCGGCGTTGGCGCAGACGTATTCCGTCGTTGGAGGGGGAACGATTACTCCCGTCGCCGCTTCCGGTTGCGCGAACCTCGGGTATGACCTCTCGAAGGGTTCGCGCGGCTCCGATGTCTCGGTGCTTCAGAGTTTTCTCGTCGGCCGGAACTATCCCGGCTCGGGCTCGTGGATGATCAGCGGTTATTTCGGCGCAGCGACGCGGCAGGCGGTGTTGAATTTCCAGACAGAGCAGGGAATCGCGCAAACAGGCATCGCCGACACGCAGACGCGCGCGGCGATCCAGAATATTTCATGCGCAGTCGCGCCGACTACGTCTTCTTACTCGTACGTGAGTGCGCCCGTACTCGCAGCAACCCCTGTCTATAGCACCATTCCTTCCATCACCTCGCTCTCGGTTTCCGCAGGCGGAGTGGGAACGTCGGTCACTATCTACGGGACCGGTTTCGATGCGAATTACAACAGCGTCTATTTCGGGAGCATTCCCGTCGACGGGACGTTCGCCTCGAACGGCTCCTCCATCACGTTCACCGTACCCGTGACGTATCCCTCGAACACGGTCAACTGCGGCAGGTTCTCCTGCTTGTCCACGCAATACCTCGGTTCGGGGACGTACCCCGTGCATGTCGCGAACACGCGCGGCATCAGCAACAGCCTGCCCTTCACGATTCTCGGGGAAGATCCCGTCGGATGCGCGGTCTACGGCCTCTCCGGCGTCTGCTCGTACGGTTTCGGCTCATACAGCACCTTCGGGAGCGCGACCATAAACGCCATTTCTCCGATGACTGGCGCGGTGGGCTCCTCGGTGACCGTCGTCGGCTCCGGGTTCACTCGCCGGAACAACACGGTGCACTTCGGCTCGGGCCTCATCACGGGACTCACGTCGAACGACGGCAATTCGCTCTCGTTCATCGTACCCTCGACGCTCACGGGCTACGGCTCGCAGACACTCTCGCTTGGCGTGTACGGCATCTCCGTCACCAATGAGAACGGAGCGACGAGCAACACGATCCCGTTCACGCTCACGTCGCTCGCGGGTTCCGGGAGCGGCGCGATCCCTCCGACTGTCCAAAGCGTGAGCGGCCCGACATTGCTCGCGGCGAACACGCTGGGGACATGGACGGTCACGGTGAACAACCAGAGCAACTTGAGCGCGTGGATATCCGTGCGCTGGGGCGATGAAGGTGCAGCGGGAACTGCGTCGTACTCACAGCCCATCGTTTCGGGTGGTCGGCAGATACTGACCCTCTCGCACGCCTATCAGACGACCGGCACGCACTACGTCACGTTCACCGTGACGAACAGCGCGGGCGGAGAGAACTCTTCGGGTGCCACGGTCGCGGTGACGCCGTAAATCAAGTTTGGAAAGGAAAGAACCACGCGGGGCGCCTTTGGCGCCCCGCGTGGTTTGAGCGCCCAAAGTTATCCTCACAATTGCCGAAAACTCCCTCGACAAAACTCGAAAATATGCCATCATTTTTGGTATATCAGCTAGAGATGTCTTTTGCTCATGCTTAAAAAAATAGCGTTCGGCGGAGTCGGTCTAGTCCTCCTTGCCACTCCTTTATTCACGAGCGCGCTCACGGTTCAAGAACAAATCGCCGCGCTCATGACGCAGCTCACCCAGCTCCAACAGCAGATAACGGCGCTTTCCGCGTCGATTTCAAATACAACAACGAACAGTTCGAATTCTTCCGGCACAGCAGTGACGACATCGAACGTGACGCCGATGAACGTGGGCGATCTCGTGTGCGGTTCGGTAGCTCGCAGGCTATACCGCGGCTTGAACGGCGCGGACGTGACGGCCCTTCAGAACTTCCTCGTCGCGGTCGGGCTCCTGCCGTCTGGTTCGGCGAGCGGTTATTTCGGCTTCCAAACGGAAGGGGCGGTCCAACAATGGCAATCATCGCACGGCGTTGTTTCATCCGGCGATCCCGAGACGACCGGTTGGGGAGTCGTCGGTCCGCAGACGCTCATGGCGATGCAGGGCCCGAATTGTTCGGGCGGTTCGAGTGACGGCAGCGTAGGCAGTACAAGCACAACGAGCGGCACCCCAAACGTGCTGCCGACGCCGGCGCAAGGCCCTGCTCCGCTCACGGTCTCGTTCACCATTACCAATTCGCGCAGCACTGCCGATAATGGCATTTACTACACCATCACGTTCGGCGACGGAAATGCCGGAGGATTCCCGCGAACTTCGCCGTCCACGAGCTTATCTCACACTTATAGTTCGGCCGGAACATACACAGCCACGGTGAGTGAGGGCACACAGTGCTCTTCATGGGAATGCATCGGCCCCGTCACTGTCGTACGGAGTGTTGTGATCAGTGTAAGCGGAACATCTTCAAGCGGAGCGACCGTCAGCGGTTCTGTTTCAGGAAATGTCGTGAACATTACTTACATGAACCTGCCCTCAAACTCCTACATCCAGCTCATCAATCAGCAGACCGGCAATCCGAGTACACTTGCATCGACAGTGTCAGGCACCGGCAACACGGCAGTAAGCGCCGTCCTTGCGGGCACCTATTTTCTCCGAGTAAAGCAGTACGGGGTAGGCGTCGACCCGATAGTGGTCGAGAGTTCTTCATTCACCGTGGGCGGCACCTCGACCTCGGGTTCCACTCCCTCCGCTTCTCTTTCTCAATCAGCCGACACAACGGCCCCAGGAGGCACGTACACCGTATCCTGGGGTTCGGCGAATGCGGCCTCATGCAAGGTGACATACACCGGGCCCGACGGCGGGGGAACGATCTCAAGCGGTCCCACGAGCGGCTCGCAGGCGTTCACGACCGCGCTTGCGGGTACGTACACAGGAACAAACACCTGCACAAGCTCCGGGGGAGCGACGGCGGTTTCGTCGCCACTCGTTCACATAGTGACGGCGGCTGGCACGACTCCTTCTTCTGCCACGACTATCACGGGCTCGGGTTCGGTTGTTTCTGGAGTGGGGATCGTCACGGTCGTCTATGCGAATCTGCCCGCGAACTCATACATTCAGCTCATCAATCAACAAACCAGCAATGTGCAGACCATGCTCGTGCCGCTCGCTTCGGGAATCGGGAGCACCGCCGTGAATTCCGTCCCCGCAGGCACATACATTCTCCGGGTAAAGCAGTATGCAGTAGGGAGCGACCCCACGATCATTGAGAGCTCCTCGTTTACTGTAGGCAGTACGAGCGGAACAACGAGTACTACCAACACAACTAACACCACCAACACCACCAACACCGCAACCCCGAACTCCCAGCCGATCGTCTATACGGACGCGCCCTCGAACGTTACCTCCACCTCGGTCACTTTGAACGGCCGGGTGAATTCCGCCGGCACGACCGGCACCACCGGCTGGTTCCGTGCCGGCACGACCAATCCCGGCACCTGCAACGACACGTTCGGCACCCGCTCCAGCAACGACACTTCCTTTGCTGCCGGGTATCTCACGACCTCGTATTCGCTCGTCGTTTCCGCTCTCACCCCGAACACCACCTACTACTACTGCGCCATCGCGCAGAACCAGTTCGGAAAGACGTACGGCTCTGTTGTGTCGTTCACCACATCTTCGAGCAACACCACCACCACTGGCACTGCGGCCCCGAACTCCCAGCCGATCGTTCACACGAGCGCCGCCACCAACATCACCTCGTCCTCGGTCACTCTGAACGGCACGGTGAACTCGGCCGGCACGACCGGCACCACCGGCTGGTTCCGCGCAGGCACGACCAATCCCGGGACCTGCAACGATACGTTCGGCGTTCGCTCAAGCGCGAGCACTGATACCTCGTTCACCGCCGGGTACCTGACGACGTCGTACTCACTCGTGGTCTCCGGTCTCAATCCCGGCTCCACCTACTACTACTGCGCCATCGCGCAGAACCAATCCGGGAAGACCTACGGCGAGGTCGTGTCGTTCAGCGCCCCGGTCTCGTCGGCGAATAGCTTAAACCAGATAGCGAACGCGCTCACCGCGATACAGGCACAGCTGGAAAAACTCCGCTGAAACGGCGCTCATGGCTACGGTTCGCAGAGACTGGTCTTCTTGCATGGCAATCGGATGAGCGGCACGTACTCGGTCACCTTCATCGTGACGAACAGCGCTGGCGGACAGAACACTTCGGGTGCCACGGTCGCGGTGACGCCGTAAGGGTTTTTAGAGTAAAAAAACACACGCGGGGCGCGTAGCGCCCCGCGTGTTTTGAGTGCTCAAAGTTGTCCTCACAATCGCCAAAATCGCTCTCGACAAAACCCGAAAATATGCCACTATTTTGGCATATCAACTAGGGGCCACCTCTTTCCTCATGCTTAAAAAAATAGTGCTCAGCGGGGTCGGTCTTGCGCTCCTCGCCACTCCTCTACTCACGAGCGCGCTCACTGTGCAAGAACAGATCGATGCGCTCACGGCCCAACTCACGCAGCTCCAGCAGCAGATAGCAAATCTGTCTGCATCTACGGGCACGAGCGGTTCGGCCGCGGACCAGAACACAGTCTCATCGCAGAACTCCGGCTCAGCGGGAGTGAGGGCAAATTTTCCGCACTACGGCTTCTACTACATACTGTACACGCCTTCCAACAACGATCTCTCCGATCTCGCGACATACACCACAACCGGTTTTGCAGGAACGCCGTTGCAGGTCAATCTCCTCGTCTCGCACGGTTTCAAAGACATCATCTACAGCGCCCCTGTCCTTGATGACGCGCTGAAGACGCTCCTCGCTAATGAGAATATTACCCCGCAGGGGAACGACCCTGTCCACACCTACGATTTCAGGACAATCCCGAACTATGAGACCAAGGTACTCGACATCTATCGGCAAAACCTCATCAACATGAAATCGGATCTCGCTGCGAGTGGCGTCTTGGACAAAATCGGGACGTTTTACATTGCCGATGAACCCGCGCTCCACCGGAACTTCATACCCGATCAGACATTCTTGAACAATTTCGAGCAGACGTTCAAGAGCGTATTCCCTGATAAGCGCACGACGATGGCATTTGCGGAAGATCCGGGGAGCAGTGATCCGTTCCGCGGACCGCACTTCGATCCGCCGCCCGGTCTCGACATCATCACGGTCGACCCGTATTTCTGGGACAATACGACGGTCGGATGCTCGGAGGCGGAGGTACGCGCGTCCCTTTACCAGACGAATCGAAACTCGAACATCAACTGGGCGCTCAAGTTCGGGAAGCCCATCTACGTGGCTGCCGATGCGATGCTCCGCAACGGCGCAGACCCGCTCCCATGCTACATCAGGAATACCTATAACATTCTGAAAGGAGACGATCACGTTCAGGGACTCTTCTGGTTCGCATACGACAGATCATTCGGGGAAGGTGCGCTCTCAGGCGCCGCTAACAGTCCGACGCTTGTCAGTCTCATAAAGGGACTGACATTCGGATTGCCGAACCCTGCGCAGGCGGCGGGCACGGTTTCCTTGCCGACGAATTCGACTACTGCGAACCCGAGTCAGTCTGGCAGCGCAGGGGTAGGAGGAACTATGTACGTCGGGAACACGACATCTTCCTGCATCCGTCTCTCGAACTCGCTGTATCTCGGAGATACCGATGCGGACAGCGACGGCGAAGTGACAAAACTCCAGCAATTTCTCGCGAGCCTGGGGTCACCCACGTATCCGGAGCAGATCGTTTCAGGGTACTTCGGCCCCGCGACGCGCAGCGCTGTACAACGCTTCCAAGTTGCACAGGGAATCGTTTCGTCCGGCACTGTAAACACGACCGGCTTCGGCTTGGTCGGTCAACGGACGCGCGACAGGATCAGCGCGATGACCTGCGGCGGCTCTTCACCGACTAGCCAAAGCACCGGAACGTTGCCGACGAACGAAGCGACAAACAGTCCATCGGCAACTACGGACGATCATTACGTGCCATCTTCTCCTTCTCCCTCTGTTCAAGTGACCCCGACGCAAGGGTCGGCGCCGCTCACGGTTTCGTTCTCCATCACGAACTCGCGCGGCACCGCCGACAACGGCATCTACTACACGATAACGTTCGGCGATGGACAAGCCGGAGGATTTTCCAGGAGTGCGCCGTTCACGCTTTCACATACGTATAGTTCTGCTGGAAGCTACATCGCGACGGTGACAGAAAGAACGCAGTGCTCCGTGTCGGAATGTCTCGGACCGAGCACTGTCGTTCAGACCACCACGATCACCGTCACCGCCACCCCAACCACCCCAACGACCACCCCCACCCCCACCGCTTCGGTCACGCAGTCGGCCGCCTCAACGATCTCGGCGTTCGGGTACACCGTCAGCTGGAGTTCCACGAACGCCACGTCCTGCACCCTCTCGTGGACCGGCCCAGACGGCGGCGGCACGCTCGGC